>Ga0066674_10000874_pt1 | contig 10024 bp, 8 predicted proteins | sample GraSoiAngelo_123_FD_62291 | JGI IMG/M metagenome (GOLD analysis project Ga0066674, IMG submission 62291) | Grasslands soil microbial communities from the Angelo Coastal Reserve, California, USA - 14_0927_02_40cm | ecosystem: Environmental > Terrestrial > Soil > Grasslands | place: USA... | reverse complement strand
CACCGATTTCGCGATCTGCCCATCGGAAGCAACGCGCGACGATTTAGTCCAAAATTTTGGATTCCCGCGTGAACGCACTGCGATTGTCCCGTATGGCATGAATCCCGAATTGCTATACGTCCGCGATGAACCGGTGCGTGGCCGGGTGCTCTTTGCCGGCACAGCGGAGCTGCGCAAGGGTATTCATTACTTCGCAATGGCAGCGGAAAAACTGGCGGCGCGAGGCCTGCATTATGAATTCCGAGTTGCGGGCAACGTGCAACGGTCGGTCGCAAGTCAGAAGCATTGCAGATGCCTGACTTTTCTTGGCCGTGTTCCCCGCGTGGAAGTGGCGCGCGAATTCGCTGCTGCCGATCTTTTCGTACTGCCGTCGTTGGCGGAAACCGGGCCCGAAGTCAACTACGAAGCGCTGGCCTGCGGGGTGCCGGTGGTCACAACACCGGAAGCAAGGGCGATCGTGCGTGATGGGATTGACGGGCGGATCGTGCCCTCGCGCGATCCGGAAGCGCTGGCGGACGCGATTACCGAGATGATCGAAGATCGACAAGGGCGCAAGCGCATGTCACATGCTGCCCGCGAGCGGGCACGCGACTTCACGTGGGAGCGCTACGGCGAACGGTTGGTTGGCGCGCTCAAATCGTTCGCCGCACGTCAAACTCAGCCGTAAAGCGCATGAAGGTTTCCATCATGATCACAACGCATAACAGGTGCGAGGAGTTGCGGCGCACTCTTATCAGGTTGTCAGAGCTTCGTCCGGTGGCGGACGAAATCCTCGTCTGCGCTGATGGCTGCACCGATGGAACAGCCGAGATGGTTCGGAGTCAGTTTCAAAATTGCGCGCTCCTGGAAAACGAGACGAGCCGCGGATCGATTTATTCGCGCGATCGATTGCTGCGCGCCGCCAGAGGCGAAATTGTCGTAAGCTTTGATGATGACAGTTACCCGATTGATGGCGATTTCCTCGCTCGAGTGAAGGACCGTTTTGCTCAGGACAGCGACGTCGCCGTCACGTCGTTTCCTGAAATCCGCGACAACAACGCAACTGCTGACAAGGCAAAAACAGCGTCATCTCCACCGCATCTTATCTCTGCATATGCCAACTGCGCCGCCGCGATGCGCCGTGATGTCTACTTGCGCTCACAGGGATTCCCAAGGTTCTTCGGTCACATGTACGAGGAGCCCGATTACGCGCTTCAATGTTATGCATTAGGGTACCATGTCTGTTTCGAGCCGGCTCTCCCGATCCGGCATCACATTTCGTCTGCGCAACGCGAGCCGATGCGTCGCCATCATCTCAATGCACGCAACGAGCTCTGGAGCATCCTGATGCGATGTCCATTTCCATATCTGGTTCCCGTCGCGCTCTTTCGTATTTGGCGCCAGTTTCGATACGCGTGGAACGAAGGTGTGGCGTGGGCGATTCGCGAACCAGTTTGGTGGTGGTCGGCTTTGCGCGGCGTTCCGAATTGCGTCCGAAATCGCTCTCCGATTAAATGGCGGATCTATTACGCCTGGATGAAACTTGCGCAGCAGTCGGTTACATCAGCGTCGCGTCTGTTCGATAAAGCGCCAGCCGCCGCATGAAATATCACGCGCTTCTGCCGGTTCGCGACGAAGCCGACATTATTGGTCAATGTCTCGATCGCGTGCTGCAATGGGCGGATGCGATTTACGTTTTCGATACGGGCAGTGTCGATAATACATGGGAAATCGTGCAGGACTTTGCTTTCCGCGACAAACGGATTGTGCCGATTCGCAAAGAGCCAGTTTATTTTTCGGAGACACGCCTTCGTAGTTACATGTTTCACGTCGCGAGACAGAACATGCATAACGGCGATTGGTTTTTGCGTGTCGATGCGGATGAGTTTCATCACATCGCGCCTCCGGAATTCGTCAAAAATTGCATGCGCAGACACGAGACGGCCGCATATCACCAATATTACGAGTTCCGTTTGCTTCAGTCGGAAGTGGACACATGGAATGCTGGCGAGGAAACTTTAAGAGATCGACAGCATCCGATTGAAGATCGTCGCCGGCATTACACCGTGAGTGAATACAGCGAACCCCGGCTGTGCCGTTATCGTGAAAGGATGCAATGGCCGCTTACGGTTTCGTTTCCATTTAATGCCGGTTATGTTGCGCGCGAGCGTTTGCCGATCCGGCATTATCCGTATCGCGATCCGGTCCAGCTTGAACGTCGTTGCCGGCTGCGCGCGATCATGATGGCCGATGAAGAAAACCGCGCAAACTGGTCACGACCAGAATTGCATCATTGGGCCGAACGCGAATGGAAGAAATTCATCACACCGGATGATCTGCCCGATCTAAAATATTGGAAACCGGGAACGGACCTGCCGCGCGTTCGTCAGACAAATCATCTCAAACCGTCACCCATCCGCGCTGTGCAACGATTGGTGCACGCGTTATGTCTGCCGGTGTTAGACCGGTTACGTCCCAAATTTCCTACAGAGAGCAGACCGCAGCCGATTCCGTATGAGACCGTCAAACTGCTCGAAGAAAAGCTGCGCGTAACTTCTGGCGCGTAAATGCTGGAGGTCCACAACCTTGTTTGCCACCGAGACGTCTCCATGGCGGTTATTTGTCTCAATAGTCTTCTGGCCACGAGCCAGGAAAAACTGCAGCTGGTCATCCACGATGACGGTTCACTTACCGATGAGGACCAAGCACTGATTCGGGGCGAGTTGCCCAAGGCATTGGTTGTTTCTCGGGACCAAGCAGATGGCGAGTTGGCTAGGCCATTAGAGGCGTTTCCAACGTTAAAACAAGCGCGGCCGAAGCTGCCGCATCTGCTCAAGATTTTAGCTGTGCCTATGCTTTGCCGCACCGAGAATGTGTCTTTTGTCGATAGCGATGTCTTGTTCCTGCGAGCCCACCAGGGATTGTTCCAAATGTCGAAGAAGAGCAGCATTGGGTGCCGCTTTCTTTTCGACAGCCGGACTTGTCACGGATTTGGACTGCGAGATTTTTGGCCTTCGGGTCCTGTTTGGCCCACAGCGCGTCTGAACTCCGGGCTGTTCTGCGTGAGACACGAGGCGATCGACTTCGAATGGATCGAGGCTGTTTGCAGGCGAGTTGGTCTGCTGCAAATGCTTCAGCATCGTTCTTGGTTTGAGCAAGGATTATGGGCGGCAATCGTGGGACATATCGGTTGCGAAATGATCGACCATTCTCAGATCGCCACAGCAGAGATAGCGAGCGAAATTCCCCAGGACCCAATTGCGTTGCACTTCATTACCCCGTTCGTGAATTACTGAAAGACTATGCGCCGCGAGCGCAACTCTCTCGTTCAGCGGAACAGATTCGAGCTGTGCCGGCTGCAACCTACACAATCTTGCATGCTGCTTGTGCTGCGACATTGTTCCGCCTTCGGCGATTATTGCAATGATCTTTAGCGCATTTGCGAGCGTTGCGCGAAAGCTTATTCCTCCACGGTTCAGGCCTATCGGTTATCTTGAAAATCTCGTTCGCGCACGGACAGACGGACGGATTTGGTCCGGGCCATTCTCTGGGATGCGCTGGACATTGGAGGGACGCGCTCGGTCGCAACCGAGGACGACACAGAACTCGCCCCTCTACAACGCTCGCATCCATATCCCAAAGTTGCTTGGCATTTACGAGCGTGAGTTGAATCCGTACATCGAACAGGCGTGCGCGTTGGATTTTCCGCTGATTGTCGATATCGGCGCCGCCGAAGGCTATTACGCTGTGGGTATGGCGTTTCGCAATCCACAGGCGGGCGTGATTGCCTTTGAAATGCAGGCAACCGAGCGTTCCGCGCTGGCGGAAGCGGCAAGGTTAAACGCGGTCACGGATCGCCTGGAGATTCGCGGCAAGTGTGAGCCAGAGGACCTCGAGCGCGTCCTGGTGGATACACCGCGGCCATTCGTTATTTGCGATGCTGAAGGTTACGAAGCAATGCTGATCGATCCTGGTGCTGTGCCATCGCTCCGACGTGCATCGATTCTCGTGGAGTTGCACGAGTTCGTTGAGAAAGGAATCAGCGAAAAGATCCGCGAACGGTTTGTGACAACTCACAAGATTACTCATATCTGGCAGCAAGAGCGGACGCTCGCGGACTTTCCTTTCAAAGATTTCTACATGCAGTTGCTGCCGAAATCGTATCTTCGCTGGGCGGTCAGCGAGTCGCGTCCCGAGCGGATGTCATGGTTTTGGATGGAACCGATACATGCGACCGCTTAGGATTTTCTTTTCATGTAGCGGAGTGGGGATTATCGACCGCGGGATTGAAATATTTTTCAGGGAAGCAGTTGATGGATTGCGCGGCACCGAAGATCTGGACATCACGTTTTATAAAGGCGCCGGTGAAGAGAAACCGGACGAGCACGTGCTCTGGAATGTTCCGCGCACGGACAGGATGGCGCGATTGCTTGGCGCGTGCATTCGCCGGAGCAGTTATGTAGCGGAGCAACTTTCTACTTTTCCATCGATGGTGCGCGCCATTCGCAGACATCGGCCCGAGATTATTTTTTACAGCGATTCAAACCTGGGATTTCAGCTTTTTCGCTGGCGAAAACAAATTGGTGTGCCATTCCGGCTTTTGTTTTCCAATGGCGGACCGTGTCATCCGCCGTTTGATCGCACCGATTACGTCCATCAAGTCGCACCATTCCATATTAAGGAAGCACTCGACGCAGGAGAACCGGCGGATCGGCATCGGATGGTTCCGTATGGAATCAATGTTCCGGACGGACCTCCCGATCGAGGCGAAAACATTCGGCGCGACCTGCGTCGGAAACTCGGTTTGCCTGAAGATCGTCCCATTATTCTCAGCGTTGGATGGATCTCGACGAAACAGAAACGGATGGATTACGTGGTCCGCGAGGTCGCGCGACTGATTTCAGAAGTCAGGGATCGGGAGTCAGGAGTTAGGGATCAAGCAGTTCTTTATCTCGTTATGCTCGGGGCGATAGATGAGGAAAGCGCGTCGATTATCGCGTTCGCCTGCGAGAAGCTTGGTGAGGAGAATTTCACCGCGCGTTTGGTTCCGCACGAGCAAGTCGCCGATTATTATCGCGCCGCCGATCTGTTCGTTCTGGCTTCGTTACAGGAAGGCTTTGGTCGCGTTTTCCTTGAAGCGCTCATTTACGGCTTGCCCGTGATCGCGCACGATCATCCGGTGATGCGGTTTGTCTTGGGGAGCGAAGGCACATTCGGCGATTTATCAACGCCGGGGGTGCTTGCCGCTCTGATACGCGAGAAGTTGGGCAGAGAAGATTCAGAGGCCGACGCGATCCGCCGCAGAGAAATGGTGCGAGCGCGATTTAGTTGGGTCGTGCTCGCGCCGCAATATCGGGAGATGTTCCTTGATTGTTTTCAGAAAGTCACCTCTGACTTTTGACCTGATCCCAGATGTTTCAGGACGCTCGTACACTTGCGAATAATGCGCGGTTAACGGCTGATGTTTGCATCATCGGCAGCGGTCCCGCCGGTTTGACGTTGTGCCAGAAAACCGGCTGTTGAATTTATCCGGCGTGCTTTGGCCGAAACCGAAGGGCTACCGTTCTAGAGGGATCGAAGCCCTCCGCGAAATGCGCTTGCTCGCGCGGCAAAAGCATTTGGCGAGATCGCTCGGCTCGCGCCTCGTGCTTGCGTAAACTGTGGTGATATTTTGGCATACGCCTGGCGGCGTTTCCGCGCACCGAAGCAGGCTTCCTTGAGCTTTTGGTCGATGCTGCCGAACACGGATAAAACGTTCGGGAGCATGGAACCGGAATTCTATCTTGAGCAACCGCCTGATCCTTCGAATCGCGTTTCTCTCTCGACCGAATTGGATAGCGTCGGATGTCGAAGAACTTTGGTAACCTGGAGGTGGGGGCAGCAAAGCCGAGACAGCGCACACCGCGCCGGCATACTACTGAATAAATCATTTGAGCGCGCTCGTCTTGGGCGTCTAGTGCCGCTCCGGCATCCACGCGTGCACACGACGGGGCACCATCATCTTGGGACGACTCGAATGCACAACAGTCCAGCCGTCGGCGTGGTGGATCCGAATTGCCGCGTCCATGAGACCAATAATCTTTTCATTGCTGGCAGTTCGGTATTCTGCACGGGAGACTATGCCAATCCGACCCTCACCATCATTGCTCTGGCTATTCGGCTGGCCGAACACCTGAAAAAAGAGCTTCAGCCGTTGATGGTAAGACAGCGAGATTAGGATCGGAGATGGAAGATAGAAGATTGGAGATCGAAGAGGATTGGCTCCCGTCTTCAAGCTGCTATCTTCTAGCTCCCGTTCGCTAACGCATGCCCAACTTCTTTATTCCATTCGCACTGACATGCATTGTGTTGCTGGCGGCAGTGGTGGTGCGCCCACGCCTCATTTACGAATATCCGTATTTCATGGCGGCGACGTTTACGGCGTTCATTCTCCCGCAAGCTTACGCGCTTTACCGGGATCAATGGGGGGGCATTTATCTCCGGATGACGCTGCTAATGTGTTTCCTGTGCGTTGCGTGTTGCTGGCTGGGTTATCAACGCCGTCCTCATCCCGCGCTTCTTTCCAAACTTAATATTCCCATTGATCTGGCGCGTTTTCTGCAAGGCGGCATTGTCCTCGTGCTCATCGGCCTCTTTTTCACCTACAAATCCGGAACGGCGCCGGAGGAAGAATTGTCGAGCAGAATGACCGGGATCTCGACGGTTTATCTTTTCTTCGGTGGTCTCGTTTATCCCGGCTTCGCAATCTGTTTTTACTGCGCGCTCAAACGAGGATGGATTATTGCGTGGCTTGCCGCATTCGGCGCCGCCGTGATCCCCATCCAAGCGGCCCTGTTCTACGGACGGCGCGAGCCGACCGTCCTCTTTCTTATGTCCGTGGGACTCGGAGTGTTTTTTATCAAGGGAAAATCTGCGCCGCGCTGGGCAATTATCGCGGCCGTCATGGCAGCAATGCTCTTTATCCCGTCGACCTCCGAATACCGGCAACTGGCCAATGAACATCCCTTCGACGCGTTTAGAGAGATCAACTTCATGGAACAATTCCGAGGTGCTCTTGACCCTGATGCAATCAGTGAATTGAAAAATGCGACGGCGCTGATAGCGGCGACGCAAGAGACAGGAGATTACGAATTTGGTGTGGGCTATTGGAACCAGATTGTTTTCCGTTTCGTTCCAGCGCAATTCCTGGGCAGGGATTTCAAGGATTCGCTCATGATCGGGGGAGAGCAACGCGACATGAGCGACTTCGTTTACGACGTGCTCGGATTTCAGTTGCCGGTAGGGCTAACTGTTACGGGCATGGGCGATGCGTTTAACGAATTCGGTTATCTTGGCTGCCTGTTTTTCGCTGCAGTGGGATACTTATTTAAGACCCTTTGGGCCGCAGCGAACCGCCCAAACGGGATCGTCGCGCAAATCCTCTATATTCAAATCACGACATCAGCTATGCGGGCTGCCACGCATCAAACAATAGATTTCCTGCCCGCGTTTATTTATGGCCTGACCTTTATTGGTGCAATCGGATTCTACGCGAGAGAGCGTGGTGTTTTTGCCGCTCCGCTTTCGTCGCCCCCCGTGCCCGCTCAGCTCCTCTCGAAGTGAGAGTCGCTGTCATTTTTCACCGCATCGGTCCCTATCATTGCGCGCGACTGGAAGCTGCGGCGCGCCATTGCGATGTCACCGGCATCGAGATCGCAGCGGAAACGCAGGATTACGCATGGTCGCCTGTCGAAGGCGCCGCGGGATATTCGCGAGTCACTTTGTTTCCCAGTGGAGATACGCGAACGATGTCCGCGAAGCAGGTTTCTGAACGTGTCGAAGATGGATTGCAAAGTTGCAGCCCGGATGCAGTAGCGATCCCAGGATGGTCCGATAATGCTGCCATTGCTGGGCTTCGGTGGTGCGCCGAAACCGGCACGCCGGCAATCTTAATGTCGGAGAGTACGGCCGACGATGACCAGCGGGTTCGATGGCGTGAATGGGTCAAGCAACGGATCGTCGATCTTTATTCAACGGCGCTTGTGGGCGGTCAGCGTCACATTGACTACCTGGTTGAGCTGCGAATGCCGCGTGACCGGATCTTCACAGGATATGATGTCGTGGACAATGATTACTTCGCGCGAAGCGCATTCGAAATTCGAAATTCGAAATTCGAGATTCGAAAAGATTACGGATTGCCGGAGAATTATTTTCTCGCGTCGGCACGGTTCATTAAAAAAAAGAACCTTCCGACACTTATCCGGGCCTATGCCGAATATCGCCAGATGGAAGAGGATGGAGACAAGGGGCAACGGACAACAGACAACAGACCTTGGGATTTAGTCCTTGTCGGTGACGGGCCGCTGAAGACTGACCTTTGTCGTCTGGTATCCGACCTCCGTTTGCACGCCCACGTGCACCTTCCAGGCTTCAAACAGTACGACGAGCTGCCGGTTTACTACGCGCTGGCCAAGGCATTTGTTCATGCCAGCGCGACCGAACAATGGGGATTGGTCGTGAACGAAGCGAGCGCATCGGGTTTGCCAGTGATCGTGTCGAATCGCTGTGGATGTGTGCCGGAATTGGTGCAGGACATTGGGTTTACCTTTGATTCCATGAACCAGCATGAGCTGGCCTCGCGATTGTTCGAGATGGCTTCGTTATCAGACGACGAGCGAGAACGCCTTGGACATGCGAGCCGCAGGATCGCAACGGACCTCGGGCCGAATCGCTTCGGTGAAGGACTGAAGCGTGCCGCAACGATGGCAATTGATCTTCCGCCAAGGAAATTTCGAGCGTTCGACCGCGCAATCCTGTTCGGCGCGACGCGATTTCGGCGATGAAGATTGCGTATCTGTTGAATTCGGTTTCGCGAAAGGCTGGCGGTCTGTTTGAAATTTGCAAACGACTTGCACAGACAACCTGCCGTGAAAAAGAAATTGTCGTCCTCGGCGTGGAGGATGAGTTCACGAAGACGGACATCGTCGAGTGGGCGCCTTTAAGGCCAACCGTTTCTTCACCTGTATTTGCGCGCAGTTTCGGCTACGCCCCCGGCTACGCGCAATATCTCGCGGAGATATGTCCCGATATTGCGCATGTGCATGGGCTCTGGACGTATCCTTCATTTGTCGGATATCGGTGGCATCGGCGCACAAACCGGCACCTCATATACACTGCACACGGCATGCTCTCCCCGTGGGCGCTCCGAAATTCGGCGTGGAAGAAGCGCTTGGTGCGCGCGTTATGGGAGGACGCCGCCCATCGCAGCGCAGCCTGCTTTCACGTCAATTCGGAGGCCGAACATCTAACGTTGCGCCGGCACGGTTTGCGCATTCCAATTTGCATCATTCCGAACGGAATTGATCTGCCGGCTAGTCAGAGTTCAGAAGTCGGCAGTCTGGAATCAGGCTTGGCGTCCGTCGCGCGAGGGAGAAAGCTGCTGCTCTATCTGGGGAGGCTACATCCAAAGAAGAATTTGGTGAATCTGATTCGCGCGTGGAAAGAAGCTCTCAACTCTCATCCATCAACCCTCAACTCTTGGATGCTCGGCATCGCGGGCTGGGATCAGGGAGGACACGAAAAGAAGCTAAAGCGGCTCGCTCGTGAACTCGGAATGTCGTTCGTAGAAGTCGGCATAGCTGGCGCGAGGAAACATCAAACATCAAACATCGAACATCGAACATCGAACGATGCCTCTGTTATCTTTCTCGGTCCCCGGTTCGGGGCGGGCAGGGATGCGTGTTATCGCGCATGCGACGCATTTGTACTGCCTTCGCTTAGCGAAGGACTACCGATGACAGTGCTGGAAGCATGGGCTTATGCAAAACCGGTGCTGATGACGCCCGAATGTAATCTTCCGGAAGGCTTCGTCGCGGGAGCGGCGTTACAAATCGGCACGACCTCGAAGGAAATTGCCGCAGGCCTAAAACAACTGATTGAAATGAGTGATGACGATCGAAAAGCGATGGGTGCGCGCGGTCGGGCTCTGGTAGCGGAAACGTTCTCATGGCGACGAATTGGCGAACAGATGCGGTCGGTTTATGAGTGGATACTGAGCGGCGGCACA
>Ga0066674_10000868_pt1 | contig 10059 bp, 9 predicted proteins | sample GraSoiAngelo_123_FD_62291 | JGI IMG/M metagenome (GOLD analysis project Ga0066674, IMG submission 62291) | Grasslands soil microbial communities from the Angelo Coastal Reserve, California, USA - 14_0927_02_40cm | ecosystem: Environmental > Terrestrial > Soil > Grasslands | place: USA... | reverse complement strand
CGCCCATGACGAGCCGCTGGTGCAGGCACACCTGCGTCCCGTGCCGCCGCTCGAGGCCGCTCAGGAGGCCGCTCGCACCGGCATCGAGTGCGCCATCGACATCTCGGACGGCCTCCTCCAGGACCTCGCTCATATCTGCTGGCGGTCCGGCCTCGGCGCCGTCGTCGAGGCTGATTCGCTTCCGCTGAGCGACGACCTGCGCTCGGCCTACCCCGAAGACGCCCTTGCGCTCGCCTGTACCGGGGGCGAGGACTACGCGCTGCTGGTGACAGGCGCAGAAGAGGTGATCGAACAGCTACGTGAAAACGCGGCCGTATCGGTAACGGTCATCGGCCGGATGCTCGAAGCCGAGGCGCACATACCGAGGCTCCTCGACGCATCCGGCGACGAAATCGCGATGCCGAGCGCCGGCTGGGACCACCTGCGGCAGGCATGAGCGCCGCCGTCACGCTTTCGTCAGGCAGCCCCGATCAGACCCGCGCTGTTGGTGAGCGGCTGGGCGCCGTCCTGGAGCCCGGCGACGTGCTCCTCCTTTCCGGCGAGCTGGGCGCGGGCAAGACCGTGTTCGTACAGGGCATCGCGCGCGGTCTTGGTTTCAACAGTTCGGTGTCCTCAAAGTCGTTCGTTCTGCTTGGCGAACATCCGGGACGCAGGAAGCTGTACCATGCCGATCTGTACCGGCTCGACGACCCGGAGCAGGTGGCGGAGCTGTCGCTCGACGAGATCAGCATGGACGGCGTTCTCGTCGTCGAGTGGCCGGAGCGCGCAGGGGACGGCGTGCTGCCTGAGGAGCACCTGCGAATCGAGTTTGAGGTGACAGGAGAGGACGGGCGGGAGTTGCGCTTCGTGGGTAACGGTGAGCGGGCCGAAGAACTTATCGGAGGCCTGTCAGATTGATGGAGCTCTCCATCGACACGGCGTCCGAACTCGCCTCGATCGCATTGTCGCGGGAAGGCAGCCTCGTGAGCGATGTTGCCTGGCGATGCGAGCGAAACCATACGGTCGAGCTGTTGCCGAGGATCGAGCAGCGGCTCGACGAAGCCGGTGTCGAGAAGACCAACCTGAGCGCGGTATTCGTCTCGATTGGCCCCGGCATGTACACCGGACTTCGTGTGGGGGTAAGCGTTGCGCAGGGGCTCGCTCGCGCTCTGCAAATACCGGCCATTGGAGTCGGGCGGCTCGAACTCGACGCGTATCCGCACCGGGACTTCGACGGACCCATCGTGGCCGTGCATCGCGCTGGCCGCGGCGAGCTTGCCTCGGCGGCGTACCAGGCTGGTCCCTGGCGTGAGCTGAGCTCACCCCGACTCTCCCCTCCGGATGATCTCGCTGGTGCCGTCCGACAAGGCACACTCGTCGTCGGCGAAATAGACGACAAGCTATCGGCGTTGCTCGAAGGCCGGGACGTGATCGTAAGAGGCCCCGCCGGCGAAGGCCGCGCGCGCAGTCTGGCCGAATTGGGGTTCGCACGCTGGCAGGCGGGAGAGACGGTGGAACCCGCGCTGCTGCGTCCGGCTTACCTCCGGGCGCCCGCGATCGGGCCTCAACAGCCGGGAAACTAGGAACAGCGCTCGAAAGGTAGACGTGAATGAGATTGCAACCAGTCGATTAGTGAGCGCATTTTGCGGCGCGCTACAATGGGCGAGATATGCCGATGGAGCGAACGCTCGTCCTCGTCAAGCCGGATGCAATGCAGCGCGGGCTCGCGGGCGAGATTATCTCCCGCCTCGAGCGCCGGGGTCTTCGCATTGCCGCCGCGCGCCTTCTGCAGATAGACCGCAATCTCGCCGCCCAGCATTACGCTGAACATACCCAAAAGCCGTTTTACGAGACTCTGGTGAGCTTCATCACGGCCTGTCCTGTCGTCGCCGCGGTACTCGAGGGGCCAAACGCCGTCGAGATCGTCCGCTCGACAATGGGCGCAACCGACCCGCGCAAGGCAGCGCCCGGCACCATTCGCGGAGACCTCGGCCTTAACATCACGCAGAACCTGATCCACGGCTCCGATTCGCTCAAGTCTGCCGGCCGGGAGATTGCACTTTTCTTCGATGAGGGCGATCTCCGCAGCTACCCGCGCGACATCGACCGCTGGTTGTTTGATACGCCCGACTGAGGTTGCCTGCCGCTCGTGATCAATACCGATAGCCTCCGCATCCCGGTCGAAAAGCTGCGGCGCGAACAAGACCCAAATGCGTTCCAGTTCGACTGCACGGACGAGCTCGTGCCATTGGTCGAGTTCATCGGCCAGGAGCGCGCTCTCCGGTCCCTCCAGTTCGGTCTCGGCGTGGACAAATCTGGATACAACATCTTCGTCACAGGACTGACCGGTACAGGCAAGACCACAGCGATCCTCGAGCATATTCAGCGCGCCGTCGAACAGAAGCGCGCCGCATTAGCTGCTGGAGACGCTCCTTCCGACTGGTGTTACCTCTTCAATTTCGAGGACCCCGACCGTCCCCGGGCCGTTCGCATGCCGCCGGGCGCAGGAAAAGACCTGCGGCACCAGCTCGATGAACTCCTCTCGTCCGTGCGGAGGAGCCTCACGAACGCCTTCACAAGTGAGGAGTACAACCAGCGACGGCGGGAGATTCTCGAAAAGGGTCAGCAGGAGGCGCAGCCGCTAATTGACCAGGCGGAAAAGCAGGCTGAGGAGGCCGGGTTCGTGCTTCGCTTCTCGCCGACGGGGGTGAACCTCATTCCGATGGCGGACGGCAAGCCAATGAGCCCGGAGGAATTCACCGCGCTCGACGCATCCCACCGCCACGAGATCGAGGCGCGCCAGCAGCCGATTTCGGAACTCATCGAGCAGGTCCGCGAGCGCCTGCGCGCGATCGAGTCGGGCGTGAGCGAGAAGCTGCGGCGGCTCGACCGGGAGACTGCAGAGTGGGTGGTCAGCGGTGCCTTCGGTGAGTTGCTAAAGCGGTACAGCGAGAATCCGGAAATCGTTCGCTTCCTGGAGCAGCTCAAGGAATTCACTTTGGCGACGGCCGACACCTTGCGCGCGCAGAGCGAACCCACAAGCGTCATCGCACCGGCGCCGGCAGGCGCAATTCCGGTCCCACCCGGGCAGCCGGACCCGTTTGGTCCCTTTCGCTGCAACGTCTTCGTGGACAACTCGAACGCCAACGGCCCGCCCATCATTGTCGAGCCGAACCCCAGCTGGACGAACCTCTTCGGCCGGATCGAACGGCGGGCATATCTGGGTACTTACATCAGCGACCATACCATGCTCAGGCCGGGGTCTGTTCACCTGGCGAATGGCGGTTACCTCATCATTAATCTTGTGGACATCATGATGAAGCCGGGCTCCTGGGAAGGTCTGAAACGCGTGATTCGCACCAAGGAAGTCCGCCTCGAGGACCCGATGGAGCAATACGGCTTCCTTACGCCCCAGACGCTGAGACCTGAGCCGATGCCGCTCGACATCAAGCTCGTCGTCACGGGTGATCCAATGTCCTACTTCGTGCTATCAGCTTACGACGAGGAGTTTTGGGAGATATTCAAGGTCAAAGCAGATTTCGACTACCAGATCGACCGCACTACGGAGAATATGATCGGCTACGCTGGCTTCGTCTGTGCCTGTGCGGAGCGGGAGGGCCTCCGCCATTTCGAACGCGACGCCGTCGCCGTCATAGTCGCGCATGGCAGCCGGATGGTGGACGACCAGGAGAAGTTGTCGGCGCGCTTTGGTCGTCTGCGCGACCTCGTCGTCGAAGCCGATTACTGGGCCGGCGCCGATGGGGCGCAGCGCGTGAAAGCCGACCACGTGGAGCGTGCTATCAACGAGCGCGTCTACCGGCTTAACATGATCGAAGAGCGCATCCGCGAGATGATCCGGCGTGGCGTGATCATCGTCGACGTACAGGGCTCGGTGACCGGGCAGGTGAACGGCCTGGCGGTGCACGACTTCGGCGATTTCAGCTTCGGGCGGCCCTCACGCATAACGGCGCGCACCTTTCTCGGCCAGCGCGGCGTAACCAGCATCGACCGCGAGTCCCAGCTCAGCGGCAAGATTCACGACAAGGGCGTCCTGATTCTGGGCGGCTATCTCGGCTCGAAGTACGCGCAGGACAAGCCGCTTTCCGTCTCCGCGAGCATCTCGTTCGAGCAGGGGTACGACGCTGTCGAAGGGGACAGCGCGTCTCTTGCCGAGCTGTGCGCGATCCTCTCCAGTCTGGCGGACGCCCCCCTCCGACAGGACCTCGCGATCACCGGGTCCGTGAGCCAGAGGGGCGATGTGCAGCCGATCGGCGGGCTCAACCAGAAGATTGAGGGCTTCCATGATGTCTGCAAGGCCATCGGTTTCACCCGGCACCAGGGCGTTATCATGCCGTCCCGTAACCGGCAGAACCTCATGCTCCGTAAAGACGTCCTCGAGTCGGTCCGCGCGGGCGATTACAACGTTTACGCCGTCGATACAGTCGATCAGGCGATCGAGCTCCTGACCGGCGAGGACGCCGGCGAGCGCCGCCCGGACGGCTCTTACCCCGAAGGCAGCATTAACGCCCGCGTCGATAACCGTCTCAGGGAAATGGGCGAAGCGATGCGACACTTCGGGCGACGGCCTCGCGAGGAGGCCCAGGCGGCGGAGAAGGAGCCGGCGACAGCCACCGCCACAGAGGCCGACGAGCCGGTCCCGAACAATGGCGATTAGCGGGTTTTACAGCTGATCAGCGCGGCGCATACTGGGCGTCGGTGGAGTTCAACCGCTCACTGACGAGGAACGACTCGATGACATCTTTCACGGCTCCCGTCCCGCCGCACCTCTCGAGCACGTGAGTCAACTTATGTCGCTTAGCGGCCTCGACGGGGTCGCCCATCGTCCCGCTGTATTCCAATCGCATTCCGCGCAAAGTAAGTTGGTCATGGCCGAGTCCTCTCTAAGGAGAGACGCTTGCCCGCGACCGTTCCCTGCGCATGCGCTGAGAGAATCGTCATGACGGTGGGCCGAACCAAGCGACAGTAAGCGATTCTACTGCATCCGCACGACAGGGGTGGCCGTGTGCCAGAGTCCTTCGAGGTCGTAGTAGGCGCGCTCGTCGGGCGCGAAGATATGGACGATAACGTCTCCATAATCGAGAAGGACCCAGCCGGATTCAGGTTCGCCTTCCTTCCCCAGCGGCTTCACCCCGTCCTTTGAGGCCGCCTCCGAGACGGCCTCGATAATCGCTTGAAGCTGACGGACTGTCTGGCCGCTGGCGATCACAAAATAATCAGCGAAGGACGCGACTTTACGGATGTCGAGCAAGAGAATGTCCTCCGCCTGCTTCTCGGAGGCCGCATCGATTATCTTGCGCGCCAGCTCGTCTGGTTCCAGGCTCCTTCTTACCTCTTTCCGCTTCGTGTTGCGGCGTAGGATAACATTGTAGCTGGAATGTCCAGAACGCGAGTTGTAGTCGCGATGTCGGGCGGCGTCGACTCTTCCGTAGCTGCAGGCCTGCTCTCGGAGGCGGGCTACGAAGTTCTGGCCGTGACGATGCGGCTGTGGACCGCCGAGAACGCGGCTGAATCGCGCCACCACAAGCGCTGCTGCTCGGTCGAGGACACGGACGACGCTCGCGCCGCAGCCGACGTTTTGGGCGTCCGTCACTACATCCTCAATCTCGAGAAGGAGTTCTCTACCGGGGTCGTCGATTATTTCGTGCGCGAGTACACTCTCGGCCGCACGCCGAATCCGTGCCTCGCCTGCAACGACCGCGTGAAGTTCCGACCGCTGATGAAGCACGCACAGGTGCTTGGTGCTGATTTTCTGGCAACGGGCCACTACGCTCGAATCCGCCGAAACGGTCACGGCTATGAGCTCCACCGCGCGGTCGATCCCTCCAAGGACCAGTCCTACGTACTCTACACGCTGGGGCAGCGAGAATTGAGCCGAACGCTCTTCCCGGTCGGCGAGTTGACGAAGAAAGAGATCAGGCGCCTCGCTCGTGAGTGGCGACTGCCGAACGCCGAGAAGCCGGACTCCGCCGACATCTGCTTCATTCCTTCCGGCGACTACCGAGCCTTCGTCCATGAACGCGTTCCCGCCCGCGCCGGCGCGATCGTCTATAAGGGAGGAGAAACCATCGGCGAGCACCCTGGCGTTCACAACTACACGATCGGCCAGCGCCGTGGGCTGCCCGCCCGCGGTGGAGGCGAGCCGCTCTACGTTGTCGGCCTCGACGCCGAGACCAACACCGTTGTTGCGGGCAAGAGCAGCGATCTTCGTGCTGAAGGCTTGATGGCGAAAGAGCTTTCGTTCGTAAGTGGCGAGACGCCCGCCGATAAAATATCCGTCGAAGCGCGCATCCGCTACCGAAGCGAACCGGTGCCCGCGACTCTGCACATCCAGGGCGGCCACGCTGAGGTGCGGTTCGAATCGCCGCAACGCGCGGTCACGCCCGGACAGGCCGTCGTCTTCTACGATGGCGATGGCGTCATCGGTGGCGGCACAATAGTCAGACCGATCTGATTAGCGGTAGGCCTTTCCACCGCCCCCGCTGCAACTGTCTGCTATAATTCCCAAACTGATCGTATTGCCCGTCCAGCCGGAGGTACTTGGATGTTCCTCAGCCTCGCAGACACCCGTGACATCGCGGTGATTGCCTATAGCATCGCCGGCACAGTGGCCTTCGTCCTAATTATCTTCTTCACGCTGGCGATAGGGATCCTCAGCTGGATGACGCTCAACCGTGTGCGCGGAATGCTGAAAAATAACGTGCAGCCCACGTTGGAGAGCGTGCGCCAGACTTCGGAGAGTGTGCGCGGAACGGTAGAGTTTGTCTCGGACTACGCAGTTGCGCCAGTGGTGAAGACGTACGGCACTGTCGCCGGGGTGCGGCAGTTCGTCGTTGTGCTATCGCGGCTTGGGCGCTCGCGAAAGAGCGGGTAGGCAACACTCATGCGCCTTCTGATTGGGCTTGCGATGGGCTTCGGAATTGGCTTCGCAGGGGCAGTGCTGTTCGCGCCGGACCGCTCTCGGCGGCGCGAGGTTGACTGGCCCGCGGCAACCGTAGATTCCGGCCCAACGGCGATCGAGACCGACCATAATATCCTGGCCGCCGTCAAACGGGCGCTCCGCTCGGCGCAGGAGCAACTCAACGAAGCGCTGGAAGAGGCGAAGGAAGCGCAGGCCAAGGCAGAAAAAGAGCTTCGCGTCCGCTATGAGCGCAAGGTGCACAAGGCCAACAAACCAGAAGAGATCGAAGAGAAGAAGCGCAAGTAAGCTTAGAGACTGGGCCGCTGCGGTTATGGCGGAGGGGGTGGGATTCGAACCCACGGTACCCAAAGGGTACACACGCTCTCCAGGCGTGCCCAATCGTCCACTCTGGCACCCCTCCGGGAGTCGCTCGAAATCCGAAATGTGAAAATCGAACGACGGCTTTAGGCGCTCACCGCCGCCCCTTCCAGTCTCGGATCATCGAGTTTACGATTTTCGTTTCGCTCTGGCGGAGGGGGTGGGATTCGAACCCACGGTACCGCAAGGCGGTACAACGGTTTTCGAGACCGCCCCGATCAACCACTCCGGCACCCCTCCTCGACGTATTTTAGCAGTTGGCGTGTCCCGCTCAGGCTGTCTGGCTGCCGCGCATCTATGAACTCCCCTATTCGCTCTTCGCTCCTCCGTCCTTCGCCTCGTATAATCTCCAGTCGATATGCCCGAGCGCACCATAAACGTCACGATCGCCCTGCCCCTCGCTGACGACCTTCAGGACACGATCCGCAAGACCCACCCGCGTCTTAAAGTCACCGCCCTGACTCGCGCGCAACGACGCGTCTACAGGGACGGACGTCCCCTCTGGGCGGGCTACCCTGAGCCGCCACGGGCCGAGGACGAGAGCGAAGAGGAGGCCCGCGAGCGCCTCCAGCCGATTCTTCGCGATACGGAGGTCCTCCTCACGAACCCAATCGTCCCGGACAACATTGTCGGCCGCGCGCCGGCCCTGAAGTGGCTCCAGCTGACCAGCGCCGGCGTCGACCGCCTTCTCGATGCGCCCGTCGTGCAATCACAAGTGACCGTGACGACCGCGAGCGGCATCCACGCAGTGCCGATAAGCGAGTACGTCATTGGGGCTATGCTGGCGTTCGCGAAGGGGCTGCCGCGGGCCATCAGAGCGCAACAGGAGCGAGTCTGGCGACCCTACTGGCCGGACGAACTGGAAGAGAAGACAGTCGGCGTCCTCGGCGTGGGAGCGATCGGCGCGAGGGTTGTCGAGCTCGCGAGCGCCCTCGGAATGCGCGTGCTCGCGTTGCGGCGGTCCGCCGAGCGGCGCATCACGGGCGCTGCTGCGGGCTTCCCTGCTGCGGACGAAATGCTACCTCCTTCAGATCTCACGTACCTCCTACACGAGAGCGATTATGTCGTCGTCGCCCTTCCACTGACTCCTGAGTCCCGCGGCCTGATCGGCGAAGCCCAGCTACGCGCGATGAAGCCGAGCGCGGTTATCGTAAACATCGGCCGTGGCGCGATCATCGACGAACAGGCGCTCGTCCAGGCACTCAAGGACGGGACTATCGCGGGCGCTGCCCTCGACGTCTTCCAGCAGGAACCCCTCTCAGGCGAGAGCGAGCTGTGGGGTATGGAGAACGTGATCCTGACGCCGCACATCAGCGGGGGCACGCCGCGCTATATGCAGCGCGCTGTCGGGCTGTTCTGCGATAACCTGCGGCGGTACCTAGCAGGCGAGCCACTCCGAAATGTCGTCGATCCGGCGCGGGGTTATTAGCCGCAGGCCGGTACCTAGCTGCTTACTGCGGCCAGCTTCGGGCGGTCGTGCGCCTTCTCCGGATGAAGGGCCGCGTTAAGCACCTCGTCGACGTGCTCGACGAGGACGAACTCCAGCTCCCGGCGCACGTCTTCCGGCACCTCCGCCAGGTCATTCTCGTTGTCGCGCGGCATCACGATCTGCTTGCTGCCCGCACGGTGGGCCGCGAGGACCTTGTCGCGGATCGAGCCGACTGGCAATACCTTGCCCCGCAGCGTAATCTCGCCCGTCATCGCCACTTCCTTGCGGATCGCCCGATCCGTGAGCGCGGAAACGAGCGCCGCCGCCATTGTCACCCCCGCCGATGGGCCGTCCTTCGGAATGGCGCCCGCCGGCACATGGATGTGAATGTCGTTCTTGTCGAACGCCGCCGCCGCGATACTGAGCACCGAGGCACGCGATCGCGCGTAGGTAAGCGCCGCCTGGGCCGACTCCTGCATCACTTCGCCGAGCTTGCCGGTCAAGATGAGGCGGCCTCGTCCGGGTACCGTCGTCGCTTCGACGAACAGCACGTCGCCGCCGGCCATCGTGGCCGCCAGGCCGGTCGCGACGCCAACCTCGTCCGCCTCTGAGGCAAGCTCCCAGCGAAAGCGCGCCGGGCCGAGGAATTCCGCCAGATTCTCTTCCCGAATGGCGATGGAACCGTTCTGCCCGGCCGCCACCCGTCTGGCTACGGCCCGGCAGACACTCCCAAGCTCTCGCTCAAGGTTCCGGACGCCGGCCTCGCGGGTGTGCGTGCGGATGATCTCCGTAATTGCGCTTTCGCTGACATGCAGGACGCCGTCCGGGATCCCGTTTTCCTGGAGTTGCCTGCCCAACAGATAGCGCTTGCCGATCTCGAGCTTCTCACGTTCGGTGTATCCGGGCAGTTCGATGATCTCCATGCGGTCGCGCAGGGGCCCCGGAATGTTGTCGACGATATTGGCTGTCGCCACAAAAAACACGCGAGACAGGTCGAAGGCGGTATCCAGGTAGTGGTCTGTGAAGGTCGAGTTCTGCGCCGGGTCCAGCACCTCAAGCAGCGCGGACGCCGGGTCGCCGCGAAAATCAACACCCAGCTTATCGACCTCATCCAGCATGAAGAGCGGGTTGCGCGACCCACAGCGCCGTAGCTCCTGGATGATCCGGCCGGGCATCGAGCCGACATACGTCCGCCGGTGCCCGCGGATCTCGGCCTCATCCCGCATCCCGCCGAGCGACATCCGGATGAACTTGCGGCCCAGCGCGCGCGCGATCGACTGCCCGAGGGACGTCTTCCCCGTCCCCGGCGGACCCGCGAAGCAGAGGATTGGCCCACGCGTGTCGCCCTGCCGTA
>Ga0066674_10000850_pt1 | contig 10167 bp, 8 predicted proteins | sample GraSoiAngelo_123_FD_62291 | JGI IMG/M metagenome (GOLD analysis project Ga0066674, IMG submission 62291) | Grasslands soil microbial communities from the Angelo Coastal Reserve, California, USA - 14_0927_02_40cm | ecosystem: Environmental > Terrestrial > Soil > Grasslands | place: USA... | reverse complement strand
CGGCCGATCAGCTGCGAGGTGGGCACGCTGCCGCGCACGCACGGCTCCGCACTGTTCACGCGCGGCCAGACCCAGGCGCTGGTGTCGGTGACCCTCGGCACGACGCGGGACGAGCAGCGGATCGACTCGATCGACGTGGCGCAGGAGACCACCAAGTCGTTCATGCTGCATTACAACTTCCCGCCGTTCTCGACCGGTGAAGTCAAGCCGATCCGCGGGACCTCACGCCGCGAAGTAGGACACGGGGCGCTCGCCGAGCGGGCGCTGCAGGCGCTGCTCCCGCCGTACGATCAGTTTCCCTATACCCTCCGCATCGTGTCCGACATCCTCGAGTCGAACGGCTCGTCGTCCATGGCCACGGTGTGCGGCGGCTCGCTGGCGCTGTTCGATGCCGGGGTCCCGATGACGGCCGCGTGCGCGGGCGTCGCGATGGGCCTCATCAAGGAAGCCGATCGGGTGGCGGTGCTCACGGACATCCTGGGAACGGAGGACGCCCTGGGCGACATGGACTTCAAGGTCGCAGGCACGCGCCAGGGGGTCACGTCGATCCAGATGGACATAAAGATCATGGGCCTCGACTTCAAGATCGTCGCCGAGGCGCTCGAGAAGGCGAAACAGGCGCGGCTCCACATCCTCGATATCATGGATCAGGTCATGCCGAAGCCGCGCTCGGAGCTGTCCAAGTACGCGCCGCGCATCATCACCATTCAAATCCGGCCGGACAAGATCGGCGACCTGATCGGCCCCAAGGGGAAGACCATCCGGGGCATTCAGGAGCAGACCGGCGCCGAGATCAACGTGGACGACAACGGCCTGGTCACCATCTCCGCGGTGGGCGAAGGCGGCGAGCGGGCGCGCGACATGGTTCAGGCGCTGGTGCAGGAGCCCGAGGTGGGCAAGGTGTACGAAGGTGTCGTGAAGAGCACCACGGCATTCGGTGCGTTCGTCGAGATCATCCCGGGCGTGGAAGGACTGCTGCACATCTCCGAGCTGCAGCACGGGCGCACCGAGCGAACCGAAGATGTGGTGAAGAAGGGCGACCACGTGCGGGTGAAGCTGCTTGAAGTGGACGAGCGCGGTCGCATGCGGCTTTCGCGCAAGGCCCTGCTCGAGAAGCCGGAGGCGGCGCCGGCGCGGTCGCACTGATGGGGGAGCAGACGGTCCGGCTCGACCGGGAGATCTTCCAGACCGCGGCGTCGAGCGGCGTCACCGTCCTGTCGGAGCGGGTGCCGAACGTGCGGTCTGTAGCGGTGGGGATCTGGGTTCGAAGCGCCAGCGCTCACGAGCCCAGGCCCAAGATGGGTGTGTCCCACCTGCTCGAGCATATGGTGTTCAAGGGGACGGAGCGGCGGACCGCGCAGCAGATCGCTCTCGCGCTCGAGTCCCGGGGCGGCTCGCTCGACGCCTATACCTCGCGCGATACCACGTCCTTCCAGGCGCGCGTCCTCGACGCGGACCTGCCCCAGGCGATCGATGTGCTCACCGATCTGATACGACACCCCGTGCTGCGCGCGAGCGACCTCGAGCTCGAGCGCAACGTAGTGCTCGAGGAGATCAACACCGTCGAGGACACGCCCGACGATCAGGTGTTCGATCTGTCGTCCCAGGCCCTGTGGCCCGAGCATCCATACGGCTATTCCATCCTGGGCACCAAGCAGACCGTGGGCGCGCTCTCCACGGCCGATCTCAAGTCATTACACGACCGCGCCTATTTCCCCGCCAACTGCGTGATCGCCGCCGCGGGCAATCTCGCTCACGAGCAGCTACTCGATGAGCTGGAGAAACAGGGCTGGTTCAACGCAATACCCGGCAACGCTCGACCGCCAGCGCCTTCCCCGGCAACGATTCCTCCCGCTGTGCGTGGCACCGAAGCGCATCACGCCAAGGACACCGCGCAGACCCATATCGTGTTCGCAACGGACTCGGTGCCCTACGCCGACCGCCGCAAGTATGCCCTGTTGGTTCTGGCCAACGTGTTCGGCGGCGGGATGTCGAGCCGCCTGTTCCAGCGCATTCGCGAGGAGCTCGGGCTGGCGTACGCGATCTACGCGTTTACGAGCTTCTACCGTCATGTGGGGGTCACCGGCGTGTACGTGGGTACCCAACCCAGGACCGCGACGCAAGCGGCGGCCGCCATCCGCCAGGAGTACGCGAAGTTGGCCCGTGAAGGTCTAACGGGGGAAGTACTCGCCGAGGCGAAACAGCAGACGCAAGGCCAGCTGATGTTATCCCTGGAGAGTCCGTCAGCCCGGATGTATCGTTTGGCCGGTCTGGCGGTGCACGGCGAGCCGTATCAGAACCTCGACGAGGTGCTTGCGACGGTCGCCGGGCTCACCGAGGAAGAGATCCGGAGCGTCGCGGCGGAGTTCTTTGCGCCGGAGCGGCAAACGGTGGTGTGGTTGGGGCCAGAAGGCGCACGCTAGCCACGCGGCGCGAGGGGTCGCGGCTGAAGCCGCGGCTCGACCCTGCCGCTGAAGCGGCAACTGCACGCCCGTTCACGGGCAGATGCCGAGCCGCGAGTTCACTCGCGCAGTTCGTGCACGGCGCCGCGCAGATGAACTGGGAGCAGCGATGATTGTTGGTGTCCCAAGAGAGATAAAAACCGCCGAGCATCGCGTGGCGCTGGTGCCCGCGGGAGCCGAGTCGCTGGTGGGCGACGGGCACACGGTGCTGGTGGAGCAGGGGGCCGGGATCGGATCCGGGTTCGGAGACGACGCCTATCGGGCGGTGGGCGCTACCCTCGTGCCGAAGGCCGGCGAGGTCTGGGCCAAAGCCGAGATGGTGGTGAAAGTGAAGGAGCCGATCGAACCGGAATGGCCGTGTATGCGCAAGGGCCAGGTCGTCTTCACGTACTTCCACTTCGCCGCCTCCGAGCCGCTGACGCGGGCGGTAATTCGATCCGGAATCGTCGCGATCGCGTACGAGACGGTGCAGCTCGCCTCCGGAGAGCTCCCGCTGCTCACCCCGATGAGCGAAGTCGCGGGTCGGATGGCGGTCCAGGAAGGGGCGAAGTACCTCGAGAAGGTGTACGGCGGAAGCGGCATTCTGCTGGGTGGCGTGCCGGGGGTGCTCCCGGCCGAGGTGTTGATCATCGGCGGTGGCGTCGTCGGCGCGAACGCGGCCAAGATGGCCGCGGGGCTGGGCGCGCGGGTCACGCTGCTCGACCTGTCGCTCGACCGCCTGCGCTACCTCGCCGACGTGCTCCCCTCCAATGTCGATCTCCTCTACTCCAACCGTCACAACCTGCTCGACCAGCTGCGGCGCGCCGACTTGGTTGTCGGCGCCGTGCTCCTGCCGGGGGCCAAGGCCCCCAAACTCGTCCGGCGCGACGATCTCAAGCTGATGAAGCCCGGGTCTGTCATCGTGGACGTCGCCGTGGATCAGGGCGGGTGCATCGAGACGAGCAAGCCGACGACGCATGACAACCCGGTCTACATCGTCGACGGGATCATTCACTACGCGGTCGCCAACATGCCGGGCGGCGTGCCGCGGACGTCGACCCTGGGTCTCACCAACGCGACCTTTCCGTACGCCAAGCGGCTGGCACGTCATGGATGGAAGCAGGCGTGCAAGGACGATGGGGCGCTGTCTCTCGGGCTCAACGTGATCGAGGGGAAGGTGGTGTATCCCGCCGTCGCCGAAGCATTCGGGCTGCAGCACGTCGAGGCGAAGACTCTGGTATGATGCCGCTGGTGGTACAGGTGCAGCGCCTGCGCCATCACGATGGGTTGCCGCTCCCCAGCCGCCAGACCGACGGCGCGGCCGGATACGACGTGGCCAGCGCCGAGCCTGACTTCACGCTCGAGCCACACGCGCGCCGACTGGTGCGTACCGGGCTGGCGCTCGCCATTCCGCCCGGCTATGAAGCTCAGGTCCGGCCCCGCTCGGGGCTGGCGCTGAAATACGGGCTGACACTTCCCAACACTCCGGCCACGATCGATTCCGACTATCGCGGCGAGCTGATGGTCGCGATGATCAATCTCGGCACCGAGCCGGTGGCGGTCACCCGCGGGATGCGCATCGCGCAGTTGGTGTTTCAGCGCGTGGAGCGGGTGGAGCTCCTCGAGGTCGCGGAGCTGCCGCCGAGCGAGCGCGGGCAGGGAGGGTTCGGGAGCACCGGCGCATGAGCCGTTCCGGCGGAGCGGTTCTAGCGCGCGGACGCCTGGGTGAGTCGCTGGCGCAACGGCGGATAGAACTGCGTGAACACGTTGTCGTGCGCCGCCTCCGTTGCGTGACACGAGTAGCATGGCGCCGAGGCAGGCAGCTTGGCTCCCGTTCCTGCGCTGTCGCCGAACGCGAAGAACGCCCATCCGGTCTTGTCGATGCCGCGTTGCTTGAGGTGAACCTCGATAGCCCCGAGCTGATCTCCCTCGTAGAACCCGGCGCGTGCCGGCGTCGACTTGCGTGAGGCCTCGTAGAACGAGAGGACAAACATCGTGCTCTCGGGGAAGGCATGGTCCTTCAGGAAAACCTGATACGCCCAGGGCTGCACATAGACGTTGTGGAACATCCCGGGCGCCGCGCCGGCCGGCGGCGGCGGGGCCGCCGTATACGAGAGCCCGGTAGACGAGCCCACCATGACCCAGGTCTCCCAGCCGACGGGCTTCTCCAGGCTACCGTTGGCGGTGAAGCGAGGCAGCTGATCGGGGGGGGGTCCGGCCAGCGCGCGGGGCGTCGGGCGGCAGGCGACGAACGCCGCCAGCAGGGCCACCAACGTGATTCGGGGCATGGTTGATCCTCCGTAGTTCCGCGTGAGACAATGCAGCCGGGTCGAGCGCTGTACTAGCTGATGGACGTGCACCTCGTCGATATGGTTGCGCAAGGAATTGGTGACTGTGCTACTACGTCGACGCGGGTCGCGGGCGGACCCGCGCTCCGGATGGTGATGCCCGTACACCGGCGCGTGCGGCAGGTCACGGTCCGGTTCGCAGTAGAGGAGGTGTTCATCCCGGGGCTGTGACGGTTGCGGGCGACGGTAGCCCGCTGCCATATTCGCTCGTTCATGGCCGATCTCCGCGCGGCATTGGGGCACGCGCTCGAGCCGTTGTACCGGGTCGAGCGTGAAGTGCGACCTATCGGCAGCTGCCGCATGTTCGTGGCGCTCGGACGGACCGACGGCGTCGGGTTGCTGGTGAAAGTGCTCCCCGGCGCCCTTTCGCTCGCCATCGACTCCAGCCGGTTCGAGCAACGAGTGCGCCGCCTCACGGAGCAGCTCGGGCATCCCGACCTGGTGGCGCCGCGCGGGGCCGGACGGGCGGGCTCGTGCGTGTACCACACCCGTCCGTTCGTCGAGGGTACGACCCTCCGAGCCTGGCTGGCACGGCACGGCGAGCTGCCGCTGCGCAGGGCGGTGGGCATCCTGCGCGACGTGCTCACGGGGCTCGCGCACGCGCATGCCACCGGCGTGGCTCACGGTGACCTGAAACCCGAGAACATCCTCCTCGCCGACGGACAGGCCCTGGTGGCCGACGCAGGGATTGTCGGCGCGGTGGTCGACTCCACCACCGGGAATGCCGGCGACGCCGCGACGGCGGCGCTGTGCACCGCCGACTACCTCGCGCCCGAGCGCCGGGCCGGCGAGCCTGCGCCCGGACCGCGCGACGACGTGTTCGCCGTGGGCGTGCTGGCGCACGAGATGCTCACCGGACGACCACCCACGCAGGATGCCGAGACGCTCGAGACAGTTCGCTCCGTCCCTTCCTGGCTGGGGGAGCTGGCACGCCGCTGCTGCGCCCCGGATCCCGGTGCGCGCTGGGCCGACGCGTCAGCCGCGCTGGCTCACGGGACCTGGCCGACGGGCGGCATCTGAGCTCATGCCGCCGCCCCCGCCCCCGCCCCCGCCCCCCCCCGCGGTGCTGTGCTACCATCGTGTGGGGGGCCCGCTCGAGCTCGGCGTTACCCGGGTCCCGACGGCGGTGTTCGAACGGCACATGGAGGCGCTGGCGCGTGACGGTTGGCACACCCTCACGCTGGAAGGCTTCGCCACCCGCTTACAACGTGGCGTCGTAGCGTCGTGCAACGAGTTCTTGCTGACGTTCGATGACGGCTACGCCTCCCTCGCCGAATATGCCTACCCGATTCTCGACCGACTCGGATTCACTGCGACAACATTCCTGATCACCGACCATGTCGGGTTGCTCAACACCTGGGATGTGCGATACACGTGGCGCCGCCTGGCGCACCTCGACTGGCCGGCGATCGAGCATTGGAAGGCGCGGGGCCTGGAATTCGGCTCGCACGGGGCGTCGCATCGGCGGCTGACGTGGCTTTCGGATGCGGAGGCGGCAGCCGAGCTCGAGCGCTCACGCGAGACGCTACAGCGTCGCCTGGGACCTGACGCCGCGCGGGCGGTCGCCTATCCCTTCGGCGCTCGTGACGCGCGGGTCCAACGGCTCGCCGGCGCCGCGGGCTATGACCTGGGGTTCGGCGGCGTTCGCGGCAACGGATCAGCGTTGAACGTGTCGCGCGTGCCGGTTTACCTGTGGGACGCCGGACGTACGCCGGTCGGAGTCCGCCGAGATGTGGTGGGGCGTCTGGGGAGGGCCATCGCGCACGTGGCGAACCGTTGCGCGGTGGGGACGAGCGTAATGCAAGGTGTCAGGTGCTGGGTGTCAGGTGTCAGAGGCCCGTACCCGGCACCTAACGCCTGATACCTGAAACCTGACACCGCCTCACAAGAGGTTCCCCGTCGCCACCGCCGCTCCCATCGCGTGGTATCCCTTGTCCACGTAGATCGTAGCCCCGGTGATCCCACTGCCGAGCGGGCTCGCGAGAAAGGCCGCGGTGGTACCGACCTCCCGCGCCGTGAGGCGCTCGGTGAGGGGCGAGTTGGCGGCGTAATACTCGACCATGCGCTCGATCTTCCCGATCGCGCTCGCGGCCCGCGAGGCGAGCGGGCCGGCGGAAATCGTGTTTACCCGCACGCCGTACTTGCGTCCGGCCTCGAATGCCAGCGTTCGTGTGTCGCTCTCCAGGGCCGCCTTGGCGGACGACATCCCCCCCCCGTATCCGGGGACGACCCGTTCGCTCGCCATGTAGGTGAGTGAAAGAAACGAGGCGCCGGGGCGGGTGAGCGGGCCCAGCCGGGCGACCAGCGAAACGAGCGAATAGGCGCTCACGCTCACCGCGGCGAGGTAGCCGGCGCGGCTCGTGTCGAGGAGGGGTTTCTTCACTTCCGGCCCGTTGGCGAGCGAGTGCACGACGATGTCGAGCGGGTGGTCGCCGAAATCCTGCCCCAGGCGCTGGGCGAGCCCGGCAACCGAGAAGTCTCCGACGTCCTTGTACCGCTTGTTGCCGCGGATTTCCTCAGGGGCGTCGGCGAGGGCGTCGTAGGCGGCGTCGAGCGGATAGATCTTCTCGAACTGGAGGAGCGACCCGTCCGGCATCCGGCGGGAATCGTCGATCTTCCCCCGCTCGAGCAGATTCAGAAAGATGTTGAGGGCCGGCGGCCAGGTGCCGACGCAGACGGTCGCGCCGGCCTCCGCCAGGGCCTTGGCGATCGCGAAGCCGTAGCCACCGTCGTCAGCCACCCCCGCCACCAATGCTCGTTTGCCTTTCAGATCGATGCTCAGCATGAAGCTCCCTGGTGCGTGGCACGTGGTGCGTGGTTGGATCGGTTGTCAGCCACGCTCCGCGAAGGGCCTCCAGCGCTCGGAGGCAACCACGCACCACGCACCACGCACTGTTTCATAGGAAAAACCTCGCCGCCACCGGAATCAGCTGCGGGTGGCGGACCAGCGCATGGGCAAAGATCCGCCCCAGCGTGCGTTGCTCCGGGAGGATCGCATTCGCGGTGCGCGCGAGCGAGTTGAAGAACGCGTCATCCAGCCCCTCGAGCGCCCGCTTGAGTCGATAGTACTTGAGGTGATCGTCCCCGAGCAGCGCCATCCACCCGGCGTGATACGCCGACAGCCGGCTGGCACTGGTGTCGCCGGCCCGGATCGCGGCGGTCGCGACGCGGCCGGCGAGCCGCCCGGCTTTCATGGCGTTCACGATGCCGCCCCCCGAGAGCGGGTTGATCATATGGGCCGCGTCGCCCGCCACCAGGACGCCATCGGTGTAGGTCTGCCGAAGGGTCGTGTGCACGATGACGCCGCCCACCGTGCAGCCGGTCTTGGCGCCCCGGGGGTAGCGGCGGGCGATCCAGTCGTCGAGATACTGTCGCGCGTTGCGGCCGTCGGCCTTCAGGGCAACGAGGCCGAGTCCCACGTTCGCGACGCCCGGTCCCTTGGGGAAGATCCACGCGTAGCCGCCCGGCGCGATCCGGTCGCTGAACTGCAGGTAGATCGAGTCGGGATCGAAATCGATCCCCGCGAGCACGTACTGCGCGCACGATTCCATGTCGCGCGCCGGGACGCGAGTGTCGAGCCCCGCCCACCGCCCGACCATCGCCTCGACGCCGTCGGCACCGATCACGACGCGCGCGCGGCAGTAGTGTTCCCCCATGACGCCGCGCAGGCGCACCCGCCAGCGGCCGTCGGGCTCGCACGTCATGCCAGCTGCCTCGGTGCTCACGCGGAGCTCGGCCCCCAGCGCGACGGCCCGCTCGGCGAGAAACGCGTCGAACCGGGTGCGATCGAGGATCCAGGCGACCGCGCGCTCGGCGACCCTTACTTCCGTATCGTCCGGCGCGACGAACACGATCTGCGTGATCTTGCGGGCGACCCAGGGAGCGCGGTCGGGATCGGCGAATTCCCGTAACCCGGCGTCCCCTACGCCTTCGGCGCAGCGGACCGGCTGGCCAACGACTGCGTCGCGCTCGAGCAACACCACGTCGAGGTCCGGCGCGGTGCGCTTCGCCTCCCAGGCCGCGACCGAACCCGCGGGCCCAGCACCAATGACCAACAGGTCCGTGTCGTACGTCACGCAGGAACCATGGTCAGGGCGCCGACGGGACATGGGGCGATGCATTTGCGACACCCGGTGCACACGCTTCGGTCGACGACCAGGTCGGCCAGGCGCAGATGAATCGCCTCGGGTGGACACAGCGGCAAGCAGAGGCCGCAGCGGTCGCAGAGCTGAAGATCCACCACGGCAATCTCTGGCGGCGCGGGTCGCATGCGCCAACGGTAGCGGCCGTTGTCGGGGGCGTCAAGCATCAGCCTTGCTTGGAGTTACGCTTTTCATTAGGTTGATGCGCTCGCACGCGCCCCCCTAACGACTTTCACTCGACGACCTCGTGCCTCTACGCTGGCCGAAATGGACGCTCGGTGCTTGGAGTCCGGCGAATGAGATCGCCGTGGATCTGGGCACCGCCAACACGCTGATCTACGTGAAGGGCGAGGGCATCGTGCTCAACGAGCCCTCCGTCGTCGCGATCGAGAAGGCGACCGGTAAAATCAAGGGCATCGGGCTCGAGGCCAAGCGGATGCTGGGCCGCACGCCGGACGGCATCCTCGCGGTGCGGCCGCTTAAGGACGGCGTCATCGCCGACTTCGACGTCACCGAGAAGATGCTGCGGTTCTTCCTCAAGACCATCATCGACCGCCATCTGTTCCGCGTGAAGCCCAAGGTGATCGTGTGCGTGCCGTCGGGGATCACGGAGGTGGAGAAGCGCGCGGTGCGGGACTCGGCGCAATCGGCCGGCGCCAAGGAGGTCTACATGGTCGCGGAGCCGATGGCGGCGGCGATCGGCGTCGGCCTTCCGGTCGAGACTCCGACAGGCAACATGGTGATCGACATCGGAGGCGGCACCACGGAGATCGCGGTGATCGCGCTGTCGGGCATCGTATCGGACACCTCGATCCGCACCGGGGGCGACGAGCTCGACCAGGCGATCGTGCAGTTCATGCGCAAGAACTACAACCTCTTGATCGGCGAGCCCACCGCGGAGCAAATCAAGATCCAGATCGGCTCGGCCGCGCCCGTGGGTGAGGAGCGGGAGATGGAAGTGAAGGGCCGCGACCTCGTCTCCGGGATCCCCAAGATCGTGCGGGTGCACTCGAGCGAGGTCCGGGAGGCCGTACAGGAGCCGATCCAGCAGATCGTCGACGCGGTGCGCCGGGCGCTCGAGATCACGCCGCCCGAGCTGGCGTCGGACATCGTGGATCGGGGAATCGTCATGACCGGCGGGGGCGCGCTGATCCGCGGCCTCGACGTGCTGCTGCAGCAGGAGACGGGCCTGCCGATCCACCTCGACGAGGACCCGATGACCTGCGTCGTGCGGGG
>Ga0066674_10000838_pt1 | contig 10234 bp, 7 predicted proteins | sample GraSoiAngelo_123_FD_62291 | JGI IMG/M metagenome (GOLD analysis project Ga0066674, IMG submission 62291) | Grasslands soil microbial communities from the Angelo Coastal Reserve, California, USA - 14_0927_02_40cm | ecosystem: Environmental > Terrestrial > Soil > Grasslands | place: USA... | reverse complement strand
GCGCCTTCGGCGCGAAATGACGAATGACGAATGACGAATGACGAAATGAAGCCCGAATGACGGAGTCGAGACCGCCGGCAACTTCGGATTATAGGGATTTTATCATTCCTTCGTGCTTCGACATTTGTCATTCGTCATTCCAGCCGCCGGCTGGTCGTCACGTCTGCTGTTGCAACGTGGTGATGATGCTGATGAGTGGCAGAAAGAGGGCGATCACGATTGTTCCGACCACTACCGCCAGAAACACAATCATGAGGGGCTCGAGAATGGAGGTGAGCGCGGCAACGGAATTGTCCACCTCGCCATCATAAACATCTGCGATCTTCAACAGCATATCAGGCAACTGACCGGTTTCCTCACCGACATCGATCATGCTCACGACCATCGGCGGAAAGGCGCCGCTGGTTTCGAGCGGTTGCACGATCGATTCGCCTTCCTTCACCCGATCGTGCACCTGCGAGATGGCATTGGCGATGACGGTATTGCCAGCGGTATCGCGGGTAATATTCAACGCCTGCAAAATGGAAACGCCGCTCGTGACGAGGGTGCCGAGGGTGCGCGCGAAACGGGAAATCGAGGTCTTGCGAATGAGATCGCCGAAAAGTGGGACCCGCAATTTCAATTGATCGACCAAGCTGCGACCGCCCGGCGTCCGTGCCAGCAGTTTGATCCCGAAAATGAGCGCAACAACACCACCGATTAGCATCACCCAGTTGTTCTGTGCAAATCTGCTGATGCTAATAACGAAGATCGTGATCCCAGGCAGCGGTTTGTCACCGAGCATGTCTTTGAAAATTGCCTCGAATCTGGGCACGATAAAGACGAGGAGAAAGCCCATGATTGCGACCGCCATGGTCATGACGATCGCCGGGTAAATCATCGCGGAAAGGACTTTGCCTTTGATCTTTTGCGCCTTTTCCTGGAACTCGGCCAATCGCCCCAGCACGACTTCGAGGACACCGCCGAGCTCGCCTGCTTTCACCATGCTGACGTAAAGTTCATTAAAAATTTTAGGATGCTGCGCGAGCGAATCAGAAAAGGTGTTACCGCTCTGTACCGAATCGGCCAGCGCTTCAGTAGTGCGTTTGAGAACAGGATCGCGCTCTTGTCTTGCCAGGACGTTGAGCGAGCGCAACAGCGGGAGGCCGGAATCGATCAGGGTCGCAAGCTGCCGCGTGAAAATCATCAGGATTTTCGATTTCACCTTCTGCCGCTGGAAAAGCGTGATGCCGGTCTTGCGCTTCGGGGTCGCGACGGCGGGAGCGGCGATGCGAGCAGTGCGAGGTCGTTTTACCTTTCCATTGCGGGCCGCCGGCGCTTTCCCTTCTTCATAAACGCCGGTCGGGAAATATCCCGCCTGCCGCAAATGCCCGATAGCCTCATTGGCAGAATTTGCCTCGACTGCGCCGGTGGATTCCTGACCGCGAGCATCGAGAGCGACGTATTGGAAGCGGGGCATAGGGCAAATTACCGATTGAACGGTTTAACTATTTAACGATTTAACGCTGAAGAAGTCGATCTCATTCGTTAACCGGCATGAGGAATCGTAAATCGTTGAATGGTGGATCGTTAAATCGTGGATCGCGACCTATTAAGTCTGAAATCTGAGACCTGAAATTTGAAATTCTAGGTGTACTTGAGCACTTCCTCCACCGTAGTGTCGCCATCGAAAACGCTGCGTAATCCATCCTGGCGCAGCGTGATCATTCCGAGCTCGATTGCTTTTTGTTTTAGCGTCACCGTTGGCGCGCGCTCATTGATCAACTCGCGCAATGGATCGGTGATTCGCAACAATTCGTAAATGCCTTTGCGGCCCTTGTAACCGGTCTGATTACACGCGTCGCAACCTTTGCCGTAAAAAAATTTCTTGTCGCCTAAATCACGCCGATCCAATCCAACTTGATCCAGGGTGTTTGTGTTCGGCTCGTAACTCGTCCGGCAATTCGGACAAATGCTACGCAACAATCGTTGCCCGAGGACCGCTTCGAGGGTTGAAGAAATGAGGAATGGCTCGACCCCCATGTCGATCAAACGCGTGATCGCTCCTGGCGCATCGTTGGTATGCAGGGTGGTGAAGACGAGGTGGCCGGTGAGTGAGGCCTGAACTGCAATCTGTGCCGTCTCCAAATCGCGGGTTTCGCCGACCATGATTCGATCCGGGTCCTGCCGCAAAAATGCTCGCAGTACGCGCGCGAAAGTCAGCCCGATGTTTTCATTCACCGGCACCTGCATGATGCCTTCCAGATCGTATTCCACCGGCTCCTCTGCGGTCAGCAATTTGGAATCGAGTGTGTTGATCTTGCGCAAACAAGAATAAAGCGTCGTCGTTTTCCCCGAACCAGTCGGGCCGGTGGCAATAAAAATTCCGTTCGGCCGCTCAATGACCTCAAGAAGGTAATCGCCTACGTACTTGGGCATACCGAGCATCTCGAGATCGAGGTTTACGGTGCTGCGATCGAGCACGCGCAAAACAACGCTCTCGCCAAATTGCGTGGGCAAAGTCGAGACGCGGAGATCCACGCTGCGGCCGGCGATATTTTTTTGGATGCGACCATCCTGGGGCAATCGGCGCTCGGCGATGTTCATGTTCGCCATCACTTTCACACGCGAGATTACCGGTGGTGCCAGATGTCGCGGCGGTGGGGCCATTTCATACAGCGCGCCATCGACGCGATAACGGATTTTGAATTCGTTTTCGAATGGCTCGAAATGAATGTCGCTGGCCCGGTCCTGAATTGCTTGATACAAAATCAGATCGACAAAGCGAATGATCGGAGTGGCATTGGCTTCTGCTTCCGCTCCGGTCGCACCATCGCCTTCCCGCAATTGCATCAACTCGCCAACTTCGCCGAGTTGCTTGAGCACTTCCTCCATGCTGGAGGTGTCGCTGCCGTAGAAAATCTTGATCCGGTCCTCGATCTGTTCGACCGGCGCGACTACGACCTCGATGTCGCGACCCAGCGCAAAACGCAGATCTTCCGCGGTGCGTGGTTCCAGCGGATCGGCCAAAGCGACCCGCAAAGTACCGTCGACAAGTTCGACCGGCAGCGCGCGATGTAAACGGGCGAGACCGGCCGGAACGATCTTCACAACCTCGGGACCGATTTCCTTATCATTCAGATCGATAAACTCGGCCCCGATCCCCTCCGCAACGGTGCGATAAAAGCCGGCTTCATCCATGAAGCCGCCGTCGACCATCGCCTGCACGATGGTCTTGCCGTTCTGTTGCGCTTCGGTCAGGACGTCGTCAGCCTGCGTTTTTTGCAAAACGTTTTGATCGACAAAAAGATCGAGGACCTGCTCGTTATTCATTCTTCATCAGCTCACATCCGCAATCGTTACCGAGATTACTTCGTCGGCCGAGGTCAGACCGGAAAGAACTTTGCGCACGCCGTCCTCACGCAAAGTGCGCATGCCTAGTTCGCGCGCGCGTTGCCGCAAAAGAAAAGTGGAAGTCCGTTTGTTGATCATGTGCCGCACTTCGTCGTCGATGATGAAGATTTCGAAAATTCCCATTCGCCCCCGGTAGCCAGTATGGCGGCAATGATCGCAGCCGGGCGCCTTCATCACTTGCGAGTCTTTCACCTGCGACGGCTCGATCCGGAGCGCACGCATTTCCGTTTCACTCAGGTCCGCTGGATGTTTGCAATGAGTACATAATCGGCGCACCAGACGCTGCGCCATCATTGCGCGCACTGAAGACGCGACCAGAAACGGTTGCACCCCAATATCGACGAGACGCGCAATCGCTGAAGGAGCGTCGTTCGTGTGCAGCGTGCTAAAGACCAGATGGCCCGTCAGGCTGGCATTAGTCGCGATCGATGCCGTCTCCAAATCGCGAATTTCGCCGATCATGATGATATTTGGGGCCTGACGCAAAATGGAGCGCAATGCGATTGGAAAGGTCATTCCGACATCGGTGTTCACCTGCACCTGGTTGATCCCGGTCATTTGATATTCGACCGGTTCTTCCACCGTAATGATCTTGCGGTCCGGCTTGTTGATGTAGTTGAGGCAGGCGTAAAGGGTGCTGGTTTTTCCCGAACCGGTCGGCCCGGTCACGAGCAAAATTCCATCGGGCGAACGCAACAGCCGCTCGAATTTTTCCTGATCGTCGCTGAGGAAGCCGAGTTCGGGGAGGCCGAGGAGCAAACTCGATTTATCGAGCACCCGCATGACGATGCTTTCGCCATGGTTCGTGGGAATGGTGGAAACGCGCAGATCAATCGGTTTCTTTTTGATCTTCACCTGAATGCGTCCGTCCTGCGGCAAACGCTTTTCCGCGATACTCATCGAGCCGGTCATGATTTTCAGCCGACTGATGATGGCGGATTGTAAACGCTTTGGTGGCGCCTGCATTTCTTGCAGAACACCGTCGATGCGAAAACGGACGCGGAACTTTTTGTCGAGCGGCTCGAGATGAATATCGCTCGCGCCCAGCTTATGCGCTTCGATAATCAACATCGAAACCAGCCGGATGATGGGCGCGTCCGCTTCGTCAACCGCGACTGCTTCGGTGCCATCGCCGATCTCGAGGCCGAGATCGACCTCATCACCAATCTTATGCTGGAGGACGTCGGCCGCTTCCTCGGCCGTGCCGTAGTATTTGATCAGGGCCTGGCGAATTTTTTCGGGCGACGTGCAAACCAACTCGAGGTCGCGCTGGAGAAGGAAGTTGAGGCTGTCGATGGTATCGACGTCGAGCGGATCGCTGATGGCGAGGACCAGACCACTTTCGCCAAAGGTCACGGGAATGACCTTGAACCGTCGCGCGTCCGCCGCGCTGATTTGCGAAATAATTTCGGGCGGAATGACGACCGCGGAGAGATCGATCCAGTGCATCTGGGCCTGGGCCGCGAGGGAGCGCGAAATGTCGTCGGCCGAAACAACCCCATCACGGACCAGGACATCGACGACGCTGGGAGCGCCATTAAGTTTCGCGCGCGCCTGAGCGATTTGCTTGCGCGAAACAAGCCCGATCTCTTCGAGCACTTTCAGCACATAATCGTCGTTAGCTTGCAAGGTGAATTAATCCCGGTGATGCCCTCAAGCGTACGAACCTGGCTCTCCAGTGTCAACGAGTCAGCCGATTTATTAGGCTGGCCCTTTGACCAGCTCGCCCGATAAATATTAACTAGGCAGAGGGCAACTACTCCTTACCCTCTGTCTCGAATGGAATTACGAGCTAGCGTACTCTGCAATGGCTTTGGCCACGTCGAGAGTAGAATCTTTACCGCCCATATCGTAGGTGCGCACCTTGCCTTCGGCAATAACGCGGGCAATGGCCGATTCCAGGCGGGTAGCCATTTCGGTTTCCTTGAGCCAATCGAGCATCAACTTGGCCGTCAAAAGCATCGCAATGGGATTGACCTTGTATTGCCCCGCATATTTCGGCGCCGATCCGTGCGTGGGCTCGAAGACGGCGTAGTTGTCGCCCAGGTTGGCACTGGGTGCGAACCCAAGGCCGCCGACCAGTCCAGCGCATAAATCGCTGACGATGTCACCGAACATGTTTTCCGCTACCAACACGGAATAATCCTGCGGATTCTTGAACATCCACATACAGATCGCATCGATGTTCGCGTCATCTGCACGAATGTCAGGATAACCCTTGGCTACTTCTTTGAAGCAGCGCATCATCAAGCCGCCCGTTTCGCGCAGCACATTTGGTTTCTCGATCAACGTGACGCGTTTGCGGCCGGTTTTCTTGGCAAAATCGAAGGCTCGCTTGCAAATGTTGGTGCAACCTTGCTTGCTCATGATCCGGGTGGAAAGCGCGATATTTTCAAGGCCGGCTTTGTCTTTCCACGGCTTCATCTTCGGATTCGCGCACAATGCGGTGTAAACTGGCTCGGGTAGGGGAAAGAATTCGACCCCGCCGTACATGCCTTCGGTGTTTTCGCGGAACACGACTTGATCAATCGCGACATCCTCTCCTCCCGGATTCGTGATCTTGTTGCTGCGATAATTCAAGGGATTGCCCGGGTAACTTTTGCAGGGTCGCATGTTGGTATGCAGATTGAACATCTGCCGAAGTTTGACGATGGGTGAGAAGTAGACCAACCCTCTGTCCTTGAGTTCCGGAGCTAACTCTTCCTTGGCTTCAGATTGCGGCTTGCTGGTGATCGCGCCGAATAGACCGCAGCTGGTTTCTTTTAATGCCTTGACCGTCCGATCGGGAAGGGCGTTGCCTTCTTTGCACCAAAAATTCCAGCCGATGTCGCAAGGAACGTACTCGGCGTCGAGTTTCAGACGATCTAACACGAGTCGCGCCGCCTCCATGACATCGTGCCCAACGCCGTCACCCGGCATCCACGCGATTTTGTATTTAGCCATAAGATGTCGAGTTTATCGGTGCCGGAAGCGAGTCGCAAGCTGGGGCAGCACGCGCGCCTCGCCGAATCCATTCTTTTGTTATTCGCAGAAGTGGAAGGCAATACCTCATGCGCCATGGCAAAATCGAAAATACAAAGGTGAAAGTTCATCTCGGCGAGGACGCCGAGACCAGCACGCGAGGTCCGAGCCGGACTGGCGTTGCGTGCGCTACCCAGATGAAGATTTGGCGTGAAGCCGGAAAGCCGCCAGATTTTCGGCACCGCCCGCCCGCGATTGCGAGGGATCGCGTTTTGTTTCTACACTTGCGCTATATCGCCGGAGAACTTCTCTATCTTATGAATATCATTACGTCTCGCAGAAAATTTCTCATGAAGAGCGGTGTTGTTGTTGCCGGCTCGGCATTCGCTCGGGCCGGCTTGTTTGGTGCCGAACCGAAGAGAGAGGAGGGGGACAAAGAAGAGGAGGTTTCACCCGCGGAAGATTTGATGCGAGAGCATGGCGTATTGAAGCGCGTGCTGCTTGTTTATGGCGAAGCCATCCGGCGGATCGAAGAGAATGAAGATTTGCCGCCAGAAACCGTCATGGATTCGGCGAAGATCATCCGCAATTTTATTGAGGATTACCACGAGAAGCTCGAAGAAGATTTTCTTTTCCCGCGGTTCAAGAAAGCGCGCAAACTTGTCAATCTCGTCGATGTTCTGTTACAGCAACATCAAGGCGGCCGCAAAGTGACCGACATCACGATGCAGTTCGCGACCAGCCAGGCGAACAAGAATTCAGATGACCGTCGCAAACTTGCCGATTCGTTGCGCCAATTCATCCGCATGTACAACCCGCATGAGGCGCGTGAGGACACGATTCTTTTTCCCGAGTTCCGCAAGATCGTGAGCAAGAACGAGTACGATTCGCTCGGAGAAGATTTTGAGAAGAAAGAGCACGAACTTTTCGGCGAAGATGGTTTTGAGCAAATGGTCGATAAGGTGGCCGGTATCGAAAAGAAGCTCGGCATTTACGATTTGGCGCAGTTCACTCCGAAAGTCTGAACATGCGCCGTCTACTCGCTACCCAAGCTCCGGCTGCCACGATCTTAGTTCGGATCGTTGTCGGCGGAATTTTTCTGACAGAAGGAATCCAGAAGTTTCTTTATCCAGGCGACCTCGGCGCGGGCCGTTTTGCCAAGATCGGTATTCCCGCGCCGGACGTCATGGGCCCGTTCATTGGAGGAATTGAAATAGTCTGCGGTGCGCTCCTGATTATCGGTTTACCCACGCGAATCGCAGCGATTCTGCTGCTTATTGATATAAGCGTGGCGATTGTTTCGACCAAGGTTCCCATTTTGCTCGCCCACGGTTTCTGGAGTTTTTCTCTTACAAAACTTCCGCGCTACGGATTCCTGAGCATGATTCACGAAGCGCGCACCGATCTGGCAATGTGGTTCGGTTTGCTTTTTCTACTCATCGTCGGTGCGGGCAGAACATGGTCGCTGGATGCAAAGTTCGCCGCCGCTGTCACGAACTCGAACGCGACCGGATAACGGCCACCCAATTTTTGCTCTCGCGCTATGCCCGCGGACAAAGCGAAAGAATCTCTCACTGCCTCGACCGCATTCCGCTTCGTCATTGTTGTTGGCATTGCCAATCTTTTTGCCGACATGACTTATGAAGGCGCTCGCAGTTCGACCGGGCAATTTCTCGGGTCGCTGGGCGCGAGCGCGGCTGTCGTCGGATTTACCGCGGGGCTGGGTGAACTTCTCGGTTACGCGTTGCGCTCCGTTTCGGGAGTGATCAGCGATAAGACCGGCAAGTATTGGATTGTCACCAGTGTTGGTTACATCATCAATATGCTGGCCGTGCCGGCCCTGGCATTGGCCGGAAGCTGGCCGCTCGCGACGGGATTGATCGTCGCGGAACGAACTGGCCGAGCGATCAGGAAACCATCCACCGAGGCGATGCTTTCCTTTGCCGGCAAACGCATAGGACAAGGCTGGGTGTTCGGCTTAAACGAAGCGCTCGATCAGGCGGGCGCGACTATCGGTCCTCTGGTCATGTCGTTTGTCTTGTTTCGCCACGGAAACTATCGGAACGGTTTTGCTCTACTTCTCATTCCAGCGCTGCTAACCGTCACAATTGTTTTGATAGCGCGCTATTTCTTTCCCAATCCGCGAGGCCTCGAAGTCAGCGAGACGATCCGGAAAGAAAAATTTCCCGGGGCCTTCTGGTTCTATATGGCGGCTAACGCCTGCATCGGAGCCGGTTTCGCTGACTTCGCTCTGATTGCTTACCACTTTCAGAAAACTGCCTCGGTTACTGCTAATTTGATTCCAATCTATTATGCGGTGGCGATGGCGACGGGAGCGATGGGAGCCCTCGTCTTTGGCAGGCTCTTCGACAGACTCGGGCTCAAGGTGGTCCTGGCCGTTTTCTTTCTTTCCTCTTTTTTTGCTCCGCTCGTTTTTCTTGGCAGCAGTTGGACTGCATTGATCGGAATGATTCTTTGGGGAATCGGCATGAGCGCACAAGGCTCGCTCCTCAACTCCCTCATCGTCGGGGTAATTCACGCGAGTAAACGCAGCACCGCGTTCGGCGTATTCGATACCGGATTCGGCCTCGCCTGGTTCCTCGGCAGTTGGTTGATGGGCGTACTTTACCAAAAATCAATTCCCGCGGTGATCATCTTTTCCGTTGCTCTCCAGCTCTTGGCGCTCCCGATTTTTCTTTTCGCAAAACGAATGGAGCGTCAATGAGCTTGAACCAATGAAAATCCACAGAATTTAGGCGTCAGTAATAGGGTTGGCGTCTCTTACCATAAGCATCTTAAGATTCATTGTTCCTACACTTAACTTAAGTATTCCACCCTTAGATGGGATAATACACATAGTCACCGGGGCTGGCTTTATTGCGGGGGCCTGCATTAATCGGGGAAAATATGTAAAGAACACGAACCTTTGGCTCGGAGTTTTTTACATTGTCTTTGGAGCAACCGGCTCGAACTGGCCTCACATAATAGTAGGCGTAATATCTTCGTTAATTGGCCTCACAATTAAGACTGCCGAAGCCGAACCGTAGCGAGTCGATGAACGTCAGCTAAGTAATACAGTCGCGCCGATTGGTGAAGCGGAGACTGACAGGTGGAAATTACGCGGATTGTGGCGACTTCGCGCGCAGCCGACTGGCCACCAGATTCTCGGCGCCGCCCGCCACGATCAATTCCTGCGCGGCGGGGCTTAGCGGCGGAAAAGTGAATGATTTTCCATCCGTAGTTAGGACAGATTTGCCGTAATCGATCATAATTTCCGATGCGACTGTGGTTGGCGCGCGACCTTTTAGCGTGGCGCGCAAGTGCGTCACGAGCTCGGGACACTCAAACACGACAAAGCCGTTGTTGAACGCGTTGCGCTTGTAAGTTTCGGAAAAGCTGGCGGCGATCACACACGGAATGCCTTTGAACTTCAATGCTGTGGCCGCCTGCTCTCGACTAGAGCCGCTGCCAAAGTTTAAGCCGCCGACCACGATATCACCGCGGCGATAGAGGGTGTTGAAATTCGGATCGTAATTTTCAAACGTTACTGTCGCCATTTCTTCCGGAGTCATATCGTCGCGATAAGTGTGTTTGCTGCCGTAAATGCCGTCGGTGTTCAAATTGTCTTTATCCACGAAGAGAACGCGACCGCGCACACTTGGTGGAAAACCGGCAATGATCTCTATCGACCCTGCTGACTGTATTTTCTTTTCAGCATGACGAATCGCGGTGCCTGCAGGCCGTTCGGCGAAATCTTGTGGCGCGCAGATGAATCCAGCCAGTGCGCTGGCCGCTACGACGGCAGGGGAACCCAGATATACATAGGCGTCGCGATCGCCCATCCGGCCCTTAAAGTTTCGGTTGGTCGCGCTGATTGCGG
>Ga0066674_10000832_pt1 | contig 10261 bp, 10 predicted proteins | sample GraSoiAngelo_123_FD_62291 | JGI IMG/M metagenome (GOLD analysis project Ga0066674, IMG submission 62291) | Grasslands soil microbial communities from the Angelo Coastal Reserve, California, USA - 14_0927_02_40cm | ecosystem: Environmental > Terrestrial > Soil > Grasslands | place: USA... | reverse complement strand
AGTTGGTGGAAAAAGCGGCAACCCTGACGCCTCCCCAGAATGTCACCCTGAAAGATCCCAAAGACTTCAAAATCATCGGCAAGGCGATCAAGCGATTGGACACGCCGGACAAGACCAACGGCAAAGCCGTTTTTGGATTGGATGTGAACGTGCCAGGAATGTTGGTCGCCGTCGTGGCACGTCCGCCAGTCTTCGGTGGCCAATTGAAAAACTTTAACGCCGATAAGGCTAAAGCGGTGCCAGGTGTTCGGTACGTGGTCGAAATCGAACGCGGCGTCGCCGTTGTGGCTGACGGCTTCTGGCCGGCGAAACTTGGACGCGAGGCGCTCGAAATTGTTTGGGACGAAGGCCCGCGGGCCTCGCTGGACAGTCGCACACAGCGCGAGGAGTACGCGGGACTTGCCAAAAAGACCGGCGTGGTCGCGAAGAATGAGGGTGAAGCAGTTTCAGCATTGAGCAAGGCAAGCAAAAAGCTTGAGGCCATCTACGACCTTCCCTATTTGGCTCACGCGACGATGGAGCCGATGAATTGCGTCGCCGACGTGCGCGCCGACAGTTGCGAGATTTGGGTCGGCACTCAGTTTCAAAGTGGGGACCGCGATGCCGCGGCGAGGGATACAGGCCTGAAGCCGGAGCAAGTGAAGTTGCATACGACGCTGCTCGGCGGCGGCTTTGGCCGGCGTTCTCCGCTGGACAGTCATGTGGTTCGAGAAGCGGTGCAGATTTCCAAAACCGTCAAGGTGCCGGTCAAGGTCGTTTGGACCCGCGAGGATGACATGCGCGGCGGATACTATCGTCCGCGCGCTTATCATACCGTAAGTGCTGGTCTTGATGGGAATGGCAAACCTGTCGCGTGGCAACAGCGCATCGTCTGCCAGTCCATCTTTGTGGGAACACCCTTCGAGCCTGCAGTCGTCAAAAACGGCGTGGAGGAAACCGCCGTCGAAGGCGCTGCCGATCTACCTTACGACATCCCCAATCTGCTGGTGGAATGGCACCAGGCACCCGATGGCGTGCCGGTGTTCATCTTGCGATCCGTGGGGCACAGTCACACCGCGTTCGTGGTCGAGACTTTCGTGGACGAACTGGCTCATGCGGCAGGCAAGGACCCGTTTGAATTTCGCAATGCGTTGCTCGGTAAGCATCCGCGACACAAGCGCGTGCTGGAATTCGTTGCCGAAAAAGCCGGCTGGGGAAAAGCGATGTCGAACGGGCGCGGACGAGGTTTGGCCGTCCATGAATCGTTCGGAAGCTATGTCGCGCAGGTGGCCGAGGTCTCGATTTCCAAAGATCGGGGACTGCGCGTCCACCGCGTGGTCTGCGCGGTTGATTGCGGCCCGGTGGTGAACCCCGACATCGTACGCGCTCAGATGGAGGGTGGTATCGTCTTTGGCCTCACCGCTGCCCTGTATGGTGAGATCACGTTCGAGAAAGGACGCGTGAGGCAAGGGAACTTTCACGACTACCCGATGCTCCGGATGCACGAGATGCCGCAGATCGAGGTGCACATTGTGCCCAGCGAAGATAAAATGGGCGGCGCGGGAGAAGTGGGTGTCCCACCTGTCGCGCCCGCCGTCGCCAACGCGGTTTTCGCTCTTACCAGTAAACGGATTCGCAGACTGCCGATCCGCATGACGGACGCCATATGAAGCGCGCGTTTAAGTTACCCATATGTGCTGTCGGTGCGGCGGCTTTGAGCTTGGCGGGAGCGGTGGCGGGCTATCGTTGGATCAGCGCGACGGAATCTCAGGCGGCAACGGCGACAGTTGCTGCGGTGCCGGCAAGTGGCGATGGAACCCTGTTCACCGCGTTCGTCTCGGTCTTGCGTAACCCGCGCTGCATGAATTGTCATTCGCAAGGTGACTTCCCGCGGCAGGGAGACGACGGCCATCAGCACGCCATGAACGTGCGGCGCGGCCCCGATGGCCACGGTGTGACTGTGCAAAAGTGCAGCACGTGCCATCAAGAGGCGAATCTCGCCGGCGCGCATATGCCGCCCGGAGTGCCGCATTGGGGGCTGCCGCCGCCGAACATTCCCATGATCTGGCAGGGTCTCACCGACGCGCAGATTTGCCGTTCGTTAAAGAATCCTAAGGAAAACAAAAATCGCAATATCGATCAACTCGTCGAGCATTTTACAAAAGATGAATTGGTGGCGTGGGGCTGGAATCCCGGCGAAGGTAGAAATCCTATTCCGATGCCGCGCGATGAGTTCGTCGCTAAAGTGAAACAATGGCAGGCCGCTGGAGCGCCGTGCCCGAGCGATACTGCTCAGAAGGCAAAATCATAAACTCAGGTAGTCTGCAGCGCGACCGAACCGAAAACCATTAGGGAGGCATCGAAGATGGCTTTAGGCCATACCGAACAGACGGGAAAAATATTGCTGCATCACTGGCAAGCTTTCGGAGCCGGCGATGTCGAGGCGATTATGGCTGACTATGCTGGCGATGCGGTGCTCATCACTCCAGAGGGGACACTCAAAGGGTTGGGGCAGATACGTTCGCTGTTCGCAAAGATTTTTGCGAGCATGTTTCCAGCCGGCAAGACTTCGCTTAATCTGACGAAGCAAGTCGTCGAAGGCGAAGTTGCGTACATCCTCTGGTCGGGAAACTCGCCCTTTTATAATGCTCCGTTTGCCACCGATACCTTCGTGATACGCGACGGCAAAATCGTCGCGCAAACATTTGCGGCCCAGTTGGAAGCGAAATAAACCAACTAATCCCCGAGGCAGAGACGACATCATGGCCTCATGCTCGGTAGGATATCCAGCCTTCGGTTGCACAGGCTCCAACGTAAACGAATCATCAGCGCACCCTCAACTCCGTTCGACTCGCAATGAAGCACTCAACTCTTCACACTGGGATGATAAGATTGCGCGTCACTCGTCCCAGCTAAAGTCGACATTTCGACACCTGTCGTTTAGTCGTCGACGGATCGTCCTCACAACTCGTACGAAACCAAGCTGCTACATATGAGACGCTGCTGAATCCGCGCATTTTTCAGACGTCTCAGAAATGGATCTGTTCTGGCATATGCGTTGCTCAGGTCCCCTACATCATACGAAATGCGCAGCGAACGAGATGAAAATGACCCGGCCAATTCAGCATGCCGGCAGTTCATCGGCGTTCGGGTTCCCCAGAGGATGGTGGCCGAACAATGAAGGGGAGGAGATCATGTACCGAAAATTGATTCTGATCGCCACGCTCATTGTGCTGGCTGTAATGAGCATGCAGGCGCACCAACACGAAGCGCAATCAGCGGCATCCACAGTGGGCTGGTCCCCTGCGCCAACGGCTGAATCCACTGCTTCGACCGATAAAACATTCGATCAGCTGATGGCCGACGCGATGGGTGTGATGCACACGGGCATGCACACCGCGCCACAGACAGGCGACCCTGACCATGACTTCGTAACCATGATGATTCCACATCATCAGGGCGCCATCGACATGGCCAAGGCGCTCTTGCTGTACGGCAAAGACCCGCAGCTGGGTCGGCTGGCCCAGGAGATTATCACCGACCAGCAATCGGAAATTCAGCTGATGCAACTCTGGCTGAAGCAGCATGGTGCGAGCTCGGAAAATCCAACTCAGCGGCCGGGCTTAGACGCAAGGAAGCACTAAGCGTAAACACTAGCCTAGAAGGAACATGAATATGAAACTAGTCTTTGCATTAGCGTTTTTTTCTTTGGTGCCTTCCACGTTTGCGCAGCAAGCGCCCTGGGGGCGAGCGGACATTCCAATCTCCAGCCGCGATCGGGTTTACGCAGCGGACCAGACGTCAAACACAGTTTCGGTGATCGATCCCTCCACCAACAAGCTGCTCGGCGTGATCCGGCTCGGCGACCCGGTGCCCGGCGCTTTGAGCGCGCTCTACAAGGGTCAGCTCCTGGTTCACGGCCTCGGCTATTCGCCCGACTCAAAGACACTCGCCGTCGTATCGATCGCCTCGAATTCGGTCACCTTGATCGACACCGCGACCAATAAGGTAAAGGGCATCGTTTACGTCGGGCGATCGCCGCACGAGGCGTTCTTCACCCCCAATGGGCGTGAATTGTGGGTCACTGTCCGGGGCGAGGACTACGTGTCGGTCATCGACCCGCTGAAGATGAGAGAGATACGACGTATCCGCTTGGCGAACGGTCCGGGAATGACCATGTTCGGTCCTGACGGCCGCTACGCCTTCGTCTGCTCGAGCTTCACTCCCGAACTAACGGTGATCGACAGAGCATCCCATCAGATTATCAAGCGCGTGCCGCAGAGCAGTCCCTTCTGTCCCAACATTGCCGTAAGTCCGGAAAACGACGAAGTGTGGATAACGCTAAAAGACGTCGGCAAAGTGCAGGTGTTCAGGGCCAAACCGCCATTTGAACTAATTGCGCTGCTCGACACAGGACCGATTACGAACCACGTGCACTTTGCGAACAACCGCAACGGCAAATTCGCCTACCTCACCATCGGCGGAGCAAATGAAGTGAAGGCGTATCGCCGGGGTGCCAAACCCGACTTGGTGGCCACCATTCCCGTGGGAGATCTACCGCACGGCATTTGGCCCTCCGGGGACGGAACCCGAGTGTACGTCGCTTTGGAAAACGGCGAACATGCCGTCGCGATAGACACCTTGAGCAATAAGGTGATCGCTAACATTCCAATTGGACAGACGACACAAGCTCTCGTGTATGTGCCGGGCGCGGTTCCAAACGGCGATGGCACCGCCAACCTTATGCCACTAGGTGTGGCCGGTCAGACGCTGCATATCGAGATGCTGCCGCCATCCGGAGCAGGCTCCAATGGGCGCGCTACTGTCGCGGTCAACTCGCTCGGAGTGATCGACTTGCTGCAGATTGCCGTCGCGGGTCTGCAACCGGGCCAGGAGTATGAGCTCTCTCTGGTCGATTCGCTGACAAAGCCCGATGCGAGCCGGGTTGGACTCGCCAAATTCAAGACCTGGCCAAACGGAGCGGGTATTGCGCAGGCCATCGGTCCTCTACGAACAGTCGTAGCGGCAGCGGGGGGCACAGCTGGTCAACAGTCCGAGCAGCGCTATCTGGTTGTGACGGCCACCGGCAGCGATCAGCCGGTTTTGCAACAGCGGACTCCGTGACGTGAATCATGACTAAATACTCAGGCATCAATAGACATGGCTTAGAAACAAAAGAGCAGAGGCATTCGATCGTCTTACGAAGAACGACGCGAGCGCCGCTTTGTGGTCGACATGGCAACACTCAAGCAATAGAGCCTCTCTCAGGGAAAGGACAAATATGGAATACAAAACTCTAGGTAATACCGGACTCCTCGTTTCGCGTCTTTCCCTGGGCACTATGACCTTTAGTGGCGGCGAGGGCATCTACAAGGTCATCGGCACTGTCGACCAAAAGGGAGCCGACGAACTGGTCAAGGCGTCGATCGACGGCGGCATCAATTTCTTCGATACAGCAGACGTATACTCGGAGGGTGAAAGTGAGACGACTCTTGGGCAGTCCTTCAAGAATCTCAACATTGCCCGCAAGGGGGTCGTGCTTGCGACGAAGGTTTACTCGCGTGTCGGCCCTGGCCGCAATGACGTTGGTGCCTCTCGTGGACACATTATGGATGCGGTGGAAGCCAGCCTTCGCCGCCTCCAAACAGACCACATCGATCTCTACCAGATCCATGCCAACGACTCCGTCTCTCCGGTCGAGGAAACGCTGCGCGCCCTCGACGCGCTGGTCACTCAAGGCAAGGTCCGCTACATCGGCGTCTCTAACTGGCAGGCGTGGAAGATCGCCAGGGCGCTTGGGATCTCCGAGTTCAAGAATCTCGCCCGCTTCGATACGCTCCAGGCCTACTACTCCATCGCCGGTCGCGACCTCGAGCGCGAACTGGTTCCTTTTCTGGAAGCTGAAAAGATTGGTCTTTTGGTCTGGAGCCCGCTTGCTGGCGGCCTGCTCTCCGGTAAGTTCAGCCGAACGAATCAGAAGCCGGAAGACTCGCGCCGCTCGGAGTTCGACTTTCCGGTCGTGGACAAAGAGCGGACCTGGAAGATCCTCGATGCGATGGCTCCGATTGCAAAGGCGCATGCGTGTAGCCCGGCCCGCATCGCGCTCGCGTGGCTTCTGGCAAAGCCGGTAGTCACGTCGGTCATCATCGGGGCTAAGCGGCTCGACCAGCTTCAGGACAATCTCGCCGCTGAAAAACTCAACCTCTCCGAAGACGAGATTAAGCTGCTCGATGAAGTCAGCACCCTTCCGCCCGAGTATCCGGGCTGGATGCTGCCTTTCCAGAGTGGCGACCGTTTGGGAGATGCTGCGCGTCCTATCGGGGAATACATCCTCAAATCTAGCGCCAACAGTTAAGCGTCGATGACAGGTTCGATCTTCCACAGGATGGTATGTGAAGCGCAGGGACGTCTCTCCTACGTGAATGAAAAGTAGGTTTCCATGTCAAAGGTCTGGTTGATCACCGGCAGTTCCCGCGGCTTCGGCCGAGCCCTCGCCGAAGCGGTGCTTGCCGAAGGGCATCAGCTCGTCGCTACTGCGCGTAACCCTGCTCAGCTCGCCAACCTGGTAGAGCAATTCGGGGTTCAGGTTCGCACCCTTGCGCTGGATGTAACCGATGAGCAGGCGGCGCGCGACGCCATCAAAGCGGCCGTCGATATGTTCGGGCGGCTAGACGTGCTTGTGAACAATGCCGGCTATGGCGATGTCGGCTCGATCGAGGACACCAGCCTTGCCGACTTCCGTACGCAGATCGAAACGAACCCGTTCGGCGTGATCAACGTAACCAAGGCGGCAATCCCGCTGATGCGCAAGCAACGGTCGGGGCACATCATCCAGGTTTCCTCAGTCGGCGGACGCCTGGCGCCGCCCGGTCGCGGGGCGTATGCGGTCGCCAAGGCAGCGGTCGGCGCGTTCTTCGAGGTGCTGGCGAAGGAAGTCGGCCCGCTGGGGATCAAGGTGACGATCGTCGAATCTGGCGGCTTCCGCACCGACTTTGCCGGCACGTCAACGACCATTCGCGACAGCCACACCGAATACGATTCCACCGTCGGCGCCATGGCCCGGTACCAGCGAGACCACAATGGCCAACAGCCAGGCGATCCCGCCAAAGCGGCCGCCGTCATCCTGCATATCGCCAGCCTCGATAAACCGCCGCTTCGGCTATTGTTTGGCAGCGATGCCGCTAGTAGAATCTTACTAATCTTGAAAGTCGCGTAGAGGGCGCGCCTAAATTTTCCCGCGAGTCTTGGCACTCGCATCAAATTTCTCAGGGACGGTTCATCTTATAATTCTTTACTGCGCGATGTCCTCACGCGGAGCGTTCAACCCGCGTGCCTGTTAACGAGACGGTAAAGGATCCGCCTCGTTGATATTTTGGAATAGCGTGACGACGATGTTCGTATAGCGCGGAAGTTCTCTGACGAGTTTTTCCATCTCATCCTTCGTCTAGCTTTAGATATTCTTTCTGAAACTCCGCATCCTGACTCTCACCTTTCCAGGGATATAAATTGGATCATTGGCGGCCCCCAGGTGCCATCGCGAGACTCAGGATGAAGCGCACAACTCCTCAAAGACGGATAAAAAACTTGGGATCGCTCGTCCCAGGTGAAGTCGACATTTCGGCAGATGTCGATAAGCAGACAGGCTTCTTCGTGACAATCCCCTTCTAGACCAAAGCCTAAAATCTGAAACGCTCCTGATTTCGCCATCTAAAGATGATTTACGGACATCGATCTGGTCTGGTATACGGTTTGCTTCGTTTATTTGGACAGAACAGAACCAAATCTAAAAAGGAGCGATTATGAAGACGAACAAGCAATTATCGGTAGCTGTTATATCTGCACTGCTGGCAGGAACCTGCTTCGCGGTAGCGCCGGCTTGGAGCCAGAAGATGTCGGATCGAATTCAAGACGGTGCACGAGCCGGAACTGCATCCCATCCCGGAACTCCAAATCCGGATCGAATAAAGCAAATACAGCAAGCTTTGAAGGATAGGGGTGTCTATTCCGGGCCAGTTGATGGTGTGATGAGAGCAGAGACACGGGACGCGATACGGTCGTTTCAGGAAGCGAATAATCTCCACGTGACAGCTGAGGAAAGTATGGACGACGAGACGAGACGGGCGTTGGGCATCGATCAGTAGAGCAATTCCAGGATTATTTGAGATGTTGCTCCCATGCACGGGCGACGCCGTGCGTGGGGGCACAAGCAATGGGTTTCAACCGTTCGATTTCTTGAAACCGGGTAAGAAGGATGCCTTTTACGAGCATCTGACGAGAGGCACCGGAAGGCCTCCCTTAAATGGGTAGATGTCGCGATTGTGGAAGCAGGTGCAAAAAGTTCTACTCGGCCGGCGGGTCGAGCGCATTCCGCACCCACTCGGCCCAGTCTTCCCGTGGAGCATGACGAACAGCCACTATATTTTCTCCCTTCCTTCCGATCGCGCTCCTCCCAGCTATCATTCCAAAAGCGTCAAGCTTGCTTTGCTACCCGCCAGAGCTCTTCCATCCGAGCGAGAATATCTTTCGCCGTCTCGACGCCGGGAGAAAACTGCGCGTCAATGGCGATCTCCGCGCCGAGTTTCCGCACTGTCGTCACGTCCTCGGCAATCTGCTCAAGGGTGCCGGTAAAATCGATCCGGTCTTTCTCGATGGGAGTATTGTGAAGCTCGACGTTGGCGCGGACGATGAGTTCCAGGGCCGAAGGATCGCGGCCGGCTTCCTGGGCCATTCCTTTGATTCCCTCGAACATCGGGCCGATGCTGCTGAGCGGAATGCCGACGGGAAACCAGCCGTTGGCCTCGGTTGCAACACGCTTTAAGGCCGAAGGCGCATACGCCGCCATATAGATCGGCGGGTGAGGCTTCTGCACGGGCTTCGGACCAATGACGGATTTCGGGATGCGATAATATTTACCCTGGAACTCCACCGGATCGGTGGTCCAGATTTTCTTTAGGGCTTGGATCAGTTCGTCGGCGCGTTTGCCGCGTTCTTCCCACGTCGCTCCAGCGGCCTCGTATTCATCGGGCGACCATCCGATGCCGAACCCAACTCGTAGCCGTCCGGCGGACAGGACATCGAGCGTCGTCAGCCGACGCGCGAGCAAGACGGGATTGTACCAAGGAAGGTTGAGGACGCTTGTGCCGAGCGCGATCCGGCGTGTGTGCGCGGCGGCGAACGTCAACGTCTCCAAGGGATCCAGCACGTTTTTGTACTTGACGGGCAGGGAGCCATCGCCGATCGGATAAGGGACTTTCGGGTTGACCGGCCACAGTATCCGGTCAAGCACCCATAGGCTGTCAAAACCCAAATCTTCGGCGCGCTTTGCCGCCGTGACCAGCCCCTCCGGTCCAATCGCCGAGCCCGCCTGTGGCAGTGCAAATCCGAAACGCATAAAGCCTCCTTGCATGATTCATCTGGGTAGTTCTCCAGATCACATTAAGACGACGGAGGGACTGATCATCTTTCATTTAATTTGGACCGCTTCAGCTACGCGTGCTTAACGGAATTTCCGTTTTGACTTCCCGGCCGACATCGTGGCGTTACCACTTATCCGGGAGATGCGCCTGGGACAATTCACTGCTTTCCGTATTTTTTCTTGAAACGATCGATGCGACCTCCCTTATCGAGAACACGCTGTTTCCCAGTGAAGAACGGATGCGACGCCGATGATATCTCAACCTTGATCAGCGGATAGCTCTTGCCGTCTTCCCACTTGATGGTCTCTTTTGAATCCATCGTTGATGTTCCAAGAAAGGAAAAATCACAAGAAACGTCTTTAAAAACAACCTGACGAACTGTCGGATGAAGATCTTTTTTCATTTTGTTGTATCCTTTCGATAACGAAGCTGAAACCTTTCGCAATATCCATAGGCGATTCAAATCATTCTTTTCAATGAGCAAGTCCTCTTTTTGTGTTCCCGATTTGTTGATGTCCATACACGGGAAAATCCTCTTCTCTAGAGATGTCGGTGAATAGATGCAAGGCAAAAGATCTGCCAAAGTGGAGATCGTTGGCAAGTGATTGAGTACAGGGAAAATTTAGAGGCGGGACCGCTGGAGAAAGTGTCGACATTTCGCCCGTGCCGATATTTAGTCGAGAATCCTTCGGCACAATCCGTCCGAAACCAAGCTGCAACATATGAGACGCTCCTGATTCGCACATTTTTTAGACGTTCCCCGACGTTGGTCTATTCGAGCACATGCGTTGCTCTATCTACGCGGCAAGATACAAATCATATGCGGGATCGCATAGATAATCATCCGCCGGTCTTGGACGGGTAAC
>Ga0066674_10000828_pt1 | contig 10297 bp, 5 predicted proteins | sample GraSoiAngelo_123_FD_62291 | JGI IMG/M metagenome (GOLD analysis project Ga0066674, IMG submission 62291) | Grasslands soil microbial communities from the Angelo Coastal Reserve, California, USA - 14_0927_02_40cm | ecosystem: Environmental > Terrestrial > Soil > Grasslands | place: USA... | reverse complement strand
ATGATGCCGCGGTCGTCGAATTCACGCTGGTCGGAGCGGTAGACCTCGGTGATGTCGTAGTGCCGGTGACGGGAAACGAGGCGGAAGTTGCGCCAGGCGTAGAACCAGCGCCGGAAATGCTCGGCGAGGCGTTCCCCCGGTTCACGCGCCTCGACGACGTCGCGGCGCACCCAGAATCGCTCCAGCCACGCGGAGCGGTCGGCCGGCACCCGCAGCGCATCGAACGCCGCGAGCTCCGCCGTGTCGGCGACGTACCCCAGGTCGCGGTGGTACAACGCAAACGCTTCCCCCGACGCGCCGGCCCGCGCTCCGGCGAAGTACGCGCGCCACCCGTCCGCGGGACGCCGCGCCCAATAGTAGGTACGGGCCAGCTCGTAGTGCCCCACGCCCGAGTCGCCGCCCACGGCGAGGTAGGTCTGGAATCCGAGGATCGCCGAGTCGGCCTCGCCCACCTCGCGCTCCACGCGGCCGCGCGCCAGCTGCACGCCGGGGTCCCGGCCCGCGGGCGACACGGCGGCGAGACGCACCGCCTCGAGCACGACCTGTAGCCGCCCGTGGATGCGCTGGGTGAGGGCGGTCGTGGCGAGGTCGATCGTCGCCCGCGCGAAGGCGGGATCCGCCTGCACGGCGCGCGCGAACGCGACCGCGGCCTTCGAGAGATAATCCTTCCCCAGCTGCTGGCGCAGGTTCTCGATCGCGATCACCGAGTGCTCGCCCTGCGCCAGCTCGGCCAACCCCAGGCCGTACCAGGGATACGGCCAGCCGGACTGGAGCTCCGCCGCCCACTCGAATTCCCCCGCCGCGTCGTCGTAGTGCTTCTTCGCGTCGGCGAGCTCGCCCAGGCGGTAGCCGATGAAGCCGAGCCGCAGGTGCAACAGTGGGTTGTCGCGGTCGCGCTTGGCGACGTCGATCGTCCGCGCTTCGAGGCGCAGCAGGGCATTGGAGTCGGTCACGACCGACAGCGAGTCGCGCAGCGCCTCGAGCGCGCGGCGGTCGGCGGGTTCTTGGCTGGACAGTCGGACCGTCGGACTGGCGGACAGGAAAGCGAGCAGGAGGAGGCGACGGAGGTCCATCATGACGTTCCCATTATACGCCGCCCGGCCCGCCGGGTTGCGTCAAATTGCGTCAGAAATCGGCGGCGAGCGCCACGTAGCCTTGCGGGCGGCGGGCCGCGCCGCCGGGCGGTGACGCCAGCGGCTCCGCGACGCCGACCCGCAGCCGCAAGGGAACGTCGTAGCTCACCGTGACATCGGCGACGAGCTCGGCCCCCGCCGAGCGGAGGCGGTGGAGCCGCGCGCGCTCGCCCGGCTCCCAGGCGTCGCCTGCGTCCGCGAACAGCGCCGCCGAAAACCGGTCGGCGCCGACCGGCAGGTGGCCGAGCGCCTGCCCCACCAGGGCGAGCGGCACGCGATACTCCAGGCTCACGGTGGCGGCGCGGCGCCCGTTGACGCTCGACCCCGCATAGCCGCGCACGGGGAAGAACCGGCTGCCGCCGAGCGTCGGGCCCAGCCCCAGGGAGAACACTCCCGACGACACGCCGCCGACGCCGAACGTCTCGGCGCCGGGGCCGGCACGTCCGCCGGCGGCGGCGCGCAGCGCGAGGACGGAGTGCGCGAACCCGCCCACTCCCGGCGCGCGCGCGTACCACAGCAGCCGCCCCAGCAGCTCGTTCGTCCACCGCGGGGACCCCTGTTGCTCGCGACGCCGCGCGACGGCCGTCAGCAGCGTGCCGTGGTCGGGAGCGATGGCCAGCGGCGCCGAGACCAGGTGGCCGAGATTCAGAGTCGCCGACCCGCCGACTTCGTCCCGGGTCACGCAGCCGACGCACACGGAGGCCAGCGGCTGCGCCGGGTCGGCGACGTAGCCGTCACCTCTGTACTCGGCGGCGAGACGGATACGGGCGAAGGAGCGCCAGCGTCGCGCTTCGAGCGTGGCGCCGAGCGCCGCGTGGTCCTCCCGCTCCGACACCACGATCCCCGCGCCGGTCACGAAGACGAGGCTCCACTGCCGCGCCGCCGAGAGGTCGAGGCTGGGGTTCCCCAACGCATGAGAAACGAGAGCGAACCCTCCCTGCGCGCGCAGCGGCGACGGCGCGACGGCGACATCGAGGGCGTACGCGTAGCGACCCAGGGCGTCGCTGCCGTAGGTGAACGCACCCGCGAAGCGGCCGGCGCCGGCCTGGTCGAAGAACAGCGGCAGCCAGAAATGCGGCTTGAGGGAGGGCCAGGCGCGGTAGCCCGTTTCGTGGACCGGCACGGGCGGGGCGGAATCGAACGGCGCCGCCTCGGGGAGGGGCGGCGGAATGGTCGCGGCGGGGGCCGCCCGCCACAGCTCCCACCCGCCGGCGGTGAATGTCGTATAAAGGAGAGAGCCGTCCGGCAGCGCCGCCGGCGTCCGGGCACCGAATGGGGCGGCCGTCACGCGCTGCAGCGGCGAGCCGTGCACCCAGCGATGGATTTGCGGCAGGCCGGTCCAGTCTGCGACGAACAGCAGCGCCTCTCCGTCCCAGGCCGGATCGCTCACCGTGCCGCCGTCGTCCACGAGCACCGCGAGCGACTCCGGCGCACCCGCGGGCCAGCGCACCAGGGACCAGTGTCCCGCGTGATGCCGCGTCGCCGCGATCCACTGGGCGTCGGGCGAGGGCACGACCTCGCCCCAGATCACCCCCGCCGTGTCGAGGCCCGCGAGATCGAGGCGGTTGCCACCGGGCACGAGCCGCGGGACGATGAGCCGGCCGCCACCCGCGCGCGGCTCCACGAGGCGGGCATCCCGGGTGCTCCGCCGCCACGCGCCGTCGGGGAGCCAGCGGTACAGATCGCTGCGGATGCGCCAGCGCGTGGTGAAGTCGAGCTGCGCAACGACGAGCGTGTCCCCCAGCCAGTCGTAGCGCACGCCGCGGTTGACGCGGTGGCGGCGCAGCGGGCGCCACGTCGCCGCGTCCGCGACGCGCAGCTCCGGCGCGCTCTTGCCGTCGTCCCACAAGTAGGCGACCCGTCGCCCGTCGGGAGAGACGCGTGGCACGGGCTCGGTCCACAACCGCGCGGCGAGGACATTGCCCGCGGGGACGATCGACCTGGCCGCCGCACGGGCGGGGCCCGCTCGCCACTCCGTCTGGAGATCGCGCCCGCTGGCGCGCCGCACCTGGCGACCCACACGATAGGGGATGAGCTGGCCCGAGGTGCCCTCGATGAAGCGCGGGATCGCCGAGTCGCCCGCCGCTTCCGAGAGCCGTTCGAAGAAGCGGCTGCCGTACGCGTACGGCGCGTACCCGTCGGGCCAGCGCGTGAAGAACACGGCGTTCCACGGCGTGCGCCGGTGGCCCGCGGCGGCGTCGGCGAGGAGCACCTGCGTATGAAAGCTGCCGGTCACCCGGCCGCCGCCCGTCAGCCGCGACTCGTAATACGTCGCCAGGCCCTCCGCGACCCAACTCGGTTGATACGCGTTGGGGAAGGTGCCCGGCACGCGGCCGAAGACGCTCTGCACGACGCGCCACCACCCCTTGGTGCGGTCGAGATGGAAGACGTGCGTGAGCTCGTGCGTCGTCACGAGGCGCAGCCAGTCGTCGAAGTGCTCGAGACCCGGATCGGTCGTGGGTGGCGCGGCGAAGACGGTGAGGCGGTTCGAGGGAAACATCGTCGCGAAGCCGTTGGCGGCATCGATGTCGTCGCCCAGCACCAGGTCGACGACGCCGCGCGGCGCGTGCAGCTCCCGGCTCAGCAGCCCGTAGGCTCGCTCGGCCTCACGCGCCTCGTGCTCAGCCGCCGCGCGCGTTGTCGGCCGGAAGTGGATGCGGAAGTGCGCGGTCTGCAACGTGCGCCAACTCCCTGACGGATCCACCTGAGCCGTGGCTCGGCCGGCGACCAGACACAGCAGGGCGAGCGTGACACGACGGCACGACGGCACGGCACCCGAGGTCATTGCGTCGCTCGTTGGCGCAGAAAGTCCTCGATGCCGCGCAACACCCCGCGGGCGTACCGCCACTGACCGTCCTCGCTCGCCAGCAGCGCCTCCTGCTCGGGGATCATGATGAACGCCGCCTCGGTGAGCGCCGCCGGCATCCACGTGGGGCGCACGAGCGCGTAGTCGCCACGCCCCATGCCGAGGTCGCGCAGCCCCAGCTCGGCGACGAGCGCGCGATCGAGCGCACGCGCCAGGTCGGCGCTGCGCGGCTGGAAGTAGTAGACGCTCGTCCCGTTGTTGCTGAACGGGTTGACGCCGTCGGGCAGTGCATTCGCGTGGATCGACACCAGCACATCGGCGCCGCGCTGCTCGGCGAAGCGCGTCCGCGGATACAGGTCCATGGGCAGCGAGTCGGTACGGGTGAGCAGCACCTGGGCGCCGGCCCGCTCCAGCAGCGTCTTCGCTTTGAGCGCCACGGCAAGGGTGGCCACGGGCTCCCACAGCCCGGTGGGCCCCGTCGCGCCCAGGGGGGGATGCCCCGGATCGAGCACCACGGTGCGGCCGCGCAGCGGGTGTTCTGCGTCGAGCGACGGCGGCCGCCGGATCTCCAGCAGCAAGTCGCGGCCGTCGAACCGCGCGCGGTATCCCCAGATCCGCGCGGCCAGGTCGAGCGTGATCGTCATTTCATCGGCCGCCGCCTGGGCGTAGCTCATGCGCCGCACGAGTGGGTCGGTGCCGCCGTACTGCATCCAGTTCACGTCGGACGCGACGCCGTAGAGGCGCAGCGTGATGCTGCGCTCGTCTTCCGACACCAGGAACGGCACGCGGGCGGGCAGCGGGACGCGCAGCACCACCGAGCCGGATTCCGGCGTCAGGCGCACCGAGCCGACCGCCCCGCCGGGCGGCGGCGTTCCTTCGGCCAGCGACACGACGTCCGCGGCGTTCACCCAGGCGACCGCTTCGCGCGACAGCTGCAGGCGGACTTGATCGTTCCAGCGGCCGGACATCACGGCCGTCGTCCCCGTCGGGAAGAACCAGTTGTACGTGCCGCCCGGAACGGCGCGGCCCGCGGTGAGACTGTCGGTGGTCCCGGTGCGCGCGGTGTCGTCGTCGAGGGTCACGACCACGGGGCGGGCGGGGTCGAGCAGCGTCACGCGCAGCGGCCAGACGGCGCGCGCCGTGTCGCCCGCGGCCACGACCTCGAGCAGGGCGCATCCCCGGCCGCCCGCGCTGTCGGCGCACACCCACTGGGCGGGAAGCCAGCCGATATACCGGTCCGGGGAAGCGGGAACGCGCAAGCCCGCGGGCACGGTGCCGAACGCGCGCTCGCCCCACGCCGGCTCGCCGGGGAGCGGGTCGCGCACGAGCGGCACGACCGTGCCCGCCGGCGTGCGGAGTCGCACCGCGGCGCCTGGCGCGGCGCGGACCGCCAGCCGGACGCCTTCGCCCGGCGGCAGCGCCAGCACGCCGATCGGGGCAAAGCTGGTCGTGTCGATCCACGCCGCGCGGCCCGGCGCCGGGTGGAAGCGCGGCGTGATCCGCGCCGTGAAGGTCACGACCTGCGAGTCGCCGGCGGCGGTCGCCACGAGCCGGAACGGTGCGATCGTGTCGTCGGGCAGCGCCACCCACGCGATCCACGCGCCGTTGGGATGCACAGCGACCGGCGTGCCGTTGACGGTCAGACCGGCATCGCCGCGGCCCACGCTCCCGAACAGAAACGCGGAATCGCGCGACTGCACGACGTCGGTGACCTTGGGATACACGACGGTGATCCGCAGCGCCGCCGGGGTGGGCGGCGGCGCGGCCGCCCGGGGGACGCCCGCGCACGCCGCGAGGGCGAAACACGGCGTCGCCACGACCCATCGCATAGGCGCGCAAGCTACCACGCGCCCTTTCGACCCGTCAATTTGCCCAATAGATTGGCCAGCCAGACCTCATGACGACCTGCCCTTATTGCGGCCGCGCCAACGAAGACGGCGCGCAATACTGCATCGACTGCGGGAAGCCGCTGACCAAGAGCGCCGCCGCGCGCCAGCCGACGCCGGCCGGCGCCGCGGCCGGCGCCGGCGGCGCGGCCGCCGGGCAGGTGATCCCGTCCACCAATGTGCTCGCCGTCCCGCCGACCCGCCCCGAGGGATCGGTGTGCCCGTTCTGCGGCGCCGCCACCCGGGGTCTCAATCCCTTCTGCCCCAACTGCGGCCGACGCCTGTCGGCCCCGGGGTCGGGCCCGGTCTGTTCGCGCTGCTACTCCCCGGTCGCGGCGGGGATGAAGTTTTGCGCCACGTGCGGGACGCCGGTCGTCGGGCCGGGCGCCGCGCGCATCAGCGACCGCGGCTCGCCGCACCCCGCGCGCCCGCTCGCCCTCGTGTTGCTGGATGAAATGGGCACTCCACTGAAGCGCTACGAGCGCCACAGCGCCGACACGACGATCGGCCGGCAGGACGGCGACATCCGCTTCCCCGACGACGCGTTCATTTCCCCGCTGCACTCCAAGCTGTCGTGGGAGGACGACCGGCTGGTCGTCCGCGACCTGGGGAGCCGCAACGGGACGTGGGTCTTCCTCGAGGGGCCGCACCGCCTGGTCGACGGCGATCTCCTGCTCGTCGGCGCGCAGGTGATCCGGTTCCGCCGCCTCGGCTATCCCGGCCCGCACACGCCCGACGCCGACGCGACGAAGCGGATGGGCAGCCTGACCCCCAGCGCCGACATCGCGTCGCTGACGCAGCTCCGGTCCGACGGGAGCCCGCGCGACGTGGTGCACCTGTCGCCCGGGCGCGACGTGCTGATCGGGCGCGAGCAGGGAGACTGGCTGTTCCCCTACGACCCCTCGATGAGCGGCCGTCATGCCCTGGTGCGCAGCGAGGACGCCGATTTCGTGGTCGTGGACGCAGGGAGCCGCAACGGCGTGGCCCTGGCGGCGCGCGGCGACGTGCAGGTCGCGACGCAGTCGCGCATCCTGGTCGGCGACAAGATCCTGCGCATCGAGCTGCCGTGAAGATCTGCCCCGCCTGCGCGACCGAGTACCCCGACGACATCAAGTTCTGTCAGAACGACGGAACGACGTTGCGCGCGGCCGCGCCCGCGGCGAACCTCGTCGGCCAGGTGATCGCCGATCGCTACCACGTCGTGAAGAAGCTGGGCGAGGGCGGCATGGGCCAGGTGTACCTCGCCGAGCACGTGAAGATGGGGCGCCGCAGCGCCATCAAGGTGATGAACCCTTCGATGGTGCACGATCCCGACGCGGTGGCTCGATTCAACCGCGAGGCGGCGAACGCGAGCCGCATCACCCACCCCAACGTCTGCGCGGTCTACGATTTCGGCGAGACCCCGGACGGGCTGATCTACCTCGCCATGGAGTTCATCGAGGGCGAGCCGCTGACCGACATCCTCGAGCGCGACGGCGCGCTGGAGACCGCGCGCGCGGTGCACATCTTCCAGCAGGTGGCCGACGCCCTCCAGGCGGCGCACGACCTCGGGATCGTGCACCGCGACCTGAAGCCCGACAACATCATGATCAGCCGGGGCAAGGGCGGGCGGGACGTCGTGAAGGTGGTGGACTTCGGCATCGCCAAAGCGGTGGGCGGCGACGACGCGGGCCAGAAGGTGACCAAGACGGGCCTCGTGGTCGGCACGCCCGAGTTCATGAGCCCCGAGCAGCTCTCCGGTGACCGGGTGGACGGTCGCAGCGACCTCTACGCCCTGGCGCTGGTGTTCTTCCGGATGCTGACTGGCAAGCTGCCGTTCGAAGCGAGCACGTCCCAGGAGACGATGATCAAGCGGCTCACCGACGAGCCGACGAAGCTCGCGGCGGCGCGGCCGGAGCTGCCGTTCCCCGGAGGCCTGCAGGAAGTCCTGGACGCCGCGCTGACGCGCAGCCCCGTGGCCCGCTACCAGACGGTGACGAAGTTCGCCGAGAGCGTCGCGGCGGTGACGGGCACGGGAGCCGGGCGCAGCGCGGCGATTCCGCGGACCCGGGCCGACACGGATGCGAAGACCCAGCTGCTCGACACCGCGGCGGCCCAAGCGACGGCGGTGATGGCCGGGCGAGGGACGCCCGCAGCCAAGAAGCGCGCCGTGGTGCCCCTCGTGGTGGGGGCCGTGGTGGTGCTGGGCGCCGTGGGCGGCGGCATCGCCGTGCTGGGGAAGCGGGATGGCACGGGCGCTGTGCCGCCCGACACCGCGCCGCGGGTGGTTGCGGCCAATACTACTGGCACCACGAAGACGCCGAATCCGGCGGGCGGGACCAAGCACCCCGCGGGTGGAACGGTGCTGCCGCTCGCCATCGATCCCTCGAAAGCCACCGGTGCCCTCGACGCCCTCCAGGACATGATCGATACCCAGCCGCTGGCGGCGCGGGACTCCGCGATGAAGTTCTACAACGCCGGCAACGTGGCGGCGGTCGACAAGGCAACGGCGGCCTTCATTATCGCGAACACCTACTGGAAGCAGGAGCGGGATCGCCAGCGCGGCTGCGACTGGATCGGGCGGGCGATGGCGCTTGATGCCCGCACGCAAACGTACGCCACGCTGCATCGAACCCAGTGCGCCAACTGAGACATGTTCGGACGCTCCGCGAAGCCCATTAGAGTCCAGGTCCTCGGCCGGACCGACCTCGGCAAGACCCGCGAGCACAACGAGGATTGTTACCTCGTCGCGGATCTGACGCGCGGGGAGCGCGCCGGCGACAGCACCCCGCGCCAGCACGAGATGGGGGAGCGCGGCTCGCTGCTCGTCGTGGCCGACGGGATGGGCGGCGCCGCGGCGGGTGAGATCGCCAGCGTGATGGCGACCGACACGATCTTCGACCAGATGCGCAAGATGTGGGGCGCCGAGAGGGAGGCGACCGCGCAGCGCTTCGCCTACCGCCTGAAGGAAGCCGTCGAGGTCGCCAACACCCACATCCACTCCTACGCCAAGGCGCATCCGGAAGTGCGCGGCATGGGGACGACGACGACCGCCGCCGGCGTGCTCGCCGACCACCTCTTCCTCACGCAAGTCGGCGACAGCCGCGCCTACCTGATCCGTCAGGGCGTGGCCACGCAGCTCACCAAGGATCAATCCCTGATGCAGCGCCTCGTGGAAGCCGGCGAGCTGACGGAGGAAGAGGCGGCCCAGAGCGAGCGCCGCAACATCATCCTCCAGGCCCTGGGTCCCGACCCCAAGGTCAAGGTGGACCTGACCCACCAGGAGCTGCGCCGCGGCGATCTCCTCGTCCTCTGCTCGGACGGGCTGTCGGGCCTCGTAAAGAAGGAAGAGATCGGGCAGGTGGTTGGCCAGGGAACCGACCTCGGGGCTGCCGCCGACCGGCTGATCGCGCTCGCCAACGAGCGCGGCGGGCCGGACAACATCACCGTCATCATCGCCCGCTTCGACGGCGAGGGGTTGCGGCCGCCCGACGGCGGGGACGACGTCGGCTACCAGGTGTACCCGCTCATCGACACCGAAACCAGCACCGAGCCGGTTCCGGTCTATAAGGGCAGCCCGGCGCCGGTCTCGACCAAGCAGGTGCGCTGGCGCGTGATCGCCGCGGCCCTGCTCGGCGCGGGCATCGTGGCGGCCGTCCTGTTCTTCGCCGCGCGCAACCAGTGAAGGCGCAGTTCCGCTTTCTCTCCGGCGCCCGCGCCGGCCAGGTCGAGGTCTTCACGAAGGCGTACATCGGTCTCGGCCGGCATCCCCTCTCCGACGTGCGCTTCGACGCCGAGCGCGACCTCGACGTCTCGTCCCGCCACGCCGCCCTGGTTCGCAGGCCCGACGGCTACATCCTCCAGGACCTCGGCAGCCGCAACGGCACCTACGTCAACGGCACTCGCATCACGGGCGACACGCTCCTCAAAGACGGCGACGTGATCGGGTTCGGCGCCCAGGGGCCGGCCCTCGAGTTCCACCTGCTCGACGCCGCGAGCGAGCCGCTCGCCACGACGGCGGCCGAGCTGGCCGCCGGACGGGCGTCGCTGCCGCGGGGGCAGGTCGAGGCCGTTTCCGCCCCGCCACCGCCGCGCCGCACCAGCACCGCCGTGCGCATCGCGCAGGAGGTCGCCCGGCAGACGCGGCAGCTGCGCCAGACGACGAAGGTGCTGTTCGCGATCCTGATCGTGGCGTTCGCGGCGTTCGTGTGGATCCAGGTTCGCACCGCGCGGGCGCAACACGAGGTCGCCGAGCTGCAACATCGCGCCGACAGCCTGACGCTCGAAGTGGGCCGCGTGATCGGCCAGTTCCAGAACCAGATCCAGAGTGTGCGCGACGCGCTGCGGGAATCGCAGGGCGAGGTGGGGCGGCTGCGGTCCGCGCTGGGCACCGCCGGCACGACGGGCAACGCGGCCGACATCGCGCGCCTGCGCAGCCAGCTGGACCAGGCCGAGGCCCGCCAGCGGGGCCTCGTCGGCGCCGCCGGGGTGGA
>Ga0066674_10000815_pt1 | contig 10342 bp, 15 predicted proteins | sample GraSoiAngelo_123_FD_62291 | JGI IMG/M metagenome (GOLD analysis project Ga0066674, IMG submission 62291) | Grasslands soil microbial communities from the Angelo Coastal Reserve, California, USA - 14_0927_02_40cm | ecosystem: Environmental > Terrestrial > Soil > Grasslands | place: USA... | reverse complement strand
CGCGACGGATTTGAACGAACCGATGTTTCGGCGTGCGGCGGCGAAGTTCCGTAAAGACGAAGCCGTGCAATGGCTGCAGACTGATGCATGTAGCTTGCCGTTTGGCGACCAGTTGTTCGATGCCGTCGTGTGCCAGTTCGGAATCATGTTCGTGCCGGACAAGTCGCTGGCCGCGCGCGAAGCTCACCGTGTTCTAAAGCCGGGCGGTCTGTTTCTCTTCAATGTGTGGGACGCTATGGAGCACAACGAGCTGGGCCAACTCACACATCAAACGATTGCCAGCTACTTTGATAAAGATCCACCGGCATTCTACGAGGTCCCGTTCGGGTATCATGATCAGGACGAGATCAAAGGGATGCTAAAGGAAGCTGGCTTTCAAGAGATCAAGATGGAAGTCGTGGCCAAAGTCGGTGCAGCAATCCGGGCGGAAGACGCAGCCACAGGCTTGGTGCATGGAAACCCGGTGGCCGTGGCAATCGCCGAGCGCGACCCGTCATTATTGTCGGTCATCACCAAGGCCGCGGCTCGAGCAATCGCGGACCGCTTCGGAGAAACAGACATTCGTGCTCCGATGAGGGCCGTTGTCGTGCAGGCTCGGAAATAAAAACGGGGGTCGCGTTTAAATTCGGGACTGGGAAGTCATCGCCGCCGCTCGCGACCGTGAGCAAGCGAGACTTATCTGTTCCCCTCACGGACTTGGCCGTCCATCTCGCACGTTCCCACGGCTCGGTTCATCGAAATCGCATCCGACTTAAAGAAGTAATGCTCGCTACAACTGCGCGGATGTAGTTGATTCGTATCCAGGTGCGAAAGAAAGATTCCAATAGTCATGCGCGTTCCCGAGTGTTGGTGCTGGTGGATGAATCGAACGTCGGGAGTTCGGTGCGGACAGCGGGACGCGGGCTCGATTGGATTAGGCTCCGGGATTTTCTAGCCGGCCCAACCACCGGACGTGATCTGATCGAGATGGTGGTCTATGCCGGATTGCCACCTGCCATTCCGATGTGGCAGGACGAGCGGGACAAGAAAAACAAGTTCGTCCATTGGCTGCGCTCCAATGGATTCATGGTCGTGACAAAAGATGGGGCGCCCGCCGAAGAAGGTCATTACAAGGCGAATGTGGACGTGATGATGGCGATCGACGCGCTCGAGCTTTCCATCGAGATGCGGCCCGATGTTGTGATTCTCGTGACTGGCGACGCTGATTTCGCTTATCTCGCCATCAAGCTGCGCCGACACGGGATCCGCGTGGAAGTCGCGTCAGTCGCCGCAAATCTCGGGAACATATTGAGATCAGCCGCGAACGACGTGATCGATCTGGCCCCGGTCTTTCGGACGTTCGAGATCATGAAAGTGCAAGATGCGCCCGCGCCGGTATCGCATCGAACGCAGCAACAGAGCAGACGCCGGCCTCGGTTTCGTCCGATGTGACGCCCGCAGACCACGAATTGCTTCCGGTCTTCGTTGAAACTACGACGTGACGAGGCGGCGCGAGTGAGTGAGTCTTAAAACTTATGGGAAACAGCAAAGGCAGAGACAACGCTAAGAAACGCGCAAGACGCCGGAAAAAGACGGAGCGCCTCGCGCTCGCCAAGAAAAAGAAGGCGGCGAAATAGGTTCTGATGGGCTCGTGTCTAAACTCCGAAAGCGTTCGCGAGCAGAACATTTGACATTCGCCCAAGCGGGTGCCCTTATCTGCGTCCGATATACGTGCGCTATTCTGTGAAATACTTCGCTGCGAGACTGCGCGCCAGCGCCTAACACATTGCCCGCTGCTTTGCTCCCGAGCAGTTTTCGCAACAAAGATTTACACCCGCCGCAGTGTCGATTCAGTTTAGTCCGTGTTCGCGGACGCGATGAGTAGCAACAATAGACTCGTTGGATTCCGCTCCAGTGAAAGTCTCGAGCAGTCCCGCGAGGCGCGACTCGTAAGAATCGCACGTGGGACATTCGCCATTGGGCTCGACCCATTCGGGATGTTGGATCCGCAGGTCGTCGTGAATCTGCTGCCGGAGCTCGGTGTAAGTATGGATTTGGTGAAACATGGCAATTGGCTCGGTGAAAGATTCAAGTGCGGCGCGGGACGATTCCCGCAAACGCTCGGCGGAATCGTCGACTAGCGATGGCGCTGTGAGCGCGGGCCAATAGCCAAGTGAGGTTACTCCACAAGACGGCACGCGCGTGCTTGCGTTGTGCGCGACGCCGGGCCAACTGGATTACTTTGTAGTGCTGACGTTGCAGCAACACGGCCAGCAGTCCGCTTTGCGTAAGGGTCGGGGTTGATTTTGTCATAACGTAGTTTTTCTGTTTTCTCGTCACTAATTTTCGCAGGTTTCGCTGTGTCTGCATATGGGACCTTGGTCCAATGAGAGCAGCAAACGACCCCATCGGGGACTGCGGCTCTGTTCTGAGCGTTACGAATTTCATAAACCGGTTTTATTTGGATTGACTGCTCCAAATCCGCGCGGAACGACGAACCATCCTCACCAGACGCTTTCAACAGCGGCCTCGCTTCGGTTGACTCGGGGCTCCAGTTGAATCTGGAGATCGCGCTAAGCGGTGTCTCAGCGAAGGTTCAGACCGCTTTTCAGCCCGGCCGAAGGTGCGTTGAAACGTCGGATGACGTAATCAAAGATCTGGTACAGAATCTGCGCCATCGTGTCAAGCCCTTTTTCGTTTTTGATCTAGCGACTTGGGAGTAAATCGGCTGGCGTCTAAACTCCGAACTCCGAAAGTGTTAGCTAGCCGCTCGGCACTGCGAGCAAGCTTGGCTGATGGTCGATTTGTTGAGAGTTGAGAGTTGAGCGGGCAAAGAGGTCAGCGATCGGAGGTCAGCGGTCAAAATGGGAAGCGTAGGCGCGCCTTCCTTGTGCAAATCGTCATGGGCTGATAAAACGGCGATCGTGATCTGGAAGGTCTTCCAAATCGTTCTGTGGCTCGCTGCCGGCGCCTACGGTGTCGTGGGTGTTCTCACTATCACAGGCGCGCTGGGCGGCTCCCGCGAAGCGGATTCGCTGAGCCGTGCCTACATCGTGTTCGGCTCCTTATTCCTGATGATCGGCGTTATGGCCGCCGTCGCGACCTTTTTCGCTAACAAATGGCGAGGCTGGTTGATCCTCGCGGCTGTGATTCTTTGTCTTGGGCTTCCGCTTGGGTTGTTCGTAGCGTTTTGGATTGACATGGAAAAAGGTGAGGTGCATCGCCGCCAGGGGGAGGAGGAGGTCCGCTCCGGGAGATGGGACTTCGGCGATCAACCGGCGCTGTTTGCCGTCGCCCACGCCATCGTAAAGAACGATCAGGAGGCGATCCGCGCGGCCGCGAAGGCGCTTCCGGATTTGCAGGCGCCCGGACGCGACGGTACGACGCTGCTCTATTTTGCTGTGACGCAAAGCTGGCAGCGCCCAGAATTAGTCGAATCGGTGAAAACGTTGTTGTCGCTCGGCGCCGACCCGAACTATACCAACGGCCATCGGGATTCATTCGCACTCGCCAACGCCGTGCATGGATCTGCTCGCCTTCTGCAGAGCATGCTCGACGCCGGCGGAAATCCGAATGCTCGCGACGAGTTCGGCCGGCCGATCATTCTCATGAACTGGTACCTGGGTTACTACCCAAACGATCAGCGTGCGCGGCTCGATCTGCTGTTGGATCGCGGCGCCGACATCAATTCTACGATGCCCGAAATCGAATCGGAGTTCGCCGGCTATACACTACTGCTCTATCGCACGGAAATGGGGCCTCGTTATAGCGACGCGTACGCGGATGCGCTGCACCTGCTCGAACGCCGCGCGGACCCGAACTGCGTCGCCGGTGATGGAATGAATTTCTCGAAAATGCTGATCCAGCATCGGGAACAGTTCACGAGGGGCCGGGGAGCGCCGGCGGAGTTCGCGCCGCTTTGGAAGTGGGCCCAAGCGCATGGGATACTCCGCTAGCCAATTTTCCAAGAGATGTGAAACAGGCAATTAAGGCACCCTGGATTCGTCTAATGACCCCTCGCACCCACTCGGTTACACGCCCTGCCTGGAACAAGTTAGCCGAGGTGCTTAGCCAACAATGGAAGAGCAAACGCTCCGATACGCTCCGCCAGACGGATACGCGAACTGCGTCACGCGCTCAGCACTGTCGGTTATCGCCAGTGACGAGGATGCCCATGAATAATGCGTGGCCCGTGGAATCGGCGGACACCGAAAACCCCGAACCGCGGCCCACGAAAACCAAAGCCAAAGGCCGGATAGACGGCGACGCCAACCACCGGAGGAGCGTAATAAACCGGGGGCGGCGGCGCGTAATTGTAACTCGGCGCGGGAGCGCGGTAAGGCTCCACCACCTCGGTGCCCGCATTCAAGCGCAGAGCAGAAGCAAACCCAAATGCGAGGACCGCCAATACCGTTACATTAAATTTCTTCCACATAATCGTTATCCCTTCTGTTGTTTCGCGGATTGAACCCGCCCTCGCCACGTAAGTTGCAAGAGAATCGGCGGCGGCGCGTCTCGGCAATTCCGCCGCGATATCGGGTGGGCGTTGTTCCTTTCGAGAACTGAAGCGTGATCGTGCGGAACCAGTTGCGTCGTTTTCTGAACTGCACTGGCCACATGCCTGCCGCGACAGCGACTTATGCGTCGTAAGCCGCTTAGGATGCGGTTTAACATTCGAGCTGACTGGGGCCAGCAAGGATCGTATATGGTTGTTTCCCCGAGTCATGGCCAGACAATTCAAACCGGTGCGTTTTTTTGTGATGATGGGAGCGGCGGCGTTCATCGTGTGTGGCGTGACGGCATTCTACACTCATCGCGCGGCTCACGGCAGAACAGCGGAGGAACGGGCGGCTTACTGGATCGGCGAAAAAGCGGGAGAGCAAGCGCCGCCTGGCGCAAAGTTGCCGACGGCCGCTGACTTGAACATGATGGCGCAGAAGTATTTCAAGCGACAAGGATCAGGTGAACAGCAGAATTGGGACCTCACGTTCGAAAACGGTTACACGGACGGATTCAAGAAGACGCATCCGCAGTGAGCCGCTCAATGAACCCGCCGCCTTTACCGGTTCGAAAACGTTTCCCCTGGATTCTTTACTGGATCGCTCTGGTGTTCATTGTTCTCTTTGCGTTTGCGCCCATAGGATCGGTCGTGGCATGCGCTTGGATTGCGAATACATACGGCTGCAAAGTAGATGAGGGCTCGGTGCATCCCTGCATCATCGGAGGGCACGATTATGGCGAGCTCCTGTATTCCCTCGGTGTATTGGGTTGGCTGATGCTCGTTACTCTTCCCGGCGGTTTATTTGCTTTCATTACCTGGCTGATCGTTCTCATCCTGCATTGGGCAAGCTGGCGAAAGCGATCCGCTGCCAATTTCCCGTCATCCTCAGCAGCGTAAGCGCGATCGAATCGATGTTGCAGCAAAGTTTGCGGCTGACACAGCCGCCACTACAGCGGAAAATCGACGGTCAGAGAGCGCCACTACAGGAGGCTGTCGTCTCGTACCGAGCAGCAGCAGCCCATTCCTTGTCGTGCGCAATCCCCGATCCTCGCCGGTAGTTGCCGTCGAAAAAGTCGATCCAGGTTAAAGAAAGAATGGGGTCAGGTAGCATGAAAGCATCGCTCTTTCGGTGGAGCGTTTGGGCAACCGAAAGGAGATGCTATCATGAATTACGTTGGAATCGATATCCACAAACGCTACAGTGTTTGTGTTGCGCAGGACGAGCGAGGCCGGCGGCTAGGCGAAGCCCGCATCGAGGGCAATCTGGCTGCTGGTTTCGCTCAATTTTTTCGCTCGTTGGGCGGCAAGAGCCGGGTGGTGATTGAGGCATGCTGGAACTGGCAGGCGATCTACGATCGGCTCGAGCGTGTCGAACAGATTGAATCGATCAGTGTGGCCAACCCGTACAAGACCCGATTGATTGCCGAGGCGCAGATCAAGACCGACAGGCTGGATGCCAATGGGCTGGCTACGCTTTTGCGAGGCAACTTCATTGCGCCTGTGCATGTGCCGGGCAGGCAAGCTCGTGCGCGCAAGAATGTGTTACGCCAGCGCCTTTACTGGGCGCGATTGCGCACACGTATTCGCAACCGCACCCACGCGTTGTTGGATCGGCAACAAGAGATCCAGCTGCCGCAATGCAGCGATGTTTTCGGCGCCAGAGGGAGAAGCTTCCTGCGGCAGCTGGAGTTGGCTAAGCCGGATGCGTATTTGCTCGGTGAGGACATGGAGTTACTGGAGCTGATCGGCCGACAGATCAAAGAGCAGGAGAAGCGCATTGGAGCAGGCAACCAGCACGACGCATTGAGTCGTCGTTTGCAAAGCCTGCCAGGCATGGGCCTGATTTCTTTCAGCGGTGGCCGCTGCTGAGATCGACTCCATTGAGCGCTTTAACAGCGCAGAAAAACTCTGCGCTTACGCCGGCCTGGTGCCGAGCACTTATTCCAGCGGTGGCAACACCTGACACGGGCGAATGCTGCCTTTTTGCAACAAGTGGCTGCGCTGGGCCTTCATCGAAGCAGCCTGGGTGGCGGTGGGTTGCTCCGGATACTTTGGCAGCTTCTATCGCCGCCAGAGAGCGCGCGGCAAAAAGTCCAATACCGCCATCACCATCGTGGCGCGGCGAATGTGCCGCATCGCCTGGTCGCTGTTGCGCGAAGGACGCGACTACAACGCCCAGCCGCCGCCCAAACACGCAACAAATTCCCCGGTCGCTCCGCGTGAGGACTGGCGGCTTAGGTCTGCAACAACCTGAGCGCGCCTTGGGTCAGGATGGAGGACCGGGGATCTAATGAACTAACATGCGTACGCTAGCCCAAAGCAGCCATGGCGCGAAGAGAAGTTTGATCACGCTTCTTCCCATCCCACTAGACCTCGAGCGACCACACAACCACCACTACTAACCACCTCACCGCCTCACCGCTTGACACTAGCTTTCAGAGAAGAGCTTACTATTGACACTTGTGCTTTCGATCGCGGCCGCCTCGGTAAAATACTGTTTCACAATTCGCAGCGAAGCCGTGAAGTCAGGTGGCTGGCGCTTTCGAAAAAAGTTCCGCGGCGGATCTGAAGCGCTAGAATTGCGGAAGCAACACTATTGATGTTGTCGATATTGAAGTCGGTTAAAGTCGGGCGGGCGTTGCAGATTTGCGCGCGGTTTCGCATGGGGATTTAACATTGGGTTCGCTATGCGGAAAATGGCGGCCATCATCGCTTCCGCCCTTTCGTTCCAGAGATCGCCGTGATCTTTGATAATGCTGGAATCAACTTGCACGTCCCAATAAGGGACGTCCACGTCTCCAACTCGCTTTATCTGCCAAACATCGAGCTTTCCCTTCGCACCGTCCAACGTGAAGCCGTTCCCAGCATGGTTATGCTCTAAGTTTTCCTCAAGCGCGTGAAGGCCGTTGGGTGAATTGATTGTCTCATGTTTGTCCACCGTAATATGGTTGATGAGCATTTCATTGTGGCCAGGTGTTGAGGTGTAGAATTCCCGCTCGTTATGCATGGTCCCATTTGATCCGGGAGCCGGCACTTTGTTGAAACCTTTGCTTACCGAAGCGAGACCGGTGCCGATAGGAAAAAAACCGCCCGTCGCCCAATCGCCCGTTGAAGTGATTGAAACGAAAAGGGGGCGGGTGCCTTCGGTCTTTCGGCTGTACAAGGCGGCGATCATTTGCCGCGCCAGAATTGAATCGGACGCGGGGTTAACAACGATCACCAAGTCTGCTGGCATACTTCGGTCGGAGTCGGCATGGCCATGTATCTCAGCGTTGATCGCGTGAGCGACGGACCTTTCGACAATCAATCCGCCAAACGAGTGTCCTAATAGAACGGTGTATTGCTTCCTTCGTCCATGACGCCGTGCCTCTTCGGAGATTGAAGCAATAGCGTCGTAGCAATCGTAATTGCTCGCGAGCCGCTCGGCCGTTGCTTTGCGGTTCCAGAAACTAAGCTCCTTGAGCACCGGGACCGGGGTCAACTTACCTCGCCAGCCAAGATAAACGCCGACCACGTGAAACCCGACATCTCTGATGGCAGACGCTCGATTTAATCGCGCCAGCAAGGATTCGAAATTCTTAACATCATCCGATTCAACGTTATTTTGCCAGCCGTGTACATAAGTGATGACAAGTGGCCTTTCGGTATTCTGGATAAGATCGAGAGCATTCTTTAATTGCGTTGGGTCTTGATATGATCCCTGCTCGCCAAATTCGATGAATGCGATCTTGTAACCGTTTTCGGTATCAACCGAATTCTGAAGATTCGTGGCATTGTTCGATCGCAACGGAGAAAGCGACGTGCAAGCGACCAGGCACGTGGCCGAGATGCAGATTGTAATGAGTCGTGAAGAAGTAGCCAATAGGATCGATCTAGCATCTCGACGTGATAGTTTGCAAGGACTAAACTGGGATCCTGCGTGGGAAATTGGGATCGCGTCTAAACTCCGAAGTCATCGCCCGCCCGCTCGCCACGGGATCACCGATCCCGGCGACAACCTATGGCACGACCGTCAGAGTGAGGTCGTTGCCGTCGCCACCGCTGTAACTCACCTGGAAGTTGTTACGACCGACGGTAAAAGTTGAGCCGTCGGCCAGATTGGCAAAGGTACCAGCAATTGGGTTGGCCGAAGTATTGCTGATCGCGGTAAAAACAGTGCCGATCGCAAGCCTCCTGTTAGCCACCGCTTGGAAATTAAACTGCGCGCCGCTGCTGATGGTCACCCCTCTCGCTATCACTTGATCGGCTCGGGCATTGTTGGTGTTGAGCTTGTAGATGTAGGTGCTATCGGCTTTGCAGGTCAGCATGCCGTTTTGAACGGTAAGCGCGGCCGGCTGGTTCACTCCAACGCTCGGGGCCAACACCGCGCCCGCGCCGCTGCCTGTGCCGATCGTCACATCCCTTCTGACAGTCTTATGGGGATCCGATATGCCATCCCAACTATCCCAACGCATTTTCGGGGGGAGTCGCGAAGGCGGGGTGTGCGGCGTGGCCCAAATACGAAACTGCCGTTCGATGACCGGCGATACCTGTGCGGTTTGTGAGGGGATTCACGCCACACTTCGTGCTAGGGATTTACGTCAGCCACGTCAAGAACGAATTTTTCAGCAGCAGGAACGGTCCGCTCGGACCTTTCCTGCTGTAGGACAGACGAGTTATCCTCTCGGCGAAGCGAAGGAATTTCTCTCGTGTCGGGTGTTACCCGCCGAACACATGGTCGCCGCTACTGACCTGCCGGCTCGGTCTCGTGAAGCCGGCCGTAATCGACAGTGAGTCTGCCGCCGCCGCGCTCGGTATAAATTTCGACGAATCGATGGCCGAATCGGATGTCGCGCCAAATGTAGTCTTGTTGTGTTTGAACCGCAGCAGCGATAACCGGGTCGATTCCGACAACGGACACAAAAAACAATGCACGGCTGGCTTGGAGCGATTCAGCTGTTGCGCCGAAGAGCGGACTTTGCTCGTCGATCCGATGTCGCAAAGTTAGCGCCGCCGGAAAGACAGTTAGTCGATCGAAGTGCAATTTTAGATCGTAGAAGTACCTGAAATCACCGCCCTCGAGCAACGGCTCATCACGCGAAAACATGATCCGAAACTCAGCTTCGACCATGCTATGGTGATTCTCGTTGCCAATCCGCACCATCAGGGTGGGCCAGCCATTCAAAGGCGCGATCACTAGTGATTTGCTAAAAAGGACACGCGCGATTGGCCGCGAGAATCGGACAAAAATCAGGCCGGTCATGACCGCGAGCAGGAATACTCCGGTCATAATCTCAACTGTGCTTATGACATGCCCGTAGAGCGTCTGCGGATACATGTGGCCGTAGCCCACGGTGGCGAGCGTTTGGACGCTGAAGAAGAAGCAGTCGAGAAACCAATGGGCGGTCGCTCCGGCAATACTGTTTTGGCCCAGGCTGTAAAGGCCGGCGAAAAGGAGATTAAGCCCGACATAAACAGACGCCACAAATCCGGCGAATTGCGGCCACTTCAAACTCAGCAGCCAGCGATAAACATCGCGCCATTTCCACGCGTCAGTATTAACTTTGACGAACTCGACCTGCCCTGAGCGGACTGAAACTGGGTTGCGCGTGCTTTTTTTCATAGCCCAGTGTAACCGGTTTCCGGCTGTATGCTTGTGTGGCTCGCTCGGCTTCCTGACTCGCTAGCGCCGAAGGCTGCGTTCGGTCCAGGCTTGGACAGAACGGCGGGCTTGCGTTGAGAGCGGTTTCCGTGAACGTAAGTGGAAAGTCATGGCAGACAGATCTCTTGAACCAAATCAAAAGCCGAGTGTTACTCGCCGGACATTTCTTGGCACGACTCTGGCCAGCGGAGCCGCGCTTTTTGCGGGAGGATCCGATGTAA
>Ga0066674_10000778_pt1 | contig 10493 bp, 8 predicted proteins | sample GraSoiAngelo_123_FD_62291 | JGI IMG/M metagenome (GOLD analysis project Ga0066674, IMG submission 62291) | Grasslands soil microbial communities from the Angelo Coastal Reserve, California, USA - 14_0927_02_40cm | ecosystem: Environmental > Terrestrial > Soil > Grasslands | place: USA... | reverse complement strand
ATGGAAAGAAAGTGATGTTGTGTGCATCCGACACGTTCCGTGCCGCCGCCGTCGAGCAACTTGAAATCTGGGCCTCGCGCGCGGATGTCCCCTTGATCAAGCAAAAGGCCGGCGCCGATCCTTCAGCCGTGCTGTTCGACGCTCTGCGATCTGCGAAAGTCCGCAAGATCGATTACGTCATCGTCGATACGGCGGGCAGGCTCCACACAAAACACAACCTGATGGCCGAACTTGAAAAGATGACGAGGATCGCGAAAAGAGAAGTCCCCGGCGCACCTCATGAAGTGCTGCTGGTGCTGGACGCAACCACGGGTCAGAACGGTCTAACGCAGGCACGCGAATTCACCAAGAGCGCGGGCGTGACCGGCCTGGTCCTGACGAAACTCGACGGCACCGCCAAAGGTGGCGTCGTGACGGCTATCGCTAAAGAGCTGAAGATTCCAATTCGCTTCGTCGGAGTCGGCGAGAAGATCGATGACTTCATTGAGTTCTCCGCCGATGATTTTGTGGAATCGCTGTTCGCTGCCTAGAATTGTGACTTTAATGAGGCCGCGGCCGAACTGCTTCTGATATGGACGACATAACCTGGATGCGCCGCGCCCTTGAGCTTGCCGAGATGGGAGCGGGCCTCACAAGTCCGGGCGCGATGGTAGGCGCTGTTATTGTTAAAGACGATCGGGTCATCGCAGAAGCCTTCTATACTTATGACGGTCTCTACCACGCGGAGGTGATCGCCTTAGGTGAAGCCGGCGATGCGGCCCGAGGCGCGACTGTCTATACGTCTCTTGAGCCATGCTCGCATCACGGGCGAACGCCGCCATGCGCGAAGGCCTTGATCGAAGCCGGAGTTCAACGCGTCGTCGCCGCGATCGAAGATCCTAACCCTGCAGTGAACGGTGGTGGGCTTGCGATGCTACGGAATGCCGGCATCCAGATCCAATGCGGAATCCTCGGAGATGAAGCCCGCCGCCTCAACGAAGCATTCATCGCGTATAAGACCGAAGAGCGTCCGTTTGGGATTCTCAAGATAGCCATGACATTGGACGGAAAGATTGCAACACGAACCGGAGAATCCCGATGGATCACATCCGAAGAGTCCCGCGCTCAGGTTCACCGCCTCCGCCACCGGTGCGACGCTCTCATCACCGGAAGCGGAACCGTCCTCGCCGATAATCCCCGGCTGACAGACCGTAGCGGACTTCCCCGGCGCCGGCCGCTCGTCCGGGTGATCCTCGACCGCCGCGGACGGGTCACCCACTTCCCGGACGCGCTTTTGTTTCGCGACAGCCTGGAGGCGCTTGCCGCCGAGCTCTACAAACGGGAAATCCAAAGCTTTCTTCTGGAATGCGGGCCCGATCTGGCTTTCAACGCACTCCTCGGCGGAATCATTGATAAAATAATCGTCTTCGTGGCGCCCCGGGTTCTCGGTGGGCGCGAGATTCCCGTGATCGGCGGGGAAGGCATTGGCGCCTTATCCGAGGCGATCGCGCTGAGAGACTGGACCGTCACGACCGCAGGTCCGGATATTGTCTTAACAGCCTATGTTCACAGGGATGATCGAAGAGATCGGTGAAATCATCGCGGTCAGCGGCGCCGGTGATTTCCGCACCATTCGCGTGCAGGGCCGCACGGTAATGGATGATCTCCGTGTGGGGTCCAGCATCGCCGTTAACGGCGTATGTCTCACAGCCCGGTCCGTTAACGAGACGAGCTTCTCCGCCGAGATGTCGCGGGAGACTCTCGATCGAACCAGTCTGGGAAGGCTGAGCAAGGGCGCGATTGTGAATCTCGAGCGCCCGATGCGCGGCGATTCCCGGTTCGGCGGGCACATCGTGCAGGGTCACGTGGATGGCCTGGGCCGTATCCGCGGCTTTGACCGCACGGGTGACGCGTGGGATCTCCAGGTCGAATATCCCGAACGCGGATCGCACTATATCGTTTAGAAGGGCTCCATTGCGGTGGACGGGATCAGCCTGACGGTCGCGTCCCTTCAAGGTCCCAACGTTTTTTCAGTCGCAATAATCCCGCAGACGTTCGAGAATACGAACCTGAAGACCGCCAAACCCGGCGACCTAGTGAACATCGAGTTTGATGTCCTGGCCAAGTATGTGGAGAAAATGATCGAGCCCTATGCCATTCGCACAGATTGAAGAAGCCATCAGCGAAATTCAGGAAGGCCGGATGGTCATCATCGTCGATGATGAGGACCGCGAAAACGAAGGCGACTTGATGGTCGCCGCCGAGAAGGTCACACCGGAGGCCATCAATTTCATGGCTACGTATGGCCGCGGTTTGATTTGCCTGGCAATGACCGGCCAGCGGCTGGACGAGTTACACATTCCGCTGATGGTCTCCGATCACAGCAATACGTCTCCATACGGGACAGCCTTCTGCGTGTCGATCGAAGCCCGCAGCAATGTCTCCACCGGAATATCCGCGTTCGATCGGGCACAAACGATCCTGACCGCCATCGATCCGAAAACCAAATCCAACGATCTGGCCCGGCCGGGTCACGTTTTTCCGCTTCGCGCATGCGACGGAGGCGTGCTGGTGCGCGCCGGGCAGACCGAAGCCTCCGTCGATCTCGCGGGGATCGCCGAGCTCACGCCGGCCGGCGTTATATGCGAAATCATGAAAGAAGACGGCACCATGGCGCGCGTGCCGGATCTCGTCGAATTCGCTGAGCAGCACAATTTGAAGATGATCACCGTGGCCGATCTCATCCGATACCGGCTTCGCACGGAGCGTTTTGTTCACAAGGTTGGAGAGACAACGTTACCGACGCCCCATGGCAATTTTCGCATGATCGTGTTTGAAAGTATTCTGGACCAGCAAAGCCACATCGCCCTGGTTCGGGGCAGTATCGAAAACGGCGAAGACGTCCTGGTCCGCGTTCAGACGCATTGCCTGACCGGACATGTCTTCGACTCGCTTGCCTGCCACTGCCACGAACAGATGGATCGCGCCATGGAAATGATTGCCGCCGAAGGCCGCGGCGTTCTTCTGTATCTCCATGAAATGGTACGGTTGCGGCCTTCCACTGCTCTGCTGGAATATCACGGCAAACACGGATTTGATCCGAACGAGACAATCGGACTCCGCGGCGAACAGCGCGAATATGGCATCGGCGCGCAAATACTCGCAGCCCTGAACATCCACTCCATGCGCATTCTCACCAACCACCCCCGCAAACTTGTCGCGCTCGAAGCCTATGGTTTGAAGATCCTGGCCCAGGTCCCTCTTACCACAGTCCGGAGCTCCAGCGAACGCTGATCAAGCAGTATCCGCATTTGCTTTGCGACTTCTCGCTACTCGTTGTATAAAGACCGCAACTTGAGGTGTCGGTTTGACGGAACGCGGGCTAAAGCCCGCGTTCATAACATGACGGGGAAAAACTCCATGCAAGATGATCAGCACGACGAGATGCCGCCGGAAACGAACGCGATCGTCCTCACGCGGCGCGAAATGTTGCAGTGTGCGGGCGCGGTCCTGGCGTCCGCAGCATTTCCGACTAGAGCGGAAAGCGTGACGCCGCCCACAAGCGAGATCATGACGACGCTCAGTACCTATATGAGCGAGGCGGCCAGCCGCAAACTTCCGCAAGAGGCCGTCGAGAAGACCAAGCATGTAATCCTCGACACTGTGGCGGCGATGGTTTCGGGTTCCGATCTTCCGCCTGGACGTTTCGCGATCCAGTTCGCGCGCGTCTACAAGGGCGAGAAGGTTGCGACCGTGGTTGGCTCGAATGTGGTGTGTGGTCCCATCGAGGCCGCGCTTGCGAATGGAATGCTTGCTCACTCCGACGAGACCGATGACACGCATTCGTTCTCCCAATCGCATCCGGGGTGCTCGGTTGTGCCCGCCGCGCTGGCCACCGGGGAGCAATTCGGCACCGACGGCATGCGTTTCCTGCGCGCCGTGGCGCTCGGCTACGACATTGGGCCGCGCGTGACGATCACGTTGGGCAGGTTGCCTTACATGGTCGCGAGCCACAGGAGCACTCACGCCATCTCCGGGATATTCGGCTCCGCGGCCGCTGCAGGCTGCTCGGCGAATCTCAACGCCCAGCAGATGCGCTGGCTCCTCTCCTTTACGGCACAGCAGGCTTCGGGTCTGGCTTCGTGGCAGCGGGACACAGACCATATCGAGAAGGCTTTCGATTTCGGCGGCATGCCGGCCCGCGGTGGTGTAACGGCTGCGTTGTTGGTTCAGGCGCGCGCTACCGGAGTCGATGACGTCCTGTCGGGAGCCGACAACTTCTTTCAAGCTTTCGGACCCATGAACAAACCTGAGCTACTCGTTGAAAAGCTCGGCGAGCGGTACGAAGTCACACGGACCAGTTTCAAGAAATGGACGGTCGGCGCGCCCATCCAGGCGGTGCTTGATGCATTGGAGAACCTGCTGAAGCGGAACCGCTTCGAACCGGAACAGGTCAAGCAGGTGATCGTGCGGGTCGCAACGAACGAGGCTGGCATTGTGAACAATCGGGAAATACCGGATATCAGCCTCCAGCATCTGGTGGCGGTGATGCTCGTCGACAAGACCGTCTCTTTCCGTTCCGCACATGAAACGGCGCGTATGAAAGACCCGGCAATCCTCCGCCAGCGCGCAAAGGTCCAACTCATTCCCGACGAGGAACTCGAGCGCCGCCTGCCGCGGCGCGAGGGAATCGTAGAAATTGTACTCGCGGACGGTAAGCGTCTTACCGAGCACGTTGAGGCTGTGCGAGGCACTGTCGACAATCCGATGACCCGCGAGGAAATCATCACGAAATCCCGCGATCTGATGACGCCGGTTCTCGGCGCCGCCACCTGCGCCAAGCTTATCGAAAGAGTCTTCGACCTGGAGAACGTGAAGAACGTTCGCGATCTCCGCCCCTTGCTTCAGCGGGCCTAGGTCACGCACCGCTGCTGCCGGTGCAAGCCTGGCGGTGCTCCAATTGCTCTCTAATTCCTTGACATTGATTCTCCTTGTCGATTGCTTACCGCGCCTACCTAGGGTATGGTAGGCGTACCGGATTTCAATGCCAGGAAAGAGCCGTTCATTTAATGTCGGATAGAGAGATCATCATTGCGTGGCTGAAGCGAGTCGAACGGCGAATTCGGACGAATCGATTATTCCGGGAACTCACCTTTGGCTCAACGCTGTTTTTCATCTTTCCCCTGGGTTTGAAGGCCTGGGATCTGTTCTCTCCATTTCGGGCGAGAACTCTGACCATTTTCTTCACTCTTTGGACGGTTGGTTTCGGCGCTTACCTGGTGTGGCGGCTTTTGCAGAAGGGGACCATCGGTCAGGCTGCCGCTTCGGTCGACACAAAAGCGGAGCTCCATGACGAAATCAAGACCGCTCTTTGGTTCATCGATAATCCACGATCGTCGGAATGGGTGGATACCCAGATCCGGCGCGCGGCGAGGGATGCGCAAGCGATAAATCTCGATCGGCTTTATCCTCGGAACGTCCCAAGAACATCGTATCTCGCCGTCGCGATGATCCTGGTGTTCGTGGCTTTGAATTTTGTCCCGCTCTCCTGGAACCATAACTGGCTGACGCTCCAGGCTGCGCCGGCATTCACTCTCACCGATAAAGAGCAGGCGATCCTCGAACTCACCAAAGAACTGCTGATAAGAGCCGAAAAGCTACAGCAATCCGAGTTGGCAAAGCGTCTTGAGGACATCATCCAGAAATTGGAGGAAGGCAAGATCGACCCCTCGCAGGCGGCCGAGCTGCTGGAGGACATCCAGAACCAACTCGGTGAAGGCAATCTCGATCTGGGAAGCATTAACGAGGGCCTGGAGGAAATCGCCAAGGATCTCCAGCAATTCGAAAAAACAAGGGCTACAGCTAACGCCCTCATGGAAAAAGAGCTCCAGATTGCTGCTGATGAACTGAGGAAGCTCGCTGAGCAGTTGCAAAAGAATGAGTCATCGAAGGAGCTTGAACAAAGCCTGCAGCAAGCCTCCGAAAATTCACGCCCGGGACTTGAGGATTTGACAAAAGACCTAAAAGAAGCCGCCGAGAATCTTAAAAACCGCGATCAGCAAAATGCTCAGGATGCTCTTCAGCAGGCTGCGCAGGAGCTGGAAAAGCTTCAGCAGAAGATGGAAGCCCAGCAGTTGAAGAACCTGGCCGGCCAGCAGCTTCAAAGCCTTGAACAATCGCTCCGCCAGCGCCAGCAAAATGGACAGCAGTCGCGAAAAGACCAGCAACAAGGACAGCCCCAAAGCGCGCAAGGGGAGAAAGGTCAAGCAGAACAAGGAGACTCCGAGGGTTCAAGCCAGCAATCTTCTTTGGGAGAGGAAGGGCAGGCCGACCAGCTCTCTCGACAGCCCGGCGAAGGGGGCGCCGCCCAGCCCGGAAGCAACGAAGGTAGCGGTCTGATGCCGTCGGGACAACGCGGGGGCAATGCACCGCGGGAAGGCGCGCCGACCGAGCTTGACGTGAAGCTTCAAGCCGAAAAGTTGGCGGGCATGAAGGATCAAGGAACGAAACCGGAAGACATCGAGGAAGCGAGCAAGCAGGAGCGCTCACGGCTGGATTATCGCAACGTGAAGTCCGAATTAAGCCCTGCTCAGAAAGATCTATTGAATCAGGATCGCATTCCCTGGGAATATCGTCCGCTGATCAAAAATTATTTTCAGGCGATACGGCCTACCCCAGGCGGTGGGGGACCGGCCGGCCACCAACAGAATTCCTCGAGTAGCCGGCCGGTGGGCCCGACGCCAACGGACAAGAAGTGAGAGCTTAATGAGCACGGCAATCGATCAACAGGTAGAAACCTTTCAGGAGCAGTTCAAGCGTGTCCGGGAAGAGGTCTCAAAGGTCATCGTAGGTTATGGGGAAATCATCGACGGCGTCATCATGAGCATGCTTGCCGGCGGCCATGTCCTGCTGGAAGGCGTGCCCGGATTGGGAAAGACGAAGCTGGTTTCCACCTTGAGCGATGTGATGCGGCTGAAGTTTTCCCGAATCCAATTCACACCCGATCTGATGCCTGCCGACATCACGGGTACCAACGTCGTTCAGGAAGACGCCATGGGCGAAAAGTTCCTGGAGTTCCAACCCGGCCCGATCTTTTCCAATATCGTGCTGGCTGACGAAGTGAACCGGGCAACCCCGAAGACTCAGTCCGCGCTGCTGGAAGCGATGGAAGAGAGAAGCGTCACGGTTGGCAAACGGACTCACAAATTGGACTCACCGTTCTTCGTGCTGGCCACACAGAATCCACTCGAAATGGAAGGCACATACCCATTGCCTGAGGCGCAGCTCGACAGGTTCTTCTTGAAGCTGAAGGTGGATTACCCCACGAAGGAGAGCCTTCATACCATTTTGAATCGAACAACCAAGAACAAAGAACCTGAAGTCAATCGCGTTCTCGGCCAGGGCGAAGTCCTCGACATGCGGAAACCCGTGCGCGCGGTGCCGATCGCCCGGCCGGTACAGGACTATGCGATCCGGATCACCCTAGCGACACACCCCCGGCCTCCCTTTGCCCTTCCAATGACGTACAAGTACGTGAGGTATGGATCCAGCCCGCGCGGTGCCCAAGCCCTGGTGATCGGCGGGAAAATACGCGCTCTGCTCAAGAATCGCGTGCATGTCTCGTGCGACGATGTCCGGGCGGTGGCGTACGGGGCCCTTCGTCACCGAATACTCCTCAACTTTGAAGGTGAGGCCGAACGGGTGGATACCGACACCATCATCAAGGGAATCCTGGAGAGTACGCCGGAACCGAATTAGCCGCGAATTACGCCGATTACGCCAATGCATTTCGCATAAATTCGCGTAATTCGCGGCCGGACTTTCTTTATGTCTACCGCGAATGTCACGCTTTTCGACGACGAGTTCCTCAAGAAGCTCGAGTACCTCAATATCATCTCAAAGCGCCTGTTTGCCGGACAGTTGAGGGCTGAGCGCCGGACGCGGAAGCGTGGTACCGGATTGGAGTTTGCGGACTACCGTGCGTATGTGGCCGGTGACGACTTTCGACATCTCGACTGGAAGGCGTACCTTCGGCTGAACCGGCTGATCTTGAAGCTGTTTGAAGAGGAAGAAGATCTGCCGATATATTTCTTCGTCGACAGCAGCCAGTCGATGAATTACGGCAACCCTACAAAGTTAGACTATACGCGGCGAGTGGCCGCGGCACTGTGCTACATCGGGCTGGCGAATCTGGACCGGGTCAATGTGATTTCCTTTGCGGATGGCGTCAAGGGGGAGCTTCCGCCCCAGCGCGGCAAAGGCCGGATCTTTAAGATTTTTCGGTTCCTCACCGATATCGTTGCCAGCGGCGAGACGAACGCCAAAGAGTCATTCAAGACCTATTGCACCGAGAAGCGCCGGCGTGGGCTTGCGGTCGTGATTTCCGATTACTTCGATCAGCACGGATTCGAAAGCGCGTTGGACATTCTGCGGCATTTTCGGCACGACATCTTCGTCGTCCACATTGCAAGTCACGAGGAAATTGATCCGCCATTGAGAGGAGAACTCGTGCTCGTAGACTCCGAGAGCCAGGTCAGCCGCGAAATCACGATCACTCCGTCGTTGCTCTCGGCTTATCGCGCCGAGTTCTTGCGGTATTGTGAAGCTATCGAGAGTTATTGTGGCAAGTATCAGCTCGGGTATGTAAGAACCGCGACGGACTTTCCATTCGAAGAGCTGGTCTTGAAGGTTTTCCGGCAAGGCAGGTTCTTGAAATGACGTTCCTTGCACTGAGTCCTTTACAAACCGCATTGCTGGCCGCCTTGACGGCCGGAACGATAATCGCGCTGTATTTCCTTAAGCTGCGTCATCGCCGTGTATTGGTTTCTTCGTCCATATTGTGGCGGCGCGTATTGGATGAGCGACAATCACATTCGCTCTGGGAGAAATTGCGGAAGGTCATTTCGATCCTTGTCGCGATTACGATCGCACTGCTGATTGCGGTGTCTCTGGCCCGCCCGGAGATTGAGTCGCTCACGGGCAAGAACGAGCGGGTTGTGATCGTTTTGGATACGTCGCCTACGATGAACACTCACACCGCTGACGGCCGAACGCGATGGCAACACGCCGGCGATAGAGCGCGAGCCCTGCTCAACACGGGCGGCCCGACCACGGAGTTTCGCGTCGTCGACACATCCGGCGAAACAGCATCGGCATTCACAACCGACCGGGGCGAAGCGCGCCGGCTGATCGAGCAGATGTCGCCGCGAAGTGTGGAACCGCAGTTTCCTAAAGTGGACGCTGGCGATTCTCAGGTCTTTTTTGTCTCGGATGGAGTGGCGTTTCACGAGCTTCCACGCTTCGTCAGACGCGTCTCGGTTTTCGAGCAGGCGGAAAACGTGGGAATCACCGCGTTCGAAATCCGGTCGATGCCATCAACTCCATTGGGATATGAGGCGTATCTCGAGGTTCAGAATTTCGGAAAGCCGGTCGAGGTCGGGATCACCATCAGCGGAACGGGCGGACAGCGGATCACCAGAACTGTTCGACTCCCAAGAAACGAAGTGTTCAAAGAGGCGTTCGATCTGTCGAGCTTCGGGGGCGGCGGCGTCCGGGCCTCGATTCAGTCGAAAGACGACGCGCTTTCCATTGATGACGTGGCTTTCGCTTACCTTCCCACAAAACGAAGGACCCGTACGCTTCTCGTGACCCGTGGAAACAATTACCTCGAGACCTTGTTGAAATTGGACAACTATGTCGAGTTGCTAAAAACAGACCCCGCCAATTATCGAGAGTCGCCAAACATCGACGCCTACATTTTCGACCGGTTCGCTCCGTCCACGCCGCCGCTGCGGCCCGCCCTGATCATTGGGGCGCCAGCGGCTTCCTGGTTGAGACCCGCCACTGGCGAGGTCCGAAAGCCGGAAATCACGACGTGGTCGGAAAACCACCCCGTCATGCAGTACGTTTCCGTCCACGATGTTTCCATTGAACGCGCTGCGCGCATCGACCCTGCAAACTTGACCGTGATCGCCGCCTCGAAGCAGACACCTCTGATCGTGGCTTCGGAAAAACCAAAGTGGGTGATGCTCACGTTTGATTTGGACCAATCGGATTTCCCATTCCACGTTGGATTTCCTGTTTTCGTTGAAAACGTCCTGGCGTGGTTCAACCGCGAACAACTGGCATTGCGCGGGTCGCCGGGAAACGTGGAAGTTCCGCTCGCCGGCGCACAAATTCGAACGATTGACGGAAAGACCATTCCATCCGAACAACAACTCGGCAAAACCGTCTTCGAAGCAAACGAGCCAGGACTCTACGCAGCTACACAGGGCGATGCTCGCGTTCATGTCGCGGTGAATCTCGCGAATCGAGCTTTTTCGGACGTGAATCGATCCGTATTCAAAGACGATAAACTCGCGGCCGGTCCGCGGTATTGGTTGAGCCGTGAGTTGTGGTTCTATATGCTGCTGGCGGCCGTGGTGCTCATCGCCGCAGAGTGGTTCACATATCATCGGAGAATTACATTATGAGCCGCGAATTACGCCAATGACGCGAACCGAATTGGCGTCATT
>Ga0066674_10000766_pt1 | contig 10545 bp, 4 predicted proteins | sample GraSoiAngelo_123_FD_62291 | JGI IMG/M metagenome (GOLD analysis project Ga0066674, IMG submission 62291) | Grasslands soil microbial communities from the Angelo Coastal Reserve, California, USA - 14_0927_02_40cm | ecosystem: Environmental > Terrestrial > Soil > Grasslands | place: USA... | reverse complement strand
ACGACCTTTTCGGTGTCGCGGCCCGCCCGGGCTTCGTCCCGCAGTTGGGCCAACAGGCCGTCCAGCATGTCGGTGAACCCACCGCGCGCCTGGAACGGCTGCTGGCCGAGCGCGAACGCGTAACGCCCCACCGGATCTCCCTGTACAGCGGCGCGGAACCGCTCGGCTGCGGCGGCCCCACCGGCTGCCCGGTCCTCCGTTGCAAGGAGCCTGCCGAGGCGCCCCTCTGCGGCGGCAACCCGTTGTGCCACATCGCGTTGGCTCTTCAAGCCAAGCTCGCGCTGTGCGAACACTGCCACGATGCTGTCTGGAAGGCGCGCCACTCGGACACGCACTACGCGAGACAGGATCGTCGGCAGCAATGCCTCAGGCTCCGTGGCCGTGAGCACGAACACCGTGTCGGCCGGCGGCTCCTCGAGCGCCTTAAGCAGCGCATTCGCCGCCGCATCCGCGCCGGTCTGCGGCACCAACCGCTCGGCGTCGCCGAGGATGAAGACCTTGCGGCGCGCCAGCGCCGGCGTCAGCGCGAGCCGCCGCAGCAGCAGCCGTACGGAGGCGATGTTGTGACTCGCGAGGCCCGACGGCGGCTCGTACAGCGGCCGTTCGCGCCGCGCCGCCAGCTCGTCTCCGAGCGCTTCCGCGACTAGCTCCACTTGCTTGTCCGCGTCCGCGCCCTTCTTCGACAGCTCGACTGGAACGAACCAATGGACGTCGGGGTGCGACAGGCTCAGTACCAGCTTGCAGTGCTGGCAAGCCCCACACCCTTCGCCCTTCCCCTTGCCCCGGTCTTCGCATACCAGCGCTTGGGCGAGCCAGAGCGCGAGTCGTTGCTTGCCGACGCCGCGAGGTCCCTCAAGCAGGAGCGATTGTGGCAACCGGCCGGAGGCGATGGCGCCTGCCAGCCGGTTTCTGATCCCCTCGTGGCCATACAGGGGGGGGATTGGCATGGCGGAAATGTACCCGTCATCCGTTATCCGTCATCCGTTGTCCGTCGAAGGGTGTTGCGCAGGCGCAACTTAGCCGATTTTCGGGGGGCTTGTGCAGCTTTAAGCTGATGACGGATAACTGATTACGCGCATAAGTGAGTACGCACTCGCCAGATAATGCCTAATTTCCCTAGTTTTTCGGCATCTGTTCGGGGTCGGAACGGGTGTCCGCCCCCTCGACGAGCTGCTGGACGGCCTTGAGCTGGTGAGGTTGGCCCACCACGGCCAAGACGTCGCCCGCCGCAAGTCGAAAGTGAGGGCCGGGCGTGGGGATGTCGTCCGACCCCCGCGTCACGGAAAGCACCAGCGCGCCCGTCTGGGTGCGGAGCCCGGTTTCGGCCAGGCTCTTGCCAGCGAGGGTCGAGTCGGGGCCCAGCCGTACTCGCTCCACCGCCATTTGGGGAATGCCGCCGACCAGTCCGAGGCTCGGGGCGCCGCCGCCGCCGCCGCCGCCGCCGCCGCCGTCGCCGCGCAGCGCCTGGTAGTGGGAGGCGCGGATCTGCTCCACCAGGCGCTCGATGTCCTGGCGCGCGACGTTGTAGTGTGCCAGCACGCGCGCGAAGATCTCGACCGACGTCTCGAACTCCTCGGGGATGACGACGTCCGCGCCGAGCCGCGTCAGCTCGGGGATCTCCGCGACGTAGCGCGTGCGGGCGATGATGTGGATGCGCGGATTCAGGGCGCGCGCCACGCGCACCATGCGGCGGGTGGCGGCGGGGTCGGAGATGGCGGCCACGAGCATGCGGGCGCGCTCCACCCCGAGCGCGTGCAGGATCTCCTCGCGCGTAGCGTCGCCGTAGAACGCCGGCTCGCCCCGGCCGCGTGCCTGCTGCACGGTCTGCGAGTTGAGCTCCACGATGAGGTAGGGCGCGCGGATGGTGCGCAGCGCCGCCGCCAGGTTGCGCCCGTTCAGGCCGTACCCGGCGATGATGACGTGGTCGGTGAGCGGCTGCTCCCCGGCGGCGATTGCGCGGGGCCGGAACCCCGGCAGCAGGCGATCCAAGGGCACCACGCGTTCGATACGGTCCACCAGCGCGGGCCCCGCCTCGAGCAGGAACGGCGTCAACAGCATCGTGAACACGGCCACCGCCAGGAACGTCTGGTACGGCCCTTCCGCGAGGAGTCCGGCGGCACGGCCTTCCCGGGCCAGCACGAAGGAGAACTCGCCGATCTGCGACACGGCCAGGCCCGCGAGTAGCGCGACGCGCCCCGAGTAGCCCAGCAGGGCCGGCCCGACGGCCGCAGTGATGGTCTTGCCTCCCATGATCACGCCGACGCCCCCCAGGGCGAGCAGGGGGTGGTCGCGGACGAACTGCACCTGCACGAGCATGCCGACGGCGACGAAGAACAACGAGATGAACACGTCGCGAAACGGCAGCAGCTCCGCCATCGCCTGGTGGCCGTAGTCCGATTCGGAGATCACGAGCCCCGCGAGAAAGGCGCCCAGCGCGAGCGAGGCGCCGGCGGCCGCGGTGCCGAGGGCCGTGAGGGTGCCGAGCAGGATGATCGCGATCAGGAACAGCTCGCGGCTTCGCGTCTTCAAGATCTCGGCGAGCGCGCGGGGCACGACGGTGCGAGCCACGACGAGCACGCCGATCACGACGAGCACCGCCTTCCCGAGCGCGAGCAGGAGACCGCTCGGTCCCCCGGCGGCGCGTCCCGCGAGGAAGGGCAGCACCAGCATCATGGGGACGACGCACAGGTCCTGGAAGATCAGCACCCCTGTCGCGAGGCGGCCGTGCGGCGCGTCGATCTCCCCTTTGTCGGTGAGCCCCTTCAAGACGAGCGCCGTGCTCGACAGGGCCACCAGGAAGCCGAGCAGCAAGGCGATCTGCCAGGAGGTTCCGGACGCCCTCGCCACGAGGGCGCTCGCGGCCACCGTCAGGCCGACCTGCGAGAGCCCGCCCACCACCACCTGCCGGCCCATCTCGCGCAGCCGCCCGAGCGAGAACTCGATCCCGATGGTGAAGAGCAGCAGGATGACACCGACTTCGGCCAGGCTCTCGACCTGGTGTACGTCAGACACCAGGCCCAGCGCGTTGGGGCCAAGCAGCACGCCTGCCACGATGAATCCCGGCAAGGCCGGCAGCTTGAGGCGGTGGAACAAGAGGATGACGAGGAGGGATACGGCGAAGATGACCGCCAGGTCCCGGAGGATCAGGTACTGGGTCATGGGGCTCGGTGATATCTCATTGCGGCGTCTCCACTTGGTGTCTTGTCCGTGACCCAGCACACGGCCGCGGCGTGGGCGTGATAATGGAAAAAACGGAACGACTGTGCAAGGTTGCGTCGCCCTTTCAGGTCGTGAAACCGCTCGTGAGCACCAACCGCTTCCGGCTGTTGCGCCCCGACGACGACCGCGACGCTCGCACGTCGCGGACGGAGGAGCAGCTGCGCGCCACCGCGCGCCAGCAGGAGGCGGTGGCGCATCTGGGTCAGCAGGCGCTCGCCGGGACGCCGGTCGCGGACCTGGAGCAGGCGGCGGTGGCCATCGTGGCCCGCATCCTGGACGTCGAGTTTGCGAGCGTGCTCGAGTTCCGGCCGGAAAGCCGCACGCTACTGCTGCGCGCGGGCGTGGGGTGGAGCGAGGGGAGCGTCGGTCGCGCGGTGGTACCGGCGGACGCCGACTCGCACGCGGGCTACGTGTTGCGCTCGTCCGGGGCGGTGGTGGTGGAGGACCTCGCGAGCGATACGCGGTTCGGGAGCGCCCCGCTGCTGGCGCAGCACGGCGTCGCCTCCAGCCTCAGCGTCGTGGTGCATGGGAAGGAGCGGCCCTTCGGCGTGCTGGGCGTTCATACGGCACGGCGCCGCGAGTTCACGATCCACGACACCCACTTCCTCCAGGCGGTGGCGAACGTGCTTGCCACCACCGTCGATCGCGCGCGCACTGAAGCGGCGCTGCGCCAGAGCGAGGAGCACTTCCGCTCCCTCATCGAGAACGCGTCGGACATCGTGACGATCGTTGGGGAAAACGGCGTGTTCCGCTACGCCAGCCCGTCGGTCGAGCGCGTGCTCGGCTACAAGCCCGGCGACCTGCTGGAGCGCAATGCCTTCGACTTCGTCCACCCGGACGACATCCCCGCCGTCGCGGAGGCGCTGTCGCGCGCCATCCACCGTCCCGGGAGTCCCCAGGCCGCGCAGCTCCGGTTCCGGGCGAACGACGGCGCGTGGCGGCTGCTCGAGACCGTCGGCCAGGCCCGCTTGACCGACGCGGGCACCGCCCAGCTGATCGTGAACGCGCGCGACGTCACCGAGCGGCGGCGTCAGGAGCGCGCGTTGCGGGAGAACAAGGCGCGGCTGCGTACCGTGATCGCCGGTGCGCCGTTGGTGCTGTTCGCGCTGGACCGCGACGCCGTGTTCACGATGGTCGAAGGGAAGGGGCTCGACGCGCTCGGTGTGCGGCCGGCCCAGCTCGTCGGGCGGCCGGTCTCCGAGCTGTACGCCGACGTGCCGCAGGCCCAGGCGGACGTGAGCCGCGCGCTCGCCGGGGACACGTTCTCCTCGATGGTCGAGGTCTACGGGGTGGTATTCGACATCTGGTACACCCCGATCCGGGAGGCGGACGGCGAGGTGTCGGGCGTGATCGGGGTGGCGAACGACATCACCGAGCGCCGCCGCTTCGAGGAGGCGCTGCGGCGGTCGGAGGAGAGCAGCCGCGCCCTCGTGCAGCACGCGACCTACGGGATCTACCGCTCCACGCTCGACGGGCGGCTGCTCGCGGTCAATCCGGCGCTCGTCCGGATGCTGGGCTACGACTCGGAGGAGCAGCTGCTGGCCGCGAACCTGGCGCGTGACGTGTACGCCGACGCGGCGGAGCGGGAGCGCATCCTCGCGCAGTTCGACGGCGCGGACGCCGTGGAAGGCGTGGAGGTGATGTGGAAGCGTCGCGACGGGCGGCGCATCCTGGTGCGGCTGGCGGGGCGGGCGGTGCGCCGGCCCGACGGGGGGGGCCGCATCGAATGCTTCGAGACGCTCGCCGAAGACGTGACGGAGCGGCGGGCGCTGGAGGAGCAGCTGCGGCAGTCGCAGAAGATGGAGGCGGTCGGGCAGCTCACGGGCGGGATCGCGCACGACTTCAACAACCTGCTCACGATCATCCTGGCCAACGCGCAGCTGATCGCCAAGGCGCTCCCCCAGGAGCAGGCCGACGCCCACACCGACCTGCGCGACGTGATGGCGGCGGCGCTGCGCGGCCGCGTGATGGTGAAGGAGCTGCTCGGCTTCGCCCGCCGCTCGAGCCTCGACCTCCAGCCCATGCATCTGGGCGATCTGGTGGCCGATCTCCAGGGCTTCCTGCGCCGCATCCTGCCCGCCGACGTCGAGATCGTGATCGCCGGGGCGGACGACCTCCCCGAGGTGCGCGCCGACATTCACGCCGCCGAGCAGATCCTGTTCAACCTCGCCACCAACGCGCGCGACGCGATGCCCGACGGGGGCGTGCTCCACATCGAGACGCAGCGCGTTCACCTCGAGCAGGAGCGGTGCCAGGCATGCGGGGTGCCGCGCGCCGGCGACTACGTGTGTCTCGCGGTGGGCGACACCGGGACGGGGATGGACGAGGAGACGCGCCGCCGCATGTTCGAGCCGTTCTTCACCACCAAGCCGCCCGGCCGGGGCACCGGCCTCGGGCTCGCCACGGTGTACGGGCTCGCGAAGCAGCACGGCGCCGGCATCGAGGTGGAGAGCGAGCCGGGGAAGGGGACGCGGTTCCGCATCTACTTCCCCGTCGTGGACGCCGAGGTGGCGGCCGCGGCGCGGGACGTGGCGCTGCCGGCGGACGCCCCGCGCGGGTGGGAGACCATTCTCGTCGTGGAGGACGACGACCAGCTGCGCCGCTCGGCGAAGCGCATCCTCGAGGATGCGGGCTATCAGGTCCTCACCGCCGCCGACGGGCTCGAGGCGCTCGACGTGCTGCGGCAGGGCGCGGCGGTACGGCTCGTGTTCTCCGACCTGGTGATGCCGCGACTGGGCGGGCGGGCCCTGTACGACGCGGCGCGCCGCGACGGCCACACGGTACCCTTCCTGTTCGCGAGCGGCTACTCGGATCCCAGCGGCCGCGGTGCGGCGGCCCTCGACCCCTCCGTGCCGCTGCTGCACAAACCCTGGACCGGGCCGGACCTGCTGGGCCGCGTGCGGCAACTCCTCGACCGGCCGTAGCCGGTCACCCGTCCAGCACTTCCCTCACCTTTCGCGCCAGCGTCTCCGGCACGAAGGGCTTCTGCAGGAATGCCACACCGGCGGTGAGCACGCCCTGCCGCACCATCGCGTCGTCGGTGTACCCGGACGTGTAGAGCACCTTCATACGCGGCCGCTCGGGAGCGAGCCGCTCGGCAAGCTCGCGGCCGCTCATCCCCGGCATGACGACATCGGTCACGAGCACATCGATGCCGCCGCGATGACGGGCGGCCAGGTCGAGGGCCGTGGCGCCGTCGGCCGCGTCGAGCACCGTGTACCCGCGGGCTTCGAGGCTCCGGCGGGCGAGTGAGCGCACCGGCGCGGCGTCTTCCACGAGCAGCACGGTCTCGGGGCCGCCGCGCGCCTCGGAGGGCTCTGCCGCGGGGGCGGGCGCGGAGAGCGACGGCGCGACCTCGTCCGCGGGGACGCGCGGCAGATAGACCTTGACCGTGGTACCGTGGCCCACTTCGCTGTACACCCAGATGTAGCCGCCGCTCTGCTTCACGATCCCGTACACCGTCGCGAGGCCGAGCCCGGTCCCCCGGCCGACTTCCTTGGTCGTGAAGAACGGCTCGAACAGATGCGCCTGGGTCGCCTCGTCCATCCCGCTGCCGGTATCGGTCACGGCCAGGCACGCGTAGTCGCCCGGCGGCAGCCGGTGGCGCCGCTCGGCGAGCTCCGAGGCGGGCGTGACGCGGATCGTCTCGATGTTGAGCCGGCCGCCCGTGGGCATGGCGTCGCGGGCGTTCACCGCGAGGTTCAAGAGCACCTGCTCCAGCTGGCCCGGATCGGCGTTCACCGATCCGGCCTCCGGCGCGAGCGTGACGGAGAGCTCGATGTCCTCGCCCAGCAGCCGCCGCAGCATCTTCTGCATGTGGGCCACGACGGCGTTGAGGCCCAGCACCTTGGGCGCGAGCACCTGCCGGCGGCTGAACGCCAGGAGCTGGCGCGTGAGCTCGGCCGCCCGGACTCCGGCGTTCTTGATCTCGACCGCGTCCTCGTGGCGGGGATCGTCCGGCGGCGTGGCCTGGAGCAACAACTGCGTCGACCCCAGAATCGCCGTGAGCAGATTATTGAAGTCATGGGCGATCCCCCCGGCGAGCTGTCCCACGGCTTCCATCTTCTGGGACTGGCGCAGCTGCTCCTCGAGCGTCCGCTGGGCGGTGACGTCGCGGGCCAGCACCAGGCGGGCCCGTCGCCCGGCGAACTCGATGGGTCGGGCGACGAGGTACACGTCCAGCACGCGGCCGTCCTTGGTGCGATGCCGGACCCCCGTCCGCTCGGCACCCTCGTCGGGGCGGGCCTTCAGCTCCTCTTCCAGCCGGACCTGGTCCTGCGGGGGGCGGATGTCGCGAATGGTGAGGGCCAGGAACTCCTGCTCCGAGTACCCGTAGCGCACGACCGCCGCCTGGTTGACCGCCAGGATGCGCAGTGTCTCGAAGTCGTAGACGAGCATCGCCTCGGGGCTCGTCTCGAACAGCAAGCGGTACTTGCGCTCGCTCGCCAGGAGCTGCTCCTCCGCGCGCTTGCGCTCGATCGCCATGGCGACCTGGGTGGACACGAACTGCAGGATCTGCTTCTCGGTCTCGCCGTAGCGGACGCCGGGGGTGTAGGTCTGGGCCACGAGCACGCCGATGGGACGATCGCCGATCCGGAGGGGCACGCCCAGCCAGTCGATGGACGGCGCCCCGATGAGCTCCACCTCGCCCCGCCGCTCCAGCTCGGCGTGCACCTCGGGCGTGACCAGCGCCGGCTGGCCGGTGCGCAGCACGTATTCGGTGAGGCCCTTGCCGAGCTTCTTGGCCGGAAAGTCGGTGTCGTATTCGTCGACGAAGTACGGGAAGCTGAGCATGCCGCTGGGGGCGTCGTACAGCGCGATGTAGAAGTTCTTGGCCGGCATCAGCTCGCCGACGATGCGGTGGATCGCCCCGAACAGCTCCTGCAGGTTCCGCGCCGCCTGCGCCGCCTCCGAGATGCGAAAGGTGGCGAGCTGGATCTGGTCGGCGCGCCGGCGCTCGGTGACGTCGCGGAAGCTCCACACGCGGCCCACGCTCTTGCCGCCGATGCGCTGGGGCTGGGAGTAGCGCTCGAAGATCCGGCCGTCCTTGAAGGTGAGGATGTCGAAGCTCGACGCCTCGGGTCGGGCGTAGAGGTCACGCACCTTGGCGCGGAAGCCCTCCGGGTCGGCGAGCTGCTCCAGCACGAACGCGATCGTCTGCGCGTCGTCCCGCGCCTCGAGGACCGAGTCCGGGATGCGCCAGAGCTCGGCGAACTTGCGGTTGAAGCTCACGATCCGGCCGTCCAGGTCCACCACCAGGATGCCGTCCGCCGTCGACTCGAAGGTCGCGTTGATCAGGGAGAGCGTGTGGTGCAGGTCCTGCTCGGTGCGCCTGCGCTCCGTGATGTCCCGGTAATTGACGACGATCGCCCCGATCGCCGGGTCGCTCAGCCGGTTCACCCCCACCGTCTCGAGGACGCGCCAGCTCCCATCCTTGTGGAGGGCCCGCAGCTCGACGCGCACGACGTGCCCGGGACGCTGGAGCAGCTCGCCGAACAGCTCCAGCGCCCGGAGCCGGTCGTCGGGATGAATCAGCTCGAAGGCGTCGCGACCGAGGTTCTCGGTGCCCGAATAGCCGAGCACCAGGTGGGTGGACGCGCTGGAGTAGCGGATCGTCCCGTCCGTGTCGAGCAGCGCGATGACGTCGGTCGAGTGCTCGACCAAGGAGCGAAAGCGCTGCTCGCTGGCCCGCAGCGCTTCCGCCCCGCGGCGACGCTCGGTGACGTCGCGCGCGACCAGCACGACGCGGTCCGCGTCCATCGGGGAGATGGCGGCGGCGAACCACACCTCCTCCCCGCCGATCGTGAGGCGGTATTCGGCATGCACCGTCTGGCGCCAGGCGAGGGCCCGTTCGATGAGGCCGAGGAATTCGTCCGCCTGCGCCTTGGGAAACACGTCGTGGAGCGTCCGGCCGAGCAGGTCGGGGGCGGGGCGGTACGGGGGGGCGGCGTTGGTCGGCGCGATCTTGACGTAGCGGCCCTCGGCGTCGAGCACGAGGATCACGTCGCTCATTGCGGCGAACAGCGCCTGGAGCTCGGCGTCGGATTCGCGCCGAGCCGGCGCAGCGTTCGGGAGGGTCATGGCGGCGGGCACAATACTCACCGCCGGGGTGCCCCGAAGCAACTCCCCGGCGGGCGCTCGCGAACAGGTGTGACGCAGGTTACAGCCGACGGCGCATGCTGCTCACCTGCCGCTTACGATGCGGCGGCGGCGGGCGGTGGCTCGTTCAAGACCAGCCAGTAGAGCCCGAGCTGGCGCACGGCCTCCACGAACTGGCCGAAGTCGACCGGCTTGCGGATGTAGCTGTTGGCCCCGAGGCCGTAGCCGTTGACGACGTCCCGCTCCTCCTTGGACGACGTGAGGATGACGACGGGCAACAGCCTGGTCCGGGCGTCGGCCCGGATGCGGCGCAAGACCTCCATGCCGTCGACCTTCGGCAGCTTGAGGTCGAGCAGGACGACTACGGGAACCACCGGGTCGCCCTCGTGCGGGCCGGTGCCGAAGACGCAGTCGAGCGCCTCGACTCCGTCGTGCGCTACGATGATCGTGTTCTGGATGTTGTTCTTCGCCAGGGCACGCCGCGTCAGCGCCTCGTCGTCGGCGTTGTCCTCCACCAGTAGGATGACCTTGTCCTTCATCTGCCCGTCCTTGGTTCGGGGTGGCTACACCGTGAAGTAGAACGTGGCGCCCTGGTCGACCGCGCTTTCCGCCCACACGCGGCCGCCGTGCCGATGGATGATGCGCTGCACCGTCGCCAGGCCGATCCCTGTGCCCTCGAACTCCTTCGCGCTGTGGAGCCGCTGAAACGCGCCGAACAGCTTGTCGGCGTAGGTCATGTCGAAGCCCGCGCCGTTGTCCCGCACGAAGTAGGCGGTCGCGCCGTCCTGCTGGGAAACGCCGAACTCGATCCGGGCGGGGCGGCGCTGCGCGGTGAACTTCCAAGCGTTGCCGAGCAGATTCTCGAGCACGACCCGCAACAGCGTGGGGTCTCCGCGCACCCGTGTTTGATCGACGCAGACGAACTCGACGGCGCGCCGGGGCTCACGCTGCCGCAGCTCGGCCACGACGCCCTGCGCCAGGGCGGACAGATCCACCGGCGCGCTCTTCAGCTCGGCCCGGCTCACGCGGGCGAGGTGGAGCAGGTCGTCAATGAGGTGCGCCATGCGCTGGGTCGCGGCGCGGACGCGACGCAGGTGGCTCCGACCTTCCTCGTCGAGCCGGGCGGTGTAGTCTTCCTGGAGCGCTTGGCTGAAGCCGTCGATGCTGCGGAGCGGGGCCCGCAGGTCGTGCGACACCGAATAGGAGAAGGCCTCGAGCTCCTTGTTG
>Ga0066674_10000763_pt1 | contig 10558 bp, 4 predicted proteins | sample GraSoiAngelo_123_FD_62291 | JGI IMG/M metagenome (GOLD analysis project Ga0066674, IMG submission 62291) | Grasslands soil microbial communities from the Angelo Coastal Reserve, California, USA - 14_0927_02_40cm | ecosystem: Environmental > Terrestrial > Soil > Grasslands | place: USA... | reverse complement strand
GTACATCTTCAAGACCACCGACTACGGAAGGAGTTGGCAGGCGATCGCGAACGGCCTCCCGGCGCGCAGCTTCGTGCGCACCGTGCGCGAGGATCCGAAGCGCCGGAACCTGCTCTACGCAGGGACCGAGACCGGGGTGCACTTCTCGCTCGACGGCGGCAGGGGGTGGCAGTCGCTGCAGCTCAACCTGCCGGTCGTGCCGATCACGGATCTCACCGTGAAGGACAACGATCTGATCGCGTCGACGCAAGGCCGCGCGTTCTGGATCCTGGACGACGTCACGCCGCTGCATGAGCTCGGCGACGCGGTAACGACCGCTGCGCATCTTTTCGCGACGCGGGACGCCGTGCGAACACGCCGCGCCGGCTTCGGCCGCGCGCCGGACGGCATCGGTCAGAATCCGCCGGGCGGCGCCAGCGTCTCGTATTGGCTCGGCCGCGCCCAGGACGTGACGCTGGAGTTCGTCGATTCGAAAGGCGTCGTCGTGAAAACGGCAACGAGCCGCGAACCGAACGGCCCCGCCGCGACCGCCGGGATGCACCGCTTCAGGTGGGACATGCGATATCCCGACGCGCACGGCATCGAGGGCGGCACGTTCCTGGCCGGCGGCACCTTGCGCGGGCCGGTGGCGGTGCCGGGCACGTATCAGGTGCGGTTGAAGACGGGCGGCGAGACGCTGAGCCAATCGCTGCGGATCGTTGCGGATTCACGGTCGCAGGCCAGCGCCGCCGATCTGCAGGAGCAGTTCGATCTGCTCACCAGGATCCGTGACAAGGTGACGGAGGTGCACGACGCCGTGAACGACATCGTGAAGATGCGGAAGGCGCTGGCGTCGCGCAAGGACGCCGCGTCGGCGAAGCTGGACGCCGCGCTCGAGGCGGTGCAGAAGGAGCTCGTCGATCTTCGCTTCGCCGGGTACGACGATCAGATGCTCGTGTTCGACCTGAAGCTCAATAACCGGATGGCCGCGCTGCAAGGCTACGTGTCACAAGGCGACTACGCCCCGACCGAACAGCAGTACAGCGTGTTCCGGGAGGTCTCGTCGCTCGTCGACGCCGCGCTCGCCAGATACGCAGCGCTGAAGGCGCAGGCGCCCGAGGGAACGCCAAGGCCATAGTTAGACGGGTGAACAAATCACTTTCAACATGGAAACCACTGAACCCGCAGAGAAAATCCCCAAGGTCTATTGAACCTTGACGTATTTCCTCAAGTTGTTCAGACCGACGTCCGCTGCATAGATGTTGCCTTGGTCGTCTGCCGCAATGCCCGACGCCGAAGTCCCGGTGTCCGTCATCTTGCTCAGATCACCCGGATCGGGAATCAAGTACTCGAGCTCGCCGGTGATCGCGTTCCCGATCACGATGGCCCTGTCGTTCGCGCCCGTCGTCGGCCCCGTGACCGACTGGCCTCGAGAGGGGACTTCCGGGTTCTGGTACACGGCGCCGACGAAGAGGTTGTCGCGTCTGTCCACATAGACCGAGCTCGGCTGACCGAACTGTTTCCATGCGGCGATGAAACTGCCATTTTGGTCGAAGACCTGGACACGATTGTTCTGACGATCGGCAACGTACACATATCCCTTGGAACCGCCGACGAAAATATCGTGGGGCTCCCTGAAGTTGCCTGGTTCCGATCCCAGGTGTCCCCACTCCTTGATGAACGTGCCGTCCGGCGAATACTTCACGACCCGGGCGCTGTGTGACTTATTCGGGGAATGTCCATCCGCCACGAAGATGTTGCCATTGGGCGCAATGGCCACGCCGGTCGGCCGGTCAAACGTGTATGGCCCATTCCCAGCCACGCCTTCCTTGCCGATCGTCATCAGCACCTGACCCGTCGGACTGATTTTGAGGATCTCGTGGCCCATCGTCACGCCCTGCGCGTTCTTGGCGGGCATGCCGAGGATCGTCTCCTCATCATTTGTATCGGTCGTCCAGAGATTCCCGTCTTTATCGACGGTGAATCCGTGCGGATGCGCGAATAGTCCCACGCCGAAGCTCTTGAGAAGCCTGCCGGCCGGATTGAATTCCAGAATCGGCGGGTTGGCCTCGCCTCGATTGACGCACGTGGCGTCGCCGGAAGGCTTGTCGTAAAAACAGCGGTGAAAAACCCAGACATTGCCGTTGGGAGCGACATGCACCCTGATGACCTCTCCCCATCGATGTCCGTTCGGGCCTTTCATGCTCGCGGGAAGCGTCGGCCAATCCGGCACGAGACGATACGGATTTGGGAGCGTGGACGGTTTGGGGTACGGCGTATCCCGACGACCTTGGGCGTGCGCCGCCACGGCAAGAGCGGCAACGACGACGGCGCCTACTGCGAGCGTAGCGCCCACGCGACCTGCAGGTGGCATCCTGGATCTCCATCGGAGATCAATTCCATGTTGAGTGGAATTGACGGCGTTATCGGACGCAGAAACATACCATGGCGCTCTCGCGACGGCCTCTCATGCCGAGCCCACCGTCCCCTCAAGTGACTACCGAGCGGAGTGTGCCAGCCGACGCTGTCTGCTCCCGGCAAAAGTCCCCCGGCGACGATAGGTCGCCACTACGCGACCACTTCACCAGCACGAACCTCAAAGCTGATGTCGTTCACGACTGCAGTCCCGAAGAATCGCTTCACGAGGTGTTGTGCCTCTAGCATCGGTGCCTCCACGAGCCGCGGTTCGACATACGGCGCCGATCGCTACTCGATCCGCAGTGCGGTGGTCGGCTCGAGACGCGTCGCACGCCGCGCGGGGATGATAGACGCGACCAGCGCAACGGTCGCGAGGACGGCGACCATCGCGCTGAGCATCACGAGGTCGCGCGTGGAGGTGCGAAACACATTGTTCTGCAGCAGGCGACCGACAGCCAGTGACGCCGGCAGGCCGACCGCGAGCCCGCCAACCACGACCCAGGCGCTGGTCTTCAAGAATAGCCAGCGCACATGCGTTGCCTGGGCGCCGAGCGCCATTCTGATGGCGATCTCCTGCGTCCGCCGCCTCACGGCGTACGCGATCGCCGAATAAAGGCCCACCCCAGCCAGGACGAGCGCCAGGCCGCCGATCTTCGCGAACTGCGACGCACTCCCGGCCGCGGGCGACCTCGAGCGATCGCGCAGTTCGTCCAGCGTCCTCACGACGCCAAGCGCGAGATCCGGATCGATCGCGTTCGCCGCCTCGCGGGCTGCCGACACGACGTGGGCAGACCCGCCGGAGCCGCGCACGATCAGCGTCACGCCAGCCGGCGCCTCAGCCCGATACGGCAGATACACGATCGGCACCGCGTCCCCCAGACTCTGCCGAATGTCGGGAGACACGCCGACGATGGTCACGCGGACCGGCGGCGTGGGGCCTTCGGCTTCTCTCAGGTAGGTCCGTTGGGCCGTCGGCGGCCGAAGCTCGAGGTGACGACCGATCGGACTCCCGGCGCCGAGGTACACCTCGGCGAATCGCTGGTTCACGATCGCCGCCTCGTGCCCAGGCGTCCCGTGCAACTCGGAGAAGGACTCGCCGAGGACGAGACCGCGGACGACGGTGTGAAAGTATGCGGGCTCCACGACCACGGTCACGACGTCTGGGGGCGGATCGCTCGCGAGCCGTCCATCGACGGCGGTCAGCCGGCGCCTGCCAGCGAACGTGAAGGGCGGCGTACTGGCGATGGTGCTCGCCGTTATCCCGGGAACCGCCAGCAACCGATCCCGCAGCTGCGTGTGGAATGCCACGCGCTGTTCCGGCGTCGCATATTTCTGTGCCGGGAGTCGAATGAACGTCGCGACCGCATCCGCCGTCTGCACATTGCGGTCAAGGCCATAGAACTTGTCCTCGCGGATGAACGCCAGCCGACGACCGTCGGGCGACCAGACCGGGAACAAGCTGTGGGACACGCCGGTCGTCAGCGCGCGCGGCGCCCCGGGACGATCGGCGCCGAGCGTCTGCACGACCACGTGACTGGTGGGCCGCGGCTCCTGCACGTTCCACTCGTCGTTCGCGTCCGTCAGCGCATACGCGACCCATCGTCCAGTCGACGACACCGCGACCCCCTGGCCGCCGGCGAACGTGCGGACGGCGAGCACGTCCTCGCTGGTGAATATCGGAGCGGGCTGCGCGGAGACGGTCGCCACGCACGACAGCGAGACCACGGTCAGGAGAGAGGCAATGGGTCGATGCATGAAGTCCTCGAACGTTCACGGCCGCTCGGCTGAAGCCTTCGCGCTCCGTGGGGTCCATTGTTCACGGGAGTTGTACACTAATCCGTATGCGCGCGTCCGCGCTGATCGCATTCTTGTTCCTTTCGTCTGCCGCGTGCCGCTCCGGCCAGCCGCCGGCCCCGACCAATCCCATCCCGTCGCGACATCCCATCGTGCTCATCACGATCGACACGCTGCGGGCGGACCGGCTCGGTTCGTACGGCTCGACGCGCGGGCTGACGCCGTCGCTCGACGCGTTCGCTCGCGGCGCCGCGCGCTTCACTGCGGCCGTCAGCCAGGTGCCGCTGACGCTGCCGTCACACGCGACGATCCTCACCGGCCTGCACCCGGCGCACCATCTCATCCGCACGAACGACGGCTTTCGACTCGCCGCGACCGTTCCCACGCTCGCCGAGCAGCTCAAAGCCGCGGGCTACCGGACCGGGGCGTTCATCGGAGGATATCCCGTGCGCGCCTCGTCTGGTCTGGCGCGCGGCTTCGATCGGTACGACGACGAGTTTCTCAGATCGCCTGACGCGACTGAACGATCGGCAGACGAGGTGCTGCGATCCGCGACGGCGTGGATCGACGCGAAGGGTTCGCAACCGTTCTTCGCCTGGATCCATCTGTTCGATCCGCACTCGCCGTACGCGCCGCCTGCGCCGTTCGCCGCCGCGCATCGCGACACGCCGTACGACGGTGAAGTGGCATATACCGACGCCGCTGTCGGACGGTTTCTCGATCGCCTCCGGCAATTGGGCCTCTCCGTAGCCGCCACAATCGTCATCGTCGCCGACCACGGCGAGTCGCTTGGCGAGCACGGCGAGCGGACGCACGGCACGTTTCTCTACGACGCGACGATCCGCGTGCCGCTGCTGATCAAGCTGCCCACGGTCCGGCCGGAGCCGGACACGACGTACGGAAGGAATACGGACGGAAAGACGGTCGGAAGGACGGAAGCAGGTCGAGTCGTCGATGTACCCGTCGAGACCGCGGACCTCGCGCCAACGATCGCGGCGCTCGCGGGCACGGCGCTCACCCGCAGCGACGGCCGGAGTCTGTTGCCGCTCATCGGGGGCGCGAAGGGCGATCCGGATCGGCCGGCTTACGCCGAGTCCTACTATCAAAACGTGCTGCTCGGGTGGAGCCCGCTCCGAGCGGTCCGGACGCGGCAATGGAAGTACATCGAAGCGCCGCGGGCGGAGCTCTACGACCTCGAAGGCGATCCGCACGAGCTGCAGAGTCGCTTGAACGAGCGGGCGGCGCTCGCTACCGGTCTCCAGCGCGCGTTGACCGGTCTCGAAGCCGCCGCGCGCTCCAAAGACGACGTGCACGGGGCGGGGGCGAACGAGTCGGTCGAGCGGCTGCGCAGTCTGGGCTACGCGTCAGGATCGACGGCGCCGGCGCCCGCCGGCCGCGCCATCGATCCGAAAGATCGGGTCGCTGTCTGGGCGGAGATCGAAGACGGCATCGACCTGACGGCGCGCGATCCGGCATCAGCCGAGCACAAGTTCGCGCGCGCGCTGCAACTGCAACCGGACAACGGCCTCGCGATGAAGTACCTGGCCGACCTCCGGTTTCGCGCGGGCCGCCTGCGGGAGGCGCGCGAGGAATACCGTCGCGCGATCGCCGCGGGATTTCGTCATCCTGATGCCTACGTGAACCTCGCGTCGATCGCGGAGCGCGAGGGCCACGTCGACGAAGCGCGCGAGGCGCTGAAGAGGGCCGTCGAGCTCGCCTCGTCCGACGCGGACGCCTGGAACCGGCTCGGGCTCCTCGAAGCACGCCGCAATGACGTCGGCGCGGCACGGCGCGCGTTCACGCGGGCGATCGCCGTGGCCGGCGATCGACCGGAGCCGTACTACAACCTTGGGCTGATCGAGCGTCGTGCGGGCAACGAGACCGCCGCGCAGACACGTTTGCAGGAGGCGCTCACGCGAGATGCAGCCTACGCGGAGGCGCACTACGAGCTGGCAACCGGCTACCTGCTCGCGCGCCAGCCCGAGCGCGCGCTCGAGGCCTATCGCGCCGCCCTCGCCAGTCGACCGGAGTACGCGGAAGCGCTGTTTGGCGCGGCACGAGCCGAGCTCGATCTCGGGAAGAACGCTGATGCACGTCGCGATTACGAGCGGTTCGTGAAGATCGCGCCGAACGAATATCGCCGGCAGATCGCGGCGGCGCAGGCGGCGATCAAGAGAATTAAGAATTAAGAATCTGGAATTTGGAATTCGTGAACGGGTGAGCCACGGATAATCACGCATTCCAAATTCCAAATTCCTACTTCCAAATTTTCAGAATCTATACCTCACAGCCACCTGCGCCTGACGCTGATCGCGGACGCCGGTAATCGCGCCGAACGTCGCAGGCGGCGCGGACGGATTCAGGCCGACGATGTTGTTGTAGGTCGAGACGTTCTTCCGGTTCAGCAGATTGAAGACGTCGAACCGGAGCTCAACGCGCTGCGTGCCGAGGAGCTTCAGATCGTACGCGGCGCTGGTGTCGAACGTCACCGTTGCGGGATAACGGAACGAGTTCCGGCTCAGGCTCGACGGACGATCGCCGTAGCTCGCGTTGGACGAGAAGCCGTCGCCGTCGGAATCCTGGCCCACCACGCCCGTGTACGGAAAGCCCGAGCGGGCGAACAGGATCGTGCCGACGCGCAGGCCGAGCGCCGCCTCGTAGGTGCCGCTCAGCACGAACACGTGCGGAGCGTCGGTGTCGCTCGGTCCCCACTGGTAGGTGCGATCCCCGTCAATCGCGGTGAGTCCCGGCACCATCGAGTTCGCGAGCCGGAAGTTGTCGACGTCGCCCCGCGCACGCCCCAGCGTGTAGTTCGTCTGCAGCGCGTAGTGGTGCGATAGGCGCTTGTTGATCCCCAGCTTGATCGCGTCGTACTCCGTGTGCCCGCCGTTGAACTGGAGATATAAGCTGCGAAAGCCGGTGAAGTCGACGCCGTACGAACCGCCCGTGCGGTTGGGGACGCCGAGCGGCCGCAGCGCGTTGGCTTGCGCGACCGTCCGTGTCTGCCCCGGTCCGAGCGGAAAGTACGGCGGCGCGTTGATGTCCCACGTCACCAGCATGTCGTAGCCGTAGACGCGCGTGTAATCGGCCGACACGGCCCAATCCGGCCCGATCTCGTGCTGCACGCCGATGTTGGTGTTGAAGAAACGCGGCGCGACGCGATGGAAGTCGTCGCCGATCCCGCCCGGGAAGTCGGCGCCCTGAAAGATTGGGACGTAAACCGTGGCGCGCGCCACAGTCGCTGCGCCGCTGGGGAAGGCACTCAGCCGGTTCGGGAACGCAGGGAACAGCGCGTCGCCCTGACGCAGATCGATCGTCGTTTGTCCGACCGGTCCCGTATTCGACTCACGATTGATCGCGGACGACTCGAGCGTGTCGTAGAAGACACCCGTGTTGCCGCGCACCACCGTTCGCGTGTTGCCACCCACGTGCCACGCAAATCCGATCCGCGGGGCGACGTTGTTGTTGTCGCCCTGGAACAGCGAGTCCTTGTCCCAGCGGGCGCCGACGTTCAACGTCAGACCGCGCGTCACTTCCCAGTCGTCCTGCGCGAACGCGCCCGCCATGTCGTCTTTGAACCGCAGGCCGGAGGTGCCGAACGTCTGCGTGAACTGGAACGGAAACGTCGCGGGATCGCTGGCGTTGAACGGGAACTTCGTGCCCTGCGAAAACGTGTAGGTCCCCGTGAAGTTGTTGAAGAACGTCACGAATCGCCACGATCCGATCACGTCGACGCCGGCCTTCAGCTGGTGCGGGCCGTGAACGATTGAGAAATGATCCACCCACTGGGCGCGCTTCTCCACGAGGTTCTGCGGAAATCCTGGGTTCGTCCCAAGGTTGCCCACACCGGTGTAGGCGACCGCGACGGGCGCTCTGCTGAAATCGGGCGTACGCGACTCCGCGCCGCTCGGCGCGGTGAGCGGCGAATAGAAGTCGACGACGTCGAAGGTGTAACGGAAGCGGGCCTCGTTGACTTTGTTCGCGCCGAAGTTGCTGACGAGCGACGTGTTGAAGGCGTCCGTGCCCCCTTCGGTGTTGGTGCGCCGGTCGTAGGTGTTCAGCGCGCCGACGCCCTGCCCTTCCTGCTTGTTGTGATTGAAGCTGTACCTCACATCGAGGGCGTTGCGGTCGCTGAGCCGGTGATTCACCTTCACGAAGCCCTGCCGCTGCGTCTGCGGCGCGGGAAACGTGCCGGGCGCCAGCACCGACGTCACGACGACCGCATCGTCGATCTTCGTGTCCTCGTAGTTGGCGAAGTAGTGCGTCACGTCCTTCTTGAGCGGTCCACCGATCGTGCCGCCGAACTGCTGCCGCGTCTGCGTCGTTTTGAGGCCGGTCAGCAGGTTGGCGGCGACGAGATCGCTCGGCCGCCAGAAGCCGTAGACGCTTCCGGAGAGCGTGTTCGTCCCGGACTTGGTCACCACGCTGATCGTGCCGGCGCCGCTCTGTCCGGTTTCGGCCTTGAAGCCGTTCGTGATCACCTGCAGCTCCTTGATGACGTCGATCGAGAGGCCGTTGCCGCCGCCGAACTCACCGTTGACGGTGCGGATCTCGCGTCCGGTCATCGACACGCCGTCGGCGACGAAGTTCGCCATGCGCGTCCCCTGTCCGTTGACGGACAGGTTGCTGCTGCTGGTTCCACCAGTGGCCACGACGCTGCCGGACGTCTGCAGCAGCGAGAGGAAGTTGCGGCCGTTGGTCGGCAGGTTCTCGACCTGCTTCGTGTCGAGGATGGTCGACAGCTCGCTCTCGCGCGTCCGGATGAGAGGCGCCGACGCCTGGACCGTCACCGCTTGCTGCAAGCCGCCGATGCCGAGCTGAAAGTTGATCTCGGGCTTCGTGTTGGCCTGGAACTCGAGCCCCTCGCGGTGTTGCGGCGCGAATCCCTGCAGCTCCACCGAGAGCGTCCACTTGCCGGTCGGGTTCAACGCGGCGAACGAGTAGCGGCCCTGGCCGTCGGTGACGGCGGAACGATTGAACCCGGTGTCGGCGTTCTTCAGCGTGATCGTGACGCCCGGCAGCACGGCGCCGGTTCCGTCCGTCACCGTGCCGGAGAGGTCGAATCGCGTGACGTCGGCGCGCAGGCTCGCGGCGGCCGCCAGCTGGAAGACGAACGCCGTGAGAAGGATGCGGAACCGGCTTCGTGGCATGGCGTCGGACTATAGGAGCGAGTGCGAGGAAGGTCAAGCATGACGCGTGGCTGCAGCGTCGGAGCGCGAAGGCCAATCAGCAATAGCATCGTGGGACATCTCCCTCCCGCGGGCGGGCGGAAGCCCGGCCGCTACCAGACCGATCGTTTTCGTGACCGTCGCGGGCCTGGCCACTGACCGCGCCGGCGACGGCCGGCTCGAAACAGTCCATTGTCGAAGGCCGAAGGGATGACCATCCGCACATCTTCGACCCGACCCGCCATGACGTCGCGGCCGAGCGGTGTCAGACCGAGCGTTCGATACTGATCGTTCGAGGGCCGGATCAGGCCTGCTCCGCAGCCGGCGTCGATCCATTGCTCGACGCTTCGAGGCGTGTGCTCGCGCAGCAATCCGGTCGTGGACAGTCGGGTCAGGGGTTCGGGCAGATCCTCCACCAGGCCGACCAGCATGGCCGCGATCTTCCGCCGGCCGTAGCGCTCGCCCGCCCTGGCAATACCCGAGAGGATCTTTCGCACGAACAGCCGGCCGTCGGCATCGAGCGGCGTGCGGCGATCGCAGTTGCCGCACGACCCGCAAGGTTCGCGCGCCGCAGGATCGCCGAAGTACCGCAGGATCGTTCCCCGCAGGCATCCCGCCGTGTCGGCGTACGCGACCATGCGGCGCAGCTTCTTCCGGTCGAGCTCCTTTCGCCGTTCCACTTCTGCGGGATCGAGCCTGACCTTCGCCCGGCCCGGCAGATCCTCGCGTCCCCGGTCTATCAGGAACTCGCGGGTCTTGACGTCGGCGTAGTTCCAGAGCAGCGTCGCGATCGCCGGCCGGCCGTCGCGGCCCGCGCGGCCGATCTCCTGGTAATACGCCTCGAGCGAACCGGGAATGTCCACGTGAATCACGGCCTCGACATCCGGGCGATCGATCCCCATCCCGAACGCGTTGGTTGCGCACACGACGTGCAGCGCCCCCGAGGCAAAGCCGTCCTGGGCCTTCGTGCGTTCGGTATCCTTGAGACCCGCGTGATACGGCGAGGCCGCGATGCCGGCTGCCTGCAGCGCCGTGGCCGCCTCTTCCGCGTTACGGCGCGTCGCCGCATAGACGAGCGATCGATGATTCCCGACGAGACCCGGCAGCACCGCGTGCTTCTCGTAGTCGCCGGACACGGGACGCACGCGCAGGTCGATGTTGGGCCGGTCGAAACCCGATACGACAACCCGCGGGCTCGC
>Ga0066674_10000731_pt1 | contig 10682 bp, 7 predicted proteins | sample GraSoiAngelo_123_FD_62291 | JGI IMG/M metagenome (GOLD analysis project Ga0066674, IMG submission 62291) | Grasslands soil microbial communities from the Angelo Coastal Reserve, California, USA - 14_0927_02_40cm | ecosystem: Environmental > Terrestrial > Soil > Grasslands | place: USA... | reverse complement strand
GGGAATTGAGAACCACGATGGGGCGCGAGGTCAATTTCGTGGTGACTTTGTGAATGTCGCTGATGCCCATGCCGGTGTCGAAGAGCACGGCTTGCTTGGTGCCGACAATCAGATACGAAATGGTCTCTTCCGCTTGATGCGGCTCGTAGATGGCAAAAACTCCGGCCGCGACTTTGTAGACTTCAAACCAGGGCTCGTCGGGAAGAGCGCGCTGGAGCGATTTGTATTCCGGGCGGGGCAGGGGTTTGCACCATTCCGGAATTTGCTTTTCCTGCTGCGCTTGCAAGGTTGCCGGAATGAAAAGCAAGAAAGTCAATGGCACCGCCGTAATGATTTTCATGACCGGCCCTGCTTGCCGAAGAGTCGGCCAATCAAGCCCGCGGCTCCTGAAGAGCGGCGGGGTTCATTCGTTGGCACCAAGACTTCAAGTACATCGCCTGACGCACCGGGAATGTCCTGATCGTGCCGGTAGCCAGTAAGGTCCTTAGCAAGCTCGGCAGACACATCGTAAACATGATCCACTTCGGCCTTCTCACCGCCAGCGGCTTGCTGTTCGGCGATCAGCCGCTCCGCAATGCCTTTTAACTCAGCTGGCGCTTCTCCTTTGATGTCGAGATGAAACCGACCCTTCTCGCAGTCGTGGACAACTGACCAGACTTTGTTTCCCTTACGCCATCCAGAAGCCCAACTGACCATGACGTGGTCCTCGACAAAACAGCAGACAACTTCTCCCGAGCGGGAAAAACGCTCAAGCACGCGGTCTTCCATCTCGCTTCGATCAAACTGAACCACGTACCATCCTGTCGGCAGTTGAGCGCCGACTATCTTGGATTCGGCGAATTCTCGCGTTTTCCCGTCGCGCGCAGACCAGAGTCGAGCATACTGTTTGCAGGTTTCCGTTTTTCAGCGCCGCCCATGAAAGTGACCAGCCCATCGCAGTTTACTTCGCACCGGAAACGAAGATGGATTTGGGAAGCATCATGTGGACGCCTTTGTTGCCGTCGACAAGCTCGGTGATGTGGAGGTCGGCGGCGACGCTGGCGAGCATGTAGGCGTCGTCGCGCGAGAGATGCTTTTCGCTCACGAGGAAATCGATCATCTCGCGGACGGCAAGCGTGGCGCAGGCGTTCAGGTCATCGTTGAGGCCCATGGTGATGTAATGCGTGGGCGTTTCGGCGCGCGGCCACTTGAGGTGCATGTCCTTACGCACGATGAATTGAAACGTGCCGATGAGCGAAGTTTCGAGAGCGGTGATGTCCACTTCGCCATCGCCCTGTCCGGCGTGACCGTCGCCGACTTCAAAGAGCGCGCCGGGCGCGTGCACGGGAATGTAGAGCGCGGAGCCGGCAACGAGGTCCTTGTTATCGAGGTTGCCGGCCATAATCCACGGCGGAGCACTGTTGAAGCGGCCCGCGCTTTCCGGCGGCGCGTCGCCCATGCTGCCGAAAAAAGGATGGAGCGGAATCTCGATGCCCGGCGCAAACTTCGCCACCATGCGCTTCTCATCCAGCGGAATAATTTTTATTTTCGAGTAAGGATAATCGTCGGGCAGGTAGCCGCGCCCTGCGCCGAACGCGTTGTAGGCATAAGGAATGGCGAGTTTTATGGCGAGAATTTTCACTTCCAGCACGTCGCCGGGTTGCGCGTCTTCAATGTAAATCGGCCCCGTCAGGATGTGCCCGCCCGGTCCCTTGTCCTTCACCTGATCGGTGATGTCACGCAGCGATTGCTCGACTTGATCCGGCGGCAAGCCCGCATCTTCCAGCCGCTTCGGACTGTTGGTAATCAGCGTCTGAATCTCCACCCTGTCGCCCGACTTGATGCGCAACACCGGCGCCGCCTTCGCGTCGTAGTATCCCCACGCCACCGTCTTCGGCGTCGGCTTCAGCGTGTAGGTCGCCTGCGCACTCGCTTGCTGAGCGGAAACTGGATGCCAGGAAAACAGAAGCGCGAAGCTCAGGAGCATGGCGCAGCGAATCATAGGGCCTCGCAGTGTTGGAATGTTGGTTGCGGCGCAGGATTGTGCGCCGGGCGGCCAGAAAAAGAACGCCGGTATGCGCACCTTCGCCAATAAAAGTCGCAGGCGCGATAACAGAACGACGCTACACTCGTATTGCGTGCAACCGAAATTGCAGACGGTTCATCTGAGTTACGAAGCCGTGAAAATACCTTTGAAAAAGGAAATGGTCTCGCCGCACCCTGCAACACAGAGTTGGAGTTGAGGTAGTTGGCGAGCCAGTGTTCTCGGGGATGAAAAAAATGCTTCTTACTGGCAAGGTTTCCATGGCTTGTAAAGGTCAATTGCTTCGTGCGTTCGGTTTGGCACTTGCGTTGCCGGCGGTTTGCGCCCATGCCCAGCAGAACGGTTCGCCGGCGGCGTCTGTCGGTTTGGAGTCCGGTGAGTTCGTGTGTCTTGAGGAACAAAGCCAGCAGAATCCGCAACCAGCGCCAACAGGCGCTGGGGACCAGAGCAAGCCGGACGCTAAGCCTGGGGAGCACACCGTTGACCCCTCGAAGCAACAGCCCAAAAGAATTCTCGGCGTCATGCCTAATTTCCGGGCAGTCAGCGCCGGGGCCATTCCGCCGCCACCGACTCCAAAAGAAGCCTTTGTGATCGCCACGAAAAACTCTTTCGATTACTCCTCGTTTATTTTCGTTGGACTCACCTCCATGATCGCGGAGGAATCCGACGCCCATCCACAGCTGGGGAAAGGTGTGGCCGGGTTTGGAAGATATTACTGGCGCGGGTAAACGGACGGAAACTATCTTGTGATTTTCGCTTTGCCGACGATACTTCATGAGGACGAACGTTACTATGCCAAAGGCAAGGGTGGCTTTGTGAAGCGCTTTGTTTACGCGACCACTCGCATCATCATCACGCCGAATTACGACGGGAACAATACCATCAACGCGTCCGAGTTGTTGGGTCGGGGGATGGCGCAGGGCATCTCGCTGGCATACTACCCGAGCAAAACGCGGACGTTCGGAGCGATCAGCGCGAAGTATGGATATGCCCTGCTGCGTGACGCCGCGACCAATGCCTTTCGCGAATTCTGGCCAGACATCGCAACACACGTTCTGCATCGCCATCCCTAAGCCAGGGCAACCATGCAGTGATTTACTGTGCATAGTAGTAGCCCGATGCCACAGTCTTCGCCGCAGCCTTCGCGTCGTAGTAACCCCATGCCACGGTCTTCGGCGTCGGCTTCAGCGTGTGCGTCGCCTGCGCACTTGCTCGCCCCAATCCGACAAACGATAACAAACCAGCCGTTAGCACGATCTTGAGATTTCTCAAGGGTGCTCCTTTTCTTCTCTAGCCTTACACGCTGAAGTTACGTTCCCTAAGTTCCTCACATGTTCCGTCGAGTCCCGGAAACAAAGAACCGGCCGTTATACCCATGTAGCTTAGGTCCTCCATCACACGATCGCGTTCGGCAACCGGCAAATCAATCGCCGAAAGGTACTTTTTATCGTCAGATTCCCTCGACCTGATATATGACTCGATGTCATCAACGTTACTGAGCGTCGAAACGGCTTGCTGGGGAATCATTCTTTCATTTTCGATGGCGATGAACTCTCCTATTGATAGGTTTATGCCTGGAGATAGAAGAAGGAGAATCTGTGCGTTGTCACGCTTCCATTGCATCTGATCTAGGATGTGAATTCTAACTGTTTCGTCTGCTTTAGCCTTCCGCGAGTTTTCCCTTATCACGTGACGGTAGGCGAAGAATGCAGCCACGTATGGGGAATACGTCCAATCAAGGAGTGGTGTTGGATAACCGTGGTGTTGAACTAGATTGAAGAACGCACCGGGTTCGTCAGGAATATCAAGTTTGAAAAAATGCTTCGTTCGCAGCATCAGATGGCTGTGCAGGGTCTTGATGTCTTCGTTTAGAAATCTGATGAGGTCTGCCCTGCCCCTGCGGTGAAAGGATGTTCGTAGCCGCCACGGACCGTCTTGCCCGCGGAATAAAAACCGTCTTCCCTTTAGGGAGCCGACGTAATCCTTGTATTCAGACCAGTTTTTCTTCAGTGAGGCCAGCTCTGAAGGCTTGTCCGCACGCGACCGAGGCAGGGCAGCCTCGCCCGTCGCGTCGATATCTGACTTCCACGACAGCTTCAGAAACTCGCCGTCCACGCTTCCTGTTACATCAGCGTAGCTCGAGAACGCCACATTATCCCCAAAGTGTGACTTAACTTTATCCCATGGCTCGACAAAGAGTGACACTGGATTGATGGGCATGACCGAGGTTGTCCTGAACTGAAAGTGAGCCGTCTGCTTGTCGGTAGTCCTGAAAGAAGCGGCGCTAGCAGGAAACGTTTTGAAGTCGTCGGGAAGTAGGTAGGCGACGCCTTCATAGGCCGTATCGCGTTCATCTACGTTCAAGATGATTCTTCCAGCTCCAGGTCCTGCGTACCGACCGAGCCATTGACTGTTCAATTTGTCCGTCGTCGTGATGGCCGGCGACGAAAGGGATGACTGCACTAGGCTCATGGGTGGGTCATGTCCTCGGGCTTGACGAGGGCGTCGAATTCTTCGGCGGTGACGTAGCCGAGCTTGATGGCGGCTTCGCGGAGACTGATCTTGGCATGATGCGCGGCTTTCGCGACTTGCGCGGCGTTGTCGTAACCAATCTTGGGAGCGAGGGCGGTGACGAGCATCAGCGAATTGTGGACGTAGCGATCGATTTGTTCGCGGTTGGCCTCGATGCCGCGGACGCAATGCTCGACGAAACTGTTGCAGGCGTCGGCGAGAAGTTCGACGGAGTGGAGGTAATTGAAAATCATCACAGGCTTAAAAACGTTGAGCTCGAAATTGCCTTGCGAGCCGGCGAAGCCGATAGCGGCATCGTTACCCATGACTTGCACAGAGACCATGGTGAGAGCTTCGGCCTGCGTGGGATTCACCTTCCCCGGCATGATGGAAGAGCCAGGCTCGTTTTCCGGTAGCGTGAGTTCGCCGAGGCCGCAGCGCGGGCCGGAAGCGAGCCAGCGAACGTCGTTGGCAATTTTCATGAGCGAGGCGGCGAGCGTTTTCAGCGCACCGGAGGCGAAAACGATTTCGTCGTGCGCGGAGAGCGCGGCGAATTTATTGGGATGCGAGCGGAACGGAAGCCCGGTAAGCTCGGCGATTTTGCGCGCGGCGCGTTCGGCAAATTCGGGATGCGCGTTGAGGCCAGTGCCGACGGCGGTTCCACCAATGGCTAGATCGTAGAGGCCGTCGAGAGCGACAGCGACGCGGCCGCCATCGCGGTCAAGCATATTGACGTAGCCGGAAAATTCCTGGCCGAGAGTGAGCGGTGTGGCGTCCTGCAAATGGGTGCGGCCGATTTTGACGATGCCAGCAAATTCTTTTGCTTTGGCGTCCAGCGCGTCGCGAAGTGTTTTGATGGCGGGGAGGAGGCGGCGAGAAGTTTCCGTTGCGGCCGCGATGTGCATGGCGGTGGGAAAGGTGTCGTTGGAGGATTGCGACATGTTGACGTCGTCATTGGGATGGATGGGTTTCTTGCTGCCCATGACGCCGCCGGAAATTTCGATAGCGCGATTGGAAATGACTTCGTTGACGTTCATGTTGGTTTGCGTGCCGCTGCCGGTTTGCCAGACGCGGAGAGGGAAGTGATCGTTGAGTTTTCCGGCGATGACTTCGTCAGCGGCGCGGGAGATGAGGCTGCACTTTTCGTGCGAGAGCTTGCCGAGATCCTGATTGACGAGCGCGGCGGCTTTCTTGAGAATACCGAAAGCGCGGATGAGCTCGGGCGGCATGGTGTCCTTCCCGATGGCGAAGTGGATGAGCGAGCGCGCGGTCTGCGCGCCGTAATAGTGGTCGGCGGGAACTTCGATCTTGCCCATGGAGTCGGACTCGATGCGAGTCGACGTGGAGGCTGCTGTCTTGGCGGCTTCAGACATAGGTGGCTCCTCGATGTGGCTTCGCCCTGAGTTTATCAGGGTGGAAGCAAGGAGGTAAGGAAGTAGGGAGGTGAGGAAAGGACGAGGAGCGGCGAATGGGAAAGGTCGCCCCACCCCCACCCAGGGTGCTTTTGGTAAAGAGTGCGGAATCCCCTGAAAAGAAAAGGGTTGAGATTTTTGCCAGTGCAAAAGAGTGCGTAAGTGTATGAAAACAATAGAAAACTAAAGCGCGTGGAATGAGAGGGTTGCGCACTCTTTGCAAGTGCGGAAAACAAAGGACCTATGGGTGCGATTTGTTGATGGGGAGGTAAGGGGAGTAGATGGACTCATCTTGAGGGAGTTAGAAGAACCGCGTTTCTGGCGAGCATGATCCGAGGGCGCGGAAGGAACGTGCCCGACTTGGATTACCATTATACTATATTTTCTATATTTGTCAAGTAATTACTGCTAAGTCGTTTGGATAGGGAGGGATAGCGCAGGCGAGGGGCCGACTGACGTCGAAGAATTCCGAAAGAGCGGACCTCCCTTGCGAATGGGGCAAGGTGCAAGGTTGCTTCCCAACTCTCGTGGATCCGAATCTCTACATTGTATTTGAGGCAGGCGCTACAATGAGCTAATCGCGCGTTACGGAGAATCGTGACTAAGCTGCCTGCAAACGTTCTCGAATTGCCGTTGCTCGAACGTGCCACACTCGCGCTTAAGGCGGCAATTGAGAACGCTATTGAGCAACACGCTCGCGAAGGGCTGCCGATGTATATCTGGCGCGACGGTTGAGCGGTTGCTGTTCCTGCCGAAGAGTCGCGCAAGGGTTCCTGAAGTAATTCCACAAGTGAGTTGCGAACTGCGAGGCTTGGCATCCCCGTCTGACCGGCCAATTTGAAATGCTTGAGCGGGCCCGCTCCTAAATCAAAAGAATACGTTCGCGGCAGCGGGTGGTGCTAGAATCCGACTGCGAATCAGCCTCCGGGAAAACAGCATGGAGGATCTCCCTCACAATCAGAGTGCCATCGGTACGAGGACCCCCGAAGGCCGGACGGAATGCGAAAGGAGAATTTCAATGAGGAAAAATGCAGTAGCCCTGGCATATTTTCTTCTTCTCCTGGTGGCGGCGGTCATCGGCTCTTGTGCGAAACCTTACCACGAGGAAACCGAACGATATTACTTCGTTGCGACCAACATTAATCTCCCGTACTGGCAGGAAGCGCAGGCGGGCTTTCTGGACGCAGCAAAGGCGCTGGGCGTGAAGGCCGAGCTGGTTGGTCCGGCGACCTACGACCCCGGCGCCGAGTCGGGCATATTCCGGGACCTGGTGGAAAAGCAGCCTTCGGGAATCTGCCTTTCCGCGGCGCGACCTGAGTTTTTCAAGGCCAACATTGACAAGGCGGTGGCGGAAGGAATCCCGGTGATTTGCGTGGACGCGGACGTGCCGGATTCGAAGCGAGTGATGTACATCGGAACGGATAACGTGCGTGCGGGGCGAGAGAGCGTGAAGCAAATGGCAGCGCTGGCTCCGAAAGGAAATATTGTGGTGATCACCATTCCCGGCCAGCGGAATCTGGACGATCGCCTGGCTGGGGTGGCCGAGGCACTGAAGAATTTTCCAGGGATGAAGCTGACGAAGATATTGGATGACAAAGGAGATTGGCGCAATGCGTTTGACCAGATCTCCGACCTGATCCTGAAGAAGGAGAAAATAGACGGAATCCTTTGCCTCGAAGCCAGCGGAGGTTCTGGGGCCGCGGATGCCTTGAACCGATTCGACATGTCGGGCAAGCTGCCGATCGTGGCGTTCGACAAAGATCCGAAGACACTGGACCTGATCGAGAAGGGAGCAATCTCGTCAACGATCGCTCAGAAACCGTACGTGATGAGCTACTATGGGCTGAAATTCCTGGACGATTTGCACCACAATGCGGTGAAGGAATTCAAGGATTGGCGCACCGCCCCGGCGTCCCCATTGCCGAGCGGAGTGGATACGGGAACGGCGGTGGTGGACAAGAGCAATCTGGCGGCGTTTCGCGACGCCATGGCGGCGCTACCGAAACCGCAGTAAGGATGCGAGCCGGCTACTCCTAGGAAAGAAGCCGGCTATCTCGTTGAAAACAAAGCATCGGCCCCGACTCCTTTCATTCTTCGTTGTGGTCCCCAGAGGGACCATGATTTACTCGTAGCGGAGCGCTTCCATTGGATCCACGGCCGCGGCGCGACGCGCGGGAAGGAAGCAGGCCAGCGCGGCAGCGACGATCAATAACAGAGTTACGCCAGCGAGGATGAGCGGGTCGCGCGAGCTTTCCATCACCCACTTTGTGGCGAGTTTGTCGAACGCGATGCTGAGGAGAAGACCGGCCACCAGCCCGCCACCCACATTCACCGCCGTCGAAGACAAGACAATCCGAAATACATCAGCCGCATTCGCGCCAAGAGCCATGCGAATGCCAAATTCGTTGGTGCGAGTCGCAACGCCGTAGGAAACCACGCTGTAAAGGCCGACGGCGGCGAGGACTAAGGCAAGGATCGAGAAGATACCGAATAGAGTGGCGACAAGACGCTGTTGGGCATATTCCTGCTGGCCCGTAATCCACTGATCGAGGTCACGGACGCGCATGGTCTGTTGTTCCGGATCGATCTGCACAATTTGCGCGCGAATATCGCGTAACAGAGAGAGCGGCGGGACGCGTGTGCGCACGAGAATTTGGGTAAACATCCACATCTGCGTTGTGAAAGGAATATAGACGCCAGGCTTGATGGGATTTCGCAGGCCATCGTCACGCGCGTCGGCGACAATACCGATGACTTGTAGCCACCCATCGCTTCCTGGAACGGCACGCTGATAGGGTGGCTGGTCCTTCAGCGAAGGTAAGCGGACATGATGGCCAATGGCGTCACCATTGGGCCAATACTGGCGGGCCATGGTTTGATTGATGACCGCAAGCTGGGCGCCACGCAGGGTCTCGGCATGGTCCCAGAGGCGGCCTTGGGCGAGTGGAATCTTCAGCAGCGGGAAATACTCCGGGCTGACGAAATTCACGCGCACTTCCGGTTTCTCCGAGGCCGTACTGCCCATAATTTCAATGTTCTGGCGCCAGCCGCTCGAAGGCGGGGTGGCGTTGGTGGAAATGCCGGCGACGACGACTTGAGGCATGGCAGCGATTTTGGCGCGGAGTTGCTCGAAATATTCGGCGCGGTCTTTCCAGGTCACGTGCGTGTTTTCGTGCACAGGAATGGGGACGGACATGGCATTGTGGGGGTCGTAGCCGAGATCCGCGTCGACAAGCCGGAGAAAGCCTTTGCCCGCGGCACCAGCCGCGGAGAGCAGGAGAAGTGTCAAGGCAACTTGAGCGCCCACCATCGCGGCGTGGCTACGCCTCGCTCCGACGCTTCCGGCCACGCGGCGCGAGCTAGCCTGCATGAGCCGTGCGATCTCCGGCCGTGAGAGCTGCAGCGCCGGCCAGAGTCCGAAAATAATGGCGGTGGCAAACGCCAAACCGACGCTGAAGAGCAGTACCGGAATATTCATCTTGATGACAGACTCGGCGGGAAACGAATTTTCCGGCAGACGGGACGCGAGGAACGCCAGCCCTCGCCAAGCCAAGAGAATGCCCAGTGCGGCGCCGGTTGTCGCGATGCCGAGGGACTCCGTGAGCAACTGCCGGATGATGCGGAAGCGGTCGGCTCCGATGGCGGCACGCACGGCAAGCTCGTGCTGGCGCTCCGTACCTCGCGCCAGAAGCAAAATGGAGACGTTCGCGCAGCCAATCAGCAGCAGAGACGCGACCGCGCCCAGCAGCAAGTAAAGTGTGGGCCCCAGCGGCCGCGCGTACACCTCCACGATGCTGCGCAGCTTGACTTTGAACTTGTCCGGATATTGCGTGGGTGCCTGCTTCGCGAACTCCTCTACGAGGGGCTGGAGTTCCGCGCTGGCTTGCTCCGGGTTCACGCCGGGCCGGAGCTTGATGGAAGCCGCGTAGTGGATATTCGGATCCTGAGTGACCTTTAGCGGCACGTACATGTCCGGGTTGCCCCATTTGAAGCGTGGCGGCATCACACCAACGATCTGATACGGCTTGTGGACAAGCTGAATGGTGCGCCCGATTACAGCGGGGTCGCCCATAAAATAGCGCTGCCAGAAGTGGTAGGTCAGTACCACGACGGGCTGTGGCGACTGTCCTGGCGGCGCGTCCGAGGGAATCAGCCAGCGTCCCTTCATGGCGCGGATACCCCAGTGATTGGGGGCGTTCGGGTCGATGTACATCGCCTGCACGTCTTCGGGGAGGTCGCCGTCCGTGGTGGTCAGGTTCCACCAATCCATCAGTGTAACGTCTTCGATCGATTTCGCTTGGCGAAGCTGGTCTGCTTGTTGGCCATTGGGGCCAGCGAAGCGATCGCTGCCGGATTTGTCCACGAGCCGCAGTTCCACGATGCGGTCGGAGCCCGGATAGGGGAATGGGTCAATCAGGACGGCGTAAATGACACTAAAGACGGCGCTGGTGGCGCCTATGCCAACAGCTAGGGAGAGCACGGCTGTTAGCGTGAAGCCCGGGCGCTTCCGCAACTCACGGGCGGCATAGCGCAAATCAGAGGCCAGAGATTGCATCAGCACCTCGCACGGCAACCGCTTCGTCTTCGCCCACCTTTGGGAGGATAGACGACGGAGGACCCCGACGGTTAGGCGAGGCCGACTCCGCTTAAAGCGTATACGTAGCCATCGGGGTTTAGTTCCGATTCAAGGGCCCGGGTAAGGTGACAACTCCGCCCCAATGCCCGTTGACGTCTGG
>Ga0066674_10000717_pt1 | contig 10755 bp, 10 predicted proteins | sample GraSoiAngelo_123_FD_62291 | JGI IMG/M metagenome (GOLD analysis project Ga0066674, IMG submission 62291) | Grasslands soil microbial communities from the Angelo Coastal Reserve, California, USA - 14_0927_02_40cm | ecosystem: Environmental > Terrestrial > Soil > Grasslands | place: USA... | reverse complement strand
CACGTCGTCCTCAAGGTGAGGGACCTCGAGCGGTCGGCGCGGTTCTACCGGGAGGTGATCGGGCTGAGAGAGGTGGCCCGGTACAAGGACCGCATGGTCTTCTTCTCGGCCACCGGCGCGAACCACCACGACCTCGCGCTCCTGGAGGTCGGCAAGCACGCTCCCGCGCCCGCGAGCGACGCCGTGGGGCTCTACCACGTGGCGCTCAAGATCGGTGATCAGATCGACGACCTCCGCGCGGCCAAGGCCCACCTCGAGGCTCAGGGGATCACCCCGTTGAGGCTCGCCGACCACAGGGTGAGCAAGTCGATCTATCTGACCGACCCGGACGGCCACGGTCTCGAGCTGTTCGTGGACACCGATCCCGCGATCTGGCGGGAGGATCCGGCCGCGGTCGCGACCGTCGAGCCCCTCGAACTCTAGGGCGCGTCAGCCCTTCGCCAGCTTCTCGATGCCCGTCTTCGGCAGGGCCTGCAGACGGGAGAGGAGCGTCTTCACTTTCCGCTCGCTGGCATGGTCCGCGAGGATCAGTTTCTTCGACCGAGTGCCGTTGACGATGTATGCCACCCAATCGTCGAGGTTCGGCGTTCCGCGCCACGCGACGGTGACGCCGCTCAACCGCAGGCGCCGCCGTCCTTCTACTTTTGCGAGCGGTTTCCGACTGCCTTCCATCGTCGCGTTGACCTCAGGTTACGCTGCGCCGGTCGGAGTGACCGAAGAACCGCTGGACGAGCGCCGATCATCGCTCGCCAACCTTACGAGTGTCGCGATTTCAGTGTCAAGGCTTCGTTTGTCCGCTAAAAATGCCCGTGCGCGACCAGCCCGAGGCTCCGGGCCGCGTGGAATCGGCGAATCTTTGGGGCGGCGCTCTCCGTGGACCAATGGATCGTCATATTTCGCGACGCCGGCCGCGAGCGCGCATCAAACCGTGCGATTTCGTCGACTGTGGATAGCTGTGGACATGTGGATAAGCTGTGCGCATTTTTTACTCGGTCGGCGCGCGCTTAGCGGTCGGCGCGGAGGAGCTCGAGGATCTCGCGCGCCAGAATCGGGCCGCGCGTGATGAATCCGGTGAAGTAGCCGACGGCGGTTGCGCCCTCGCGGAGCAGCCGGTGCGCCTTGTCGGGCGAGTCCACGCCGCCGGTGGCGATGATCTCGAGCTCCCGGCCGAAGCGCGCGCGCGTCCGGCGCAGGTTCTCGAGCGTCGAGGGGAAGAGATCGGGCCCGGAGAGCCCGCCCGACCCCTGCGAAAGGCGCCGGTCCTCCACCCGACGTGTGTTGCCGTAATTGACGATGCGGATCCCCGCCTCGAGCGCCGCCGGGATGATCTCGGCCTCGTTCGCGTCGGCGAAGTCCGGCGAGAGCTTCACGACGAGCGGCTTGTCCGTAGCGGCACGGACGGCCCGGAGCAGGGCCACGAGCTCTCGCGGTTTCCTGCTCCACTCATACACAAGCCGGGTGTTCGGCGACGAGATGTTGAACTCGACGAGGTCAGCCGCCGGGCCGAGCGCCTTCACAAGCGTGACATAGTCGCCCACGGACTCGCCCGCCACGCTCACGATGAGCGGCACGCGGTGCGGGAGGTGGGCGAGGTCGGCGCGGAAGCGCTCGAGCCCAGGGTTCTGGAACCCGTTGCAGTTGACGAGCCCTGGGCCGGCGGCCGTCCGGACGCGCGCCAGGTTGGGCTGCGGATGGCCGGGACGCGGCTCGACGGTGATGGACTTGGTGGTGACGGCGCCAAAGCCGAGGCCCATCGCGCGCATGATGATCCTCGGATCGTAGTACATCGCCGCGAGGATCAGCGGGTTGGGCAGCCGCACGCCGCCGAGCGTGACGGCGAGCCGCGGGTCGTCGAGGCGGAAGACGGCGAGCCGGTCCCACGGCAGGAGGCGCAGCGCCGTCTGGCCGAGGGCGACCGCGGTGGGCTCCGGGAGCCGGCAGAGGACGCCGTCGTAGAGAAGACGGTAGAGCGCTCCGATGACTCGGCTCATCCGGGAGGACCGGTCGAGAATAGCACACACGGTTCTTGACGATGGCGTACGGTGCCATTTACCGTAAGACGTTGAATTTGAATAGCCGCGTGAAGGCCCGGCTCGCCGTCCTCCTCGGTGTCACGCTCGTCACGGCTGCGTGCGCCACCGGGCCCCTGTGGAGCCCCCCACCGGAGGGGGCGGCCGACCCGCGGGCGGCCGCGCCGGAGTTCACGTTCGTCAGCGACACCTTCGCCTTCGCGAACCTGATCCGCGCACGCCACCGGGGCGAGGACGACCTCTACGCGAATTACTGCTTCGTGCTGGCGCGCGGTCTCCGGCAGTTCAGCCAGTTCGCGCGCTTCGATCCCGCGCTGCCGCGGCTCGATCACGATGGTTACGCAGGGCTCGTGCGACGCGTCGTGGCGCTCCCGGTGTGGCAGCCGGCGTCGTCGGAGGACGGGCGGATCGTCATCCCCGGCTACGCCAATTTACGCGAGTTCTCACGGGCGGAAGAGGCGGCGGTGAAGGAAGGGCTCGGCTCCCGCTTCTGGACGCTCGTGCACTGGACCAACTGGCGGGTCACCTTCTGGGTGACCCGCGGCCACCAGGAGCAGGTTGCGCACGAGATCGTGAGCGAGCTGCGCGCGGGGCGGCTCGTGCAGCTCCTGGTCACCAACTGGCCCAGGCCCGAGCTGAACCACACCGTCGTCGCGTTCGAGTCGCGCGACGCGGGCTCCACCGTCGACTTCGTCGTCTGGGACCCGAACGACCCCGACGCGCCGGGGATCGTCACCTTCGATCGTCACGCGGGGCGCTTCTGGGCGACCCGGGTCTACGATACCGAGCCCGGCGCGATCCGGGTCTTTCGCATGTACTACTCACGGCTCCTCTGAGAGTGGCTCGCCTGCGCGTGGCCGTGCGAGCCGGAGGCCGTCGCGGGGCCGCAGTGCGAGCCGCAGGCGAGGCGAGCCTGTGAACGTGGCCGTGCGAGCCGCAGCCGCAGGCGAGGCGAGCCTGTGAAAACTGAGCCGGTCGCCATCATCGCGGCGGGGGCCGTCACGCCGATCGGCGCCGACCTCGACGCGTTCTGGACCGGGCTCGTCACCGGGACGGACGGCGTTTCGCGCATCGAGCGCTTCCCCGTGGGCGACCTGCGCGTCGGCCTCGGCGGCGAGATCAAGAAGCTCAAGCGCGAGCGACGGGGAGACTGCCGGGCGTCCCAGCTCCTGTTCGCCGCGGCGGACGACCTGCGCGCGCGGGCGTCCCTCGGCGCTCCACCCGCCCGCGTCGCCGTCGTCCTGGGGACGGCGCTCGGCGGCGTGGAGGAGGGCGAGAAGGCGCTGGCGGGCGACCCGAGCGCGCGTCGGGCGGCGGCGGCGCTCTACGACGGGCCCGCGCGCGCGCTCGCGCTGCGCCTCGGGGCCCGTGGACCCGTGATGACCGTCTCCACGGCCTGCGCGTCGGGCGCCACGGCGCTCGGCGTCGCGGCGGATCTTCTGAGGTCGGACGCGGCGGACCTCGTCGTCGCGGGAGGGTATGACATCCTCTGCCGCTTCGTCATGCGCGGCTTCGACGCGCTCCGGTCGCTCACGCGGGACCGCGTGCGGCCCTTCGACCGCCGGCGCAGCGGCCTGCTGCTCGGCGAGGGCGCGGCTCTCGTGCTCCTGGCGCGCGACCGCGACGCGGGCGAGCGGCGCCTCGGGCGGCTGCTCGGCCACGCGAGCGCGAGCGACGGCGCCCATGTCGCGGCGCCCGACCCCGAGGGGCGCGGGCTCGAGTGGGCGATCCGCGCGGCGCTCGCCGAGGCGGAGGTCGGCGCCGCCGACATAGACTTCGTGAGCGCGCACGGCACCGCGACGCCGCTCAACGATCGGGTGGAGGCCGCCGTGCTCAGGCGGGTGCTCGGCGCGTGCGCCGAGCGGATCCCCGTGAACGCCATCAAGGGAGCTCTCGGGCACACGATGGGCGCGGCGGCGACGCTCGAGGCGATCATGTGCCTGCTCGCGTCGCGCGAGGGCGTCGTGCCGCACACGGTCGGGCTCGAGGAGCACGACCCGGAGTGCGAGCTGGATTTCGTGGTGACGGCGCCGCGCGCGGTTCGCCCGCGGGTGAGCCTCTCCACCTCGCTCGGTTTCGGCGGGTGCAATGCCGCGCTCGTCCTCGAGGGGGATGCGCGGTGACCGGCACCGAGGTCGCGGCGGTCGGCGTGGTGACGGGATGGGGGGAGGGCGCGGCCGCGCTGCCGTCGGACGCCGTCAGGGCCGCCGCCGGCCGGCGGGTGATCGCCGCTGCACGACCTCCATTGGTCGGCGAGCGGTTCCGCCGCGCGACGCGCGAGTGTCTGCTCGGCGTCGCCGCGGTCGAGGCGCTCCTGCGTGAGGCGAACCTCGAGCGCGAGGAGATCCGCGGGTGCGAGACGGCGCTGGTCTACGTGACGGCGGCCGGATACGGCGCGGCGAATCACGGGTTCATTGTAGCGGGCGCCGCGAGGAGGGATGTTGGAGCGGGGGCCGCGAGGCCGGAAGACTCCGTGGGTGGCCTGAGAAAGGCACGAGCTGGCGCCGTTGCTTCAAGCACCTTGCATTTCCCGTATACGGCACCGTCGGCGGTGCCGGCGGAAGTTGCGATCGAGTTCGGCCTGACCGGCCCGTATGTGATCCTGCTCGGGGGGGCGGCGGCCACGATCGACGGCCTCTGGCAGGCGACGCTCCAGGTCGGCCGCGGCCGATGCCGGCGAGCGCTCGTCCTCGCCGTCGAGACCTTCTCGGAGTGCGAGGAGCTCTGGGCGCGCGGGCGCTGGCTCCTGCGCCCGCCGCTCGTGGAGTCGGCGGCGTGCGCGCTGCTCATTCCCGGACCCTCGCGGGCGACCTACGCGCCGGCCTCGACGGAGTCACCCCTCGAAGCGCTCGCGCGCGCTCGGGCGGGCGAAACGCTGGCCTGCGCGCCGTTGATCGCGTTGGCGCTGGCGCGCGCGGGCGGCGGCGCGGGCCCGTTCAGGCTCACGGGCCAGTGGCGCGGGCGCCGCGCGGGCCTCACGTGGGAGGCGCACTAGGAGCGCGATGGATCCCAAGGAAGTCCTCGACGAGCTGAAGACAATTCTCGTGTCGCGGCTCAAGTTCGAGCCGCGACGGGCGGCCGACATGACGCTCGAGACGACCCTGCCGAAGGGTGTCGAGGGCTCGATCGGCCTCGACTCGCTCGACTTCATCGAGCTCTCGATTGCCATCGAGGAGCGCTTCGGGATCCTGATGGACGAGTCGCAGGACCTCACCAAGCACTTCCTGTCGTTCGACACGCTCGCGCACTTCATCACCGCGAGGACGGAGGCCGGGTGAGACGGATCGCGGTCAGTGGTCTCGGAGTGGTGAGCCCGTTCGGCACGGGCGTCAAGGCGTACTGGAACGGCTTGAGCGCGGGCGCCTGCGCGATCCGTCCGGTCACGCTCATCGAGACCGAAGGCTTTCGGTGCCGGATCGCCGCCGAAGTGCCCGACGGGTTTGGCGGCTCGTTGCGGCGCTCGCGGGCCGATCGCCTGGCGCTCGCCGCCGCGCGCGAAGCGCTGGAGGACGCCGGGCTCTCGCGTGTCGAGCGCGCCGAGGCGGCACTGGCCGTCGGCGCGGTCGGCGGCGGGATGCTGGAGGCGGAGGCGTGGTACTGGGAGCGCTTCCGCGGGCGTCGCCCGCCATCCCGGCCGACACCCCGTTCGATGCTCCCGTTCTCGCACGCCGAGGCCCTCGGCAACGCGCTCGGGCTCGAGGGGCCGCGTGAGACGCTCGTGATGGCGTGCAGCTCCGGGGCCGCGTCGCTGGCGCTCGCCGCCGATCTCATCGCCGACGGCGTGGTCGCCACGGCGCTCGCCGGCGGCGTGGACGCCCTCACCCGCATCTGCTTCATGGGCTTCAATGCGCTGAAGCTCCTCTGTCCCGAGCCGTGCCGCCCCTTCGATCGCGACCGGCGGGGCATGTCCATCGGCGAGGGCGCCGCGTTCGTGGTGCTGGAAGAGCTCGGGCGGGCGCGCGCCCGCGGCGCCAGGATCTACGCCACGCTCGCGGGCCACGGGATGACGACGGACGCCTACCACGTGACCTCGCCCCATCCGGAGGGCGAGGGCATGGTACGGGCCATGGCAGCGGCGCTCGAGAGCGGGCGCATCGCCCCCGCGGCCGTGGGCTACGTGAACGCGCACGGCACGGCCACGCCGCAGAACGATCGGATCGAGGCCCGCGCGATCCACGAGGTATTCGCCCCGGGGCGGCTCCTGGTGAGCTCGACGAAATCCATGATCGGCCACACCATGGCGGCGGCGGGTGCCCTCGAGGCGGTCGCGACCATCCTCGCGCTGGTCCACGAGGTGGTCCCGCCGACGGCGAACCTCGAGACGCCCGACCCCGACGTGGCGTTCGACTGCGTGCCGCGCGTCGCCCGCGAGGCCGCGGTCGAGTACGCGATCTCGAACTCCTTCGGCTTCGGTGGGCAGAACGTGACGCTGCTCTTCGGGCGGGCCTAGCGATGGCGCGCGTCGCCGTCACGGGCGTCGGTGTCGTCACGGGCGCGGTCACCGGCGGCCGGGAGCAGATCCGGGCGTTCCTGGCCTCGAGCGGCGCGCCGGCGCTCTCCGTCCCGAGCTCGGCGCTCGGGGGGCTCATCGACGAGACGGAGGCCCGGCGACTCTCTCGCATCTGCCAGCTCTCCGTCGCCGCGGCGCGGATCGCGCTCGCCGACGCCGGGCTCGGCCCCGGCGCCGGCCTCGGGCTCGTGATCGGTGCCGAGTTCGGCGATCTGCGCTCGACGATCGCCTTCGTCGACGGCTACCTCCATCGCGGGCCTGGCGGCCTCTCGGCGCTGCTCTTCCCGAACACGGTCATGAACACGATGGCGGCAGCCACCGCCATCGCCGTGACCGCGCGCGAACTATCGCTCACGCTCAACGCCCCGACGGTCGCCGGCGAGCTTGCCATCGCCCGCGCCGCCGCTGCCGTCCGCGCGGGTCGCGCGGACGCGGTGCTCGCCGGCGGCGTCGACGAGTTCGATTCGGCCCTGGCCGAGCTGCTCGCCGAGGGCGGCGCGCCGAGTGAGAGACGAGGCGAAGGTGCCGGCTTCGTCCTCCTCGAGTCGCTCGACACGGCGGAAGCGCGCGGCGCCCGCGTGCTCGGCGAGATCGCGGGAGTCGCGTGGCGCGCCCTCAGGGCGCGGCCGTACGGGGTGGGTCGCGGCGCCGCCTCGCGCGCGGTCGCGGCGGCGCTGGACGAGGCTGGGGCGACCTCGGGCGAGGTGGGCCGGGTCTGGGTCTCCGCAAGCGGCGACGGGCCGCGGGATCGCTGGGAGCAGGCGATCCTCGAGGAGGCGCTCCGGCCAGCGCGGCCGCCGCAGACGGCGCTCGCGTCGCGCGCGGGCCGCCACGCGGGCCTCGGAGCGCTCGCCGTCGCCGCGGCGGCGCTCGACGAGGTCTCACGCGGGCCGGCGGTCGTGCACGCGATCGCTCGGGGCGGGACTCACGTCGCCCTGGTGGTACGGAGCGTCCACAATGGCTGAGGAGCGGGTCGAAGGGAAGCCCCCCTCCGAGTCAACGAGCGACCTCGCGGGGTTCGCTCCAATGATCGTCATCCCGGTGTTCAACGAGGCGGAGACGATAAGCGAGGTCGTCGCCGCGGCGCGGGCGCACGCGCCCGTGCTCGTCGTGGACGACGGCTCCGAGGACGGGGGCGCCGCCGCCGCGCGGGCCGCCGGGGCCGACCTCCTCCACCATCCGCGGCGCCTCGGCAAGGGCCAGGCGATCCGGACAGGCATCGCCGCCGCGCGGAGCCGCGGGGCGTCGGTCGTCGTCACGCTCGACGGCGACGGGCAGCACGACCCGCAGGACCTTCCCGCCGTGCTCGGCACCGCGCAGAGCGCGCCGCGGGCGATCGTGATCGGGAGCCGCCTCGCCGAGCCGGATGCGCTCGCGCCCGACCGCCTGAACGCGATCCGGGTGGCGGGGTTCTTCGTCTACTGGGCGAGCGGGCTCAAGCTCGAGGACACGCAGTCCGGCTACCGAGCCTACCCGGTCGCGCTGTTCGACGACGTGGCGCTAAGGCACGGAGGCTTCGTGCTGGAGACCGAGGTGCTGATCGCCGCAGCGGGTCGCGGCTGGCAGGTGCGTGAAGTGCCGGTGCGGGCGATTCCAAGGGCCCGGCGGCGCAGTCGGTTCCGTCCGCTCGGTGATGGCGTGGCGATTGGCGCGTACCTGGCTGGCCGCGTCGCGGCGCGCTGGGCGCGCGAGGCGGCCGCCGGCGGCTGGTGGCGGCACCCGCGCCGGCGACGGGCCGCGGCGGCGGCGACGGCGACGCTGGCGGCGCCCGTGCTGCTCGTTCTCCTGGCGCTGCAGGCGCTGGTGGCGCGCCGGCTTCCCGACGTGGTCACGCCGCTCGTGGAACGGCTCTGCTCGCAGGTCAGGCTCGACCTCGCGGGCGAGCCCGAGCGCGCCGCTCTCATGACGCTCGCGGTGCCGCCGGAGGCGCCACGGTGACGCCCGCCGAACCCTACGACGTGGTCGTCGTCGGCGGCGGACCGGCCGGCTCGGCCACCGGCGGCTTCCTCGCCCAGGCCGGGCGCCGCGTGCTCCTCGTCGAGCGCGAGCCGTTCCCGCGCTTCCACGTCGGCGAGTCCCTGCTGCCGGCGACGCTCCCGATCCTGGATCGCCTGGGCGCCCACAAGGCGATCGCCGAGCGCGGGTTTCAGGTGAAGTACGGCGCGACCTTCCACGATCAGGAGTCGGGGCTGGAGCATACGTTCTACTTTCTCCGGGACAAGCCCTGGCCGCCCTATGCGTATCAGGTCCCGCGCGCGGAATTCGACGCGCTCCTGCTCGAGCACGCTAAGAAGCTCGGTGTCGACGTCCGCCAGCCGGCGACGGCGCTGGCCGTTGCCTTCGACGCCGACGGCGTGACGGTCACGGCTGAGAGCCACGGCCAGCGCACCGAGGTGCGCGCGCGCTTCCTCGTCGACGCGACTGGCCGGGCGGGCCTGCTCTCCCAGACACTCGGGGGACGCGAGCGAATCCCGAACCTCGGCAAGGTCGCGCTCTTCGCCCACTGGCGCGGCGCCTGGCGGGCCCCCGCGCCGGACGAGGGCAACATCCGCATCTACGTCTTCGAGCACGGCTGGTTCTGGTGGATCCCGCTCGCCGGCGACCGGACGAGCGTCGGCTGCGTCATGCACGCGCGGACGGTGCGCGACTGGCGCGGGACGCGCGACGCCCTCTACGCCGAGATGATCCGGCGGTGCCGGCGCGTCGCCGAAGGCCTCGCGGGCGCGCGCCCGGTCACGGAGGTCCACAGCGAGGCGAATTTCTCGTACAGCAACCGTCCCGTGGTCGGTGATCGGTTCCTCGTCGTCGGCGACGCGATCGCATTCGTGGACCCGATCTTCTCGGGCGGCGTGCACATCGCGCTACAGTCGGGCGAGCTGGCGGCACGCGCGATCGACCGCGTGCTCGCCGACGGCCGCTTCGAGGCCCGGCGCTTCGCGTCCTACCGGCGCCGCGTCTGGGGCGGGCTCCGTCCGTTCTTCCGGTTCATCCACAAGTACTACGAGCCCGCATTCCTCGAGCTCTTCCTCCAGCCCAGGAGCGCCTTCGGCATGCTCGACGCGGTGCTGAGCGTGCTCTCGGGCGGCGCCTTCCTCCGCATGTCGTGGCGCACGCGGGCGTCGCTCCTGCTCCTGTTCTCGATCACGCGCGCGAACGTCTGGGTGCGGCGACGGGCGGGCCGGCCCGTCGAGTCGCGCTTGGAATGGTAGTGCGAGCCGAGCGGCGGCCGCGGAGGCTCTGCGACGCGCGCCGCGAGGCGAGTCTATGGATCGGGTAGTGCGAGCCGAGCGGCGGGCGCGGAGGCTCTGCGACGCGCGCCGCGAGGCGAGTCTATGGATCGGGTAGTGCGCCCCGAGGACGTCGCGGGGCTGGAGCCCCAGGGGTGCTGAGACTCCTTCGCGGTTACGCGTTCGCGATCGCCGGGATCGCGATCGGCGTCGCCGGCGTCGTCGCGCTCGGCGCCATGAGCGAGCGCATCGTGCGCTTCATCGAGGGCGGCGACCGCTTCGTCCTGGGCCAGATCTCCGTGGCCGGACGCGGGATGGGGATGGGCGCGGGCTTCACGGCGGGCGGCCTGCTGCCGGCCGCGACGATCAAAAAGATTTCCTCGGTCCCCGGTGTGGCAGGGGTGCAGCCCCAGGTCATGCTCCCGCTGGACCCCTCCACGTCGCAGTTCATGACGCTGACCCAGGAGTTGATCCTCGGGCTCGACCTCTCGGTGCCGATGCCGAACCGCTACTACCGCGCGCTGCCGGTGCGTGCCGGGCGGTTCCTGCGCACGGGCGACCGGCGCGCGGCGGTGGTCGGCGCCGCGTTCGCCGCCTCGCGCGGCCTCGGCGTGGGCTCGCGGTTTCCACTCGAGAGCGCGGAGTACGGCGTTGTCGGGATCCTCGAGCGCATGCTCACGGCGCCCGACCGGTTCGTGTTCGTGCCGATCGAGGACGCCCGCGAGCAGTGGGTCGCGAAGGACCGGATGCTCCGGACCCTGCTCGCGTCGGGCGCGGCGGCGCTCACGGCCGCCGACCTCAACACCGGCGTCGCGGTGGGCTGGCGCGAGGGTGAGGACCCCGACGCGGTCGCCCGGCGGATCATGGCCGAGGTGCCGGACGTCAACGTGCAGCTTCCGAGCGAGCTGTCGCGGCTGCTCCGCGCCTCGACCGCGTTCTTCGCGGCGCTGCTCGTCGGGATCGGCGCGCTCGCGCTCGTGATCGGCGG
>Ga0066674_10000713_pt1 | contig 10796 bp, 9 predicted proteins | sample GraSoiAngelo_123_FD_62291 | JGI IMG/M metagenome (GOLD analysis project Ga0066674, IMG submission 62291) | Grasslands soil microbial communities from the Angelo Coastal Reserve, California, USA - 14_0927_02_40cm | ecosystem: Environmental > Terrestrial > Soil > Grasslands | place: USA... | reverse complement strand
TTAGGGCTATCTCCGGCGATCGTCGTCCAGGAGCCCTGGTATTTCACGAGGACACAGTAGCGCTCGCCCGACGACGGCGGTGGCGCGACGCCGATCTTCCACACCTGGATGTGGCGGTTGTACTCGAGACGGGCCCAGTAATCGCCGTCCGGCGCCTGGTCCCGCGTCGTTCACGACCTGGCCGGTGACGTTGACCTCCAGGTAGCGATAGCCGTCGTCCGGGCAGTCAGACGGATTGAGCTGACTCCCCCAGCTGAGATGGGCGACGTTCGGCGCGGCGTCAGCGCGACCAGCCGCGAACGCCGCACCGGCGATCGCGACCGCTGCGACCCATGCCTTCCATGGCATCACGGGCAGCCTCCTTCGAGCAGAGTTGGCGACGCCCGTCCATCGGCAACTCCTGTGCCACACGCCGAACCCATTGATTCCGCCGTCGTGAGCGGCCGGAGCGATGGTCATTGACTGACGGCCTGTCACGGTCATCGGCCGGCTGACACGCCTGCGCGGATCGGATGCTCGACGGCAACGTCGTCGCTTCAGAGGAGGGGAGCATGCGCGGCTGTTTGCGCAGGATCGATGGCCGGAATAGAATCACCGCCGTGCTCAGCCGGCCTGCGTCGATCGCGGCATGACGCGCATTCGCGCTGCGCTCGGAGCGGCGCTTGCCCTCGTCCTCCTCGTTCAGCCGTTCGCCACCGAGGCCCAGCACGCCGGGAAGGTCTGGCGGATCGGCCTCATCTCGGTCGCGTACCTGAGAATCGAGGACGTCTTCTTTCAACATCTCAAGGGACTCGGGTACGTGGAGGGACACAACCTCGTCGTGGAGCGCCGGTATTCGGAAGGACGCGCGGAGCGATTTCCGGAATTCGCGGCTGAGCTCGCTCGCGCCAACCTCGACCTCCTCATCGTCACCACGACACCGGCGGCTCTCGCCGTCAAGAACGCGACCAAGACGATTCCCGTCGTCTTGACGAACTCGATCGATCCCGTGGGCGTCGGACTGGTCGCGAGCCTCGCCCGCCCCGGCGGGAATATCACGGGCACGTCGCAGCAGGCGCCCGACATATTTGCCAAGCGATTGCAGCTGCTCGTGCAAGCGATCCCGAACGTTTCCACGGTTGCCGTGGTGTGGAACGCGGCCAACCCGGCGAACGCGCGCTCCTGGAGGGAAGTCCAGGAGGCCGGCCGCGTGTTGGGCATCAAGCTTCAGTCCCGGGAGGTGCGAGGCCCGTCGGATTTCGAGCGCATCCTGGCCGAGATGGCTCGAGAGCGCCCCGACGCGCTCCTCTTGATCGGCGACCGGCTGACCCTCCAGCACGGAGCGGAGATCGTGGACTTCGCGACCCAGAAGCGAATCCCGAGCATGCTCGACCGCGCATACCTCGAGACGGCCGGCGCCCTGATGAGCTATGGGGCGGAGGAGGAGGAGCTGTGGCGGCGAGCGGCTGACCTCGCCGACAAGATCCTCAAGGGCGCCAAGCCAGCCGACCTTCCCATCGAGCAGCCGACGAAGTTCAAGTTCGTCATCAACCTCAAGACCGCCAAGACCCTCGGCCTGACGATCTCGCAGTCGATGTTGCTCCGGGCGGATGAGGTCATTCAGTAGTCAGCGCTCCGGTTTCTTCCGCCGGGTCATGGCTCCGATCACTCCTCCCCCTTCCCGGAGAAACGCGTGGCGGCCGCGTCGCCCGGGTCGAGCGTGACCTCAGAGCCTGTCTGGACCGGTCAGAATTTCCGGAAGGGAGCGGTCAGAATTTTCCGGAACCCGCATCGGGTGTAGGAGAGTCGTCGAAGACCGTCGGAGTGGAAACCAGCCGCGCGAACGGAAGTGCGTAGCAATACATGTGACTGTTGATGATGTCGACTTCCGCCGCATGTTGACGGCGCAACCGTGCTCCCCACGTGCCACGTCTCAGTAGTTCTCTCGTCGCGCCGTCAGCAACGAAAACTCCAAGTTGGTCGTAGGCTCGATCGCGATACGCTCCAAGCGGTAGGGATCAGTCAAGGGAACCGGATTCGCGCCTCCTCCAAAGAGACATGCCGCTCGGTAACCCGTCCTCCTGAACATCCGCTCGAGTTCGGCCGGCGCAACTTTGTCATCCCCGTATGGAAACGCGAATACGTCGACGCGCTTTGACAAGCCCTTCTCGAGTGCCTGCTTGGAGCGCAAGAGTTCTTCCTCCTGTTCGACCGGACCCAGCCACGATAGGCCTCGGTGAGACGCCGAGTGCGATTGAATCGAGACCCCTGCAGCCTCCAATTCTTGCAGGTCCTTCCAACTGCACAAAGGCTCCTGGGGCGCATACTCGATGTCGTAGGTGTTGTACGAGCCGATAAAGTCGGTTGGAGCAAACGCAACGGCGGGATAGCCAAAACGCTTTAGCAGCGGCAATGCGACATCCCGCATTGAACGATGACAGTCGTCGAATGTGAGGAGGACGGCTTTCGGGGGGAAACCTTCCGGCTGCGTCAAGCCTCGCAACAAGATGTGGACGCCGACTACGTTCCACTCGTCATCGCGCAGGAATGAAAGATGTTGTTCGAAGGTTCGCTCCGAAAGGTACCATTTCGTTCGGGGCTGGCCGGCTGATGGCTCGCCGATGTGGTGGTAGCCCAGAATGGCGAGATTTCCGAGGTCGCCCGTCGATGTCATCGCAGGGCTATCTCGAGAACCCTGCTGACGACCTTCTTGGCGTCAAAGTGCTCTTCTGCGAGCGCGCGAGCCAACCGTCTCTGGTTGGGATAGTCGTCGGCGACGCGCCGAAGGGCCTGAGCCGCTTCTGTCATATTCCGAAACCGCCATACGCCGGCGCTGTCAGGCAGGAAATGACTCGGTCCGGTATGTTCAACGACTGCAGGCTTTCCACTCGCCAGGTAGCAAATCGTGCGCTCACTCACCCAGGCGTTTTGAAGGCGACCGCAGGAGGGCTTGGCACAGCTGAACTCAGCGAAGGAGTTCTGGATGTACCGTTGATACTCGGCCGGCGTGGCGGTCACCGCTGGCGCCCACCGCACCCGCCAGCCGTGGTGTCTTAGCAGTCGCCAATCTTCCTTGTGTTCTTCCTTGTGCTCCTCTAACTCCACCGCGAGCTCGAGCTGCCGAGGACTGTGGGTGGGCAAGTCGAGATAGGGAAGAAACGCTGCACGCTTCGTGTTGTCGTAATCGTCGACCCAGTCGCCCCACCAGTGAGTGACAGTCGTGAAGACAGCGTCGTCGCGGGTCGGGGCCGGCGTCCAGTTCTCCAGGGAGACACATGGAGCGATATGGTGCCACCTCAGTCCGACATCCGGGATCAGAGAGAGCGCCTGCCCGACTGTCTCCCCAATCGTAAAGTAGACATCATAAGCAGCAAGCTTTGTCCCGGCTCTGCTGATCCAGACTTGCAGGAGTCCAGGGTCGTAGTCGACCAGAGCCGACCGCCGGAATCGGTCAATCAACCGCTGGGACGTTTGGTAGTACCCAACGCTCAGAAGAAGATCGGCCTCGGCAGCCTGCTCGAATGGTATGCAGCCGTGTTCGCTCTCTGACGGGACGCGGTCACCAGTGGTCAAACAGATCGAGAGCGATCGGCCAAGACCGTACTGGTCGAGTGTCTTTCGGAGCGCCGAGACGGCTGCGGACGTCTCCTCCGGGGTACGCTCCGGCGAAATGGCTTCGAGCCATATCACATCACAGCCGTTCGACCGAAGGCCGCCAGCCCAGTTCAGGAACTTCCACAGATAGCCTCCCTCGGGGTAACAGAAACGGTCGGCGTAATAACACACTCTTGGGCTCATCGAACACCTCGGTCGCGCCCTTGTCTTACGCCGTGCTCATTTTTTCCGGGCAGCGTAGCGCTCGCCATCTGGCTGCGGCCTCCGATCCTACGAATTGATACCTCGAACCTCCGCCGTTCGCTGTTACGGAAGCGTTGCGGACGACGCGTACGCGATGCTGATTATCGGATAGCGAGGATCGTGGTGCTCCAGCTTGTCCGTCGGCATGTCGGCCGCCGGCAAGCCGGCCAAATACGCGCACATCGTGTAGAGGTTGCCGAAGGCGCTGACTTCCACTCGGGCAAAGCGAGCCAACAACGCCCGCAACCCGTTCGGCGTGAATCGCCATTTGTCGATCGATGTGAACCAGGGGTCGATCATGGACACGCACTTCTCGGCGAGCACCAGGGTGCCCCCGGGCTTCAGGAGCTCATACATGTGATCGATGGCTTTTTGCGGGTCCGGGACGAGCTGGAGAACAGAGGTACAGATGATGAAGTCGTAGTGATGTCGCCGTACCCGAATTACCGCCTCGTCGCAGATGTCCATGTGCAGGGTGGCGAACGTTTCGTTTTCGTCGATGGTCATCGTCTCGTAACGGCAGTCGAGCCCGGCCGCGTACGTTGGTTGGCCGAACTCGAGAACGCTTCCATGGATTCTGGTCGATATCTTCTCGAAGTACCGGTTGATGTAGTGCCGGGCGATCGGTACGCCTCGCCCCATGCCGTAACGGTCGTCGACAGGATGGACATCGGTGATGGTCAGACTCATGCACACACCCCCGTCGTGTGGCTACGGCCGTTGGGCCTGGGTGACCCGGCGATGGCGTGGTTCAGGTATTCGAGGAAGCGATTCCTGAGAAACGAAGAGTGGTGGGGATCTCGCCAGCGGACATCCCGCGGGGAGAGCTCCGACGCCTTGGCGATGCGCCTGATACCGGCATCGGCCAGGACGCCGACTCGGTCGTCGAAGTCCTCCGCGACCCCGGTGTAGAGGACCGGTGTTCCGAACGCGGCCGCCGGGAGGGCCGCGTGCACGCGCGAAGTGATCACGAGCTCGGCCCGCATGTATTTGTCGAGATGGTCGTAGGCACGCTTGAACTGTTCTCTCACCACGGTCGCGTCGATCTCTTCGGGGTAGTACCGCCAGCGATAGTGCGGATCGAGGTCGTGGGTCAGGAACACGGGATCCTTGAAGAGTCGGAGGGCCGTCTCTTTCACGTCGTCCGAGACTTCGACGCAAAACACTCCCTCCCGGGTGCCGTCGTAGGGAGGGAACGTCGACGTGGCACAGCCGGTGAGAACGGCGGGGATGTCATGGCCGGCGAGGTAGTCGCGGGTCGCGAGGTCGCGGCAACCCACGGTCCCAAAACGCCCCACGGTTTGGGCGTCCAGGCGGTTACGGCGCTCCAACGCCAGATGAACGCCGACGTATTTCACGTCACGGAACGCCGTCGGCTCCGGCAGTCGGCCGTTGGAGAGCCAGCCATTGGCCAGCAACACCAGATCGGGATGCGGGGTAAGATGGTCCCTCGGCACGAGGAGTGCGGGCCTGACGTGTTGCAGCAGCGCCAGCGTTTGGATGTGATCGCCGAGGTTGTCGCAATAGTAGCTGAACATACAGAACGGGGATGACGGCGAAAAGGCCATCAACTCCTCGAACGTCTTCAAGCGATCGACGACTTCCATCTGGTCCCTCTCATGTCACGACCTGAAGACCGCCGTTCTCGATCGTGACGCGCACATCGCAATATTTGAGCGTGCTGAGGCGGTGGGCAATGGTCACCGAGGTGCGGCCTCGAGCGAGGCGCTCCAGGGCCTCCGTAATCTCCGCTTCGGTATTCGCGTCGACGGCACTGGTCGGTTCGTCGAGCACGAGGATGGGCGCGTTTCTGAGGAAGGCCCGCGCGATGGATATGCGCTGGCGCTCACCACCCGAGAGCGTCACTCCCCGTTCGCCGACCTGCGTCCGGTATCCCTCGGGCAGACGGCGAATGAAGTCGTGGGCGTCGGCCGCCTTTGCCGCCTCGACGATTTCCCTCTCGGTGGCCCCCGGGCGACCATAGGCGATGTTCTCGGCCACGCTCGTCCAGAGGAGAATGGGTTCCTGATGAACGATGGCGAACTGGGACCGCAGATCGGCGAGTTTGTAGTCTCTCAGGTCGACATTGTCCAGGAGGACGCAGCCGCCAGTGGGATCGTAGAAACGGAGCAGCAGGTACAACAACGTACTCTTGCCGGCTCCCGTCACTCCGGAGATGCCGACGTGGGTTCCGGGATCGATCGTGAGTGAGATTCCGGACAGGACCGGGTGGGCCGACCGATACGCGAAGGACACATGGCAAAACTCGATCGCTCCGGCCGCACGGCGCAGGGGACGGGCGTCGGCTCGTTCGACCACCTCGGGCGTTTCGTTCAGGAATTCGAACACGCGCCGGGCGCTGGCCAGGGACGACTGGATGTGGGTGAACTGCGTGGTGACGGTCTGGAGCGGCCCGTACAGCTGGGCAAGATAGGCGATCACGACGAGCAACTCCCCCAGCGACAGGCGCCCGGCCTGCACGCCGCGCGCGCCGACGAAGAGAACCAAGGCGGTGCCGCCGGCAATCGCCAGGTTCGTGGCCAGGATCACGATTCCTTCCGCCACAGAAAGCCGGATACGCGCCTGCATCCCTTCGCGCGAACGTTCGGAGAAGCGGGTCGTCTCGTGCTCCTCTCGGGCAAAGGCCTGCACGAGGCGAATCGAAGCAAAGATCTCCTGCAAGACCCTTAGGACGCCGCTCTCCAGCTCTTTCACGCGACTGTAATGCGCGCCCATGCGCCGGTCGTAGACGTGTCCCAACATGACAACGAAGGGCGAGACCACCAGCGCGATGACGGCAAGCTCGACGTTGATGCGCCCGATCACCACCGCCATCGCGGTGAACATCAGGCCGGAGGACACCACCGGAATCAGGCCGTCCATGATCACCCACTGGATCGAGGGGGCGTCGTCGTGGATTCTGTACAGGGAGTCAGCCGTCCCTCGGGAGTCGTGAAACGAAAGCGACAGCCGCTGGGCGTGCTCGAGGAGCCGTTTGCGGAGTGAAAGGACCAGGCCTTCGCCGGTGAACGTGTAGAGTGCGTAGGACCCCAGCGCTTGGAGCTGGTTCAGACAGGCGATGAGCAAGTACATCCCCGCGGCCAGGACGAGTAACCCGAACGCCGAACGAGTCACGGATTCCGGGACCAGGATTCCGACGAACCACGGCAAGGGCTGGGCGCCGATGACGCTGTCAACGATGACCTTCAAGGGCAGCGGCGTGAGCAACGCGAGCGGAGTGCTCAGGAAGTTCACCAGGAACTTGCCGGAGATCGGGAGCCAATAGGGACGCGCCTCCGCCAAGAGCAGTCGAACCAGGGCGAGACTGGAGTGCCGAGCCCTGGGTTTCATCGGGGACGCCACGCGCAGGTCCTGCGTTCTAGCACATCCTGCTTTCTGTGCGAGCGATTGTCACGGGCGGGCCCTTCGAAGCTCTTCAGCCACCTCACCCGCCGCGGCCTGGACGGCGGCCTCGAGACGGCTTGCCTCGCGGATGGGCGTGAACCAAAGCGCAGCGAGCAGGATACTGATCACCGGCAGCGGGAGATGTTGGCCGAACGCGCCCAGCGCAATGCCCGACGCGAGCAGTAGGCCCTGGGTCCAGGAGACTGTTCTCGTCGGCCGGATCGTTGTCAACAGGCGGAGGAGGCGTCGCGGCCCTCCGAGGTGCTCGACCACGACTTTGAGCGTGGCTTCGCCTAACGCGCCTCGCCTGAACTTGAGATCCCAGTCCTGCCACTCCGCGTTCCAGCCCACCGCGCACCCGCGCGCGGCCAGCCGCCGGGTCAGGCGCTCGAGGAACGCGTGCTTCTCCAGCTCGACACCGCCGCGACAGTCCCAGCGGACCCGGCGCTGGAACGGCTGGAGTCGTTGCCACCAGCGGCTCGAGAGTCGTGGCCGGACCTCCGGCGACGCGCTCCGCCACGGCGTCAATCCGCCCTTGAGGCGACCCCAGTCACGAGCGAGCGGCTCGAGGAAGTGGAGCCAGGCGATCACGGCGCGCCAGCGGAGTCCGCGGAACCATGTCGGTGGTTTATCCCGGGTGGCGAACCCCTCGAGCTTCGCTCGGACCGCGCTGGCGACACAGTACCACGCCGAATATCCGAGCCCGAGCCCCACGAGGATCGACGCCCACGGGACAACGACCCCGAGCACGGCCAGGGCCAGCAGCGCGAAGTGGAACTCCATCGCCCGGGGCAGGAAGGTCAGCAGGCTTGCCCCGCCGGGGTCGTACATCGACTGGAAGCCCGCCGAGCCCCAGAGCCCTTGATAGATCATGGGGCGCCGGAACGGACGAAAGAAGGGGTAGGGGCCGTAGATCCGGCCCGCCCAGAACGTGTGGCCCCACGGGTTGAACTTTTGCGGATGCTTGCGCTCGAGCCGAGCCTCGGACTCGCCGTAGCCCACCTGCTGGCGCCAGAACGCTTTCACCGATGGTCGTCGGTGATGCCACACGACCGCCGACGGGCTGAAGCCGATCCGGTAGCCCAAATCGAGAAGGCGCCAGCAGATGTCTACGTCGTCGGCGGCCTTGGTGAAGATGGGGTCGAACCCGCCGATTTCCTCGAGCGCCCACTTGCGGAAGGCCATGTTGCAACCCGGGATGTGCTCGGCCGACTGGTCGTCGAGCATGACCTGCGTGGGTCCGCCCGGCGAGCGGTAGACGCACTTGGCCACCCACGGGTCTTCGGGCGGCACCAGGTTCGGGCCGCCGACGCCGACCACGTCCGACTCGAGAAAGGTCGCATCCAGGTAAGAGAGCCAATCGGGATCAGCCCGAGCGTCCGAGTCGATGTAGGCGATGATCTCGCCCTTCGCGGCTTTCCATCCCGCGTTCCGGGCGGTGCTGACGCCCATGTTCGACGTCGTGATCGAACGGAACGGGTATCGTCGGATAATGGCCTCACTGTCGTCGGTGGAGCCGTCGTTGACGACGATGACCTCGTAGTTGCCGTGCTTCAGTTTCAGCAGCGACCCGAGGCAATCGTCCAGGGTCCGGGCGCTATTGTAGGTGGCGACGACCACCGAGATTTTGGGGGCGCGACGGTCGGGCGGGAACGGCACGCTGGTGGTGAACCGACGACGGGCGACGTCGTACGAGGGTTTGGGCCGGCGTGCGGCGTCCACGAGACCGAACCCCCACTCCTCGATGAGGCAGCCGTCCTGGAAGAAAGGATCGGTCCACCCGAAGATCACCGCTCCGGCAAGCCCGTGATCGAAGGCCTCTTCGATCTGCCAGTCGATGAATTGGGCCTGTCCATCCCGTCCATGGCGGAAGCTGCACATCCCGAACTCCGTCAGGACGAGGGGCCGTTCACCGGCGAGGTGCTGGAGCCGCGAAAGATATACGCAGAAGTCGCGCCGTCGATGGAGGTACACGTTGAACGTGGAGACGTCGACGAAGGGAAGCTCCAGATGCTCGGTCGTCGGGAAGTTCGTGTACGTCACGAGGGCTGTGGGGTCCTCGTCTTTGGCGGCGTGGCACAATTCCCGAATGAACTGCTCGACCTTTTTCGGGCCGTGCCAGCGGACGATGGCGGGAGGGATCTCCTTCCCAATGCAGAACATTGAAACCGCCGGATGGCGATGGCAGGAGGCGATGGCCGCCCGGACCTCGCGTCTGATCTCGCGGCGCGTAGCTGATCGGTCGAGAAAACAGACGTACTCCATCCAGGGAATGGTCACGATGACCCGCAGCCCATGGCCCCGGGCCTGATCGAGGACCGAAAGAGGAGGAACCGTATAGGTGAGGACCGTGTTGATCCCGGCCCGCCGCATGAGCGCGAAATCCTTGGCCACGTCGGCGGACTCAGGAAACTGGTGACCGTGGCGGTTTGGCGGGAAAGCTCCGTACGTCACGCCCCTGAAAAAGAACTTCTCCGCGCCGAGAAAAACGAACTTGCCTTCGACCCTCGGCCGTCCATCACCGTCTAGGCTGTCCGGAGTCACGTTAGTGTTGACACTTCAGTCGCAAAGAAATGAGGACCACCTGCCCTACCTTTCCCAGAGTGAGTACCCCGGCAAGGGAACCCCTGTGGGGAGGAGGAGCGATGACCCTCGACGAAAGCATACCGGGGATGCGAATACAGGTCATTCGGCGCGCGGTCGCGATCGGCGTGAGCGCCGCGTGCCAGGAAGCGGGCATCTCGCGCACGCTGTTCTATCGCTGGGAGCAACGTCTCAGTCGCTATGGCGTCGAGGGGTTGCATCCGCGTCGAGCGGTTGCAGCAGACGACTTTCGCTGAGCACTGGCGGGTGGTCTTCCGCCGCCAGTACTTCACCAGTCGCACGGCGCTCGATCGCAGCCTCCGCGGGTTCATGGAGTTCTACAACTTCGAACGGCCGCATCATGGATATCGGTCCGTGGGCGGACCCCGGCGACGCTCTTTCACGGCGCGGTCGCGGCGGCCCGTTGACTTCATGCTCCACTCTGGGACGGCGAACGTGTCAACACCAACCCGAGTCTGGACAGTCCAGACCACAGTGACCTGCCTCGACCGGACATGAAGTTCCAAGCTCCTGGCTGCGGGGCCGCAGCGCATCGGGTCGCTCTACGGCGGCGTGCGGGAAAAATATAGCCGACCCTCATCCCCGCTGCAACATGGAGGGAGGGCGAGAGCGTGGAGGGAGAGAGAGGCCGGCCTACCGCTCCGGTTTCTTCCAGATCCCGCGGTCGTGCATCAGCTTGATCTGCCGCTTGATGACCTTCTCGCGGTACTCGGCGTGCTTCATCGGCTCGCGCTTGAGGTAGAGGTTCTTCGGGTAGATCGGCTGCTCGTAGAGGATCTGGTAGAGCTCGGTGCGGAGATCCTTGATCCAGTTGTCCCACTGGGCGCGCGCGCGATGGTCGCGTAACGCCTCGATGTCGATCACGCCGCCCACGTAGGTCGAACCGGCGCCGTAGTCCTGTCGCCCGACGATCTGGCCCTTGTAGTTGATGATGAACGAGCGGCCGCCGA
>Ga0066674_10000708_pt1 | contig 10821 bp, 9 predicted proteins | sample GraSoiAngelo_123_FD_62291 | JGI IMG/M metagenome (GOLD analysis project Ga0066674, IMG submission 62291) | Grasslands soil microbial communities from the Angelo Coastal Reserve, California, USA - 14_0927_02_40cm | ecosystem: Environmental > Terrestrial > Soil > Grasslands | place: USA... | reverse complement strand
ATGCTCGCCGAGATGCAGCGAGGGATCTGGGAGACGACGGGGCTCTACGCGGAGTCGATCGAGCCGGGGTGGCTCGCCGTGACCTGCGAGTCGCCGACGATGGCCGCGTGGATGTGCGCGGCGATCATCCTCGAGAACGTCGACGCGCGCGTCGAGGAGGAGCGGCTCGTGCTGCCGGCGGGGCCCGACTACCAGTTGAAGGACGAGGTGAAGAGCATCATCACCGTGGTCGCCAAGACGCATCACTACTGGCAGGCGCACGTCACGGGCGCCGCCGAGCGCGGGTGAGCGCGTGCGTTATCCGTTCCGCTGCACGGTGTGCGGGCTCGAGTTCGACGTGTCGCGGCCGGCTCGTGATGCGGCCGCCGAGGCGTCGTGTCCGGCCGATGGTGCTGCGGCGGTGCGCGTGTTCACGGTGCCCTCGATGAACTTCAATCGCCCGCCGTCCACCACGCCCTCACCGCCGTCCAGCGGGTTCTCGCACTCCGGTCATTCGCACGGCCCGGGCACGGGCCACCACTCGCACTGACGTGAGCCAGTACTCGGACCCGACCCGGTTCGGCCGGATCAATCCACCGAACGACGCGTGGCTGGCCAAGCAGCCGCCCGAGCCGATCCTCGAGCCCGAGCTGCCGATCATCGACACCCATCATCATCTGTGGGTGCGGCCGGACCACCGCTACCTGCTGGACGAGCTGCTCGCCGACCTGCGCACCGGCCACAACGTGATCGCCACCGTGTTCGTGGAATGCCACGCGATGTACCGCGCTCGCGGGCCGGTGGAGCTCCGGCCGATCGGTGAGACCGAGTTCGTCGCTGGGATCGCCGCGATGAGCGACAGCGGCCTCTACGGCCCGACGCGTGTCGCCGCGGGCATCGTGGGCTTCGCCGATCTCACGCTCGGCGATCGAGTCGAGCCCGTGCTGGAAGCGCAGATCCGCGCCGGCGGCGGGAGATTTCGCGGCGTGCGTCACTCGGCGGCGTGGGATGCGAGCGACGTGATCGGCAATAGCGCCGTGGCCACGGGCCCGCATCTGATGCAGCGACCGGACTTCCGGGCCGGCCTGGCCCGGCTGATGGCGCTCGACCTGTCCCTCGACGCGTGGGTCTTCCATCCCCAGCTCGCCGATGCCGTCGACCTCGCTCGCGCGTTTCCGAGGGCGAACATCATCGTGGGCCACGTGGGTGGTCCGCTCGGCTACGGTCCGTATGCGGGCAAGCGGGACGCGGTGTTCGCCGCGTGGAAGGCCGGGATCATCGAGCTCGCCCGGTGCCCGAACGTGGTCATGAAGCTCGGCGGCATGATGATGCGCCTGGCCGCCTACGATTACGGTGCGCGGCCCGCGCCGCCCTCCTCGGCCGAGCTGGCGGATTACTGGCGGCCGTATGTCGAGACGTGCATCGAACGCTTCGGTGCGGCCCGCTGCATGTTCGAGAGCAACTTCCCGGTGGACAAGATGGGTATCGGCTACGCCGCGCTCTGGAACGCCTTCAAGCGCATTGCCGCGCGCTCATCGGCCGAGGAAAAGCTGGCGCTGTTCAGCGGGACGGCGCGGCGGGCCTATCGACTGGACCCGCTCTTGTCCTCCAGCTCCGCCCAGCGCGCGTAGAGTCGGTCCACTTCCGCCCGCGCGGCGTCGAGCGCCGCATAGCGCTGCTGCAACGCCGTCGGATCGGAGACGATGGCCAGGTCTTCCGCCTCGCGCTGGCGGGCCTCGACAGCGCCTTCGGCGTCCAGGATCGCCTGTTCCATGCCGTCCCACTCACGCTGCTCGCGATAGCCGAGGCGCCTGGGCCGCGCCCGCTCGCGCTCGGGCGGCTTCTCGGGGGTCTTGCGCGGCGTCGGCGCGGCGGTGCTGCGGGCCGCTTCCCACTGCGAATAGTCGGCGAACGTCGTCGCACCGCCGAGGCCGTCGAGGGCGAGGATCACCGTGGACACGCGCTCGAGCATGAAACGGTCGTGGGTGACGAGGACGAGCGCGCCGTCGAATTCGGCGAGGCTGTCCTCGAGGACCTCGAGCGTCGGAATGTCGAGGTCATTGGTGGGCTCGTCGAGGATGAGGAGATCGGCGGGCTCGCGCATCAGGCGCGCGATGAGGATGCGGGCCTGCTCGCCGCCCGACAGCCGGCCGACCGGCACCTCGAGCTGCTCGGGCCGGAACAGAAAGCGCTTGGCCCACGACGCGACGTGGACGCTCCGGCCCCGCCACGCGACGGAATCGCCCTCGGGAGCGAGCGCGCGGCGCAGGCTCTGGTCGGGGTCGAGGCCGCCGCGCTCCTGCTCGAAGCGCACGACCCGCAGGCCGTCAGCGCGCTCGATCTCGCCGGCGTCGGGGGAGAGCTCACCGGCGAGCAGATTGAGGAGCGTCGTCTTGCCGCTTCCGTTCGGGCCGATCAGCCCCACGCGCGTGCCCGGGGAGATGACGAGGTCGAGGTGGCTCACGAGCTGTCGTCCGCCGAGTGATTTCGTCAGGCCGCGCGCGACCAGCAGCCGGCGCGTCCGGCGCTGCGAGGCGGTGAAGTCGATGCCCGCCGTGGCCGTCACCCCGCGCGCCCGGCTGTCCTCGAGCTCTTCGATGAGCCGTCCCGCCTCCTTGATGCGGCCCTTCGCCTTGGTGGACCGCGCCTTCGCGCCGCGGCGGAGCCATTCGATCTCGCGCCTCACGGTGTTGGCCAGCGATTCCTGGTAGGCGGCCTGCCCGCGCAGGAACGCGTCGCGGCGCGCCAGGAACTCGCTGTAGCTTCCGTCGGTCTCGAACACGCCAGCCGGGTAGGCGCGATTCAGCTCGAGCATGCGCGTGGCCACGTGCTCGAGGAAGTAGCGGTCATGGCTGACGATGAGACAGGCGCGCGCCCGCTCGCTGAGGACGCTCTCGAGCCAGAGGATGCCCTCCACGTCGAGGTGGTTGGTCGGCTCGTCCATCAGGAGGACGTCGGGTGCGGCCGCCAGTTCACGGGCGATGGCCAGGCGCTTCTTCCAGCCGCCCGACAGCGCATCGACGCGGGCGTGGCCATCGGCGAAACCCGCGCGGCCGAGCGCCTGGGCGATGCGGCCGGGCCGGTCGTCCTCGTCCACGTCGGGCAGCGCCGCCGTCAAGACCTCGGCAACGGTGAGATCGTCGGCAAACACCGGATCTTGCGGCACGTAGCCGAGGCGGACGCCACCGCGGAGCGAGCGGGAGCCGCCGTCGGGGGTCGTCACGCCGGCGAGGATCTTGAGGAGAGTGGATTTGCCGGAGCCGTTGGGTCCGACGAGACCGGCCTGGTCGCCTTCGAACAACCCGAGCGACAGATCGTCGAAGAGCGACCGAGTTCCGTAGGTCTTGCTCACCGACTCACAACTGAGCAGGAGCGGCCGGGCCATTCGACGTCACTTCTTCTTCTGCTTCGGCTTCTTCTTCTCCTTCTGCATGCTCTTGCCCTTCGCCATTGGCTCACCTCCTCTCTCAAGTCTCTTCGATCATTATAAGCGTTCGCCTCACGCGGCCCGAATTTCGCGGTGCGGCCTCACGCGTAGACGTCCTGATCGACCTCATTCGCCTCGGGGTAGGGCGCGGCCAGCGCAAACTGCACGCCCGTGTCGATCTCCGCCTTCACGTCGGTCTGGATGCGCTCGAAGACGCTCGCGTCGACGAGCCGCTGGGCGGTGAGGCGCTGGGCCAGCGTCTCGAGTGGATCGTGCTTGCTCATCCACTCCTTCTCTTCTTCGCGCGTGCGGTACTCGCGGTTGACGTCGCCCACGTGGTGGCCGTGGTAGCGGTAGGTCTTGCACTCGATGAACGCCGGCCCTTCGCCGCGGCGCGCCCGCTCCACCAGCTTCCGCATCGTCGCGTTGACGGCCTGGACGTCCTGACCGTCGACCGTCTCGGCGTGGATGCCGAAGGCCCTGGCCCGGGCCAGGATCTCGCCGGCGATGGTGTCGCCGCAGGGCGTGTACTCGCCGTACAGGTTGTTCTCGCACACGTAGATGACGGGGAGCTTCCAGAGGGAGGCCATGTTCATCGACTCGTAGAGCAACCCTTGCCCCAGCGCGCCGTCGCCGAAAAAGCACGCGGCGACCTGGCCGCTGCCGCGCATCTTCGCCGAGAGCGCGGCCCCGGTCGCGATACCGGCCGAGCCACCCACGATGGCGTTGGCGCCGAGGTTGCCGGTCTCGGGATCCGCGATGTGCATGGAGCCGCCCTTGCCCCGGCAGTAGCCCGGCTCCTTGCCCAGCAGCTCCGCGAACATCCGGTTGACCGAGGCGCCCTTGGCCAGGCAGTGGCCGTGGCCGCGGTGGGTGCTGGTGATGAAGTCGTCCCGGCGCAGGGCCTCGCAGACCCCGACGGCTACGGCCTCTTCCCCTATATAAAGGTGGGCCAGGCCGGGCATCTTGGCGCTCTTGTAGAGCTCGTTGACCTGCTCGTCGAAGGCGCGAATCTTGGCCATCTGGCGGTACATGTGGAGGTTCTGCTCCAGCTCCAGCCGGGGCTCCATCGTCTGAGTGCTCATGGCTCCTCCCTGAGGGACTAGGCGAGGCTGCTTCAGTCCGCGCACAGAGTCAAGACGTCCGGGGACTTCACACGTGAGATAAGCTACGCGAATCGCCATGGACGCTGTCGTCGACGTTCTGGTTCAGTACGGCTACGTGGTCGTGTTCGGCTGGGTGTTCGCCGAGCAGATCGGGCTGCCGCTTCCCGCGGTGCCGGTCCTGCTCGCCGCCGGCGCGGTCGCCGGCAACGGGCGGCTGAGCGTGGCGCTCGTGCTCGTCCTCGCCGCGGTCGCCTCGCTGGTGAGCGACACCATCTGGTACTGGATCGGCCGGGTGCGCGGGGGCCGGGTCCTCGGCTGGCTGTGCCGCATCTCGCTCGAGCCCGACTCGTGCGTGCGACGCACCCAGCGGCTCTTCAGCGCCCGAGGTGCGCGCTCGCTGCTGATCGCCAAGTTCGTGCCCGGGTTCAGCACGGCGGCGCCGCCGCTGGCGGGGATCGTGCGGATGCCCGTGCTCCAGTTCCTCGCGTTCACGGGCCTTGGTGGCCTGATCTGGGCGGGCCTCTTCGTCGGCGTCGGCTGGCTCGCCGCCTACCAGCTCGAGGCGGTGGCGAGCTACGCCGAGCGCTTCGGGCACGGGGTGGGCGCGCTGGCCGTTGCGGCGATCCTCGGTTACGTCGCGTGGAAGTTCATCATGCGCCAGCGATTCCTCCGGAAGATCCGGATCGCGCGAATCACGCCCGAAGAGCTGAAGACCAAGCTGGACGGCCACGAGGACCTGATGCTGGTGGACCTGCGCGACTCGATCGATTTCGAGACGGAGCCGTCGATCATCCCGGGCGCGCTCCACATGACGACCGAAGAGCTGGAGGCGCGCCATCACGAGATCCCGCGCGAACGCGAGATCGTGCTCTATTGCACCTGACCCAGTGAAGCGTCCAGCGCCCGGGTGGCGCTCCTCCTCAAGCGTCGCGGCATCGAGCACGTGCGTCCCCTCGCCGGCGGCTTCTACGCGTGGCGAGATCGTGGGTACCCGATGATGGCCCTCGCCCCCGCGGCCAGTCGGGCCGGTCATGCCTGATCCGATCCTGCTCCTGGTCGACGACGATCCGGAGACGCTGGCGTCGCTGGCCTCGGCGCTCGAGCGACGGTTCGGCGCCGACTATCGCGTTCTGACCGAGCGCTCGCCGACGTCGGCGCTGGCACGTCTCGAGCACGCGTGCGAGCGCGGGGAGGACGTCGCGCTGGTCGTGGCGCACCTGTGGTCAGCTACGGCGACGGCCCGGCCTACCAGCACGTGCGGCGTGCGTTCGTGCTGGGCCAGCTCGATACGTACCTCTTGAAGCCGTGGGGCGATCCGGAAGAGCGGCTCTACCCCGTCGTCAGCGAGATCCTCGGGAGCTGGGCCCGGAGCGTTCGGCCACGCGTGGCGCTTCTGCACATCGTCGGCGAGCGCTGGGCGCCCCGCAGTCACGAGATGCGGGATCTCCTCGAGCGCAGCTCGTTCCCGTACAGGTTCTACTCTCACGACTCCGACGAGGGCCAGCGTCTGCTGCGAGACGGCGGGCACGCGGGCGGATTGCCGGCCGTGATCTTCGGTGACCGCTGCTTGACGGACCCGACGAACCTCGAGATCGCGCGGATGCTCGGCGTCAAGACGGAGCCCGATGGCGGCCTCTACGATGTCGTCGTCGTCGGAGCAGGGCCGTCGGGTCTCGCCACGGCGGTCTACGCGGCGGCGGATGGGCTGAGGACGCTCGTCGTCGAGCGTCAGGTGGTCGGCGGCCAGGCGGGAACCAGCTCGATGATCCGCAATTACCTCGGATTCCCCAGAGGCATCAGCGGCGCCGAGCTGGCCGCGCGAGCCCACGAGCAGGCGATTTCGCTCGGCGTCGAGTTCCTGTTGATCCGTGAGATCACCGGCCTCGCCGCGCGCGGGCCGGAGCGGATCGTCACCCTGGCCGAGACCATCGACGTCAGCACGCGAACGGTCGTCATCGCCACGGGTGTGTCCTACAACCGTCTCGAGATCGACGGCCTCGACGGCCTCCTCGGCAAGGGCGTGTTCTATGGCGCGGCGACCGCCGAGGCTCCGGCGTTCGCGGGCCGACACGTCTTCGTCATCGGCGCCGGGAACTCGGCGGGGCAGGGCGCGGTGCACCTGGCGCGCTACGCGGCCAGCGTCACGCTCCTGATGCGGGGCGCGTCGCCGACCATGTCGGACTATCTCGCCAGGCAGATCGAGCGGGCGAGCAACATCCAGGTGCGCCTGAACACCGAGCTGCTCCGCGTCCACGGTCGGCGTCGCCTCGAGGCCGTCGAGGTCAACGACAGGCTGCGTGGGACGGCGGAATCTCTGCCGGGATCAGCGTTGTTCGTGTTCATCGGCGCCGGCCCGCACACGTCGTGGCTGGAGAAAACGCTTCAGCGTGACGAGAACGGGCACATCCTGACGGGGCGCCACGTCGTCCGCGGCGCGACGGGTGTGCCGACGTGGGACGAGGCTCGAGAGCCCTACGTGCTCGAGACGAGCCTGCCCGGTGTCTTCGCGGCGGGTGACGTCCGCCACAACTCGCCGCGCGGCGTGGCCGCGGCCGTCGCCGACGGCGCCATCGCGATTCGCTCCGTCCGCGAATACCTCGGGCATTAGGAACATGGGGGCCCCGAGATGGCCCCCATTCCCCCAACGTTCGGGCCGCCCCGGCCAAGCCGTGGCAGCCCTCTGTAACACGACAGCGCGTCACTCCCCAGGCATGATCACCGTCTTCGCGCCGCGTCCGGCGGAAGCGTGGGCGAATGCCTCCGAGACGCGCGCGAGCGGGAAGCGCGCCGTGATGAGCCGGCCGACGCCGAGTTTGGGCATCAACGCGAGCGCGCGGCGGAACGCGGTGCCCCGGCCGAACGCGCCGGCGATCCTGATCTCGCGGAAGTGCACGTCCCAGAGGCTGAGCGGGAGCTCGCTGCCCTTGGGGCTGACACCGACGAGCTGCACGACGCCGGTGGGCTTGACGAGCGTCATGGCGTCGGCGACCAGCTCGGGCTTCCCCACCGCCTCGCAGACGACGTCGGCGCCGCGCTCGCGGGTGAGCGCCATCACGCGCTCGCGCAGGTTCTCCTTCGTGGGATCGATCACCACGTGGGCCCCGAGCTTCTTCGCGATGGCGCGCCGCTCCTCGAGAGGATCCGACAGGATCAGGCGGCGGGCGCCGCGCCGGCGAGCGAGCACCATCGTGAGCAGTCCCATGATGCCGCCCCCGATGACCAGCACGGTGGCGCCGCGCTCCATCGAGAACTTCTCGAGTCCGGCGAGACAGCACGCCGCCGGCTCGGTCAGCGCGGCGGCGATAGGATCGAGGCCGCGCGGCAGCGGATGCACGCAGCGGGCGGGCAGCGCGACGCGCTCGGCGAAGCCGCCGACGCGGGTTGCCCGGCGGCACTGGCTGATGCGGCCGGCGTCGCACTCAGCGCATTCACCGCAGCCGTAGGACGGCTCGCACGCGACCGCGCGGCCGACGAGGCTTTTCGGCACGCCGCGGCCGACCGCGCTCACCACGCCCGTGTACTCGTGCCCGAGCACGAGCGGCGGCGACCACGGGAACAGTCCCTGGGTCGCGTGGATGTCCGTGCCGCAGATGCCGGCCGCGTGCACGGCGACGACGACCTGGCCCGGCCCTGCGACTGGCTCGGGGACCTCGTCGATCGTGAATTGGGCACCTCCGCGCCAGGTCGCGACGTTCATCTCCGGGTGAGCCTCATCGTGCCGAGCACGTTCGCCTGGCACATCTCGTCGGTCGTCTCGAAGCCCGACCTGACGACACGGGGCGGGGAGCTCGGGTTGTTCGGGTTGTCGGCGGAGTTGTCGTAGACGCACTCGGCCTCGATGACGGTCCCCGACGGCAGCGCCATCGGGCGCTTGACCGCGTAGAGGAGCTGCCACTCGAAGTCCCAGTCGTCGATGTGAAGAAGCGGCTGCCTCGTCCCATCGGGAAAGCGCGCGGTCACCCGCATCTCGCGCCCGAGCAGGTGCATGTGACCGTGGACCGACAGCGCGAGCAGCTCGTCCTGCACGACCGCCGTCGCCACGACCGACGAGTGGGGCGCTCCCGCCGGGATCGAGAAGTTCCAGGCCGACGCGCGCACGCGATTGAGGCGGCGGTCGAACGGCCCCGACGTGAAGTGCAGTCCCACGCGGGTCAGATCGGTCTCGACCGCGTCGCCTGGGTTGTTGTAGTGGACCTGCATGACCAGACGCGCCCCCGGAGGAATTCCCCACGCCACACCCGACGGGATCTCGAGCGGCTGAAATCCCGGCGTCCAGCCGCCCAGGCCACCCTGGGTCTCGAAGCCCGGTCCTCCGAAGCACGGGTAGCCGTCGCCGCGATCGAGCTCGACCGAGCGCCCGGTGACGTCGAGAAAGGTCTGGACGTGATGAACCACTTTCCGATTGCCGGGGAGCACTTCCGAGGCGCGAATGAACCGCCACTCGCCGGGAATCGTGATCGGTACGGCGAAGCAGCGGTAGATGTCGCGCGTTCGCGCCGGAATGGTGAACGGCTTCGTCATCGCCAGCACGGCCCCGGGCCGGCCGAGGGCCCATCCGGTGGGGAATTTCCGCGGCGGCGGCAGATCACGCGGATCGCCCTCGGGCGCACCGTCGTGCACCCACCGGGTCACCAGCGCGATCTCCTCGTCCGAAAGCCGGCGAACGTCCGCGAACTCGCCGTAGCCTGGCACCGCTTTCCACGGCGGCATCTTCCTCGCCGTGACAGCCTTGCGGATCTTGGCGCGGCGTGATGCGGCGTCGTCGTAGGTCAGCAGGGGAAAGGGCGCCACGCTCTCCGGCCGATGGCATTCGTGGCAGTGCCGCTGGAGCAGCGGCGCGATGTGCCTGGTGAAGGTGACGGGCCCGGAGGCGACCAGCGGGGCCTTCGCCGTTTCGCACGCGCCGAGCATCACGACGGCGACGAGCGCGGCGAGCGTGAAGGCCCGGGTCGTCATCAGCGCTAACGCGGTGGCGGCGTGTGCTTGCCCGAGACCTGGGGCGTCGTCCCTTCCTGTCCCTTCTGCTGGCGGTCGAGCCGGGTCTCGCGCGACCAGGTGCGCTTGAGGTCGTCACGCACGTTGAAGCGCAGCCGGCCCAGGCCCTCCGTCTCCAGCTCGATCCGGTCGCCGTTCTGGAAACCGCTCAGGCCACGATGGTTGGTGCCGGTGGCCAGGATGTCGCCGGGCTCCAGCGTGTGGATCGACGTGACCCACTCGATGCAGCGCGGGATCTTGTGGGCCATGTCGCTGGTGTTGAAGTTCTGCTTCAGCTCGCCGTTGACCCAGAGCCTCACCTGGAGCTTGTGCGGGTCGACGATCTCGTCCGCCGTCACGATCCACGGGCCGATCGGGGCGAACGTGTCGCGCGACTTCATCTGATAGAACGTGTTGCCCGCCGGTAGCAGGCCGCGGGCCGACCCGTCGATGAAGTTCGTGTACCCGAAGACGTAGCTCATGGCGTCCGCGGCACGCACGTTCGACGCGCGCTTGCCGATGACCAGGGCCACCTCGGCCTCGCCCTCGAAGATCGTGGCGGGGACGTCGGGAAGCACCATCGTGTCCTCGGGGCCGATGATCGCGCTCGGAGACTTGTGGAACGCGTTGATGGGCGCCGGCTCGCTCCGCGTTCCGTCTTCCATGTAGTTCACGGCCATGCACTCGATGTTGGCGGGCTTGGGCAGGGGAGGCCGGATCTTCACCTGGCCGAGCGGCACGCTCTTGCCGCGGCTCACCGCCTCCTCGAGACGCCGCTTGTAGTCGGCGAAGCGATCGATCAGCCCGCTGACGAGATTGTGTGGACCCGTGTGCGGGATGTCCCGTACCGTGTCCGACACATCGACGACGGCGTCACCCTTCAGCACTCCCAGCTTGAAGTCGTCGAAGAAGAGGATCTTCACGGGTCCCTCCTGTGGGATATGTTGGCGCGGCGAATATACCAGTGATCTCGTTGTCGGGTGAGACCAACGTCCCATAGACCCCGGCGTCGGCTCCGAGACCATATCGTCTGATGAACAAGGTGCTGCGTCGCGCATTCCTGGCGGTGGTGATCGCGCTGCCCGTTCTGGTCGCCCTGACCGTGGGCGTGGCCGCCGTCAACCGCTTCGCCGGGCCCCTGCCGCCCCGCACGTTTTCCATGTCCACGGGGCGGGAGGGCGGCGCCTACCACCAGTTCGCGCTCGAGTACCGGCGGTTGCTAGTGTCCTGTCTCTAACGCTTCTTTACAATGCTTGATCTTCCGCAAGATTGCCGAGGCTGAGGCCGTCCAGATGAAGGGCCGCGGATCTTTGTTGTGGTGGCGGACGTAGGTGC
>Ga0066674_10000701_pt1 | contig 10865 bp, 7 predicted proteins | sample GraSoiAngelo_123_FD_62291 | JGI IMG/M metagenome (GOLD analysis project Ga0066674, IMG submission 62291) | Grasslands soil microbial communities from the Angelo Coastal Reserve, California, USA - 14_0927_02_40cm | ecosystem: Environmental > Terrestrial > Soil > Grasslands | place: USA... | reverse complement strand
CCGCGGGCGAGCTTCTTGTCGAACCGCGCGGCGAAGGGCAGGGCCCGGTGCGCGAGCCCGATGCTGAGCCGATATATGAAGGAAGGGCGCGCCATCAGCGCGGCCGGGGAGGGGGCGTCGCCGTCTTGGTCCGGTAGATCGAGTCCAGCACGGCCCGGAAGACCGTGACCGGGGCCGCGCCCTCGAGCAGGGCGCCCTCGATATAAAAGGTAGGGGTACTCGTCGCGCCCGAGCGCCGCGCGCGCTCGGCGTCCGCGCGGACGTCCGCGGCCGTGGCCCCGGACGCGACGCAACTGGCCAGGCGCGCGCGGTCGAGACCTGCCGAGTCGCCAAGCGCCAGGAGATACGCTCGGGGGGAGGCGAGGGCGGCCCACTGGTCCTGGCGGCGGAACAGCAGGTCGTGCATCGGCCAAAACCGTTCCTGCCGGGCGGCGCACAACCCAACTTCCGCAGCCGTCGCGGCGTTCTTGTGCACGCTCGACAGGGGCAGGTTGATGTACACGAAGCGGACCTTGCCCGTCTGGACGTACTCGCGCTCGAGCAGCGGCATCGTGCCGAGGGCGAACTCGCGGCAGTAGGGACACTGGAAGTCCGACATTTCGTACACGGTCACGGGCGCGTCGGGACGGCCCTTGGTCCGGGCAGCCAGCGGGTCGGGCGCCTGGCGGGATCCCGGGCGGCCCGGCATGATGACGAACCACGCGGCGGCTACGAGGAGTGCACGGATCATGAGGGTTTTCTGGCGACCAACCATAGTCAGTCGTGAGTAGCGGCGCCACGGCGGGACTGTTCCACAATGAAACATCTGTCAGGGCCCGGTCCGCTCTAGCGCGGTGCGGTAAATGATGATATAAAAGCGGCGTTAGCCGTCGCCGTCACCGCGCGTTGTGCGCCCTTCCCGCCGTCGTCGTCGTGCGAGCGCGCGGTTCGTTGAATGAACATCGGTAGGTGCAGTGCGTTGTTGGATTGCCGGACCGCCAGACAGGCGGCGCCGGTTGTGCGTGTCACATTACCTCGCAGGAGGGGACATGCAATTCACACCCCGTCGGTTCATTCCCTTCATTCTCAGCGCGTTTCTCGCTCTACCGGCCCTGCTCGCCGCGCAGGCGCCGGTGACGATCACCGGCAAAGTCACGAGCGACGCCGGCCAGTCGCTAGGGCAGGTCGAAGTCGCGATTCCGACCATGGGGCTGGGCGCGCTGAGCAAAGACGACGGTCGTTACACGATCGTCGTGCCCGGCGCCCGCGTCTCGGGCCAGACCGTGACGATGGCCGCGCGACGCCTGGGCTACAAGTCGCAGAGCGCCCAGGTCACCCTCACCGCGGGAGGTGTGACGCACGACTTCGTGCTCGCGGCCAACCCGCTGCAGCTCGGTGAGGTCGTCGTGACCGGTGCCGGTACCTCCACCGAAACCGAAAAGCTCGGCGCCGTCCGTAACAACGTTTCATCGGACCTGATTCAGAAGGCGGGCGAGACGAACGTGGTCGAGGCACTCGCCGCGAAAGCGCCGAACGTCACGGTGCTCCAGCAGTCAGGAGACGCTGGGGCCGGGTCGTTCATTAACATCAGGGGCATCAGCACCATCCTTGGCTCGAACCAGCCGTTGTTCGTCGTGGACGGCGTCCCCATGGACAACTCGAGTTTCTCGACGGCCAACTTCGACGCATCGTACTCCGGTAACGGCGCGGCCGGGCAGACCGAAAGCACCGTGTCAACGAACCGGCTTGCGGACTTGAACCCGAACGACATCGAGTCCGTGGAGATCCTGAAGGGGCCGGCGGCAAGCGCCATCTACGGATCGAAGGCTGGAGCGGGCGTGGTGCTCATCACGACCAAGTCCGGCCGCCCAGGGCCCACGCATTTCACTTTCCGCTCGTCGACGTCCTTTGACGACGTCAACCACACCTACCCACTGCAGACCAAGTGGGCGCAGGGGGATCTCAATGTCGCTGCTGATACAACGGTCGCGACGGGGTGTGGCCAGCACGCCAGCCAGGGGAACTGCGCCACGTCGTGGGGCCCGCAGGTCACGAGTCCCGTCTACGACCATGCGAACGAGATCTATCGGACAGGGAGCACCCTGGACAACAGCATCGCGATCTCGGGCGGAAACGACCGCACGACGTTTTACCTGTCGGGCGGCAACACCTACCAGCGCGGCATATTCCTCGGTCCGAACAATGACTTCTCGCGCACTTCCGTACGCTTCAAAGGGACGCACCGCCTGGTCGACGTCCTAAAGATCGGGGCAGACCTGGCGTTCGCGGATACGCGCGCCAAGTACACACAGACGGGGAACAACGTCTTCGGCGTCCAGCTCGGTGACCTGCGTACGCCGCCGAACTTCAACAACATGCCGTACTTCGTCAATATCGGTGGTGGCATCCAGGAGCGCTCGTACCGGTTCCAGAGCCCCGGTCCCACCACAGCCCTGAACACGCGCGGCTACGATAACCCGTTTTGGGTGCTCAACCAGCAACTGAACACTTCCAACGTGGGCCGCGTGTACGGCAACGTGAACGCAGAGTATGTGCCGCTCGCGTGGCTCAAGTTTAACTACACCCTCGGCGCGGACTACGCGAACGACGAGCGGCTGGAGGGATGTCCAATCGGATCCACCGATGTCTGCACCAAGGGGCGAGTGATCTCGGCCAAGATCGTCAACTACCAGATCGATCACAACCTCACCGGGACCGCAACCTACACGATCAACCCCGATTTCGGCGGTACGGTCACCGTTGGGCAGAACTTGAACACCCGGAACGTACGGTTCCTGGGAGCCGTGGGCCGCACCCTGGTGGCGCCCACGCCATTCAAGTTGTCGAACACGGTAACGCAAGACCTGCCAGCCGACTCGGAAACGGTGATCCACGACGCCTCGTGGTTCGGCCAGGCGACCTTCGACATGTGGAACCAGCTGCACGTATCGGCGGCGATCCGCAACGACGGTTCGTCGACGTTCGGCCGGCAGAATTTGCGCAGTTGGTTCCCGAAGGGCAGCCTAGCGTGGGAGTTCACCAAGGCGATCGGCGAGCGCTCTTGGCTGTCGTACGGCAAGGCCCGCGTGGCCTACGGTGAGGCGGGCGTGGAGCCGCAGCCCTATCTCACCTCGCAGACGTTCTCGAGCGCCTGTAACGGCGGTATCGCACAGGGGACGTGCAACACGCCCACCCAGAACAACATCGGCGGGCTCACGGCGAGTACGACAAGGGCGGCCTCGGTGCTCAAGCCCGAGCGCTCGAAGGAGTTCGAAGGCGGGCTTGACCTGGGGTTCGCGAAGGACCGGGCCGACGCGAGCATCACCTGGTACAACAAGAAGTCCGAGGATGTAATTCTGCTCGAGCCGCTCGCCGCATCGACAGGCTTCCTGTTCCAGGGCGCGAATGCCGCCACCATCCGCAACCGGGGCTGGGAGCTGGCGGTCAACGCGCGCCTGGTCCAGCAGGCGGACTACGGGTGGATCGTGGGGTTGCAATGGGCTCGCAATCGGAGCCTCGTGCAATCGCTCGGCCCCTTCGGGCACGTGTCGATCGGCGACTTCCTCACCCAGATCGATTCGGTCGGCCAGCCGGTCGGTGTCTACCTCGGCGGCGGGTACTATCGGTGCGGGCTCACCGACCCCGCCACGCCGGTGGCGATCGACGCCGCTGGTACCACGGGGCCTCTCAGTACGGTGTGCAGCGGCGCGCCGAAGGGCGCGCTGTATATCGATCCGACCGGGTTCCCCGTGGGGCCTGACTCGCGCATCATGATGGATCCGAACTACGATTGGACCGGCAATGTGCGGACCTCCTTCCGCTACAAGGGTTTGCAAATCTCCGGCCTGCTCGACGTCCGCCACGGCGGGAAGATCTGGAACGGCACCAAGGGATCGCTCTACAACTGGGGGACCCATCTGGACACCCAACAGCGCGCGATCTGCGACGCCGCCGGGTGCACGGGGAACACGCAGACGTTCGGATCCAGCGGCTGGTTCCCTGGGCCGGTTGTAGGGCCAGGGAAGGGGACGGCGGTCCCCATCGGAGAGAACTGGTATGCCGGGTACGCGGCCTGCCCCTACACGGGCATCGACGAGGCGTGCATCGAGGATGCCGGGTTCGTCAAGCTGCGCGAGATCTCCCTCAGCTACACCATTGACGCGCCCTGGGTGCAGCGCACGATCGGCTTCTCGAGCATCGACCTGCGCATCTCGGGCCGCAACTTGAAGACCTGGAGCAACTATACGGGCTATGACCCTGAGACGAACCTCGGGGGAACGATCTCGTCGAATTTGGGAGCCAGCGGCGTCGATTACTTCAACAACCCGCAGACGCGCTCGTTCTCGTTTGCGGTCACCCTCAACCACTAACCCCGAGGAGATCGACATATGGTTCGCAATACAAGTGTCGCGATCGTCTCGCTGGGCTTGCTCCTCGGGGCGGCAAGCTGTAATAGCTTCTTGACGGGAGACAAGCTGAGCTCGACCCCGAACCAGCCCGCGAGCGCCTCCCTCCAGCAGCTCTTCATGGGCGTGCAGGCCACGCAGTTCGCGTTGCAGGAAGGCCAGATCCCCATGATGGTGTGCATGTGGGTGCAGGCGTGTGGGGCAAGTGGCAACCGCTTTGTCGAGCTGTCGGGGCGCTACAACTTCACCGTGGCCTCGAACGTCGGTGCCAACACGGCAGACTGGGCGCTCATATACGACGCTGGCGGTCTTGTGGACATCCACCAGGCTGAGGCGGACGCCCGGACGGCCGGGGATTCGACTTGGCTCGGGATCGCGAAGATCTGGGAAGCGCTCACGGTGGGGAGTACGGCCGACCAGTGGGGGAACATTCCGTACTCCCAGATTGCGACCAGCCCCACGCCGGCCGCCGACGACCAGTTCGCGGTGTACAACGCCGTACAGACCTTGCTCGACGAGGCGATCGCCGAGCTCCGAAACGCGAGCGGGGGCGGCCCTACCACGGCGGACCTCGTGTTCCGGGGCGACAGGACGAAGTGGATCGCGGTGGCGTACACCCTGAAGGCGCGCTACTTCATGCACACGGCGGAGTCCCTCGGGACGCCCGCTTATCAGAACGCCATCACCGCGGCAACGAACGGCATCGGTGACAACACCGGTGCCGGCGATTTCCGTGCGTTCCATTCGTCGGCGCCCGCGGAACGCAACATGTGGGCCCAGTTCCAGGGGACCTCGTTTGGGAACGACATCAAGGCCGGAAAGACCCTCACCGACATCATGAATGCGCGCAACGATCCGCGATTGCCCGCGTACTTCTGCTTGAACGGGAACGGCGGATACGGTGGCCAAGACTTCAACGCGCCGCAGCCCGCGGCGACGATATCAGGTTATGGATGCACGCCGGCACCACAGCGGTTCGGCGACACGTTCCGGGTGCCCTATGTCACCTATGGCGAGAACGAGCTCATCCTCGCCGAGGCGAACAAGTGCCTTGCGAGCGCGCTGCCATGCAATCACACGACGGCTACCGCGACGGCAGGCGATCCCACCGCCCTCACGCACCTGAACAATGAGCGGACGTACGTCAACACCCTCTATCCGGCGACCGCACCTCAGGTTGCGCTGCCGCCCGTCGGAGCCGTGGTCGGGGCCGCGCTCTTGGACTCGATCATGACCGACAAGTACGTGTTGATGTTCCAGAACATGGAAACGATCATGGATTATCGGCGGACCTGCATTCCGACGATCACGCCCGTGGTCGCGGGCAACACCTTGGGATTCAAGAACGTGCCCGGGGAGCTGTTCTTCCCGTTGAGCGAGCTCGACGCGAACCCGGGCTTGCCGAATCAGAGCACGCGGCTCGCAGCCCACTTCTTCCGGACCCCGGGCGACACGCACGCGTGCACGAACGACGCTGCGCCGTGAGGCCAGCGGTGCGTGCGTAATCGTACGGGCACTGTTATGATGAATGGGGAGCGAATCCGCGGTCGGGGTTCGCTCCCCTACCCATGTAGGAGTCGAGGCCAAGGCGGGGATCAATGGACTCACGCCGTGCCCTCCTAGTCGCCGGAGTGCTCGCGCAGGTCGGCTGCTACAACTACCTGCCGTTGCGACGGTCGGGTCTCGTCCCGTCGAGCCACCTGTCAATCACGCTCACCGAGTCCGGCTCGGATGAGCTGGCTCCCTATCTGGGGCCGAACGTGCTCGTGGTCCGCGGGCGCTACGTGGGCCCGAACGAGCGCGGCCTTGCGGTCTCGGTGGAGTCCGTGGAGTCGCGCCGGGGGGGCATCGCGCGGTGGGCCGGCGAGACGATCGTCGTACCTGCGGAGTTCGTACGGGCATTGGAGCAGCGCCAAGGTTCGTGGAGCAAGACGCTCCTGCTCGCCAGCGCGTCGGTAGTAGGGTTCGTGGTGGCCTACGAGGCACTCGGCCCGGGCTCCAGCGGGGACGTCGCCGGGCGGTCCGGGCCCGGGCCCAGTCGGCACTGAAGTGAACGAGCTTGCCACGGCGGGGTATGGAGGAACTCATTGGGAGATGTGCGTATGCGCGCCGCAGTCTTCATCGCCGCCTGCTTGACCGCAGGGTGCTACTCTTACACTCCGCTCACGACCACCGACCCTGAGCCGGGGACATCTCTCGTGACCACCCTTACGGACGACGGGGCGCGTGAGCTGGCCCGCTATCTCGGGTCGGACGTCTTCCTCGTGCGCGGACGCTGTGTGGGCGGGGACGAGCTCGGCCTGCGCGTGTCGGTCGCCGCGGTGGAGACGAAGGGTGGCGACCTCAAGTTGTGGGGCGGCGAGATCGTCACCATTCCCGCGGCCGCCATTGCGTCGGTCGAGATCCGGCGCTTCGCCAAGGGGCGGAGCCTCTTGCTCGCCGGTGTCGGCGTGGCGGGCGTGGCTGCGACTACCTTGGCGTTCTCCTTGACGGGCAGTGGCTCCGCCCCGGGCGCCAAACCGCCGCCACCCCCGCCCAAGTAGCTTCGTCCTAGAACACGCCGACGCTCGAGCGGCGCAGGTCCGTCTCGAGCGTCCATTCGATGTATTGGCCGGGCTGAATCACCAGGGTCTGCGTGCGGGCGTAGTCCGTGCTGCCGATCGGATCGCCAAGCAGTTGCAACTCATGCCCCAAGCCGAGCAGCCGGACGGGGATGAAGAACACCCTCGAGGACGATCCGGTTACGGTACCCACCCGCGTTTCCTGGCCGTCATGCAGGACGTAGACCACCACGTCTAGATAGTTGTGGTTGGTGACGCTGAGGGCGATCTCGCCCTCGGGGACGTCGAACGCGGGCAACCGCTCGGCCTTGTTGCCCCGGTTGAATACGAAGCAGGCGGGTGAGACAGCGAGCAGCGCGACGAGCGCCGCCCGGAGCCGAAGCACGCGGACCGAGCGCTCGCGGGTCATGCGAGCGAACGTATCACGCGCTCGGAACAGGCGGAAGGCGACGCACCAGGCACGTGTGGGCATGACAATTCCCGGACAAACACGCGTCGTCTTTACAGTCCAGATGTTCCGTTTTGTAACACCACCGAGCTTGCGACTGCTCGTGCCGCGGGACACCTTAGCGAGGCCGTTCCACTCCTCTTCCCCCGTCATTAGGAGAGTGGCATATGCGCCACGCATGGTCCGCTTGCCGTCCTTCTTGCTCGTCCGCCGTCTCACTCGGAGCGCGATGCAGATGTAGTTGCCGGTAGGCCGTCGGAGCTGGCCTACCGGATGCCTGCGCGACCGACTCACCGCAACGCTCCGCGGGTGCTGCAGCGTGTGCCCGCGCCGGCCGGATCCCGTTCCAGGACCCTTTGGATGAGGACACGCTCCATGAACGCATTTCGCATTCGCCAATTCCTCGGCAGCGCGGCAGCGATCCTGTTGCTCGCAGCGGTTGTCGCCGAGCCGGTGCAGGCGCAGCGCGGCACAGTCGCTGGGCAGGTGACGGACAAGTCGAACCAGCCGGTGTCGGGCGCCTCGGTGATCATCATCGGCACCAGCCTCCAGGGGCGCACGACCCGCGAAGGCCGCTTCACGCTCACGAACGTGCCGGCGGGCCAGTACCAGGTCCAAGTCCGGCTGATCGGCTACGCGACCGCGACGAGCCCGGTCACCGTGGCCGCTGGTCAGACCGCGACAGCCGACTTCGTGCTCACCGCGGCTGCCGTGCCGCTCGATGTGGTCATCGTGTCGGCCACGGGACAGGAACAGCTCAAGCGCGAGAGCGGCAGCAACGTGGGGACGATCGACGCGGCCACCGTCGCGCAGGCCGCCTTGCCGACCAACGCCGCAGATCTCCTCAACTCCCGCGTGCCGGGCGTGGAGGTGATGCAAAGCGGCGGGACCACCGGGACCGGGTCCCGCATCCGGATCCGGGGCGCGACCAGCCTCTCGCTCCGTAATGAGCCGATCATCGTCGTGGACGGCGTGCGCGTGGACAACGTCCCGAACGCCGACGGCGGACTGGGCGCGGCGGGCGGGCAGGCGCCGTCGCGTCTCAACGATCTCAACCCGGAGGACTGGGAGTCGGTGGAAGTGGTCAAGGGTCCGTCCGCGGCGGCGCTGTACGGTACCGACGCGGCCAACGGCGTGATCCAGATCCGAACCAAGCAAGGGCGGCCCGGGCCCACGAAGTGGAGTGGATATCTCGAAGGCGCCGTGCTGAACGACCCGACTCAATGGCCGGCGAACTATTTCTCCCGCGGGAGCAACGGCAGGTCCTGCCGCCTGACGTCCCAGGCCTTGGGAAGCTGCACGGTGGTCGCCGTGGACAGCTTCAACCCGCTCGAGCAGAACTCGCCGTTCCGGCAGGGGGTGCGCCAACAGTACGGTGTGAACGTCTCGGGGGGCAACGAGGCCACCACGTTCTACGTGTCCGGGGATTTCCAGCGTGAGAAGGGCATCTTCGAGTCGAACGACCTCAAGAAGACCAACCTGCGCGTCAACCTGCACAACCAGATCAGCCAGCTGATGGATCTGTCGGTCACGAGCGCCTACGTGTCGAGCGATCTGGCGCTCCCACAGAACGACAATAACTCCTTCGGGATCCTCCCGAGCGGGCTGCTCGGGTTCGCGTTCGACACGGCCGCGCCCCTCGCGAACGTGCCGAATCCACGAGGCGGGTACCGATTCCTCACGCCGGCACAGGCCACCGCTATTTCCGCCACCCAGCGCATCGAGCGCTTCACGGGTGGCCTGAACCTCAACTTTCGGCCGTGGAGCTTCCTCTCGGTGCGCGGCACCGCGGGCTACGACGTGAACAACCAAGGCGACAACTTCCTGAACCCCCCCAGCGTGAACCCCTTCGATCTCGAGGGGAGCGCGTTCGGGTACCGCGCGCAGGTCCGCACCTACTCGGCGAACCTGTCGTCGACGGGGTCGTTCCGCCTGTCGCCGGTGGTGACGTCGAACACGACGGTGGGGGTGCAGTACACTAAGAACATCTTCGAACAGATTCGGGCGTCCGGTCGACGGATTGTCACGGGAACCGGTGGGGTAGGCGGGGTGGTCATCCCGGCGGCGAGCGATTCCATCGCGCCGCAAGTCACGCTGGGCGGCTACGTCGAAGAGCAGATTGGCATCCGCGACCGGGTGTACCTCACCGGGGCGCTGCGTGCCGACAAGAACTCAGCATTCGGCACGGAGTTCAGCAATATCCTGTACCCGAAGCTCTCCGGTTCGTGGGTGATCTCGGAGGAGCCGTTTTTCCCGCGCCTGAGCTGGCTGTCTAGCCTCCGGCTGCGGGCCGCGTGGGGCGGGTCCGGCCGGGCGCCGGGAACGCTCGATGCCCAGCGGTTCTTCGTGCCCGTCGCGGTGGCGGCGGACGGCAGCGACTTGCCCGGGGTCACGATCGGTGGGGTCGGGAATGCGGGCCTCAAGCCGGAGCGGACCCGGGAAATCGAGACCGGGTTCGACGCGGACTTCGCGCAGCAGCGGATCCACTTCGAGGCCACGTATTACGACAAGGACTCGAAAGACGCTCTGGTCGCGGTCCCGATCGCGGGGTCGGCGGGTGAAAGCTTCACCCGGCTGGACAACCTCGGCGAGGTGAGCAATAAGGGCGTGGAGTTCCTCCTCTCGGCCCAGGTGATCAATACGCCGAGCCTCTCCTGGAGCGTGACCGCGAGCGCGTGGGGGAACAAGAACCGCGTCCTCGCCACCGACGCGGACAGCACGCCGATCATCTTCGGCCTGGGCGGCTCGACGCAGCGCCACCAGGTCGGGTACCCGGCAGGCGGCTATTGGGGCACGTCCTACACCGCCCGGGATCTCAACGGCGATGGGTTGATCGATCCCATCGCCGAGATCACCCTGGGCGATTCGGACACGTTCCAGGGCTCGTCGGTCCCGACGCGCGGCCTGTCGATCTCCACGGAAGTCAATTTCCTGCGGCATTTCAGCCTGCACGGCCTGCTCGACGGCCGCTGGGGCGGCAAGCTCGACAACAGCACCGAGCAGTTCCGTTGCTTGTTCTCGATCTGCCGAGGCCTTCGCGTTCCGAGCTCGTCGCTCGAGGAGAAGGCGGCAGCGGCCTCCGCGCTGTTCTACGGGCTTGAGACCGGATATTTCGAGGATGCGGGCTTCCTGAAGCTGCGCGAGCTGTCCCTGACCTACTTCGCTCCCGCGATGTGGGCCTCCCGCATCGGAGCCAGCGCACTCAGCCTGACCATATCGGGTCGCAACCTGGCGACGTGGACGAATTACAAGGGCCCTGATCCCGAGGTGAGTCAGTCAGGGCAGTTCAACTTCAGCGTCGCCGACTTCCTGACGCAACCGCCGGTGCGGTCGTTCGTCGCCCGCGTCAACGTCACCTACTGAGCCCGAGGAGAACGCCATGAAGCATACAGCTACGCTGCTCGCGCTCCTGGGGGTCGCGCTGGTGACGGCCCAGGCCGGCTGCAACGACCCGCTGCGCGTGCACATTTC
>Ga0066674_10000678_pt1 | contig 11006 bp, 13 predicted proteins | sample GraSoiAngelo_123_FD_62291 | JGI IMG/M metagenome (GOLD analysis project Ga0066674, IMG submission 62291) | Grasslands soil microbial communities from the Angelo Coastal Reserve, California, USA - 14_0927_02_40cm | ecosystem: Environmental > Terrestrial > Soil > Grasslands | place: USA... | reverse complement strand
CGCGAGCGCGTGCGGCAGCTGCGGGATCGCGCGCTCAAGCGGCTGCGGGATGGGGACGTGGGGAAGGCCTTAGCCAGCTTCGCCGCGTAACGGCTTTTCACGACGGCAAGACGGCACGTTACCCGAAGTGGCCGGCGGAGTCCCGCTGGCCATTTCGCTTTTTCGGGCAACGGGCAACGTGCAACGTGCAACGTGCGACGTTAGTTTAGCCCCGTGATCGAGCGCATCGGCCGAAGGACCGTCGACGCCGTCAAGGCCGTCGGCCGCTTCGGCCATTTCGTGTCCGACCTGGGCCGCGCCCTTCCGGACGTCGCGACGTGGGGCGGGCTCACCGTCGTCCAGATGCGACGGGTGGGAGTGGATTCGCTCCCGGTCGCCCTCTTCATTGCGGCGTTCACCGGCGTGGTGCTCGCCCTGCAGGCTTCCTACACGTTCACCGGCACCGTGCCGCTGTACTTCGTCGGTACGCTCGTGGGCAAGACGATGATGCTCGAGCTCGGCCCCGTGCTCGCGGGGCTCGCCCTCGCCGGCCGGGTCGGCGCGAGCATGGCGGCGGAGCTCGGGACCATGAAGGTGACCGAGCAGGTGGACGCCCTCGAGACGCTCGCCTACGACCCGCAGAGCTTCCTCGTCATCCCGCGCGTCCTCGCGGGTACCCTCATGTTCCCGGTGATCGTGGCGCTCGCCATCCTCGTCGGGATCGCCACCGGCTGGCTCGCGAGCCTCGTCCTGCTCGATCTGTCGACGCAGGAATTCGTGAAGGGCCTGAAGCTGTTCTACCGCTTCAAGGACACCTGGTTCGGGCTCTTCAAGAGCGCCACGTTCGGCTGCACGATCACCCTGGTCGGGTGCATGGTGGGGCTCGGCACCCGCGGCGGCGCGGAAGGCGTCGGCCGCAGCACGACGCGGGCGGTCGTCTACTCCGCCGTGCTGCTGCTCGTGCTCGACGCCTTCTGGGCGCTCGTGCTGCTGCGATGATCCAGTTCGCGGACCTGTACAAGGCCTTCGACGGCAAGCCGGTGCTCGCGGGGGTCACGCTCGACGTGCACGACGGGGAGACGATGGTGATCATCGGGTACTCGGGCAGCGGGAAGAGCGTCGCGCTGAAGCACGTCGTCGGACTGTTGCACCCCGATGCCGGGGACGTCATTGTTGACGGCCGGCCGGTCGCGGCGCTCGACCGGGCGGGGCTGTACGGCCTGCGGCGCGAGATCGGATTCGTGTTCCAGTTCGCCGCCCTGTTCGACTCCATGAGCGTGGCCGACAACGTCGCGCTCGGGCTGCGGCGCCGCGGGCTGGCGGAGGACGAAATCGCGGAGCGCATCCGGGAGGCGCTGGCGCTGGTCGACCTGACGGGCGCGGAGGAGCGTATGCCGGCGGAGCTGTCGGGCGGCATGCGGAAACGCGTGGGGATCGCGCGCGCCATCGCCCTGCGGCCGCGCTACCTCCTGTACGACGAGCCGACCACCGGCCTCGACCCGGTGACGTCAGCGGTAATGGACCAGCTGATGGTGCGAACCCGCGAGCACCTGGGGGTGACGGGGATCGTGGTGACGCACGACATGCGCAGCGCCTATACCGTGGGGGACCGGATCGCCATGTTGTACGAGGGTCGGATTCGCCAGGTCGGACCCGTCGCCGAGATCCAGCAGACCGGCGATCCCGTGGTGCGGCAGTTCATCGAGGGACGCCCTGCATGAAGCGGGAAAACGAGTTCGCCGTCGGCGTCGTGGTCATCGCCGCGTTCGCCGTGGTGGTGGCCGGCGCGCTGTGGCTCTCGGGCGCGCACCTGGGGAGGACCGAGGCGGTGTACACGGCCCGGTTTCGCACCGTGGGGGGTCTGGGCGCCGGGGACCCCGTGGTGCTGCGGGGCGTGCGGGTCGGCCGCGTCGAGGCGATCCGCCTGGCCCCGGGAAACTGGGTCGAGGCGGACCTGAAGATCTATGCCGGCGTGACGCCGCCGGCCACGCCCGCCGTCATCGCCGCGTCCGCCTCCCTGTTCGGCGAGTGGGCGGCGACGCTCATCTCGCGGGACCCGCCGCCGGCCGACCCGAACGTGCGCCAGGCGCTGGCCGAGGCGCAGGCGGCGGGCGGCGGGAAATGGCCCGGCGCGACCCTTCCCGACATCGGTCAGCTCACGGCCCAGGCGAGCCGCATCGCCACCGACATCGCCACCGTCGCCAATCGCGTGCAGACCGCGTTCGATTCGGAGGCGGTGAACGAGCTGCGGCGTTCGATCAAGGACTTCGGCCAGATCGCCGATCGGCTCGCCAGAGTCACGAACGAACAGGCGGACGTCATCGGCTCGGTCGGGTCGAACCTGCGGCAGGGATCGGACGTGCTCGCCAAGGCCGCGACGAGCCTGCAAGGCACGCTGGGGCGGGTCGACTCCGCCACCAACCAGGGCCAGCTCGCCACGATCCTCAATAACTCCGCGGCGACGAGCGCCAACCTGCGCTCGGCGTCGCAGGACGTCCACGACCTGCTCGAGGCCGCCCACAAGAACCAGGAGAGCCTGGTGCGCACGCTCGTGGCCGCCGACAGCGTCATGTCCCGCATCGCGAACCGCACCGGCACGCTCGGCCTGCTCGTGTCGGACTCGACGTTGTACAAGGAGACGACCCTCACGATGATCCAGCTGCGACAGCTGCTGTCCGACATCCAGGCGAACCCGCGCAAGTATTTCACGTTCAGCGTGTTCTAAGCCAATGCTGCAGTGTGAACGCGGAACGCGGAACGCGGAACGCGGAACAGAAATGGGATGTCGTGCGACGCGGAGCTGCCACCGCTGTTCCGCGTTCCGCGTTCCGCGTTTCGCGTTCGAAGCATGAAGCGCCACCAGTCCCGGGCCACGCGCGAGACCAGCGCCGGCGGTGTCGTCTTCCGGCGGGCGGCGGGCGGCCCGCCACGTTTTCTTCTGATCCGGGACTCGTACGAGAACTGGGGGTTCCCCAAGGGCCACCTCGAGCGGGGCGAGCCGCCGGCCGAAGCGGCGCGCCGCGAGGTGGCCGAGGAGACCGGTCTCGACGACCTCATCGTGCACGGCCCGATCCAGGTGATCGACTGGTACTTCCGGTTCGGCGGCAAGACGATTCACAAGTACTGTCACTTCTTTCTGTTCGAGTCGCGCCGCGGCGACCCGGTGCCCCAGGCGGAAGAGGGGATCACGGACTGCGCCTGGTATCCGCTGGAGCAGGCGAGGCGCACGATCTCGTACGACAACGCCCGCGGGGTCCTGGAGCGAGCGGCCGAGATGGTGCAGGCGCTCGCGCCCGAGAGCGGCGGCGCGGGGTGACGGCCGTCGTCCTGGCATACCATCCGCGCCGCGAGGCGCGTCGCGCCGTGAAGTCGGGGTACCCGCGCGAAGCGGGCTCGGTATGTCTGTGCCGCAGCCTCCAGGCGCTGGAGCGCCTCCTGTACCAGCGTCTCGTGGATGCCGTGGTGATCGACGTGAAGGCCCCGGCCGTCCCGACGACCGCCCTCGCGCTGCCGGCGCGCTTCCCCCGCATCCCGATGTACGTGCTGTCGGCGTTTCGCCCCGACGACGGCACCCTGTTGTCGGCGTGCCACGCGGCGGGCTTCACCGGCATCCTGGTGGAGGGAGTAGATCACGCGATCGCGGGTGAGTGGATCGCGGCGCGGACGGCGCAGGTGGCGCGGCGCGCGGCGCTGGCCGACGCCCCCAAGCTGCTGCGCCTCACCGACCGCCTGCAGCTGGCCGCGTGGGATGAGGTGCTGCGCCGCGTCGGCGTCCCGACGCAGACCGCGCACCTCGCTCAGGCGCTCCGGGTCACGCGCGAGCACCTGTCGCGCGAGTTCGCCGCGGGCGGGGCGCCGAACCTGAAGCGCGTGATCGACCTGGCGCGCACGGCGTGCGCGGCCGACCTGCTCGGCAACCCGGGCTACAGCGTGAGGCAGGTGGTACGGATCCTGGGGTATGCCTCCCCGAGCCACCTGGCCGGCGCGGCCCGCCGCGTCGCGGGGGCGACGCCGCAAGAGCTGCGGGAGGTGGGGGCGCGGGGGGTGCTGGCGAGATTCCTTAAAGGAAGAACGAGGTCGCGGATATAAAATGCGGAGTGTGGAGTGTGGAATGCGGAATTGCACGGGTGGGTCGATCCAGGGGACCGGCGGTCCGGCTCGACGATCGCGCGGTCCATTCCGCATTCCCCATTCCGCATTCCGCACTCATGTGATAAAGTTCACAAACTCCAACTCCCGATCCCATGGCCACTGACTCCATCCTGCGACCCGGCGAGCTGAAAGAGATCCTCCTCAAGGAAATCCAGACCGCCGACCTGGCCGAACTCGACGTGCGCGAGGTCGGCACCGTGCTGGAGGTGAAGGACGGGATCGCCCGCATCTACGGCCTCACGTCCGCGATGGCGGGCGAGATGCTCGAGTTCACCTCCTCGGAGACGAGCGAGAAGGTGACCGGCCAGGCGCTCAACCTCGAAGAGGACAACATCGGCGCCGTCATCTTCGGCGACTATCTGGTGCTGCGCGAGGGGGACGAGGTCCGGCGCACGGGCCGCGTGCTCGACGTGCCGGTGGGCCCGGCGCTGGTGGGACGGGTGGTGGACGCGTTGGGCCGTCCGGTGGATGGGCTCGGCCCGGTGCACACGACCCAGACGCGCAAGGTCGACATCGTGGCGCCCGGCATCATCAAGCGCCAGCCGGTGAAGGAGCCGCTGCAGACCGGGATCAAGGCGATCGATTCGATGATCCCGATCGGGCGGGGCCAGCGCGAGCTGATCATCGGCGATCGCGGCACCGGCAAGACCGCCATCGCGATCGACACGATCATCAACCAGAAGGGCGAAGGGGTGATCTGCGTCTACGTGGCGATCGGCCAGAAGAGCTCGACCGTCGCCGCGGTGGTGGAGCGGCTGAAGCAGCACGGAGCCATGGACTACAGCATCGTGCTGGTGGCCTCGGCCGCCGAGCCCGCGCCAATGCAATACATCGCCCCCTTCGCGGGCTGCGCCATGGCCGAGTACTTCATGTACGACGAGAAGAAGGCCACGCTGTGCGTGTACGACGACCTGTCGAAGCAGGCCGCCGCGTACCGGCAGCTCTCGCTCGTACTGCGACGCCCGCCGGGCCGCGAAGCGTACCCGGGGGACGTGTTCTATCTGCACAGCCGGCTGCTCGAGCGGGCGGCGAAGCTGTCGAATGAGATGGGTGGCGGCTCGCTCACCGCGCTCCCGATCATCGAGACGCAGGCGGGTGACGTCTCCGCGTACATCCCGACCAACGTCATCTCCATCACCGACGGACAGATCTTCCTCGAGACCGACATGTTCTACTCGAACGTGCGGCCCGCGATCAACCCGGGAATCTCGGTGTCGCGCGTGGGAGGGAGCGCGCAGATCAAGGCGATGAAGCAGGTGGCGGGTCGGCTGCGGCTCGACCTGGCGCAGTACCGCGAGCTCGAGGCGTTCTCGCAGTTCGGCTCCGAGCTCGATCAGGCGACGCAGAAGCAGCTGGCCCGCGGCGAGCGCGTGGTCGAGGTCCTGAAGCAGCCGCAGTACCTGCCGATGCCGGTCGAGCGCCAGGTGATGGTCATCTTCGCGGTGACGAACGGCTATTTGGACGACGTGGCGCCGGAGCACATCAAGGCCTGGGAGCAGGGCTTCCTCGACTTCATGGTGGCGCAGCATCCGGAGCTGGGCCAGGAGATCCGCACGCGCAAGGTGCTCGCCGACGAGCTCGCCGCGCGGCTGCGCGCGGCCATCGACGAGTACAAGAAAATCGCGACGCGCTGATGGCGAAGCCCCGCGAGCTGCGCCGGCGGATCAAGTCCGTCCAGAACACCCGCAAGATCACCAAGACGATGGAGCTCGTGGCCACGTCGAAGCTCAAGCGCGCGCAGGACCGTGTCGTGACCGCGCGCCCGTACGCCGCCGCGCTGGCCGAGGTGATCGGCGACCTCTACTCCCCCGAGCTGGCCGAGCGGTTTCCGCTGCTGCGCCAGCCGAAGGATGGGAGCGCGAGCGGCCGGCGGGTCGCGCTGCTGCTGATCACGTCGAACCGCGGGTTGTGCGGCGCGTTCAACGCCAACCTGATCCGCGAGGCGCGCCACCGCATCGACGAGCTCGAGGGCCAGGGCGCCACCGTGGGGCTGCACATCGTGGGCAAGAAGGGCATCACCTTCTTCAGGTTCGCGAAGCGCCCGATCGCATCGCAGCGGACCGATATCGGCGACAAGCCTACGGCGGCCCACGCCGCCGAGCTGGTGGGGCCGTTGATGGCGCAGTTCGCAGCGGGCGCGCTCGATGCCGTCGACGTGGTGTTCGCGCAGTTCAGGAGCGCGGTGTCGACCCCGCCGACGGTGCTGCGCATTCTACCGATCGCTCCGCCTCGGGTCAGTGGCCGGTCCGCCAATTACATTCTCAAACCCTCCGCCGAAGCGATCCTCGAGCAGCTGTTGCCGCTGTACGTCCGCAACCAGGTGTACCGGGCTCTGGTAGAGACGGCGGCGGCGTTCCTCGGTGCACAGCGCACGGCCATGAAGAACGCGACCGACAACGCCGGCGACATCATCGAGCTGCTGCAGCGGACCTACAACCGGGCGCGACAGGCGCAGATCACACAGGAGATCGCGGAGATCGTGGGTGGGGCGGAAGCGTTGAAAGGATAGAGAGGATTCTCATGGCGACACGAACCAAGGACGCTCCCAAGAAGCCCGCGGTCGAGTCCAAGCAGAACACCGGCAAGGTCGTTCAGGTCATCGGCCCCGTGCTCGACGTGGAGTTCCAGCCGGAGCACCTGCCGGAGCTCTACAACGCCCTCCGCGTCGATCACGCGGGCGACGGCGTCCACCTCGTGGCCGAGGTGCAGCAGCACATCGGTCGCAACCAGGTGCGCGCCGTGGCGATGAGCTCGACCGACGGCGTGGTGCGCGGGATGGACGCCGTGGACACGGGGGAGGCGATCACGGTCCCGGTCGGCGAGCCCTCGCTCGGCCGCATTCTGAACGTGCTGGGCGAGCCGGTGGACGAGGGAGAGCCGATCCCGTCCGCTGCCGAGCGCTGGCCGATCCATCGCGAGGCGCCCAAGTTCGTCGATCTCGAGCCCAAGACCGAGGTGTTCGAGACCGGGATCAAGGTGATCGATCTGGTGGCGCCGTTCGTGAAGGGCGGCAAAATCGGACTGTTCGGCGGCGCCGGCGTCGGCAAGACAGTCATCATCATGGAGCTGATCCACAACGTGGCCATGGGCCACGGCGGGCGATCGGTGTTTTGCGGCGTGGGCGAGCGGACGCGCGAGGGCAACGACCTCTACCTCGAGATGAAAGAGAGCGGGGTGCTGAAGTCCTGCTCCCTGATCTACGGCCAGATGAACGAGCCGCCGGGCGCCCGGCTCCGCGTGGGGCTCTCGGGCCTCACGGTCGCGGAGTACTTCCGCGATATGGAAGGACAGGACGTGCTGGTGTTCATCGACAACATCTTCCGCTTCACCCAGGCCGGCTCGGAAGTTTCCGCGCTGCTCGGCCGGATGCCGTCGGCCGTCGGCTATCAGCCGACCCTGGCGACGGAGATGGGCGAGCTGCAGGAGCGCATCACATCGACCAAGAAGGGCTCGATCACGTCGGTGCAGGCGATCTACGTCCCCGCCGACGACCTGACCGACCCGGCGCCGGCGACGGCATTCTCGCACCTCGACGCGACCGTGGTGCTGTCGCGCCAGATCTTCGAGTTGGGGATCTACCCGGCGATGGATCCCCTGGCATCGTCGTCGCGTCTGCTCGACGCCCAGTACTTGGGCGAGCGGCACTACAAGGTCACCGTCGAGGTGCAGCGGATCCTGCAGCGGTACAAGGACCTCCAGGACATCATCGCGATCCTCGGTATGGACGAGTTGTCCGAGGAGGATAAGCAGCTGGTCGGGCGCGCCCGCCGGGTGCAGCGCTTCCTGTCGCAGCCGTTTTTCGTCGCGACCCAGTTCACGGGTCTCGAGGGGAAGTATGTCAAGCTGGAGGAGACGATCAGCTCGTTCGAGCGCGTCGTCGCGGGCGAATTCGATCAACTCCCCGAGCAGGCGTTCTATATGGTCGGGGGGATCGACGAGGTCGTCGCGCAGGCGAAACGCCTGGCCAGCGCCTGAGTGATGCACGTCACAGTCATTTCCCCCGAGCGAGGCGTATTCGATGGCGCCGCGGACGCCGTGGTCGCCCCGGCGTTCGACGGGCAGGTCGGCATCCTGCCGGGCCATGCGCCGTTCATGACGCTGCTGGGTAAGGGCGTGCTGACGGTGCGGGTCGCCGGGGGCGGCGATCGCTTCGAGGTCTCCGGTGGATTCCTCCAGGTGGTGGGCGACGCGGTCCGCATCGTCGCCGACCAGGTCCAAACGTCGTAATGCGGTGTATCACGCGCCCGTCAACTCCTCGCTCGGAGGGCTATCCGTATGCGGAAGCTGATCGGCAGTGCAGTGCTCGTGACGGTGCTCGCGATCGCACCGACGCTCGCCTCGGCTCAGCGACGCCCGGCCGCGCGGGCGGCTGCCCCACGCTCCCAACAGCACCCGTCGTTCGGGGTACAGCTCGATTGGGGAAACGACCCTAACTTCGGGATCGGCGGGCGCGGTGTGTTCCCGCTCCAGTCGCTCTTTCCCAAGACCCCGCTCGATGGCATCGTTTCGTTCGACTATTTCTTTCCCGGCAATAACGTGAAGTATTGGGAGATCAACGGCAACGTCGCGTATCGTTTCCGAGTCCCCGCGCGCAGTTCGCTCGGTCCCTACGCCGGCGGTGGGCTGAACATCGCCCATGCATCCGTTACAATAGCTGGCGTGAGCGGCTCCGACACGAAGGCGGGGCTGAATCTGCTCGGCGGCACGACGTTCAAGGTGAAGCGCAGCACACTCATCCCGTTCGTGGAGGGTCGCGGGGAGCTCGGTGGCGGCAAGACCTTCATTCTTACTGGCGGCGTCCGCTTCTGATCTGAAAGGAGACGCGCATGCGGCGTGACCTTGCGTTGCTCGTGGTTGTCGGTCTCTCCGCGGGCACCGCCCGGGCGGCCGCCCAGGCGACGGGCACGACGACGTTCAACGCCCCGTATCGCGCGTTCGTGCGCTCCGAGATCGGCGTGTTGTTGAGCTTCCCCAACGGCGGCGGCACGGCGCTCGAAGGAGCCTACCGGATCGCGCGCTACGGATTCGACCTCGGCTTCAAGGCCGGTTTTTTCACTCCGTCCGGGGCCGGTGACACCGAGCTGCTGCTCGGCGCCGAGGCGCGGCAGCGCGTGATCACCCACACGATCGACTTCCCGCTGGACGGCGCGGTGATCGTCGGCGTGGGCGGGAACTTCGTGAGCGGCGCGTCGCAGCTGATCATCCCGGTCGGGCTCTCGCTCGGGCGCCGCGTCGATCCGCGGGGCTCGACGGTGAGCATCGTGCCGTACGTGCAGCCGACGATGTACGTGCTCGCCGGCAGCGCCGTCACCAACCACGTGCGGTTCGCGCTCGGCCTGGGCGGCGACTTTCGGCTGAGCCGCGTGTTCGACGCCCGCATCAGCGCGGGCCTGGGCGACAGCGAGGGTGTGTCGATCGGCGCCGTGTGGGTGCATTAGAGCGACACACGATTGACTCGCCGGCGCGGCATTCCTACTGTGTGTGGGCGTCCTGTGTGTGGGCGTCTGTTTCTGGAGGTCGACATGAAGCGCGCAATCGCAGTAGTCGGATTGTTCGCGCTCGTCGCTGCGCCCGCGGCGACGCAATGGCTCGGTATGCCGAGCTGGAATAGCCCAAATGGTAGCAACGGCGTCGGGATCTCGGTGGATTACGGACAGCCCGGGCCGGGTGCGGGAAATGGCACTGCCTACGGCGGCCGTGTGTCTCTCAGCACGGGCACGACGATGGTGACGGCCGGGGGCTCATCGTGGAAGCCAGAGGCCTTCAATGCCCGCGTCACGTCGTGGGGTGCAGCGCTGGCGGCCCGCCTAATCGGCGGCCACGTGGTCCCGGTCGCCGTCAATCTGCAGCTCGGTGGGGCGTACCACGCGCAGCTCACGTCGGGAACACAGACGCTGCCCGAGGCGACCAGCGCGCTGGCCGCGGTGGGCCTGAGTACGCCGCTCTCCGTTTCCCTGATCCGCCTCGAGCCGTACTTCTCCCCGAGCGTGCGGTACCACAGGTACTGGAACGTGCCGGCGGGCGTACGGAAGGAGGAAACGAACTTCGGGTGGGTGCTCGGGGGCAACGCCGACTTCGGGCCCGTGGGCATCCACGTCGCCTACGATTCCGAGAAGTTCGCCGATGGCACGACACATGGCGTGTTCGGCGTGGGAGCAAACCTGCAGACCAGGTTCCCACGCGCGATGTGAGTCACCTTACTTCGAGGTCGATATGAAGCGTGCAGTCTTGATTGTAGGTGTCGCCGCGCTCGCGACTACACCGGCGGCGGCGCAGTGGCTCGGGATGCCCGTATGGAACAGCCCGAAGGGCGGCACCGGCATCACCATCAACGGCGACTGGGGCAGGCCCGATTCGACCTCCGGCAAGGGCAACGCGTTCGGCGGCCGCGCCTCGCTCGGTCTCGGCACGCTGACCCTGACCGCCGGCGTCGCGAGCTACAAGCCCGAGAACGCCACCTCGAGTATCACGTCCTACGGTGGCAACGCGGCGATGCGCGTCATCGGCGGCAGTCTCATCCCGGTGTCGCTGAACCTGCAGGTCGGCGCGGCGCGCAGTGATTCGAGCAGCCCCACCCGGCCGGCCACGACGAGCGTGACCGGTGCGGCGGGCCTCGCGATCAGCCTGCCCACGCCCGGCGTGAGCATCGAGCCGTACGTTTCCCCCGGATTCCGCTATCGCAGGGCGTCCGGAACGGGCAACACGAACTTCGGGTACACCATCGGCGCGAACGTGAGCTTCGGCATGTTCGGCGTCCATGCCGCCTACGATTACGAGCACGTGAGCGGCGGCCACGTCGGCATCCTCGGCCTCGGGGCGCACGTGGCGATCAAGGTGCCGCTCGGCATGTGATGCTGGTTCACAAGCGCGATTGA
>Ga0066674_10000659_pt1 | contig 11117 bp, 9 predicted proteins | sample GraSoiAngelo_123_FD_62291 | JGI IMG/M metagenome (GOLD analysis project Ga0066674, IMG submission 62291) | Grasslands soil microbial communities from the Angelo Coastal Reserve, California, USA - 14_0927_02_40cm | ecosystem: Environmental > Terrestrial > Soil > Grasslands | place: USA... | reverse complement strand
AGATATTCGAGAATCCGCTCTTTAACTTTTTCCAGGCCATAATGGTCTTCTTCGAGCACTTTTTCGGCTTCATTGATATCCAGTTTGTCGTCGGTCAACTCGTTCCATGGTAGGCTAAGAATCCAGTCGATATAATTTCTCACTACCGTGGCTTCCGCGGACATCGGCGACATCATCTTGAGCTTCTTGAGTTCCTTTTCGACCTTGTCCTTCGCTTCGGCCGAGAGTTTCTTCTGTTTGAGCTTTTCCTCGATCTCCTGAATCTCATTTTTGAACTCGTCTTTTTCACCGAGCTCTTTCTGGATAGCTCGCATCTGTTCATTCAAGTAGTACTCTTTCTGCGAGCGCTCCATCTGTTTCTTGACGCGAGATCGGATGCGCCGTTCGACTTCGAGGATTTCGATCTCGGCGCGCATGTGTCCGAGTACCTTCTCCAGTCGCTCGGCAGCATTGAAAGTTTCCAGAAGATTTTGCCGGTCTTCAATTTTGATCCCGAGGTGAGCGACGATGGTATCTGCCAGCCGACCGGGATCATCAATGGATGAAACCGACATCACCATTTCAGGCGGGATCTTTTTCTTCAGCTTGACGTAGTTCTCGAAGGTGGTGTGCACTTCGCGGGTCAATGCCTCGACTTCGGTGTTGCGCTCAACGACCTCCGGTGCTTCTTCGATCTCAACCAGGAAGAAATCCGGACTGTTCACGAAGCGAACGATTTTCGCCCGTCGCTTGCCTTCGATGAGCACCTTCACGGTACCGTCGGGAAGCTTGAGCATCTGGACGACCGTGCCGACAGTCCCGGTTTTATAGATATCTTCCTCCGTGGGCTCATTGGTCTTGGCGTCTTTCTGAGATGAAAGAAAGATCGGGCTCTGCTTTTGCGTGGCTTCTTCCAACGCTTTGATCGACCGCTGCCGCCCGACAAAGAGAGGCACAACCATATGCGGGAAAACGATAATATCCCTGAGAGGTAACAGCGGCACACGTATCGGACCACCGACTGATTCTTTATCGTCTTTCTTTTCGTTACGAAATAGCATCGATTCCTCCTAAGCGCTTTCCGCGGCCTTGGTGTACACGACGATCGGAGGTTCAGTCTTATCAACTACGTCCTCAGAGATGACGACTTCCTTGATATTAGGCTGAGAAGGCATGTCATACATAATATCGAGCATGATATTCTCCATAATTGCCCTAAGTCCCCTTGCGCCCGATTTTCTTTTCATCGCCTCCCGGGCGATAGCGCGAAGCGCCTCTTCGGTAAATTTGAGATGCACGGTTTCCATCTCAAACAGTTTGGAGTACTGCTTGGTGAGGGCGTTCTTAGGCTCTTTCAAAATGCGCATAAGAGCGGATTCATCCAATTCATCCAGCGTAGCTATGACGGGCAACCGTCCGATAAATTCCGGAATCAGCCCAAACTTAAGCAAATCCTCAGGCTGAACGTCGTGCAGAAGCTCGGTCGGTCGTCTGCCGTCCCTTTCTTCAATCTGTCCGCCAAATCCCAAGCGCTTGCGCCCGGTTCTTTTGCGGATAATATCCTCAAGCCCGACGAAGGCTCCGCCGCAGATAAAAAGTATATTCGTGGTGTCGACCTGGAGAAATTCCTGCTGCGGGTGTTTCCTTCCCCCTTTAGGAGGAACACTCGCCATGGTTCCCTCGATGATTTTCAGCAAGGCCTGCTGCACCCCTTCACCCGACACATCCCGCGTGATCGATGGGTTGTCCGATTTCCGCGAGATTTTATCGATCTCATCTATATAGACGATTCCGCGCTGCGCCTTTTCAACGTCATAGTCGGCGGCCTGCAACAGGTTTAGGATAATGTTCTCGACATCTTCTCCGACGTATCCCGCTTCCGTCAGGCTCGTTGCGTCCGCGATGGTGAATGGGACCTGGAGAAATCGGGCCAGTGTCTGCGCCAGCAGAGTTTTTCCCGAACCCGTGGGTCCCAAAAGCAAAATGTTGCTTTTCTGCAGCTCCACATCTCCCGTCACCATTTGGCTGTCGATTCGCTTATAGTGATTATGGACCGCCACCGCCAGAATCTTCTTCGCACGCTCCTGTCCAATCACATATTGATCAAGAACGCGTTTGATCTCGGCGGGTTTCGGAACATTCGACGAGGCCGTCAGGTTCTCATCATGGTCGCATTCTTCAGCGATGATATCGTTGCAAAGATCGATGCATTCATCGCAGATATAGACGGTTGGGCCGGCGATGAGTTTGCGCACCTCGTCCTGGCTCTTCCCGCAAAACGAGCAGACGAGATTTCCCGACCCATGTTCACCGTGCTTTGCCATAGAACCCCCGCATAACTAAGATTCCTTCATTTCTTTAAGCTTCCCTCGGGCCGAGCCGCAATAACCTCATCGACCAATCCGTATTCCTGGGCCTGCTTGCCTGACATGAACATATCTCGGTCCGTATCCTTCTCGATCTTCTTGAGACTCTGCCCGGTGTGTTTCATAAGAATATTGTTCAACTCTTCCCGCATGCGCAAGATCTCGCGCGCCTGAATATCGATATCGGCCGCCTGACCCTGAAAACCACCTAAAGGCTGGTGAATCATGATGCGAGAATGGGGAAGCGCAAAACGTTTTCCTTTAGTTCCGGCCGCCAACAGCACTGCGCCCATACTGGCCGCCTGCCCGACACAGACTGTGGATATCTGCGGTCGAACGTATTGCATGGTGTCGTAAATCGCCAAGCCCGCCGTAACCGCACCACCCGGGCTATTGATGTAAAAGAAAATATCCCGCTCGGGATCTTCGGATTCAAGAAACAGAAGCTGCGCGGTAATTAGGTTTGCAACCTCGTCGGTAACGATTGATCCCAGGAACACAATTCGGTCTTTCAGGAGTCGAGAGTAAATGTCGTACGCCCGCTCCCCGCGCCCCGTCTGCTCAACCACAATCGGAATGAAATTCATCCCCCGCGAACTCCTAAGCTATCGAAACCCATTCTAGCTTTTTTCACCCGACTCATCAACCTTATATACCGGCGGATCGACCTCCTTGATCTTCGCTCGTTCCAGCAAAACATTAACAGTTCGGTCGAACGTGATCTGAGCGCGCAATTCATCGCGCGCATCCGAGCTCGAATACATCTCGCGCACTGATTTTGCCTTATCGCCCGCGGCCCTGGCCAACTGGTCGACCCTTTCCTGCACTTCTTTATCGGCCACCTCGATTCTTTCAAGCTGAGAGATTCTTTCTACCAATAATGTGGCCTGAACTTGCCGCATCGCACGAGCCTCCATGCTCTTTCGGATTTCTTCCATGGAGGTTGGCGATTCGGATTCGGGTCGAGCCTGACCCGGTACCCGATTCTGGTATCGCTCCATGAGGTACCTCGTTTGTCGCTCCACCATCGTAGGCGGCGGAGTAACAGGGTGAGTCGCAATAAGACGGTTGACAATCTGCTCTTTAAGCTCCTCCTTTTGAAGGCGCTCGAGTTCGTTTCCGAGCCGGGTGCGGATCGATGCTTTTAAATCATCCAGCGACGCACATTCCCCGTGATCTTTAGCGAACTCATCATCCATAGTAGGTAACACCTTTTGTTTGATTTCGTGAACTATTAGGGAAAATTCCACAGCCTTGCCAGCGATCTCGCGATTTGGGTAATCCTCCGGATAGGTCAACTGAATAGTCTCTCTCGCGCCAACTTTCAAACCGATAACCGCACTTTCGAACTGCGGCAGTGCTCGGCCACCACCAACCTCGAGCAGGTAGTTTTCTCCCTTCCCTCCGGGAAACGATTTACCCGCGATGGATCCCTCGAAGTCCAGGGTTACGAAGTCACCCTGCTTCACGACATCGCGATTTTCCACAGGTTCCAACCGCGCATGGCTTTCTTGAAGACGACGAAGAGCCTCGTCGACTTGGGCATCGGAGACCGAGAGTCTGACCCTTTCAACCTCCACGCCCGAATAATCGTTCACATTGACATCTGGCTTCACCTCGAATACGGCAGAAAAGGAGAAGCCGCGCCCTTCCTCCGGATCATTAGCTTCGATTTCTGGCCGTGAAACAATCTGCAAGCCGCGCCCTTTGATCGCTTCTCCGAGAGAATCCTCCACCAGTTGCGAGCGTACCTGCCCTTTGATCTCGTCACCATAAAGGCCCTGGAGTACACTGCGCGGAGTCTTACCCACACGAAATCCTTTGACGCGCGTCCTTTGGCCTAAATTCTTATAGGCGCGCGAAAATTCACTGGTGACCGTTTCCGGTGGGAGCTCAACGCGAATTTTTCTCTGGACCGAGTTCAGTTCTTCGATGTCTATCTTCATGACCGCATACGAAAGGCAAGCTCGCACTTGCGCGGGAAAAGGGATAAATAACAGGAAGTGCAAATCTCGCCGCTACAAGTTGCCGACTATCTAAAATAAAGCAAAAATCTTTCTTTTAAAATCCGAGTCGCTTGGTGCGAGAGGGGGGACTCGAACCCCCACGGTTACCCGCTAGATCCTAAGTCTAGTGCGTCTGCCAGTTCCGCCACTCTCGCGCTTTAAGATCTACAAAACCTTCCAAATTCCTTGAACTTGCAAAGCAGAGTAAGAAACACGCGTGGGTAAGTCAAGCGGTAATTGAGTGAGATGTCAGCGGGAATGCTGTGCGAACTATCCCTCTTCTCCGATGTGTGCAGTTATTCGAGAAATGCAAGACATTCTCTGCCGGATAGAAGCCGGAAAAAACTTGCCTGTTTCACGGCGAATCGGCTCGCCGGTCCCTACATGCAGCGCAAGGACAAATAGACCGCAAGTATTCAAAGGTATATATGCCGGTACTGTGGCCATCCTGCCATCTGAATTCGACGGCATAGTTCCCCACCGCGCAAATATCCTGGAGCCTTGCCTCCGGCACTGAAATGAATTTGCGTTGCGCGCCGTGTCCCTGACAGAGTGCGCAGGGACAGTACCCACGAAGATATTCCTGCGCGTACTCTCCCACGTGGCCGTCGTCCCAGGTGATCCGAATGACGCCTTCAGATTTGATGTGATTGATTTCGACTGGAAATTGCATCTATCTTCAGAGCTCAACGAAACCATCGCCCAACGCCGTCATAAAGCCAATCTTGGTCCGGTTGACCAGATAAGTGCGCGGTCCCACGTCCGGCCGGTCAAGTATCGCTGCATCGGTCACCGGGATCAACCGGGACTTTGCCAATAATAGATCGTGAAGGGCACCACCCGGCGCGATATGAATATTTCCTTGGACCCAGTAGGGACCGACACCGAGCAAAGCCCTGCTCGTTTCCTTTTTCACGTATAGGTGCTCCAAAAGCGCAGGATCGGATCTGAACTGGGGACTCAAGTCAGCGATCAGAAATAGTTCCTGCATATATATGAGATATTCATCCGAAGCCGCGGTCACGGTTTTTCGGTTGAGGCCTTCCAGCGTCGCCTCTTTAAGAGAAAAGACCTCATCGCCTTCTCGCAGAAACAGATAATTGCTGAGACGATCCTGGTTAGTGACAAGGACGCCTCGCACCACGGCTGTTTGGAGGTAAACCTCTAGTGGCATCGTATAGGTTAGGCCTTCTTCAAGGGCCATGCGCTTCCCCTATTCGCTACATTGCAAAAATCCATAGCAATCAGCGAAATAATGAGTTAATTATTGCACCACCGAGCGGGCTTAACAACTGGAATGTTGGACAAACTGATCACCCGGAAGGACACTATGACCCGCAAAAGGGAATATAATAAAGATTTGGAACAGATCGGAGAGCGCGAGGCGGACTAGCCAGTTAACCCAAGCGCTCTTAAAGATTAATCGTCGCAGATGATCGAATAGCTATGTGGCTACCGTTGGAACTTCCTCCATTGGTTCACGACGCAGTCCGCGACGCTGCAATTCGCTTTGAATAAAGAGCTGCAAGCGTTTCCGTTCGACTTGCTGTAAACGTAGAAATTCCAATCCGATTCGGTTGACCTGCATGTTGCGCACGACAGCAGCGTCCACCGTGACGGGAAGATCATCGCCTGGAATCTGGAGCGAAACTTTGACAATCTGCGCATATGACAGTTGTGTCTCGGAGCGAATTGTGCAGCCTCCCATGGAAATATCGGAAACCCATCCTTTGCCCGCTACCTCGCCGCTTACGAACGCCACAGGGAAGTTTACCGGTACGCGTTCGTACTCTCGGTGGTCTTGGTCTACCCTGAAATATCTTACGCCCCATTGAACGGAGCTGAATCGGTACCCACAGAGTTGACATCGAAAAGGGTAAACATAAAGGAGGCTCACCAGGCGTTCGGCGATCGCTTCTCTACGAACGCGTATGACGTATTCCGTGGAACATTGTGGGCAAATTGGTGGCTTCAGGAAACTCCTCCGTTCCTTTGACCGATTACTTAGGGCAAGATTGCATGGGCACGATAATCAAGCCTCAGCAAGATATGTTCCAACCGGCAATACAGCAGAAATAGTAGGCTTTAGAACAGCCTTCGCAGCCGCCGTCTGTTGCCGTAAATTGAAAATCCGGCGCTCTTTGAGCAATTACGTTTCCCATAGTATGTTATCTAGTGCCCGCTTATGAACAATCTCTGCGGCCCCTGCATCAAGATCACGTCTTGCATGGATACCTTAAATGCGCGGAATGTGGAGAAGCGAGGCACAAAAAGAATGGGGAATGGACGGATTAAAGGATAAGTACACCGGACTCCCGCAGTACGGAAGCCCGAAAAATTTTGCGGTCGCTTAGCTCGCGACCGCTTTCGGCGCTGAGATGATCTCGAGCATCTCTTCGTCCGTGGCGTATTTGTGCTCCCAAGTGTTGCGCTTTTTGGCTTCTTGTTTTTCCCCTGCTTCGAGCAGTGCGACGTCGTCTTTCGTGACGTATGACACTTTGTTCTCTTCGAGCTTATCGAGAACCGCTTCGATCTTTCGCTCGATGACTTCCGGCTCAAAACCTTCTTGAGACGTCAAATAGGCGTTGATGACTTTCATGCCCCGTTCCGCGTCTTGTTTGGCCACGCCGACAAGCCCGACGCTCGCGTTGCGCGACCAGCCGATCACGTAGATGCCTTCAAGAACTTGCGTGCTGGCTGGATCGTAGGGTTGATAGTGCGCGGGATTCGGATCGCCCGACAATTCCGCGGGATTGGTCACAAAGGCACCGCGAGCGTAGGGAAGCCCCAGGGACCCATCGACCTGATCGCCGATCGCGTAGATGACGCAATCGAGCGGGATTTGAGTACGCTGACCTGTGCCTTTGGGCGCGGTTCGACCGTTTTCAACGACGAGTTTATTTAATTCGACTTCTAAGCCGGCAACTTTTCCATCGCTGTTGCCAACCACTTTGGTAGGTGAGCACAGGTATCGGAAACGCAGTCTTTGGTTCGCCGGCGGAGTCGTCGATCCAACGAACTTGTCAATGATTTCATCGACGTTCTGCCCCGCCGTTTCAAGATCCGGCCTGATGCGCTCGATCTCTTTCCGCATATCGTCGTTGTCGAGGTACTTTTCGATGACTTCGAACTCGCTGTCATCGTAGGCCTTTTCCCTAGGACCGCGACGGGCAACGACCGTGACCTCAGCGATGTCTTTGTAGTTGAGCAACCAGTTAGCAACGTCAACCATAACGTTCCCCATACCAATGATGGCGATTCTGCTGCCCAGCTCGAAATGGCGTTGACTGAACGGCGGCAGCTTGTTGTAGTGATAGACGACGTCTTTGGCGTGATAGACGCCGGTGAACTCTTCGCCCGGAAGACCGAGTTTCTTGGTGCCCTGCGCGCCAGCGGAAACGACAATCGCGCTGAACCCAATCTCCTGTAGATCCTTGAGTGTAAGAGATTTACCCTCTCCCACGGTCACATGCCCGAGGTAAGAAACCTTTGGATCCGCCAGAATGCGGTGGAATTGCTTGCGCAGTCCAGTCTTCATCTTTTCTTTGTCCAGGAATATCCCGTATTCGGCCAAGCCTCCTGGCTTGATGTCCCGATTGATCAGTAGCACTCGATGCCCAGCTTCGGTCAGTTTGCGCGTGCCATAAATGCCCGCTGGGCCGGCGCCGATGACGGCCACTAGATGTTGCTTGGACATATGCTTTGCCTCAATATGAATGTACTAAATTTCTCTCGCTCTTGAGAGAGCTACAACGAGCCGGGGAAGGAAAACAGGGAAGGCGATTTACTGAAGTTCCCTTTTGCCTTCGTACTCTAACTCTGTACCGCGAGAGTCTTTGTGGGTGAAAGAGACCAGCTCCCAGGAGCCATCTTCAAGAGGTCCCTTGAGAATATAGGAGTTCTCGTCGTCTCCTAATACGCGATAATAACATGCTTGCTCGCCGTACCACCGGTCCACCACTGCACCGACCTGAATAATTCGAGTGCCTAATAGAAACCGGGATGGGGTTTCTTGCCCTTTTGAATCGGCGAGAGATTCCACTTTGATCTTCATGCTAAACTCGCTTTGCCTGGGATTGGGGATAATATAGCGTAAATCCTATCAAATTCAAAGGAGCCTTAATGGTATCTGCCATACGACAACTCAAGCAGGACGTCATCAGTGCATGTAGAATTCTCTCCCAGCAAAAACTCGTCGAGGGATTTGGTCATGTCAGCGCGCGGATTCCCCATTCGGATCTTTTTCTGATAACCCCCAGGATCAGCCTCACTCTGGTTACAGCGAATGACCTGCTTACGATAAATCTTACAGGAGAAATCGTCGAAGGTCGGGGGTCAGCTCCTTTTGAGGCCTGGCTTCATACGGCGATCATGAAAGCCAAACCCGAAGTTCATGCGATCACCCGGATTCACGCGCGGGTTGCCAATATGTTCTCCGTGACCGACCGGAAACTGGAGCCGGTGCATAATCATGGAAGTTTTTTTTCGGGAGGGGTCCCGGTCTTTAACACCCCCGACTTGATTTCCAACCGAAAATTGGGCGAGGCAGTCGTTGAAACCCTCGGCAACAAACCGGCCGTGTTACTCCGGGGCAACGGCCAAGTGACGGTTGGAAAATCCATTCCCGAGGCGGTGATGATGGCGATCTATCTCGAGGAGGCGGCCGAAATACTTTACGGCGCGCTGCAAATCGGCATGCCCATTCCGCTCACAGCCAGCGAATCCGCGGAGCGGCAATTGGAAGCGCTTCCCCGGGTGGACTTGGAGCGCGCCTGGAATTATTTTAAAAATCGAGCTTTGGGCAACCGGCCGATCCGACGACGGTGAGGTCGAGGATACGTTCCACTAAGCGAGCAAAAAACGGCAGCGCGAAAAAAAGCACGGCACCCGAAATGAGTGCCGTGCTTAACAGAACAGGAATATTTTACTTGCCGGCTACCTCGAAGTTGACTTTCGCGTCTTCCTTCGCTTTCACCGTGACTTTCTGAGTCGACTTGCCGAGCTTCTCGTGCCAGACCTCTACGGTGTAGTTCCCCGGCGGCACATCGGTCAACTTGAAGTTTCCGGAGTTGTCCGTCACCGCAAAATAGGGGGTCTCGGTCGCAACCAACCACCCCTCCATCCAGCCGTGCACGTCGCATTTTACTTGGATGGCCTCGGGCTTGTCGATCTTCTGTTCCATCGTTTTCTTGAACTTTGGCTGCGCCATGTTAAATGGAGTATTTATCTTGCTATAGGAATGGATGTTATGAAGAATCCCGTCCGGATTGACGATCTCAATCGCAGAACCGGCTGGGAAAGCCAGAACGTGGGGATGGTATTCGCAATCCTTCTGATCTAGGGTGACTTTTTTAGTCTCGAGCTTTTTCCCCTTTTTGATATCCGTAATCGTCACCACTGCATTTACCAGGTTGCCGTTATTAACCACCAGCGATTGGTCGGTCTTGGCGGTTTTCCCGCAAACTTCCTTGTCCTTGCTCACATCCAGCTTTTTCGGCGTCGGAGCGCTCCCTTTGAATTTAACCGTTCCCGAGATCGTCCCGCCGTCTTTTACATCACCGCCTTCATAGGCCGCCATGCCGCTTACCGGCAGCGCGATCAACGCAGCAGACAAAACCAGCGAGCTCAATTTATTCATAACCCCTCCTTAGAATCAAAATAGTCTTTAATTATTCGACGTTCAAGAACGGCCCGTTATTCACCGCTTGGCGACTTTCGTTTTAGTCGCGGGCGCCGGAGTGGGCGCGGATACCGTGCCGGCGCCTCGACCGAGGGTCATGATGTAATCGCGCAGAGCTTCAATCTGGAGATCTTCTTTCCCACCCAGCACATCATCCGGTCCGCCGGGATAAAACGACGGCATCTTCGTGCCCGGCTGAACCTTTTGCGGGTCGCGCAACCACTTGACAATCCACTGCGGACTCAACCGTTGCCGGGCCAGTGTTAAATCCGGCGCCCAGCCTTCCTCTGGTCCTTCCGGTTTCTTGTCGCCCTGCTGATGGCAGCTAAAGCAATTGAAATAATCCTTCGAGACCAATTTCCGCGCCGCCTCCAAATTCTCCTGCGGCACTTTGGCATCTTCAAAATGGGCGTAAGGGCTGTCAACTTTGGAAAGACCGTTGAAGAAAGCAACCAACATGTGATCATCCTGGTCGGAAAAGCCGAAGGTCGGCATTCTGAGCTTGAGCCAGGGGCGAATCGGAACAGGCGCCTTGAGAAAGCTGAACAGCCACGGAGACTGCACCTTCTCCCCTTCGCCGTTGAGAATGGGCGGCGCGAAAGTCGGACTCTCCTGATAGTATTTTCGGATAAAGCCGCCACGGCCTTCGATTTCATGACAGCCGATACAGTTGTATTGGTGCATGAGCCGTCGCCCGTCGGCGACCTGAATAGTCCTGGCGCCGTGATCCGCCAAATAACGGGTGGGAATCCTGCGATCGCGGAAGCCGGCGAGCACGACTCGCAACGCCTTGATATCTTCGTCGGCCAAGTCGAACTGTGGCATTATTTGCTCAACACGCTCCGTAGCGTAAGTTCGCGGGGTCTTAAGCTTATTGTAGGTCCAATCGTCCCACGTCTCTTTAATATCAGTATGGTTGCCGAAGAAAAGCTCTTCGAGTGTCTTAGCGCCAAAAGTAGTCAGCTCGACGCCGATGCGCGACTCCTTTTCCATTCCTGGAATATCGTGACAACCAAAACAACCATATTTGCGAACCAGGGATTCGCCGCGCGCGATGTTTTTGGGGTCTTGCAGCCGCCCGTCGAT
>Ga0066674_10000658_pt1 | contig 11122 bp, 7 predicted proteins | sample GraSoiAngelo_123_FD_62291 | JGI IMG/M metagenome (GOLD analysis project Ga0066674, IMG submission 62291) | Grasslands soil microbial communities from the Angelo Coastal Reserve, California, USA - 14_0927_02_40cm | ecosystem: Environmental > Terrestrial > Soil > Grasslands | place: USA... | reverse complement strand
AATCGTTGTTTTTCTTTGGACCTCAACTTTCATCTGTCGACTGTCAACCTTCCCCCCGCTCCGCCCATTTGCCTCTCCCAACAGGAGTGCTAGAATCCGAATGGAAACGCCATGACTCCTAAAACGCTCTATCAAAAAATCTGGGACTCGCACGTCGTCCACGAACAGCCCGGCCAACCCGCGATCATCTACATTGACCGCCACCTCATTCACGAAGGCACCTCGCCCCAGGCTTTCGCCGGGCTTCGCACCGAAGGTCGCAAAGTCCGCCGCCCCGATCTCACTTTCGCGGTCATGGACCATTCCGTCTCCACCACTGACCGCACTCTGCCCATCCTTGACAACGACGCCAGGCTCCAATTTGAGGCCCTCGAAAAGAACTGCCGCGAATCCGGCGTCCGCCTGTTCGACATGAACAGCAAGAATCAGGGCATCGTGCACATCATCGGCCCGGAGCTCGGCATCACGCAGCCCGGCCAGACCATTGTTTGCGGCGACAGCCACACCTCCACGCACGGCGCATTCGGCACGCTGGCTTTCGGCATCGGCACCAGCGAAGTCGAACACGTGCTCGCGACGCAGTGCCTCGTGCAATCGCGCTCCAAGACTTTGCACATTCTTGTGAATGGAAAGCGGCCCAAGGGCGTCACCGCGAAGGACTTGATACTCGCCATCATTGGAAAAATCGGCATCAGCGGTGGCAACGGCCACGTCGCGGAATACGGCGGCGAAGCCATTCGCGCCCTTTCGATGGACGGCCGCATGACGGTTTGCAACATGAGCATCGAAGGCGGCGCACGCGCCGGTATGATCGCGCCGGACGAAACCACTTTCGCTTATCTCGAAGGCCGCCCGTTTGTTCCGCGCGGCAAAGCGTTTCAGGAAGCCGTCGAGCGCTGGAAAACATTGCGCAGCGACGACGGCGCGAAATTTGATATGACCGTCGAGCTCCATGCCGAGCAGATCGCTCCGCAAGTCACCTGGGGCACGAATCCCGGCATGGTCACCAGCGTCACCGCGCGCGTGCCTGATCCGCATGATTTCAAGGACCTTAACGACCAGAAGGCTACTGAAAGCGCGCTCAAATACATGGGCCTGAAAGCCGGTACGCCGATCGTGGATATTCCCGTGGACCGCGTGTTCATCGGCTCGTGCACCAATTCTCGCCTCGATGATCTCCGCGCCGCCGCGCATTTTGTGGCCGGCAAGCACGTGGCGAAAAACATCAAGCAGGCGCTGATTGTCCCCGGCTCGCGCGGTATCAAATCGCAAGCCGAAAAAGAAGGGCTCGACAAAATTTTCCGCGCCGCGGGTTTCGAGTGGCGGGACGCGGGGTGCAGTATGTGCATTGGCATGAACGCCGACGTCCTGCCGCCGCACGAGCGCAGCGCCAGCACCAGCAATCGCAATTTCGAGGGCCGCCAGGGCAAGGACAGCCGCACGCACCTCGTCAGCCCGGTCATGGCCGCCGCCGCCGCCATCGCCGGCCATTTTGTCGACGTACGTTCACTCGACGGCGTCGCGCCTGTCGAATAGGTATTTTGCAGGGCTGGCATCTTGCCGGCGGTTTGATTTGTTTTTTTGTAGGGCTCAGTATGCTGTGCATTGCTTGGGCAGGATTGCCAATGACTGTGGACACGCGCGGTTTCAATCAAGAGCATGTAGGCAAACGGATACAAGTTGAACTTGCCGACGGAGAATCGCTCGAAATTCGTCTGCATGAGCTTACCGTTTGCGCCAGCCCGGAGCCATGCTGCGGCATTACGTACATATTGCATTCCACGAATCGTTCTGACGGGAAAAGACAGAATGGCACCGCGTATTGGACGGCGTTTGGCGAGATTGTGAAATTGCAAGTTTTGGGAGACTAGTCGCATGCAACCGTTCAATGCACACACTGGCATGGTGATGCCGCTCGACCGCGTCAACGTGGACACGGATCAGATGGTGCCGAAGCAATTCCTGAAGGCGCTGACGCGCGAAGGCTTCGGGCGGATTCTTTTTTACGACTGGCGCTATTTGCCCGGCGAAAAACCAAATCCGGAATTTGTGCTGAATTTTGCGCGCTACAAAGGCGCATCCGTTTTGCTAGCGCGCGCCAATTTCGGTTGCGGCTCCAGCCGCGAGCACGCTCCCTGGGGCGTGAAAGATTACGGGTTCCGGGTTATCATCGCGCCCAGCTACGCGGACATTTTCTACAACAATTGCTTCAAGAACGGCATCCTGCCTGCGACGCTCTCTGAAACGGAAGTCGAAGAACTCTTCAAGCGCACCGAAAAAGAAGAAGGCTATTCGCTCACGGTGAATCTGCCGAACCAGACCATCGCGGACAAACACGGCCTGATGTTCAAATTTGAAATTGCCCCGTCGCGCAAGGAAGTTTTATTGAAGGGCCTCGACGACATCGGCACCACGCTGCAGCACGCCGCCCAAATCGACGCCTACGAAAAAGCCCACACCGCCACCGCCACCATGTACGACCCCGTCGACGTGAAGTACTACTCCAACGGCCACTGAGCCAGTTCTCAGTTCGTAGTTCTCAGTGCTTAGTTTTCAGTCCTTGATGTTGCGTCTTTGATTCCGAAACAAAAAGAAAAGCGGGGAAAGTCCATTGGACGCTCCCCGCGAGTGAAAGCCAAATTGCCAAATTTGCTACACCGGCAGTCCTTGCGAACTGCGGAAGCAAGTTTAGAATGCAAGACGCAAGCTAAGCGACATAACGCGCGATCTTGTTCCTACAAGAAGCTGTGCTTGGCCAAAGGTACTGCTGCCTAGGTTAGCATCGACGCCATCAAAGTTTGGATGGTTAGCAAGGTTTTGCGCCTCCGCGCTGAAGCGAAGGTTAGCGCTTTCCGTCAGCTTGAAGGTCTTGTGCACACCCAGGTCCAAATTGACCAATCGAGGTCCGTGGAAGACGTTTCTTCCCAGAGTGCCAAAGCGTTCGAACAAGGGTCCCGACTTTGGATATCCCGCCATGGCGAACAATGAGTTCGGCGTGCCAACTGAGGGGGTGCAAGTCGTATCCCCGACTGCGCAGGCACCTGCAACCCCGAAGTTGGCATTGCAAGAGGCGATGTCGGCGTTTGCGGGAGTCCACGGCGCAGCGCACCCGATAACGTTGTTATTCATAAAGATGCCATCGGCTGGGCTCTTTCCGCTGTAAATGGCGTTCACATTGGAGCCGATGAAGACCGGATGGTCGTTAAAGACGCGATCCAAGTTATAGTCGCCGCCCAGATTGATGGGAATACCATTTGCATCCAGTATTAGGTTACCGGCCGCGTCCGTTGCTGGGAACGATGAGCGGCCATCGAAAACATCGATGGGATGGCCCGAATAGAACTGGAGGAAGCTCCCAAGCGACCAGCCGCCCAGAGCATGACCGACGAAACCCTTTTCACTCTTAAGGAAGGGCAGTTCGTAGGTTACATTGAACTTGTACGCGTGACGGTGGTCTTCTGCACCCCGGCCATAGTTGAGATGTGGGAGGGCATTGGAGATGTAGTAGTAAGGCGCGGTAAGGGAACCAATGGTGGAGCAGCCGGCAAACAGTTCGGAGTTAACGTCCAGCAGTTTCGAGTAAGTATAGCCAGTCTGGAACTGCAAGCCGTGGCCCATGCGCTTCTGTGCTTCCACAATGAGGGAGTTGTAGTTGGAGCTGACGCTGTTCGAGCGGTAGTTGAAGCCCGTATATAGGCGGTTGGGACGGATGGGAGTCAGAGAACTATTGTAACCGTCGCCGTCTACTCGGTTGTAGAACTCGAGCATGGGCAAATGACGGCCCAATGATCCCTGATAACTCCCCCGAAGCAGCAAACCGCCGAAGAACTGGCGTTCCACGCCCAGGTAAAAATTCTGGCCGGAAGAATCGTGCATGTTTACGTCCATAGTGCGGACGGAAACCCGCTTCCCCGGGTACGGAATAGGGCCGTTCGGACCGGCAGGGTTGTACCCCGGGCCGATGGATGCAGGATTCGAATAGAAAATGTGATCGCCAGAGTCAGCATTGAAGTCGATCAGCGCATAGAACGGCGGGTTCCAGGCGCCGTTCGACCAGATGTTGTCGAAGATGCGGTCATAATAAATGCCGTAACCGCCGCGGATGGCCATCTTGCCTTTTCCATAAGGGTCCCAGGCAAAACCGACGCGTGGACCAAAATCATGGTTTTGGGTGTTCCACATGCGGCTGACCGGACCGACTCGCGCCGCGGCAATGCAGGTTGCATCCGTGGCGATATTGCAGCCGCTCAAGTTGGTAAACTGGGCAATGATATTGTGAGTTTCACTTGGCGCAGCAAAGCGTTCCCAGCGAAGCCCCAGATTGAGGGTCAGGCGGGCAGTGACCTTCCAGTCGTCCTGAGCGAAAGCCGAGTAATCGTGAGTGGTGTAGTGGCGGTAAGCGTTGGCCTTGTTGGGGGCGGCAATGCGCGGGTCAATGGACGTTTCCATAAAGTAAGGGTAATCGCCCGTGAAATTCGTGTTCGTTACCTTTTTTGAAGAGATGTTACTGATGGTGCCATCGGATTGCAGCGTAGGGCTTCCGTTGGTACCGGTGTCACAAGAAGGCTTAATCACAGTGCCCAGGGGACAAGTGGAGTTCCCCGTCGGTCCCGTGCTGATCGCGGTCAGCTCCCCAAACTCGTAATCGCCGGGGAGGCCCAAGTCCCAGTTGCGGTAAAGGATACCGTAGTTGCCGCTGCCACCGAATTTCAAAGCGTGGCGTCCCACCATCCAAGTCAAATTGTCCTGCAACGCCCAACGGTCCTGAACGAACCCAACAACTTGGCCTCCTTCGAAGGGGCCAAAGGAATAGTCAAGGCCACCTTCCGTTTTATTGTCAATGATAATGTGGGGAGCCGTTTGTTTGGCCGGGTCGCCTTCGGTAGACGGGTTGAAGAACCGGTTGTGGGAGAGGTTCACTTCGTTCGCAATGCGCGGGTTGAATGTATGCGTTTCAATGAGCGCCAAATTGTGACTATTCAGTAGTGTAGTTGAGGGGATGTTACCACCATTCGCCAGCAGGCCTCCCCCGCCAAATTTGTCCACGAAATTAAGCCGTGAAATGTTCGCCACAAAACCGAGCCGATCCGAGTTACTGAAGTTATGATCCACGCGGCCATAGTAGCTGTCTGTGGTGGTGGTTTGCGGGTCAGAAAAGGAAAGGCACCCAACTGAAAAGCCCGCGCCGGTATTGGACAGATTCGGGCAAGGTGAGTCGGAAGTAACAGGAGGGTACGCGGCGAGCATTTGCTGGGCCAGCGGCCCGCCGTTGGCTTTTGCAAACGCAAGCGCGGCACTCGTGGGTTCGAAATTGTCGGCTGAGGTTACGCCCTGAAGTAATTTGAACCGATCGTAGGCAAAGAAAAAGAAAGTCTTATCCTTGCGAATCGGGCCGCCTACCCCGCCGCCAAACTGGTTCTTGATGTATTTTGGCCTCTTGGAAAGCGGATTGGATGTCCCTAGACTGTTAAAATAGTCTCTACTATAGAAAAAGTCGTTTGCGTTCAGCGTGGCATTTCGGTTCTGCTCGTAGAGCACCCCATGAAACTTGTTCGTGCCGGACTTCTGGTTCGCGCTGACGAGGGCCCCAGCACCACGGCCGTATTGGGCACCCATGCTGTTGGTAATGATGGCAAAATCCTCAACGGACTCAAGCGGCGGATTGATATTGATGGCGCCCGCGCTAAAGTTATTGTTGTCTTCCGCGCCGTTGAGCATGTACGAGGTGCCGGCCTCCCTGGCCCCGCCGGAAGTCGGCGACATATCGAGCCCCGGGCTCACCTGGGGCGCCATAAATGGGAGGACATCAAAAATGTCTCGGTCGACCAATGCTGCATGCTGGATGGTGGAACTGTCCACCTGGAATCCGAGATCGGAGGTCGCGGTCTGGACGAGCGGGGCCTGCTCGGTCACTTCGATGATTTGGGAGGCCTTGGCCAATTCCAGTTTGACGCTGAAAGGCACGACCTGACTGGCCTCAACAACCACTCCCGAAGCTCTGACCGCCGCGAAGTTGGCCGCTTTAACCTCGATGGTATACGCCCCTGGAGGCACCAACGAAAAGCGGTAGGAACCATCGCCTCCGGTCGTCGTGCTCTGAGAGATATTCGTCCCCACGTTCGTGATGGTCACCGTCGCGCCTGGTACAACCGCGCCAGTGGGATCTGTGATCGTGCCGGTGATTACACCTTGCACGCTCTGTGGCCAAGCAACTCCACTCGCAGCAAGAACCAAGAAAGCCGCAAACAAGACAAGAAAAGTTCGCTGCCTCACACTTCACCCCCTGAATTTATGAATCTGATTTAGGATTTTCCAACCAACCACAGGCCTCGTCTCTCTCGACGAAAAAAGATTTCGTCACCACGGCTGCGCCGGGGATCAGAGGCGAAGCCTCCATTTGCGAGTATTCAATCTCCGCTGAAAAACTTTGTCAAGCATAAAGTTAGACAGGGCAGAGATAAACTTTAGATAAAGAGGATTCGATTATTTCTGTCGACCGCAATGGACCGAGCCGCTCTTCATCACCGATCAATGTTCATCGGTCACCCTCGTGTGTGATCCCGGAAGTGTAAGAGGAAATGCTTCTGCCGGGGCAGAGTCAGCACCGGCAGCCAGCAGATCAAGAGTCGATGAGCGGCACCGCGCTTGGAGGGGCATTGCGTCCGGCGGTAGACTAAGCGAACTGTGTCATCTGTCAGAGGGCTTCGATGAAGCTTCAATTAGCGTTGGCGCTCGCCGTGAGTTGGCTCTCTTCCGCCGATTCGTACTCCCAGTCTCAACCGGCTCGCTCCGCGCAGAACGAGCAGACCGCGCAGGAGGTAACGAAACAAAGACTGCTTCAGGTGCTTGAGCAGGATCCCAACGACAAGAAGGCTCTGTTCGAGATGGGCCGGCTAATGGTGGAGGAGGGAGATTTCGTATCTGCCGCCCCGCTATTTCGAAAGTACGTTGGGCTTTCGCCCGCTGAGCCGGGAGCCTGGGCCTACCTGCTCCGTTGTGCCGTGGGCCAACACGATGCGAGAGAGGCGGCCGACGCACAGCGCCAAATTGAGCGGTTGGCACCGACAAACCTCGCTCTGCACGCACAAGCTGCGTGCTGGCTGGCCGGTTATGGAATTCCCGAAGTGACCGGGCATGAGTTCGAGCTGGCAATGTCCCTGGCGCCCAGTCAAACCAGGAGCGGGGCCCTTTGGTACTCGCGTTTGGGACAGTGCTACGAGAGCGCGCAGGACCCAAACCGGGCCGCACGCGCATTCCAGGCCGCCATTGACCTTGATCCAGATATTGAAACCCACTACTTCCGCCTGGCGCATCTGCTCGCCAGAGAAGGCAAGGCCGGACCTGCCTCGGAAATAATGGCCAGCGCGGTCGCGCACTTCCCACGGTCCGTGACAACCCGCGTTGAAGCCGGAAGCATTGAACTGGAGTCAGGAAATCCGGAGCGGGCGCTGGAGAAACAGCAGCAGGCCGCATCCCTGCACCCAAAATCCCCCGGAGTTCTGCTGCTGTTAGGCAGGATCCGGTTGACACAGCGGCGATATCCCGAGGCCATTGCAACGCTCGAGCAGGCCGCCAAACTTGCGCCCGCTGATGCGGGCATCCATTTCTATGCGGGCCAGGCCTGGATGAAAACGGAACAAGGAACGGAGAAGGCGATCGAACATTTCAAACGCTCGCTGGAGCTAGATGCGAACCGCGCCAGCACGTACTACTGGCTCGGTTCACTTTACTTTCATCGCGACCACGACTATCGAGTCGCAGTGCAATACCTGGAGCAGGCAGTGGATCGTGCGCCGGAACTCGAAGCCGCTCACCAGATGCTGATCCAGGCCTACAAGAGGTTAGGCGAAGACGCCAAGGCCGCCGCGCAGCTTCGGCGCTACGAAGAAATTGTTCAACAAAGAGCCAAAGTAGAGACTCCGGAATGAGGGGTTTACAGCTGGTTCGAGCTTTGGTCTTGGGCCTGGGTCTGCTGGCAACACTCACAACCGGCGTAGATCCGATTCAGTTTGAAGACGGCCCCGCACCGCGATTTGTCACTCGTACGGGCCGCACCACGCGAAAATATTTGCCGCAAACCATGGCCGGCGGAGTGGCGGTCTTCGATTACAACAACGATGGGCTGTTGGATATCTATGTCGTGAATGGCGCGACCATGCCGGCTCTGCTGAAAGACGGTGCGCAATACTCCGACCGCCTTTTTCGCAACAACGGCGATGGCACGTTTACGGACGTGACCGACACAGCCGGCCTGGCCGGCCAGGGCTTCAACATCGGCGTAGCCATCGGCGACTACGATAACGATGGCTTTGAGGATATCTTCGTAGCCGGTGTGCACCGCAACACCCTCTATCACAATAACGGCGACGGGACTTTTACAGACGTCACGGAACGCGCGGGGCTGGTACGTCCAGATCCCCAATACGGAAAGTTGTGGGCCGTGGGCGCGACGTGGGTGGACTACGATCGCGACGGACTGCTCGATCTGTTCGTCGTGAATTACGTCCAGTGGGATGCAAAGACCGAGCCGGTTTGCGAGAAAGGCGGCTTGCCGGACTACTGCTATCCGCGCGCTTACACTGGCGTACCAAACTCGGTGTTCCATAATAACGGCGACGGAACATTTACCGACGTCTCTGCCGTCTCTGGAATTCGCCGGAGCATCGGCAAGGGGATGGCCGTAGCCGCCGCCGACTTCGAGGGCGACGGCTGGCCCGATCTCTTTGTTTCGAATGACACGCTTCCTAACAGCTTGTTCCTGAACCAGCGCAACGGTACGTTTAAAGAAGCCGCAATCGAAAAAGGCGTTGCCTTCACAGAAAACGGCGCGGCCATCTCTGGGATGGGCGTAGACGCGCGGGACATCGACAACGACAGCCTCCCAGACATCTTCGAAACTGCATTACTCAACGAGACCATGCCGCTGTTTCGCAACCTGGGTCAGGTGGGCTTCGAGGAGATCACCTTTTCGAGCGGGGTGGCGCATGCCTCGCTGGCGAAGACCGGGTGGAGCAACGGGATCTATGACTTCAATAACGATGGACGCAAGGATTTGTTCGCCGCCTGCGGCCACGTGATGGATGCTCAAGGCAGCCTGCACGCCACGGTTCCACAGACCAACATCATCTTCGCGAATCTGGGCAAAGAACAGTTCGCTGATGTCTCGACCTCGGCGGGTGTCGCGCTTGCCCGGAGAGGCGTGCACCGAGGCGCGGCCTTCGGTGATCTGGACAACGACGGCCGCGTTGACGTGGTCCTAACGGAACTGGATGGACCGTTACGCATCCTACGCAACGTCAGCCTGGCACCTAATCACTGGCTGCTCATCCGGACAATCGGAACGAAGAGCAACCGCGATGGTATTGGAACGCGCATTCGTCTGGTCACCGAAGACAGCGTCCAATATAATGCCGTCAGCACGAGCGTCGGTTATGCCAGCAGTTCCGACCTGCGCGTTCATTTTGGCCTCGGCCGGCGAGCGCTGGTTCAGGAGCTTGAATTGTTCTGGCCCAGCGGTACGTACCAGGTTCTCAAGAACGTAAAAGCCGATCAGGTGCTCACAGTTCGTGAGCCGTAAAAGGATGCGCGGCGGACAGGAGGGCTGTTCTGCGAGCGCCCTGGTTATGGGATGGGGACGATGTTGACGCGCAGGGATTTTGCGAAGCAGGCAATGATGTGCGGCAGTGCGCTGCTTGCTGGGTTCGAACAGGCCGCATGGCCGATACCGAGCCTTCGCCGTTTGCAGAGCCGTCCTGATGATGACTTTTCGGGCGGCAAGCAACTCGGAATCGTGGATTTTGTCCGCTCGCGGCCTGTGGAGATGGACGCGGCGCAGGGGAGCGAACTGGACGGCAGGTTGTACACGGACTTATCGAAGCTCTTGCTACAAGAGCCCGTCATCCCGACTGAACAATTTTACATTCGCACGCGAGTTTCCAGGTTGCTCCCGGAGGCGAAATCGTGGCGAGTGCGCGTCGATGGGCTGGCGGAAAAACTGCAGAGCCGCACGATCGAAGAGTTATGCAACGCGGCGAAGCCGCTGGGCTTGCATTTGATGGAATGCGCGGGGAACGTGCCGCTGACGAACTTTGGAATGATCAGCGTGGCCAGTTGGGGCGGCGTGCATCTGACTGATATTCTGGAGAACAGCGGCGCGAGGTCTCAGGCGTCGCGCGTCCTGGTCACTGGATTCGATCAGTACGCTACCAAATCAATGACCTCCGTTCCGGGGGCGAGCTGGGTCTTCTCCATCGGAGACCTCAAGGCAGCGGGGGCTTTCCTGGCAACGGAAATGAACGGCGACCCACTGACGGCTGATCACGGCGCGCCGGTTCGCCTGGTGATACCTGGCTGGTACGGTTGCGCGTGCATCAAATGGGTAACTGCGATTTCCTTCGTGGACGATACCGCGGAACCCACATCACAGATGAAGGAGTACGCGGCGCGAACGCACCAGAAGGGCTCGCCTGCACTAGCGCGCGACTTCCAGCCGACAATTATCGATCAAGCAGCTATGCCGGTTCGAGTGGAGAAATGGGTCGTCGGAGAGAAAATCAAATACCGGGTAGTGGGAATCGCGTGGGGAGGAAATACGCCAGTCAAGATGCTGATGATTCACTTCAATCCGGAAGAAGATTACGTGCCCGTGGACAATTTTGTCCAAACGAAGAATGATCCCTGGACATTGTGGACGCACGCGTGGTCGCCTCGGGAACCGGGGACATATTCGATTCGGCTCACGGTGAAAGATCCAGCGATTCGAACCCGGCGGCTGGACTCCGGATACTATGTCCGGTCCGTCGAGATTTCAGAGATTTAATGGTTATCGCGCGCAATCACCGCGCAATGAGGGGAAAAGAGTGAAGCAGCCTGCCTGCCGAATGATTGCACTCATCGTGTTTAACCTGCTTGCAGGAGTGGCATCGCCAGCACAACAATCGCCGCATGAAGGACATTCCAACGCCGGTCCGGTTCCGCTGGAAATTCTGCAGCGCCCCGTAACGTTGCGCACGGGTATCGGCGAACTTCACGAAAAAGTGTCCACACATTCCCCTGAGGCGCAATCCTTCTACGATCAAGGGCTTGCCTACGTGCATTCCTACGTGTGGATTGAAGCCGCGCG
>Ga0066674_10000633_pt1 | contig 11247 bp, 8 predicted proteins | sample GraSoiAngelo_123_FD_62291 | JGI IMG/M metagenome (GOLD analysis project Ga0066674, IMG submission 62291) | Grasslands soil microbial communities from the Angelo Coastal Reserve, California, USA - 14_0927_02_40cm | ecosystem: Environmental > Terrestrial > Soil > Grasslands | place: USA... | reverse complement strand
GTTTCGCGCCAGAAACTAGCTAAAGGCTGTTGCAAAACCCCCGGCACAACCCCTCGAATAAGCTGAGGGCGCGTTGGCCATCAGATGGCAGATCTGATTGGCTGCATTCCGCCCTGAACCCTCTTTCCTGTTGCGGAAAAAGCTGTGCTGCGGTCGCTTTTTCCACTTGACATGTTTTTCGTACTCGATATAATCGAGTACGATGATTGGATCGACTATCCGTCAATCCTCCCTTTTCTACGTACCACTGGCTTCTCAGATCTCCCTTCTAAAGGACGACCTGCTCGAGCCTGTCGGCTCATTGCTCGATGATCCCGAGCTCGTAGACATGGTCCGCAAGAGGCTTGCCGCTCGCAGGTCCAATTCGACCCGCACCGGACGCCCTGGCATTGCGCCGGACCGGCTCCTGCGCTGCTGTGTTCTTAAGCATCTGAAGGGGTGGTCCTTTCGGGAGCTCGAACGCGAGCTCCGGGCCAACCTCGTGTGCCGGCGCTTCACACGCTTCGATGCCGATCCGACACCGGACTTCACGACTTTGTGCCGGACGTTCGCTCTTCTCGGTCCCTCATTGACACAAGAGATTCACCGGCGGGTGGTTGCCGTGGCCCGACAGAAGCGGGTCGCCAGCGGCCGCAAGGTTCGAAGCGACACCACTGTGGTAGAGAGCAATGTCCATTACCCTACCGACAGCACGCTTCTGGCAGACGGGATCCGGGTCCTGACCCGGTCTCTGAAACGGATCGCGAAGGAGTGCGAGCCCGGGGCGGTCGCGGTGGTCACACACGCGCGCTCGGTGAAGCACCGGCTGCTGGAGATCAGCCGTGCGGCCAAGTCCTGGACTGAAGCGAACCAGGAGCGGCTGAAGGGGAGCTATCGGAAACTGGTCGGGCTGACCCGGAGAGTTATTCGGCAAGGGACCGCGGTACTGGAGGATCTGCAGGCCGGGAAGATTCCGGTCGTGGGCGACTTGGTGACGGTGCTGGCCAACGAGAGCCAACTGCGACACTTCATGCCTTTGGTGCAGAGGGTGATCGCGCAGACCGAGGAGCGCATCTTGCGGGGAAACCGGCATGTGACAGATAAGGTGCTGAGCCTGTTCGAGCCGCACACACGAGCCATCCGCAAAGGGAAGGTCCACAAGCCCACGGAGTTCGGCCGTCTGGTGCGCATTGACGAGGCGGAAGGGGGCATCGTAAGCCAGTGCGAGGTTCTGGAAGGGAACCCTGCCGACACGAACGCATGGAGTCCCGCCCTGGAGCAGCATGAGGCGAACTTCAGCCGGCCGCCGGATATGGCGACTGGGGACCGAGGGTACTATTCGGCACGCAACGAACGGGAGGCGAAAGCCCGAGGAGTCAAGCGAGTGGCTCTGCCGGCACGGGGACGATTGTCAAAGGCTCGCGCAAAGCTGCAAAAGGAGCGATGGTTCCGGCGGGCGCTGCGCTGGCGGGCTGGCATCGAAGCGACCATCAGCACGCTCAAGCATCCCTTTTCCATGGCACGAGCGACCTACAAAGGGGACTATGGATTTCAGCGCTACGTGGGTTGGTGCGTAATTACGAAGAATTTGGTATCAATTGCCCGTGCTCTGGTGCGACGAAAAGGCCAATGTCCAAGAAGTTAACTGACCGCCGGCGGAAGCTCCTGCGCGAGATCCAGCATCTGGCGGACACGGCAATCTTTGGGACGCTATCGGAGAGTTATCGTACGTGCGGCCGGGCTGGCTGCCACTGCCAGGGGCCAGGCCCCAAGCACGGTCCTCATCTTCATGTCAGCTATCGCGGCGACGAGGGCAAGACCACAGGCTACTACGTGCCGAAAGCTGCCGAGCAGGCCGTGCGGGAAGGGGTGGCTGCCTGGCAACGACTGCAGCAACGCTTGAGGAAGCTTGCCGAGCTGAACCAGGCGCACACTCTGCGGCAAGCCCGGGAGGAGCGCTCGCGATGAGGTTGTGGCTGATTGTAGCGCTGGCACTGCTCGGAGCCCTAAGGGCGCATGTTATGAGGCCGCTGCAAAGCCTGCTGCATCGGGATAGCGAGGCAAGTCAAAGGCCACACGAGATAAACCACGCCGATATGTGCGTCCTTATTAATACAATTAATAGGTATCTCTGTCGGCATGAAGTCCCGCTTCCCGCGGTGTCGGGCAAGGAGATCGTCTTGGATGGTCAACCCCTTGACCATCTCATAAACCCACGAAAGCGTCGCAATGAGCTGCACCAGCCAGCCCGAGCAAAGCACGACCGCTCGCACTCCCTCGGCGAGATGGTCTGGACAGGCAGCAGGAGAGGAAACACCGAAGAGAAGGTCAACGCCTGCCTTGTTGACCGGAGCTGCGATGGGGTCCGCCGTTTGGAGGGATTGAATCGGGCCCGCACCCGATGCGTGGGGTGCCGCCCGGGTGGCCCGGCGGGGCGAGGCGTTTCAGAAGGGGGTTTTGCAACAGCCTTTAGCTAAGCTAGGGGTCTCATGCTTATCCGCTTAATTCAGGTTGGCCCTATATGTTGTGGCGGTTAGATTCCCGAAGCCGTGCCCTATCGTAAATATGGTGGTCACCTGAAACAAGCGGATAAGCATGAGGGGTCTAAGGGACAAAGGGGCGAATGGGTCAAGGGTTTCAGGAAAGTCAGCGATTTCTTCAAAATGACCAATGAAAAATCCTGGGAGGTAAGGCGCATCGGTCTATTTGTCATTGATCATTTTGCTGGTCCGTAAACTAAGCGCGAAGAGTCAACGATCCCCACGGCAACGGCCTTTGCCGTTGCCGTAGGGTCAAGGGGCAAAAAGGACAACTTTGTTTTTTGCCCTTGACCCCTCTGTCCCTTGGCCCCTCAGCGTTTCTTGACTTCGTTAACGCGCGCGATTGCCTCCTTGAGCCCGTCGGAAGGATTGAGATCGTAGGCTTTGTGATAAGCATTCAGAGCAAGATCCCACCGTTTCTGTTTCTCATAAACCAGACCGATTCGCTGAAACACTTCGGCGCTCCGAGGCATAAGCTCCAGAGCCTGGTTCAGAGCTTTTTCGGCTTCGCCAAAGTTCTTCTGGAAGAGATAGGCTTCAGCGATGTTGTAATAGATATAGCCGTCCTTGGGAGTGTAATCCCTGGCCTTGCGGAGCAGGTCAATCGCTTGGCCGTACTGCTTGGCGGAAAGGGCGGTCACTCCTTTTTTGAAGTGGGCCTTTCCGAGAAACTCCACTGTCGCATTGTGTCCCGGCTTCAGCGCCAGCGCGCGCTGAAGCGCCTGTATCGCCTCATCCTGCCGGTTGAGGCTGTAGAACACGATGCCGAGCTGTGAGAAATCGGTCCAGTCGCTCCCTTGAATGCGTATGGCTCCAGTCAGGTCATTTACCGCCTCGTTGAATTTCTCCAGCCGGTAATAGGCCGAGCCTCTCAGGTGGTAAAGCTTGTATTTGTCCTCACTGGTTTTGGCAAACTGCTCGCCTTGATTCAATATCTGTACACAGTTGTCGAACTTCTGCATGTTGAAATAAGCCTGCCCGAGCCCCTGATAGGTCGGAAACGCGGTAGACTTCAACTGGACTGCGCGCGTGAGCGAAGCAATTGCCAGCGCATTATTCTTCAGACTCAAATAGCTCAGGCCCATCAGACGGTGGCCAAATTCCCATTCGGGGTTCAAGTCCAGTTCGGGCTTCAGCTCTTGGATCGCCTTGTCATACCTTTGCTGGCTGTAGTATTGAACGGCTTGTTTGTAGTCTGCCAAGCCGGATCCGGCCAGGACAACGAGGACTCCGAGGAATCTTACCAAGGTGGGAAAGAAACGAGAAAATTTCATTTACTGGTGACACCTCCCGCGAAGCCAGCCCACATTGCCACCTCTGAGTTTGTCGGTATGGAAACGTTTTCGACCCGAAGTTGCTTGCACAGGTCCAGCATCTGAATCGTGGCGTAATAGGGAACGTCCGGATCTGTCTGGATGATCACCGGCTTCTTGGGATTCTGCTTCAGCTTACTGTCGATATATGCTGCAATCTGCTCGAGGGTGGCGGGTCTTTTGTCGATGGTAAACTGGCCCGGCCCCGTGATGTGGATATGCATGGATTCCAAAGGCTGCACGTTAATGGGGTCTTCATTCTTGGGAAGACCGTACTCGAGCCCGTAATTACTGCTGTAAACGGATGTCAGCATGAAGAATATGATGAGCAGAAAGGCAATGTCCGCCATGGAAGCCGTGGGGATCTCCGCGGGAATCTTGTTCCGAATCTGTATGGCCATACTCGTTTCCTATCGCGGGGCTTCCGGTTTGGCTTCCGTCAAAAGAGCAATACGGCGGCAATTATTGCTGCGCAGCTTCTCATACAACGCATTGAACGCGCCGTAGTGAATGTTCTTGTCGGCCTTGATAATAAACTGCTTGGTTGGATCGGTCGCCAGGACTTCCTTGATGAAAATGTCCAGTTCGTCGAGGTTGTTGACCTTGTTTCCCGGTTGGAGCCCGTCGGAAATCTCTATATCACCGTTGGGGCCGATCGCAATGATGGCCGCCAGCTTTTCCACTTCCTCGCGATTTGCCGCTTCGGCAAGGTCTACGGACATCTTCACGGGGCTGAACGAGGTGGTGAGCATGAAGAAGATAATAAGGAGAAAGGCAATGTCCGCCATGGAGGCGGTTGGGATTACAGCATCTACCCTGCGAACCCGGAGTCTCTTCATGGCACCGTTTGTGCCTGCCCGATCGGAGCGGGTCCGTGAGTTTCACTCGGGCCCACCCGGGGCTGGTCTTCCAGCTCATTGAAGGTTTCTATGAGCATGGCGGAGCTGGTTTCCATGTCCAGAGCAAAGGATGTTATGCGGCTTGTGAAATAGTTGAAGGCGGCCTGAACGGGGAGAGCAATAAACAGGCCGTAGGCCGTCGTGATGAGCGCTTCGGAGATTCCGGCCGCAACAGCTTTAGGGTTTCCCATGCCGATTTCCGCGAGCACGGCGAACGATTTGATCATACCCGTGACCGTCCCGAGGAACCCAAACAGTGGAGCCACGTTAGCCACGGTCGCAAGAATCCAGAGCCCCCTCTCCAACTTGGATATCTGATGCAGTGCCACACTCTCAATAGCCTTCTCGATTTCCGCCGCGGGCTTGCCGAAGCGCAGGAGGCCTGCGCGAAGGGTATCGGAAATCGGGCTTGGATTCTTGTCGCACACAGCGATCGCGCCCTTCAAATCGTGCTGCAACAACGCGGCACGAACCGCGCCGAAGACCTGAGCTGTGTTGACTTTCACACGGTGAAGGACGATGCCTCTTTCGATAATTACGATCAGGCCTGCGATCGAACAGAGCAGCATGGGGTGCATCGTCACCCCGCCCTTCACGTAATAGTCTATTAGCGTGCCACCTAATGAACTTAGCACTTTCGACAATCTCCCTTGATGTGATTCGGAGCCATAGGTCTAATCATAGAGTCGCGTGCCGCCCGAAGGTTTCAAAACAAGGACGGCCCCGCAGCCGGTCCCGAATCGGGCCGGCGCGACGCAAACACTAAACTCTATCGGCAAGCAGCAGGCAAGTCAAGCCAGTGGGCGCGGCGCGACGGGATGGGGTGCTTCGCTTACGATGGCACCAGAGGAGGAGCAGAGGGGCGGAGGAGGATGGGAGCCTGAGGGGAATGGGGGTGCAGAGAAAGTTAGATCTTTCTCCTCTGCCCCCTTGCCCCTCCGCCCTTCTGCTCCTCTGCCTGCCTTTCGGGACTTAACGAGGCTTGATCTTGAGACGCTTCAATTTCTCGCTCAATGTCGTAGCGTTGACGGAAAGCAATTCTGCGGCCCTCTTTTGGTTCCAATCTGTATGGTCCAGGGCAGCCAGAATCAGAGACCGCTCGTAGTTTGTCACCCGCTCTTTAAGAGGAAGCCCGTCCACCGGGATCCTGACCTGGGAATCGGGCAAGAAGTGCGACAGGTTCTTAGGGAACAAATCCGCAGTGATGACGTTGCCGGGTGCAAGCACAACGGCCCGTTCGATGACGTTCTCCAGTTCCCGGACGTTGCCAGGCCAGTGGTAGTCCATGAGTACTTTCAAGGCTGATGGTTCCAGGACGCAAAGCTCTTTCTCATTCTCCTCGCAATACCTCTTGATGAAATGATCTGCCAGAAGGGGAACGTCCTCGCTTCTCTCCTGTAAAGGAGGGAGTTTGATCACTATCACATTCAGCCGGTAGTAAAGGTCGTCCCTAAAGGTTCCCTGCTCCACGGCCGCCTGGAGATCTCGGTTCGTGGCGGCGATGATTCGCACGTCCACCTTAATGTTCTCGAGGCCCCCGAGGCGGCGGAACTCCCGCTCCTGAATGACTCGCAAGAGCTTGGCCTGGGTCTCCAAAGAGATCGTGGCGACCTCGTCAAGGAAGAGCGTGCCGCCATCCGCAACTTCAAACAGGCCCTTCTTGGAACTGGTTGCGCCCGTGTAAGCTCCTTTGGCGTGACCGAAAATTTCGCTCTCCAGCAAGTCCGACGGAATGTTTCCGCAATTGATGGCCACAAAAGGGGCATCTGCCCTGCCGCTCGAGGCGTGTATCGCCTTGGCTACCAATTCCTTGCCGGTGCCGCTGTCACCCTGGACCAGGATCGTGCTGCGCCTCGGCGCAACCTGAGCGATGAGATCGAAGACCTGCTGCATCGCCGCGCTTTTTCCAATGATGTTTTTGAAATTGTAGCGTTCCCGAAGTGACTTCTTGAGCCTCAGGTTTTCCTCGAGCAGCCGCCGGTGTTCTGCGGCGTTCTTGACAGCCAGGAGTATCTCGTCGTTCTTGAAAGGTTTGGTAATAAAATCGAAAGCGCCCAGCTTTGTCGCTTTGACAGCCTTCTCTATCGAGGCGAAAGCCGTGAGAATCACCGTGACCGGGTTGCTCTCCATCTTTCTGAACTGTTCTAACACTTGGAGTCCATCCATGTCCGGCATCATGAGGTCCAAAAGGACCACGCTGTAGTCGGATTCTCGCGCCTTTTCCAGGGCCTGTGCTCCGTTGTGCGCGAAGTCCACCGAGTAATTCTCGGCCGCGAGGAGTGTCGACAGAACATCGCGCATAATCTCTTCGTCGTCGACGACCAGTATTTTCCCGTTGCTGCTCATGCGGATAGTGCTTGCTGGGTGGGCAACTTGAGCCGGAAATGAGTCCCTTTGCCAGGAGTGCTGTCTACGAAGATCCGTCCGCCGTGCTCCTGAATAATTCCGTAGGTGACGGCAAGGCCCAGGCCTGTACCGTTCCCGGTGCTCTTTGTCGTAAAGAAAGGATCGTAAATTCTCTTGATGTTTTCCTGTGAGATGCCCACGCCCGTGTCGCGGATGTCCACGAGAACCATGGAATCGTTCATGGATGTCTCTATTTCAAGCAGTCCTCCAGAGGGCATTGCGTCGCGGGCATTCAAGAGAAGGTTGATAAGTACCTGCTGCAACTTCCCTCCGTTGCCATGAACACGGAGGAGAGACCGCTCCAAATGCGATTCCAGTCGAATGTTACACTGCTTCAATTGATGATCCAATAGCGAGAGGCTTTCCTGAATCAGCTGGTTCACGTCCACGTTTCCGAATTCACTTCCATTCATACGGGCGAAGCTGAGGAGGCCGTTAACGATTTCCGCCGCACGGAACGTCTGCTTTTCGATTTTCTCCAAAACGGTTTTACGCTTGTCGTGATCGGGAGTCTCTTTTAGCAGCATCTGAGTGTAGCTCGAGATGCCTGTGAGGGGAGTGTTCACTTCATGGGCAATGCCGGCTGCGAGCAGTCCTATCGAGGAGAGCTTCTCGGCCTGGAGCAGCTGGTCTTCGAGACGAACCTTGAAGGTAATGTCGTCCATGACAATGACACAGCCAGTGATCTGATCCGTGGCGTCCATGAGGGGAATGACGCTTACATTTACGATCAGACTAACTCCGCGGCGGTTTTGCAGGTAAAGCTTGTAAATGTTGCTAATGCTTTGCAATGCCCATCCTTCCGCTCCGGTTACTCTGTGAATGGACGCGATCACATCCGGGGCAAAAAGATCCTCGACCGAGGCGTCCCGTACCTCCTCCCGCGGCACATCGTAAAGCTCCTCAAAGGCGCGATTACAGGAGGTAATCTTCCCTTCCAGATCCAGGACCAGCACCGCAACGTTGATGCTTTCCAGGATGTTTTCTGTGTAGATCTTCAACCTCTCCAGTTCCAGGGCCTTGATCTCCACCGAGCGATAGAGGCTGGCGTTTTCCAGGGCGATGGCGGCGTAACCTGCCAGCGCGCCCAGCAGGTCCAGATCCTCGCTGCTGAAATGCTTGCCCCGAGGAAGCTCCCCAAGGCCGATCATTCCGATGCGCCGGCCGCGAAGATTGAGGTCCTGGAGGTAATGCAATCCATACATTGCCAGCACCGGCGAAGCGCGATGCAGCCGGTTTGGGACATCGACCCCGGCCAGGCCACTGGGCCTCTCCCTGTCTAACAGCTGATCCTCGCTAAACGCGAGCGAATCGGTGTACTCCGACATGCGCAGCCCAAGCTCATCTGTCAGGTGGAGAAAGCCAGGGCGGCAGCTATCTGCGACAAACAGCGCTGCCGTTTCGACCTGAAAGGTTTTCGATACACGTTCCAGAACACTGCGCGACAGGCGCCCCAGCGAGATTTCTGTGGTGAGCATGCGCGCAAACTCCTGCAAGCCGGCCCGGTCATCGAACCGGTCTTTGTAGAAGAACCGGTCAAGACGCGCCTGAACGCGGTTCCGAACCGGAGCGAATAACAGTGCAATGGCCAGGGCGGCTATACAGATCACCAGGAAATCAGCCTCCGGGGCAACCCACTCCAGAGCGCGGCCCAGCACGAGAACAAAGAACAGATAAATGGCCAGCAACAAAGAGCTGGCGATGAAATAAGCGGCGCCTCTTCGGAAGAGGACCTCAACATCCAGAAGCCTATAATGAACAATGGCGTACGCGAACGATAGAGGGATAAAGCCCAGAAAGAGCATAGAGGCTTCCATTGCAAAGCCCGGGCGCGCGCCCAAGAGGAACGGGAGGGCATAGAACATACTGAAAGGCAGAATTCCGGCCATTGTTCCGTAGCTCACCCACTTCATCTGCTGACGTGTAATCAGGTCGCGGGCGAGCGCCCGTTTTCTCCACAGAAGAATGGCGCCGATAAAGAATCCTGCGCACAAATAGATTAGCTGAATTCGGTCCATCAATTGCGCAGATAGCGCGTCACGAGGCAGGCCCCAGTCCACAAGATGGCCGGAGAGCCAGAGCAGATGCAGCAGCCCGAGAGCGGCGGCTGGAATGTAGAGCAAGGGCGCGTGGCTTCGGCCTCCCGAAAGTTCCAGCGTAAATCGCATGCAAAAATGCAAGAACAGGACCGGCAGAAGGAGAAAGGCAGCGAAAGAAAAGCCGTAAACTACCTTGTCCAGACCGTCCCATTTGGGCGTAAACCGATAGAAATAAACTACAAAGGCGGTCAGGCAGATAATGTAAAAATGGAACGACCGAGGAAGACGGCTTCCTCGCAGAATCACGAACACGCCTATTCCGAGATGGAAAAAGGCCAGTACGATGCGCAGGGCATCGGTGCGTGTCATGAACCGCTTGGCGCCTATCTGCACGGGTACGTCTCGCGTCGCCGCATCTGGTCCCTTCAGAGTGTATGTCGCCGCCGAATTAGGGCCGAGCCAATATAGAAGGTCTGAATAATTGCCGAGATTCGCGACTTGGCGTGCATTGATGGACAGGAGTACCTCTCCTTCCTTTATCCCGGCTACCTGTCCGGGGCTGTCCGGCGACACTTCCTGAGCTTGGAGACCGTGTGCCGTTTCCCCCCACAACACACCATCCCAGGGATCCGTCCAGTTTGAGCGATCACGCAGGTTGAGAAGGCTTATCAGCACGACCAACCCGGTCAACAACGATGTAGCGACAACCTTGAATGGCACCGGAAATCTGTTCATTTTGAACTCAACCCCTGCAGGTCGTGAATTGAGAAAAGCAATTCACGTGCCAAGCGCCATTTCGGACTCGACGAGGCGCGCGAGTCGTAACCTCTTGATTTACGAAATATTTTCCGCGGACTTTCGCCGTGGCAATGGTCGTAGTTCCAACTCTTTGAACTGCATTCAACATTTTGAACCGGCTTCCTATCTCCTTCAAGACCATTTGCGTGAAGAGCCAGTTATACCAGGATTCACGCGCCCTCTCTCACCACAGATACACGGAGGACGCGGAGATACACGCAGAACGCTTTTGGAACCTCTGAGGTGAAGAGGCTGTGAAAAAAATGACGCGGTGGGGTGGATTCTTTCGGGGAGAAGGGTTTGGGGAGGACGAGTTACCGACAGACTAATAGAAATTCAGGTTGAGGCCGAAGCGAATGGAGCGTGGGTTGCGCGTAAGAGTCAACTCTCCGTCTTGCGAAATGATCCTGCTCTTTCCCTGATCCAGAAGGTTGCGGACATCTACGAGAGCCTCCCATCGTCCCACAGTTCCCATGAACTCAGGAAGGGGTATGCCCTGACGAACGAAAAAGCTCACTCCTTTCGTGACTGTGTCCTTTCTGTCGGAGAACGGGTCAATGGGGTTCAAGGTATATCCTGGATGCCAGCGGACTACGGTGCTGATACGGGTTCGCGTCTTGGGGAAATTCGCATCCACCTGGCTGGTGAGGACGTGATAGTAGGACCTCTCCACATATTCCAGGAGTCGGCGAGCGAGAATGTCGCTGGTCAGGGTCTCATCGCCGCGGTCCAGGTTCGCCGCGGAGCCGTACACGTAGGCAATCGATCCGCTCAGGAAATCGAGAAACCTTCTGTTCATGACAATCCTGAGTCCACGCTGAGTGGCCTGGTCTTCCCTCAAAAGCGCAAGCTTTGAGTCGCCCGAGCTCCTCCCGCCCGCTACCGTCACGAGGAAAGGCGCGCCGGGTCCTTCTATCTGATCTTCGTAAACCGCAAGTTCCAAAGAAGTGTCTTGAGCCAGACTCTTGCCGGCCGCGATTTCGGCATGTTTGAACTGGCTAAGGTGCAGTTCTCCATCGATTTGTGCCAGGTAGGTTGGCTCCATCAGGTTGACCCAATCACCGTCCGGCAGCAAAACCATGTTGTTATCGCTTAAGCGACGGGACGAAATCCCTGCTTTAACGGTCCAGGTTTCGGCTGGAGTAAGGATCAACCGGAACATGGGGCTGATGACACTCTTCGTCGAGCCGTAATGCACACGCGAGTAATCAAACCCATACTCAACTTCGATTGGATCCGCAAGTCTGCTTCGCGTTTCAAACCCAAAGCTAAG
>Ga0066674_10000612_pt1 | contig 11407 bp, 3 predicted proteins | sample GraSoiAngelo_123_FD_62291 | JGI IMG/M metagenome (GOLD analysis project Ga0066674, IMG submission 62291) | Grasslands soil microbial communities from the Angelo Coastal Reserve, California, USA - 14_0927_02_40cm | ecosystem: Environmental > Terrestrial > Soil > Grasslands | place: USA... | reverse complement strand
CTCCAGCTTCCGCCCGAGCAGATCGTACTCAATCCATTCGCCGTCCTGTCGGTCAGTCAGAAGGTCGTGCCGCTCGGACTCGAGATAAACAAGTTCGGAAATCAAAAGCCGAAGGGCACAACGCGTTTCGAGCTGACGTTTGCCGAGGGCACGACCGAAGAAGTCCGGGAAGAATTCGCGATCGCGAACTTCCAGCATCTGAACGACAGCGAAAAGCTTTCCAGCAAGTCGTTCGACAAAATGCGCAGCGGCTTGCGCTTCAGCGTCGGTGACAGTTCACAGACCGGCGCGAACACGGCGAAAGATGTCACGTATGAGCTGAGCTATGTGCACCGCAAACGCGGCCTCACGATTCGTGCAGGACTCGTTAGGCTGTTCGGCTCCGTCTTCTCGATGTTCTCCGGCGCCGGCGCGGTGACGAAGAACAAGTTCGCGGTCAGCCGTCGGATTGGCGGGACACCGATCGCCAAAGTCGATGTGAAGAAGCCGGAGTTCCAAGTCGTCAATCAAAGCGACCTCGCGATGGCCGGGCCGGGACTAAGCGCCAAAACATCGACGGAAGCATGGCAGCTTCATGATGAATTGGTCGCAGCCAATCCGTCTTTGAGTGGTCGTCTGCAAGTTATGTCGACCTACGAACTGAGTGACGCGGCATGAGTATCACCGTCGCGAAATACACCTTCAGCTCTTGGCTGCGCAAAGGCATCGGCAATCGCATCACCGAGCCGGATAACCTCGGTCTCGGCGCCTCCGCGGTGAAGGAACGCTCGCGTGTTCCGATCGACGTGATGCTGAACACCGCACCGGTGCACAAGGATTTCGCGCTCGTCGGACCGGGCGACATCATCGGCCTCAATCCCGACATGGTTGTGCGGACGGAGCCGCTGAATTGGATCACAAACTTCGAGCCGAACTACCTCCCCTTCATCGAATTTTACGATGAGGATTTTCTCTGGCGCTACACACCCGCGCGGGCGAACGGCCAGCGCCTGCGCCCGTGGATCGCGCTTCTCGTTTTGGAAGAAGGTGAGACGGATGCGACGAGCGAGTTCACGCGCAACGAGAAAGGATTTCCGCTCCCGACGGTCACGGTGACGAAAAGCGACGCGTTGCCGCAGCCGAGCCAGACATGGGCCTGGGGTCACGTGCACATCAACGAAGGCTACGCCACGCCGACTGATTTCGAACAATTCCTCCGCTCATTGCACGACCTTGATCATCCGAATTCCGACAAGATCATCAGCCGCGTCTTCTGCCCGCGGAAACTGAAACCGAAAACCGGCTACCACGCCTTCGTTGTACCGGCTTTCGAAACCGGACGCCGGATCGGTGTCGATCTTACGGCGGATATTTCTACAATTGACGCGCAGCAGCCTTCATGGACTGCCGGCACCGCGCCGGTCACATTTCCAGTGTATTACGATTGGTATTTCCGCACCGGCGAGAACGAAGACTTCGAGTCGTTAGTCAAATTGCTCGAGCCGCGCCCGATGGATCGACGCGTCGGCATCCGCGACATCGACGCGTCGCAGCCCGGCTGGGGCATGACACAAGGCGCGGACATCGGACCGATCCCACCGCCGGAAAATCCGCAGACCATTCTCGGGCTGGAAGGCGCGCTCAAAGCGCCGACCACAGTTTCGCGACCGAAGGATGTCGATCCAACCAAGCCATTTTTTGCCGACCTGAAGTCGATCCTGAATTTCCCGGCGGACGTGCAGGATACATCTGACGGCGCGGCCTATCCCGTCGTGTCGCCACCGATCTACGGCGAGAATCACGCGAACAAACATCGCATCGATCCCGTGGGCGGTGGCTGGCTCAACGATCTCAATCGCGATCCGCGGTTGCGCGTGCCGTCCGGCTTCGGCATCAACGTGATCCAGAAGAACCAGGAGGATTATGTCGCGCGCGCCTGGGAGCAGGTGAAGAAAATCTTGGCCGCCAATCGCGTCATCCTGCATTCGGTCTTCGCCATGGAAACAGTGCGCGCAATTCAGACCAACTTCGTCCAACGGCTCGCACCCGCGGAAATGCTGGCCGTGTTCTCGCCGGTCCTGAAGAAGGTGAAGGGCTCGCCCACGACGCTCTTCCATCAGCTCTCGAACAGCACCGTTCCACCAGCGGCGATGAACAGCGCGTTGCGCCGAATGATTCGTCCGCGCGGCGCGTACGGAAAGCGATTGCGACAGGCGAACGTCACGTTCACGCACGCGCGTTTGGTCGAGGACCTGAATAGCGGGCGCATCACCGCGGCACCGCCGAAGCAGGTGCCCGATTCCGTCATCACGGATGAACGCATCGCGAAAAAGTTACCCGGCGCACACGAGCCGCCGTGGCTGCAATGGGTGCTCACGCATCGCTTGCTCTTGCTTATTATCTTCCTCGTCGCGGCCCTGCTTCTGGCGCTAGGCGCAGTTTGGTGGCTCGGCCTCGTTGTCGCGGCCGGCGCCGTTGTCGGCTATTTCCAGACCGCGGAACGCGAGCGCGCTTTGCACGCAGCGAAGTCGCTCGCCGATCCGGAAGCAACGTTGCGCGATATCCAGAACACGCCGCCACGATCAGACTTTGCGTTCGTCGTCACCGATCCGGTCACACCCATCACCGCGACCAGCGGCACGGACGTGACGACGACATCCACAAGTACATCGTCATCTGCGGAGGCATTGCATTTCAACGAAGTTGCCATGACCACGCGCGCCGCAGCCGGCACGGACAGTGTCGAAGGAAAGAATTTCCGCGCCGCGGCGGTGAGTTTCAATGAGCGCCTTGCGATCAAACCACCCGAGCCGCAGCTCATGCGCTTCGACATTGCCAACGCACACACCAAGCTTGTCGACGCGATGCGCGCAACCGCCGTTTTCCCGCAGCTCGTCGCGCGGCAGGTGCGCTTCACCTTCAATCCCGATTGGCTGCTCAAGCCGGAGCACCTCATCCCGGCGATGGCTTATCCGGATTTCCCCGATCCGATGTACGAAAAGCTCCGCGACATCTCGAGCGAGCTGTTTCTGCCTAACCTCGAACTCGTGCCGCCGAACACGATTTCGCTCCTCGTCACGAATCCCGAGTTCATCGAAGCCTACATGACCGGATTAAACCACGAGTTCGGAAAGGAATTGCTCTGGCGCGAATATCCGACCGATCAACGTGGCAGTTACTTCCGGCAGTTTTGGGATGTGAAAGGCATCATCGCGGACGATCCCGGCCTCACACCGGAAGAACGCGCCGATCGCTACAAAGACATCGTGCCGATGGACACGTGGTTCTCGGCGTCGAAGCTCGGTTCGCATCGGCATCCAGCGCGTCCGCCGGGCCGCCAACTCGTCCTGCTCGTGCGCGGCGAGCTGCTCAAAAAATATCCGAATACGATCGTTTATGCGCAGAAGGCACACATCTTTCGTCGGAAAGACGGGACAGCTGATTCGAGCCAGGACCCGATCATCCAGGAAGTAAAAGCGGAAGCAGAGATGCACGCGGAAATCCGCTTTCCGTTGTTCCGCGCGGAGATCGAACCGGACATCCGCTTCTTCGGTTTCGACATGACTCCGGAAGAAGCGAAAGGCGCCGAGCATCCGCAAAACGCGACTGATGATTGGGGCTGGTATTTCATCATCCAGGAAGTGCCGGGCGAACCGCGCTTCGGCATGGATATCGAGTTCGATCCCGACTCGCCGACGGTCGTGACGTGGGACGATCTTTCCTGGACGAAGTTCGCCGAAAGCCTGCGCTTCATCGACACAACGCAGACGCCCGCGCCTGATTTCTTCAATCATCTTTCCGCCGCCGAGAAATCGCAGTGGGGCAGTCACTCCGCCGATATGGCGTCAGTCCTTTACCAGAAGCCGGTCATGATCGCGGTGCACGCGAAGGAGATGCTGGAGAACCTGGAGGTTCCGGCGACGCCGCCATGAGCGAGTTCAGCGACACACTCGACGCGCTGGGCAAAGCGCGGGCCGCGCGTGACGATGCGCGCGGGCTCTTACACCGGTCGCGTTTGCGCCAGCTCACTCTGCAACGCGAGCAAAAGAAGGCGGATCGCAAAGAGATCGTTGGCGAACTCGGAGACAATCAGGAGCCGGAGTTTTATCCGGATCGTTCGCGCGAGCTCGAACGCGAACGCGCGCAGATCAAGCACGATAATGAACTCGTTAGGCAACGCGACGGCAACGTGCGCGAGCTGCTCGACGAGCTCTTTCAACGCACACCGCAGCGACTCATCGAGGAGTGGGATGACACGACGCCGATCATGCTCCTGCCGTTGCAAATCGAGACGCGCTTCAAGGAAGCGGAACGCCAGGAGCAGGAACTTTGGGTGCGCGTCTTTCCCGATGAGATCGCGATCAACACACACGAAGAGCTGCTGATGGAGCGCGAGCAAACACAGGGGATCGCCTACTGGAAGGCGTTGCGCGCTGCGACTGACGAGACTGCGCGCAAAGCGGCCTGGCAGGACTTGGTGAAACGCTTCGGCGCGAACCGGTCGGCCTGGGTTGCGCTGCAAACGAAGCCGACGAACTGGAGCACACCGCCACCCGCGAGCGATGATGCGCTTGAGTTTCCGCCGCTCGATGTCGCGAAGCCGGATAGCTGGACGGAAGCGCCGCACAGCCGCGTCATGCCCGATCGTTTTGTGCTCATGGCGTTTCGTGGTGGCAAGGCCGTGCACACCGTCGTCGGCGCGCAGATCGATGACATCGTTGTCGTCGGTCCGGTCCCGCTGGATGATGAGGGCAAGTCGGGATTGAAGCGCGATCCGGCGACCAATCGGATCGATCTCGGTGAAGAGTTCCGCTGGGTTGCAGACTTCCCGCTCGCAGTGCAGCGCGGGTTGGGTTTCCGCCTGGCACTCACGCAGGAGGACTTCGCGCAAGGCTTCGAACAGCTCCTTGTCGTCGGCCTCAAATTATCTGCGACGAAAACAGAGACGCAGAAGCTCGTCGAAGAGTTGATTCACAATCATCACTACTCCGCGAAGGGTTTTGCACTCGTTAGGCAAGGCACGCCGACGAACAATACCGACAACGACTCATCGGGATTTGGCGCGACTGATCCACAGGCCGAGCAGAGCTACTTCACAGAAACCGGACCGCCCCTTTTTGATCCGATGGATGAGGCTGCCAAAGCTACAGATGGACGGCGGCTAGCCGAGTACCTCGGCATCAACTACGACGCGCTCCAGCACATCACCAACGCTGACGCCGCCGATCATGTCGAAGCGGTCGCGATGAACAAGGCGCTCTTCGCCGGCACGCTTGGTTATTACCTGACGACAATGCTCAACGACGTGATGAGCAGCGACACGATCGCGCGTGTGCGCGCGATCTTCACCGAATACGTGACCGGGCGCGGTCCGCTGCCCGCCGTGCGCGTCGGCAATCAGCCTTACGGATTTCTTCTCACGAGCGCATTTCCGCAGTGGGGCTATGGCCGTCTCGCGGAGCGACCGTTTCGCTTTGAAGAAAATGTGCGCCGCCTTTTGGCGGAGCTGCAAAGCGAATGGGCCACGCTCAAGCCGCAGCTTCCACACATCAGCAAAGACAACGACGCGGGCGCGAACCTGATGAAGGTGCTCGGCCTGCAGCCGACCTCCGCCGATTATTATCAACGCGTCGGCTACAGCTACGATTACCTCCGCAACGAGCAGCAGTTCGCCTATGGCGGGCGTTACGGCGCGGACGTGATCAATATGCTCATCGAGCGGAATCTCGCGCGCGCTTTTCTCAGGATGTTCGGCTACGACGCCACGAACAAGCCGGTCCCATTACTCCTGCAGTTGATCTTTCGCCATTATCACACGCGCCTCGATCGCGAGAACCTGATCGATGGCCTTCCGCTCTCCGAAGAGCACAGGATCAAGCCCTACGAAGAAGCGACCGGGCGGAACTACATCGATTGGCTGATCGCGAATGCCGCCGACCCGGACAAGCTCGAAGCGGAAGACTTCGGCGACGGCGTCACGCCGCCGCATTCGCTCCTCTATTTAATGTTGCGCTATGCGCTGCTGCACGCAGGCACGTTGAGCATTTTCAATTTGCTCACCGAACTCGACATCGCAGCGCCGGAGCTGGTGCGCAGCCGCAAGTTCATGAACATCAGCGTGCAGCCCGATGTTTCGCATTGGGAAGTTTTCCGCGCGCCCGCCAATCGTGTTCTGCCCGCCGAAACTTCCGATCGTCCGCTGCTCTCATATGTGCAGCTCGATCGCTTCACCCACGGACTGCAGGCGCATGTCGCACGAGATTTCGCCGCCGCGAAAGAGGGCCTCACCGTCCTGGCGAAGCTTCCAACAGCGCGGCTCGAGCGCTTGCTCGCGGAGCACGTCGATACGGTGAACTCGCGTCTCGATAGCTGGCAGACCGCGCTCTTCGATTTGCGAGCGCGCGCTCATCGCAATCTCGGGAACGAACGCAAGCTCGGACTGCATCTTGGCAGCTACGGCTATCTGGAAAATGTCCGGCCTGCACGCGAGCGACGCGTGAAGATTCCGGAGGAAACATTGCCTGACGAACTGCGTGAAGGCGGCGACAATCTTTACCTCGATCCACGCAATGGCGGCTACGTGCACACGCCGTCGCTAAACCACGCGACCGCCGCGGCGATTCTGCGCAACGGTTATCTCACGCACGCTTCGCCGGTCGAGCAGGACAAGCTCGCGGTCAATCTTTCTTCCGCGCGCGTGCGTCGCGCGAAATACCTGATCGACGGCGTCCGCAACGGGCAATCGCTCGAGACGCTGCTCGGATATCTCTTCGAGCGCGGGCTGCATGATTGGACCACGCGTCCCACCGCGCCGGTCATTCTCGACCAGCTCAAGCCTCTCTTTCGCAAGGCGTTTCCGATCAAGCGGACCAAGGTGCCGCAGCAGGGCATCGCGGGAGAAGCAGCGAAAATCGCGGAGGACTTTTCCGTTACCAACGGTCTCGACCTCGCGCGCATGACTGCTGCCTTTCCCTACGGCATCACGGAATTGAACTCGTTAGGCGCGACGCAGATCGATGCGATCAAACAGGAGAAGCGAAACCTGGAGAACTCGCTCGATTCGCTCCGCGACGTCCTCACCGCGGAAGCCGCGTATCAGCTCTCACTTGGAAATTTCGATCGCGCCGGCGCAGTCATGCTCGCGATCTCCGGCGGCGAGCTGCCGGTGCAGGTGGAAGTGATTAACTCTTCGCGCGGCACCGATCTGAGTTTCACGAACCGCGTTGCGCTGCACTTCAACCCAGCAGTGACCGGCAATCCATGGCCGGCGATTCCGCACAGCCGCCGCGCGCGCACCGAGCCGGCATTTAATAACTGGGTCGCCGACTTGTTAGGCAATCCAACCAAAATTCGCTGCAGCGTGGAAGCGGTCGGCGCGCCGTTCGCGAACACAGTCAGTCTCGCCGATCTGGAATTGCAGCCGCTCGATCTCGTTTTCCTGATCGGCAAGAAAGTGGAAGTGACCGGCTTTTCCGAGCTGGAGAGTCGCGTCCGATATTTCTTCGCGCAGCAGCATGCGCTGCCGGATACGACGGTCGTGAAGATTGAATTCGCGAACAGCAGAAGCGCGGATCTGAGCGTGCGTTCCTTCGCCGAGATTTTGCCGCTGGCCAATGCGATTCGCGAGCTCGGCGGAAAAGCGCGCCCGTTACAGGCGCAGGATTTCGTGCCTACATCAAAGAAGGTAGCGGTCGCGCCCGATAATCCCGGCAACGTTGATGTCGGCGAACTGCAAACCCGAGTCACGCAAATCCGCGGCGAGTTCGATCTTCTCTTCTCTGATTTGCAAACCGCAGCGGACGATGCGGCGAACCTGCAGACGGCGACGGCAATCGACGCTCTGCGAAACGCGCTCATCGACATTGCGAACGCCGGATTCGTGCACGCGTTTCCGCTTAGTGCAGTCGGCGCTGCCGCCGAGCAACGCGAAGCTTTGGTAGCGCAGAACGATTCTCTGCAGAAGCGGTACGTCGAAGTGGGGAAAGCGTTTGATGCCAGCCTGGTGCGGGTCAACGACGCCGCGACCAAGCCGCTAGAGAAGGTGACGCTGCTGCGCGACATGGCGAGGTCGCTGCTCGGCGACGACTTCGTACTGCTGCCGCGATTCAGTTTCACGAATCTGCCGGATGTCGCCACGGCGGACGGTGATCGCGCGCAGCTCTTGAAATATATCACGACGACGAAAGGCATTCCGCTTCCCGTAGACGAATGGCTGCACGGTGTCGCTCTGGTGCGTCCGAGCATGCACCCCTTCGGACTCATGCGTATGTTGAGCGCAACTTTCGACGCGGACGCCGGTGATTGCAGTCCGATGCAACTGCCTTACCGCGTGGATGACACCTGGCTCGGCGTCGAATTTCCCGACGGCACCAACATCGTGCACGACACGATCGCGATCGTGCAGTGTCTGCCGCAGGGCTTCGCACCCGCCAGCGCGCAATGCGGTTTCCTCATCGACGAATGGACTGAATCGCTCCCGAACAAAGAAGAGGTCACCGGGATTTCATTCAACTACGATGCGCCCAACAGCGCACCGCCCGCGGCGATCCTGCTCGCGATAACTCCAATCGAAACCGGACGTTGGCGTTGGGATAACCTGGTCGCGACCGTGCTCGACACCTTTGAGCGCGCGAAGCTGCGCGCGGTTGAACCGGACATGATTGAAACACTCGGACGCGTGGAGCCGTTGTTGCCGACGACGATTGCGGAATTCACCACCGGCAAGAGCACGATCAATTTGGATTACGCGCGAAACGTAGCGTTCGTGAATGCGGCCGCCGCCAAACTGGTCAGGACCTGATTTGCCATGCCGCTCGACACACTTCACAACATCTTCGCAACGAAGGCCGGTCTTCTCGCCGAGATTTACCGTGATCCGCAAATCACCGCTTACAACCGGCTCGAGCCGCGCGCGCGTACGGAAGATTTTGCGCGAAGTTTGCGCGCGGAAATTCGCGACCCGCTCTGGCTGCTCACGCGCCAGTGGCAGATGGGCGAGCTGGAAGCGGAAGATGCCGGCTCCGCTATCGACGCGCGATTAGTCACGGCGCAGACGCGTGTTGACCGCGTCGCGCTCGGCGGAGGCGCCGGGCATGGCTACGATGAAGACATTCCACTCGAGACGGTGGTGGAGCGTGAAGCGATTCCGATCGAGAAGGCGTCGCTCGTATTTCCGTACGCGCTGAAAGTGCAGGTAGCCCAGTTTTTCCTGAAGCTCCACAGCGCAGGATTGCGCACGAAATACGCGGCGAAATATCGCGCCGCGTTTCCACTTCCAGCGAATGCCGAGGAATCATTCCGCGGGCAAACAGACGCGCTGAATGTCTACGTCGCGACGAAGAGTCGCGACTTCGACGGCCAGCAGCTGCTGCATGCGATTAGCGATGAGAGTCTCAATGCGACAGTTCCGATCGCGGTCGCGGACCAGGCGAAGGTTGGCGAATATACCATCGCGTTAAGCGAATGGTTCGCGCGCCAGTATTCGCTGCCTGCCGGCGTGGAGACAGCGTGGGATCCGCGACGGCTCACTTACCGCATGCAAGCCGCAGCGCCACGAAGCGATGGCACGCAATTGATCCTTGATGCCACGCATTACAACGAGGGCCGACTCGACTGGTATTCCTTCGAAGTTGATCCGAACGCGGGCGCACTTGTTACCGACGCCGTAGCTCCCGCCGTGCCGTCACCGATCGAGCCGGCAATCTCATTCCTTCCAGTGGCCGCGTCCTTCAAGGGCATGCCGAATCCGCGCTTCTGGGAAATGGAAAATAGGCAGATCAACTTCGGTCAGCTCGACGCGAAGACGACCGACTCGCTGATGCTCGTGTTCGCGGAGCTCGGACTCATCTACGGCAATGATTGGTTCGTTATTCCGTATGCGATGAACGTCAACACGCTCTGCGAGATTAAAGGCCTCGTTGTTACCGATGTGTTTGGTGAGCGCACGCTCATCCGCGCCGCCGATGAAGGCGAAGAAAGCAATTGGCAACGCTGGAGCATGTTCAACCTCAGCAACAAGGACGAGCTCGGCACTTACAATCGGCAATTCTTCCTTCCCGCCGCAATTACCAGCACGCTCGAAAGCGACCCACTCGAACAAGTGAATTACACGCGGGACGAGATGACGAACATGGTTTGGGCCGTTGAGGAAGTGATTCCCGATGGTACAGGCAAAGGCATTAACGGCTATGACGCCGCGGACAGATTTGGGATCGAGCCGCCGCCAATTGCAGCCTCGACCGCGAGCATCCGTTACGTGCTCGGCACCACCGTGCCGGAGAATTGGATTCCTTTCCTACCTGTGCATCAGGCAGGTAGCAATCAATCGATTGAGTTCCGCCGCGCCGCGATGCCGAAGCTGGGTGTGCCTCCGACGGACGTCGTCAGGCCAAAAGGTCTTCTCCTCACTGAAATATCGACGCGGTATTATGTCAATGAAGAGGAAATTTCCAGCGCCGGCACATTAGTTCGCCGGAGCTATCAGCGCGCACGCTGGTACGGCGGCCGCACTTACATCTGGATCGGCCGCTACCGCGAAACGGGACGCGGCGAGGCGAGCAGCGAGCTTCGTTTCGACCAGATCGAGCCCCTCGGCTCAGGTTAGTGAAATCATAACCGACGGCCCCGTGGAGCATAGGTGGTCACACGGGTTATGCTGTGCTTCAATGTAATAGTGCGGGCCTGTAGCTCAGCGGTTAGAGCAGGGGACTCATAATCCCTTGGTCCCAGGTTCGAATCCTGGCGGGCCCAAATTTCATTTGCGATTTTTGATTTTTGATTTGCGATTATCAGACTTGTGCCACGACTCGCGCGGATCGGTCTGGTTGTCGTTGAGATCGCAATTCTCAGCGCGCTGATCCTGGCGACGCGCTGCGCAAATTATCAGGACGTTTTCGTTGCTGGCAACGTTTACTTCGTCGATGCGGATTGTTACGCGCGCATGACCCGCGTGCGGATGTGTCAAACAACGCCGGGGCTGATCGTGCGGCATCACGATTTTGAAAATTTTCCGCAAGGAACAAATCCACACACGACTGCGCCGCTCGATTATCTCATTCTCGGACTTTCGCTTCTGCTAAAGCCATTGACGGCGCACACGCTGGGTTTCGCGGGAGCATTCATCTCGCCGTTGCTAGCGTTGCTTGGAGGCTGGTTTCTCTGGTGGTGGTCACGCCGAATGAGATTCCAGTATCGCTGGGTCATGTTGGTCTTGTACGCCATCAGTCCCATTCTGGTTCACGGGACGGAGCTTGGCAGGCCCGATCATCAATCCTTATCAATGCTGCTCGTCACGATCGCGATTTGCGCCGAGTGGAGCTCGCGGACAAAGGCAGGCCACGTGGTTGCCTCGACAGATTACGGTAGATGGAGCGTTGTCAGTGGAATCGCATGGGGATTGGCGATTTGGAATTCTGCTTATGAATCGCTC
>Ga0066674_10000550_pt1 | contig 11757 bp, 15 predicted proteins | sample GraSoiAngelo_123_FD_62291 | JGI IMG/M metagenome (GOLD analysis project Ga0066674, IMG submission 62291) | Grasslands soil microbial communities from the Angelo Coastal Reserve, California, USA - 14_0927_02_40cm | ecosystem: Environmental > Terrestrial > Soil > Grasslands | place: USA... | reverse complement strand
GGCCGTAGTTTCCGTAACGCGAACCAGATAACCCTAGTCGGTCAAGGAATCAATCTCAGCTCGCCCGACACGCCGGTACCGAGGCGCCGCCGCTAGAAGTGAGCCAGGACTTCTCTCAGCTCAACGGTCTCCAGGCGCATGAACGGGGGTCGTGGCGCGCCGCGTATCCACTCCACAGCCATTTGTGCCGCATCCTCTGTCTGAAAGAGGAACAGGTTCAGCGTCCTTCCGCCCTCGTCTGTCGTAAAGGTTGCTGAGACGATCCCGGGAGCGTTCCTCACCTGAGGCACGACGTTTGCCTCCACATGATCCCGGCTGCCCCGCACCCGCTCAGCTTCTCCGCTCTCCCGAACCACCACCGCGAACATCAGATCCCCTCGGCCTCCTGGCCATTACGGTTCCGGTCGTCCCACCGGCCCGCGTAGAATTCGAGAGAACGGAACTGTATTGGAGTTATGAGTATTCCACCGAATGGTCGGCGTGTCAAGCCACGTCGTCGCTACGACTTGACTCGGCGTCGGGCGCATGCGGCCCAGACTCGCCAGGACATCCTCAAAGCCGCGCAGCAGCTCTTCCTGGAAGGCGGTTACGCAGGCACCACGATCAACGAAGTCGCGGCGGCGGCGGGAGTCGCGGTGGAGACCATCTACCGGGGATTCGGCAGCAAGGCGGCCTTGTTCAAAGGGGTGATGGAGGCTGCGATTGCCGGAGGCGCCGCCCGCGCCGCCATCCCGCCCGAGGAGCGTCCTGTGGTCCGAGCGATGATCGCGGAGCGAAATCCGCGCCGCGTGCTCGAGATGCACGCCGCCACGCAGCCTGGGATCCATGCGCGATCCGGCCCCTTGTATCGGTTGCTGATGGAGGCAGTCGCGGCGGATCCCGAGGTCGCGGATGTCTGGAACCAACTGGAGGCCCAGCGACTGACAGGCATGAGGCGGATAGCCGAGCAGCTGAAGAACGGCGGTGGCATCAGGCAGGAGCTATCGGTCGAGGAGGCTGGGGACATCCTTTGGACTGTTAATTCGTTGGCCGTCTATAACCTGCTCGTCCTGCAGCGCGCATGGTCCCCTGAGCGCTACCGCGACTGGATCGCCTCCACCAACACGCGCGCGCTGCTTCCCGGCAGAAGGCGACCGACCCCGCCGAACCATCGACTGTCGGTCCACGCACGACGACGTGACTGAGCCGCGCTACGGAAGGTCGAGGGCGCCGATCTCATCTGGCTCATGGGGGTAAGCGTCCACACGCTTACAACGGCAGCGTGCGCAACAGAAATTCGATTGTCTGGATCCAAGCCTTGCGCGCCGCACGTTCCTGGTACATCACCGCCGCGTTGTGATTGTCGAAAGCGTGGCCAGCCCCTTCGTGCACATGGAACTCAGTTCCCTCGTGATGCGCGAAAGCCTCCCGGACCGCCTCCTGCTTTTTTGCCGGGATGTAATCGTCAGCGTCTCCGAAGTGAAAAAGGATTGGACATCTGACCTGTCGGGCCAAGCCCAGGGCGTCAGGAACCGCGGAGCCGTAGTAGGAGATGCACGTCACAGGGTCGGATAAGGCGGCGACCATGTATGCGATACCGCCGCCGAGGCAAAAGCCGAGGATGCCGGCCTTACCGCCCGCCACCTCCGGAAGGCCTCGAAGGTGTTCGAGCGCAGCTGTCGCGTCGTCGGCAGCCTTGGCGAAATCGAGCTGTCCCACGTAGCCGAACGCCCGCTGCAGGCCGTCGGAATCCTTCTCCTCGATGGGCGACTCCGGGGCTGAGCCGCCAGTAGAGGTCGGGCGCCATTGCCACGTAACCCAACTTGGCAAGCCGCCCGCAGACGCCCTTGATGTAGCCATTGACTCCGAATATCTCCTGGATCACGACCAGCCCCGGCCCCGATCCACCATCGGGCAGCGCCACATGGCCAAGGAAGCGGCCTCCATCATGGGCTCGGACCTGCTCGGTACGATTCGTGTTCACGACCTCATCATCTTCCAGGACTGCCAACACAGGCGCGAGCCGTTCTATCGACGTGGAGTCGGCATCCCTTTAGCTTCGATGCAGGTTTAACTGCAACCTTTGACGCTGGGCCTGATCCTCGCTGGCTGTCGGAACCAGGAGGGCTGCCGCCGGGTTTAGCCGCTGACCAAGTGCATGACTTTGACTTGCTTAGTAAGCGACGGGATTGATAGTCGGGGGGTTGGGGGCGGCTCTGCCCGCCCCCTCTGACGTTCTAGTGCGAGGCTGCCTGAAAGCAGGCTACGTCGTACTGGGACACCGCCGCGGGATTGTTCGAGTTCTGTGGTTGGGCGCCGGCATACACAGTTTCCGCGTGGTTGAAGCCCACTGTGTTGAAGCCGCTCGGGGTGAACGGGCCCGCGTCGCCAAAGAAGGACTGGCAACTCTGGTTGGGCTGCCCCTGGTTGCCGGTCGAATTGGCGTAAACCGGAAACGAGAACAAAGTGATCGCCCCCAGCGCGAGGACGATAGCGGTAATGCGCTTCATAGGCTGTACTCCTGTTTCAGTGGATCGGGGGCCGTTGCCTGTCAGGCCCATAAGCCACTACCGGCCGCGGTTACGACCTGGATTGTGTTTGCTGAACAGCACTTTGCCGTCAAGGCGACCGTCTTACCGCCGGAGCCGCTCTCGCTTACGTTGTGGCCGTGTCTGATATGCCCGAAGCGTTGCGCCTAACGACTCGCGGGCGGGCTCTCCTGTCCGAAGTCAGATTCGTGGTGGGCCGCGGTGGACTCGAACCACCTACCTCCGTGCTATTGGCCGTAGCGGCCCTACGCTGGAGCTAGGTTGCGTTGATCATTCCGCAACGGGCAATCCGTTGGCTCGGTCCATATGCCGGTTCGTTCCATATGAGCCAACCATCGCTCGTCGCGTGGGTCCTGTCGTTGGCCTAGTCGAGGGAACGGGTGTCGCCGTTCGGTCCCTGTCCGCCTGGCTTGCTGTTGCCGCAATCCTGAGACCCCATCACGTTCATAGCGCCAGCTACTACGTTTCCGCTTCGGAGGACCGCGCCGACAACTACAGCGGTCGATGTTCCCAGGTCATGACCCTGATATCGAACTGGCATCCAGGACGCTCCCATCGGATGCACTGATCGCCTGTACGAGCAAAGACGTGGCGCTCACGGTGACGCGAACGTATTCGTAGGTCGTGTCTTCGCGAAACGCGCTCCACGTCGGTTGCGCGATGGTGAACGTGTTGAAACCGTTACCGCCGGCGCCGGTGACGATGTATGTGATCCCGTTCAGGGCGCGCTGTCCGTCGATCAAGCCGTAGGTGCGCTCGTAGTTGTGTGAATTTCCCGACAGCACGAGTTGAACCTTCTGCTGCTGAAGGAGAGGAACAATGTTTTGCTGGACCGGAACTGAGCTGGAGTTCGCGCTTGTTGAGCTGTAAGGAGGATTCTGAAACACGACTATCCTCCACGTGCTCGACTGATGCGCGCTGAGGTCCGACTGGGCGAAGTTGTATTGCGGTGACCCTGGTGTGTAGGGTCGCTCCGTGTCCAGCACCAGGATGTGGGCGCTTCCCCAGTCATAGCTGAACCACTGCTCGTTGTTCGGCAACGAGAAATCTTGCCAAAAAGCACCGTCGCCGAAATATTCCTTCTCACCGTTGGCGGTCGTGAAGGTCTCGTGCATGAAAGCAGGTTGAAATTGCTTGAATAGCCGGTTATCGAAGTCCGAGTAAAAAGTCAGGAAATTCGGGTCGCGGCCGTCTGGATATATGTTGTCGCCGACTGTCTGTATGAATTGAGTCGTGTCAGCGTTGATGTGTTGGGCGTTCTGCAACTCGCCAGTGGAGTTTCCTCCGAAGTCGCCTATCGCGGCGAACGAGAACGTGGTCCCTGGAGGGGCCGCTGTGGTCACGGTCGCAAGCTGGCTGACGACTGTGCCGTCTCCAACCTGATAGACATAGGTTGTTCCCGCCGTCAGTGGTCCGATGAGCATGACGTGGCGAGTGGTCAACACCGGATCGACCAGCGTCGCGGTGATAGTTCCCACCCCAAAGGCGACGACGCTTCGCGTCGGCAGATCGGTCCACCACGTGATGCGCGCTAAGCTGGCCGTGGTCGACTGGGCCAGAGGACCGCGTGCAAGCCTGACCTGCCCCGCCGCCAGGGTCGTGCCGCTCTTGATGCCGGTCGGTGTTGAGACGTTACCGGCGCCGTCCACTGCCTCGATCGCGTACGAATAAGTCGTGCTCGGCGCCAAACCATTGTCGGAGTACGTGGTTCTCATTGGGAGGTCCACCTGACCAACGACCACGCCGTTCCGCAGCACGAGGTATCCGGAAACATCGGAGGACGAAGATGGGCCCCACGTCAGGTCGATTCGCGTTGGTGAGAACTTTTTGACCGACAACGACCCAGAAGAGGGTGGGGCGGGCGGCACAGTATCGCTGGAAAAGGCCGTGGTGAAAGTGACGGTGCGAATCAGCGACAGGTTGTTGTCTGGATCGAGGGCCTGTATGCCGAACTGGTAGGTCTTGCCGCTGCGGAGAGCCGTGGCGGTGTACGAGTTCTTGAACCCATCTACGGTCCAGATGTACGGAAGTGATGCCGCAGGATTGCCTGGTACGCCCCGGAGGACCCTGTAGCCTTCGACCCTAGTGTTATCGCTCGACTTGCTCCAACTCAGCTTCGCCGACGAAGACGTGATCGAGGACACGGTGATCGCACCAGGCTGAGTCGGTGGCGAAGTTTCGGCAGCCGCCTGTGTCGTCGTGGCAGCAACTTGGGAGAGCGCACCTTCAAGGCCCGCTGCGACCGTGGCCACCTGATATGCGTACGAAGTGAGCGGCGTCAGGCCGGTGTCGTCGTAGCTTGTGGCCACAGTGTTGGTAAGCAGGCTTCCGTCGCGATAAATGTTGTACGAGGACCCGCTTGCAGCCGCGGTCCAGATCAACTCGACCGTGGTCCCGGTCAGGCCCTGGGCGACGACCACCGCCGGGGGCGGCGGTGAGTCTGCCTGTGCAAGACCAGCATGCATAAGCACGCCGGCACAGGGCGAGGCTACCAAAACCAGGACAGCGATGAGGCGCCGTGCCATTACAGCCGACTTGACTCTAGCCAGCGGAACGCAGACGCGAATGGGACATGAGTCCCACCCTTATGGGCGTAAGTCCCACGCGACTTTGTCCGCGAAGCATCTGCCGCGGTCGACTCGACCACCTACCTCCGCGGTAGAACCGGCTGAGCACTGTGCTTATGAAAGCGGGATGCCGAGCGTAGGGCGGCGAGTTATGTGGTGCGTTTGAAATGACGATGGCGGATGACGCGGCCGCAACCACCAGTTCAGTCCCAGGTACTGTCCGCAGGAGCTGACGAGGTCAGCATTCTCAACTTGTCGGGAACCGGCTTGCGACGTCGCGTCGTTGCAACCTCTTGCCTCAGGCTAGTCCGCACCAAACTCTCGGAAGGGGATAGCTAAGCTGTCACCGTAAGGGCTACGTGCAATGCCCCGATAGCTCCCGCGATTTCGCGGAATCCCCATACAATTCACACATGGTCGAGACAGGCAACCGCGAGATTGTTGAGAAGTTCTTCCAAGCGCTTAATGCTCACGACTGGGAAAGCATGGAACGGTTTCTTGATGCCGAATACGTGTGGGAAATGCCGCAGTCAGGCGAACGCATTCGCGGGCTGGCAAACAACCGAACGACGACTGAGAACTACCCGGGGCTGCCCAACGTTAAGCTCATAGGATCACCGGGAGCCCGGACAAGTGGGTCACGACGCCCAGCTTTACGATTCTCAAGGTCACTGGTACGGGTGACGACTACACGACGGAGTCAGTCGCCACCTACCCGGATGGGAGCGTATGGCACGCGGTCGACATTTTCCACTTCCGTGCAGGAAAGATCCTCCACCACGTCGCCTACTTCGCGGCCGCCCTGGAAGCTCCTGAGTGGCGGGCCCGCTGGGTGGAGCGCTTCTAAAGCGTTCCACGTCCTGTGGACGCGGAATCGTCAAGCCGGTGTCGTGACGCAGCACAGCACCGACCATGGATCAACAGAATGGGTCTGGACGAACGCTAAATTTGGCTGCCATTTCGTTGCTTGCCTCCTTGATGGGTGGATGGTGGCCGGCAAGCCTAACGAGCGCCTTTGAGCACCGCGAGCATTTATCAAGTGCGATTCAAATGTGTTTGGCACGAGCCCAAACTTGTCGCGGACGCTTGAATTCAGAACGAGTGGTGGACCAACGTTCCCACAATACAAACCCCGCCCAAGTGTTCGGAGGTACTGGCTTCGCCTGGACGTAAGGGTCGGGTTCGGGTGAGAGCTCCGCGAAACCCCCAGCATCATGTGGATCCCCTTCTGGATGCTCTTCGACCTTCTCGTAGGACGCAAAGCTGAACTGATGGGTCGTGCTTCGTATGGACTAGGTGCGTTAGGGCTAAAGGCCTCGAATCTGTGTGATTCACACGAGCTACTGTCCTCGCTCCTCAGCCGATGGGCTTCTCCATCGCCACAGCCTCGACCGTGACGCCGTCCGGCATGCGGACCGGCCGGCGCTCCAACTCCCGGAAGCCGTAACGCTCATACAGGGGCACACCCGGTAGGGTGGCCAAGAGTGCTAGCGTTTGGAATCCCTCGGCTTTCGCTGCGGCTTCGCATGCCTCCAGAATCCGCGTGCCGAGACCGCGTCTCGTCCAGTCCGCCCGCGTGAACATCGCACGAACGTGGGCCGGCTCCACCAGCGGCTCGAGCAGGCGGGTGTCCTCCGCTGCCTCGCCTGAGCCCGTGTACAACTTGTTGCGGCGGCTCCAGCCGCCGCAGGCAACGAGTTCGCCGTCCATCTCGAGGACGAAGTAGGTCCCGTCCTCGATTAGCGTTCGATCGACACTTGCGACGTAGCGAACCGCCGACGCGATCTGCGTGGCGTTGTAGAAATGCGGGAACAGGTCGCGGGTCGATGCCTTCATCAGAGCATCGACTGTGTCTGCCTCATCCACACGGGCAAGCCGGAGGACGGGTGTGATGGCTGGCGAACCACTCACAGCTTCTGGGTGAGTCTAGTGCGGGGACTGAGGCCAAGCAAGAGAGTGGGCCGCGGTGGACTCGAACCACCTACCTCCGCGGTATTCCAGGTCTAAGCGGTGTGCAGAAGGCGGTCACTCAGATCCGCCACTCTGAGTGTCGAATCGGGGTGCTATCAGGCGTGATTGGTCTCAGGGTAGGAAGCCTCTAGTCAGGGCGCGGCACGGCAGTGCGTTACGAGCTCTGCACGGTAACGGGGTCACGACCGAGTTAGCATTCGGATGCGGTCCTACTTGTGATTGCGAGGAGGAGCTCATGGATGCATCCGACGTGGTCACCATCGTTAAAGATCAAGTCGATGCTTACAACACGCGGGACATCGACGGCGTCATGCGGTACTACGCTGACGATGCGGTCATTCTGGACGGCTTCGGAGCTGTCATTGCGGAGGGTCGCGACGGGATCAGAGCGGTGTACGAGCGCGTCTTCACCAACAACCCGGAGCTGCATGCAGACGTCCCAACGGCTTTCAGCGTCGGCAACTGGGTCGCGATTCATTCGATAGCGCCGAACTGGGCGATGCAGGACGGCTCCAGGCAGCAAATGCAGTGGATCGAGGTCTACCAGGTGAGTAACGAGAAGATCAAACGAGTCCAGCTCTTCAGGTGACTTGCCCGCTGCGCTCCGCTCGTTGATTACCCAGTGGTGGGCCGTACCTTCCGTAACGCGAACCCACCGACGATGGTGGGGCTAGCAACAGGCAACCTATGAATTTGGTTCCGTCACTGCCACGCCCTTGCCAGACGACGTCGCCGCGCTCACGATCGAAGGGTGGACCTGACCATGGCTGAGCGAGGCCTCCCACCCTTGTTCACGCCGGATTTCTACCGAAACCCCTATCCCGTCTACAGCGAGCTGCGCAGATACGATCCGGTGCACTGGGACGAAGAGCATCAACTCTGGGTGCTGACCCGATACACAGACGTGGCGGCTGCACTGGTCAGCCCCGGACTCGTGCGTGGCGCAGGAGAGCTGACCATGGAGGCGGACGATCCTCTCCGTCGAGTCCTATCGCGAATGATGCTCTTCTCGGAGCCGCCAAGGCACACCAGGCTCCGATCGCTGGCCAATCGAGCATTCACGCCGCGGCGAGTCGAGGGCATGCGCGTGCGAATCCAAGCGATTGTCGATGAGCTGTTCGAGCGAATCGGCGGGCGGCGCGACGTCGATGTAATTGCTGACCTGGCTTACCCGTTGCCAGTAATCGTCATCAGCGAGATGCTCAGCTTGCCCCGCGTCGATATCAGCCTGTTCAAGCGCTGGTCGGATGATGTCATCGCCTACTCGGCCGGAGCGATTGACATGGAAGAGCGGGCGCGCACCAGTGTCACGGCCTTGTTGGCGTACTTCAACGAAATGGTCGGCCGGCTGCGCCGCCAGCCGGACAACACGATCGTGAGCGCGCTCGTCGAGGGGCAGATCGATGGCAGCCAGCTAGATGAGGAGGAGTTGCTTGCGAACGCCATCCTGCTGCTGATGAATGGGCACGAGACAACGACCGACACCATCGGGAACGGCGTGCTCGCGTTGCTGCAAAACCCCGACCAGCTCAAGAAGCTACAGGCTCACCCTCAGCTCATAGTGAGCGCGACCGAAGAGATGATGCGGTACGACGGAGCCGTTCAGCTCCGGGGCGTGCGGTCAGCCCAGGAGCTCAGGATGGGCGGTAAGGAGATTGCCTCCGGCCAGACGGTCTACATGGTGGTAGGCGCGGCCAACCGGGACGCCGAACAATTCGCAGAGCCGGACCGTCTCGACATAGAGCGATCGCCAAACCGGCATCTTGAGTTCGGCCAGGGTATTCACTTTTGTCTGGGAGCTGCGCTTGCCCGCGCCGAATCGCAGATCACAATCCACTCTCTGCTGGTGAGGTGCCCCGGATTAGAACTGGGGACTGACCTGCTCGAGTGGAAATCCGTCCCAGTCTTTCGCGGCTTGAAGTCGTTGCCCATTCAAGTATGAGCATGCCGAGGCGAGGTGAGTGGTGTCCCACGTTCCCACAATACGAACCCCGCCGAACTATTCGAAGGTACGGGCTTCGCCTGGACGATGGTTGCTACGGGCGCCAAACAGTTCGAAGCAGTTGCCGCGGTCAGACCGGTTCGAGCTTGAACACAGTGTGCTGTGGTGCGATGGCGGCGAATTCGGCGTCTGACGATTGCGGCGTGGCGCCAAAGTAAGGCCGCAACATCCGGCCGCCACCGAGACCGATCCTCGCTCGGAGGAACGGTACGCGTTCGGAGACGGGAATTTCCCTCAGGCGGACATCCTCGCGCACGGCACCCCGGCTCAGGGTCACCCGACCAGCCACACGCGCGTTCCTGACGGTGTTCGTTTCGCCGAACACTGCGACCCAGTAGCGGTCACCCGACCGTTCCACGAGCCAGATCGGCGTCGAGTATTCCCTACCAGTCGTCCGGGTGCGAACCGTCACCAGCCGAATGGCCTTTGGTCCCATCCCGCCACGCACAAGGCGAGCAAGCAGCCCGTTCCCGACCCGCTTCCCCATCGTGTGCCTGTATTCCTTCAGGCGCCTAGTATCGCGCCATCGCAATCTCAGAAACCGGCACGACCTTACGTCCGAAGACGACCGAGAATGCCGACAGGTTGCCATCGCGGAGCCTGACGAAGCCGAACATCTGGCTCGAGCCAGGCGGCCAGCAGCACCGTCATAAGTCCCAGGACGAGCGGTACCACGGCCCCGGATCGGATGCCTCCGAAATAAAACATCACGAATCCTATCCCGCCCAAGGCAAGGGCTAGCACGGTGGCTCCGGCCACTCTGGCCGACTGGGACGCAGCGTGATGTCGGGGTCTGCGGGCATCCTGGTGGACTCTATCGACTTGCTTCGACTCTGGCCCCACCTTCCCAGAGGGGCACACGCTCGGCCCCGGTGGCGTGGCGACGGTCTACATAACGAGTTTCGGCGTTATGCGGTCTGTTTGAGATCAGAAACAATGGTGGGCCGCGGTGGACTCGAACCACCTGCCTCCGAGTTAGACACGGCTGGGCGCTGTGCTAACGAGAGTGGAGCCGCGAGCGAAAGCCGTCGAGTTATGTGCTGCGCTCGAAGCCAAACGCTGAAGGGCTGGTGGTGGCCCCAGACATACCCAACTCGAATCCTGCAAGTTCAGAGAGCTCACCTCGGCTTGAGGGGCGATATGCAGGCGCTCGCCGCGTCCGATTACTAATTGACCGCAAGGAACGCCTTTACTACATCGGCAAGAAGGTCTGGGGCGCTGACCATCGCAACGTGCTCCTGCCTTGGCATGACGACGATCTGAGCGTTCGGCAAAGCTCCGGCGATCACCTCCGTACCTACCCGCATGGCAGGTGAACTGGCACCGCCAAGCAGAAGAAGCGTCGGGATTCGAACGTCGGCCAGGCGCCCTGGATCGAGCTTGAAACTGATCTGGATGATGCTGTCGTAAGGGAGTGATCGGGCACATTGAAGCGCCTCCTGCCACATCGGCGTGCCGCGCCTTGCTTCCACGGCAGTGGGTGGCAGTCTGGGACCCTCGAGTAAGAATGTGGCCACCGCGTCGTCAAGTTTGGCCGCCCGAATGAGCTCAAACAATCGATCCGGCAAGTCAGAGGCGCGGGGCTCTTCGACGCCGGGAAAGTAAGGTGGCTCGTACAGCACCAACCGGCGAATCGGGAGTCCAGTCAAAGCGGCCTGGATTGACAGAAGGGCGCCTGACGAGTGGCCAAGCAGATCGGCAGTCCCGCCTGTGGCATCGATGACTGCAGCTATGTCGTCGATTTCACGCTCGGGGGTGTAGCCATTTGCATCACCGCTGCCGCCGCGACCACGGCGATCCATGACGCAGACAGTGGCCTGTCCCGAAAGCAGGTCCGCTACCTTGAGCCAGCGCCGATGGTCATAGAGCGCCCCGCCGACGATTACGAGCGTGCGACCCCGACCGACCCGAAGGTAGGCGATGCGCACACCGTCGGCAGATACCGTTGCCTGGATCCTGCCGCCTGTGCTCACGGATGAAGTCTAGGTTTCGACCAGTACGGCAGGTTTCGAGTTGTGTATGGAAGGATGGGCCGCCGTGGACTCGCACCACGCTCCTCCACGGGTCCCGCCGAATGTTTGGACTCAGGACTTGTGGATGTCCTCGGCAGCGACCAGAGTAACCGTGTCCGATATGCCAGCTCCCGGTTAGTCGTCCCGGTAGACGGCCAAACGATGGAAAGGAGGTTTGACATGGGCGGTGCACTGGAGGCGGCTACCCGACAGTATTTCGATTTCGTCGACCGAAAGGACGCCGAGGCGATCATCGGAGCAGGAACGGAAGACATTCAAGCAGTCGACGAGATCTCTCGCCGATGGATGCGCGGCATCAATGAGCTTGGCACTTACATCCGAGACTTGTTGAAGATGGTCGAGGACGTTCACACGTCGATCAGCAATGTCCACGAAACCCTGCAAGGAGACATCGGGATTTTGACGTGCTGGATCGAGCAGGACTACACATTGGACGGAAAGCGAATACATGTCTCCGCGCCTACGACTGTGGCTTCAGGCGAGAGAGCGGCGCATGGAAGGTGGTCCTCTTCCATTCAGTGCCGCTACCGCGCGCAGAAGAGTGACCGATGCCTTGTGGTCGGGACTGAGCGCACGCTCTGGGGCGGTCGCTCGTTTCTCGCTCGGAACTTTGGTGGGCCGCGGTGGACTCGAACCACCTACCTCCGCGTTAGATC
>Ga0066674_10000533_pt1 | contig 11850 bp, 9 predicted proteins | sample GraSoiAngelo_123_FD_62291 | JGI IMG/M metagenome (GOLD analysis project Ga0066674, IMG submission 62291) | Grasslands soil microbial communities from the Angelo Coastal Reserve, California, USA - 14_0927_02_40cm | ecosystem: Environmental > Terrestrial > Soil > Grasslands | place: USA... | reverse complement strand
AGCTTGGGGCGGTAGCGGTACTCCGACGCCTGCTCCACCTCGACGGGGATCTGCGCGAGCTGCTCGATGGCGTGGCGCCCGACGAGGCCGGCGTGCCACGAGGTGCCGCAGGCGACGATCACGATGCGCTTGATCGCCGCGGCGGCGCCCGGCGCCAGGTTGAGCCCGTTGAGGCGCGCCGACCCTTCGTCGAACAGCAGGCGGCCGCGCATCGTGCTCTGCACCGTCTCGGGCTGCTCCCAGATCTCCTTGAGCATGAAGTGCGGGTAGCCGCCCAGCTCGATCGCCTCGAGGTCCCACGCCAGCTCGTCCACGGCGCGCGGCTGCACATGCGACGCGCGGTCGATCACGTGGTACTGGCTGGGCGTCAGGACGGCGATGTCGCCGTCGGTCAGGTAGACCACCGAGCGCGTGTGGGCGAGCACCGCGGACGCGTCCGAGGCCACGAAGAACTCGTCCTCCCCGATCCCGAGCAGCACCGGCGACCCGCGCCGGGCGGCGACGAGCTTCCCCGGCTCGTCCGCCGAGATGACCGCCAGGCCGTAGGTGCCCTCGACGTGGTCCAGGGCGGAGTTGACGCGCGCTTCGAGCGTCGCGCCCGGGGCGTCCTCGATCAGGTGCACCAGCGTCTCGGTGTCGGTGTCGGTCGTGAACTGGTGGCCGGCGCGCGCCAGTGCTTCCCGCAGCGTGCCCGCGTTCTCGATGATTCCGTTGTGGACCAGCGCGATGCGACCGTGGCAGTCCACGTGGGGGTGGGCGTTGCGCTGGGTGGGCGCCCCGTGGGTCGCCCACCGCGTGTGCGCGATGCCGCTCGTGCCCGACAGCGGCTCGGTCTCGAGCTGGTGGCACAGGCCGGCCACGCGGCCGGCGAGCTTCACCACGCCGAGCCCGCGGCCGTTCTGGACGGCGACACCCGCCGAGTCGTAGCCGCGGTACTCCAGGCGCCGCAGCCCTTCCAGCAGGATGGGCGTGGCCTGGCGTGGCCCGACGTATCCGACAATACCACACATGGTCAGCCGTCCCGTGAAGGGGGAGGAGGCGTCTTGAGTAGCGGGCCCGTCCCCTGTGCCAGCCCGAACCGCGCGAGCTGAATCGTTTTCGCTATCAGGCGCGCGGCGAGCGTTTCAGGCGGAAGCGGCGCGCCGCAACAGGCGCACACCACGCCGTCCCACACGGCGTCCGCCGCCCACAACCCCTGCATCCGTGGTCGCGGCAGGCGGCTTTGACACCTGGCGCACAAGGTGGCGGTCAGTCCCATTTCCAAAACCTCCGGGGCTCGAGAGACGCCGCTCCGCGTCCCACCACATTCAAGTTTGGGGCCGAGCCGAGGCCCGCCCCCGCGCCTCCCGGCACCCGTATGCCGCGTCATGAGTTGGGCCGGTTCGCGGACGCCCGCGCCACCGGCCCTCCGGGCTGTTGCGCGCGTGCACTCGCCGCACTGGAGTTACAGGCTGTCACCAATCCGCTGCGACTCGCCCGCGAGCGGGCCGCGACGCGCGCGGATAACGCGTTCGCGAGGAACGGCTTCGCCGTCGGTCGACCCGTGCACGCGTAATGCAACGGCGAGGGGCACCCTTCGATGCGCCGCCTCCCGCTCGACCCCGTGAGGGTTCCCCCCATGTCTGATCCCGAGGCCTCCGCTCGGAGGCCAGTGGTGCTGCTCGCCAGCGCCCACGAATGGGCTTCGCGCTCGCTGCACAGCATCCTCACCCCCAACGGCTACCGCGTGCTCCACGCCTACGCCGGGTACGACGCGCTGCTCCAGGTCCGCGCCGCGCAGCCGGACGTCCTCATGATCGACCTGCAGCTCCCGGGGATCGATGGCGTCGCGCTGTGCCGGATGCTGCGCGCCGACCCGTCGGTCACGGCGAGCACGGCGATCATCGCGACGACGCCGAGCCCCGTCGGGCGGCAGCAGCGGCTGGAGGTGCTGCGGGCGGGTGGGTGTGAGCTGTGGGCCCCGCCGCTCGATGCCGAGGAGATCCTGCTGCGACTCGAGTGGTACGTGCGCGCCAAGCGCGATGCCGACACCGCGCGCCAGGACAGCCTGCTCGACCCGACGACCGCGCTCTACAACGACCGTGGGCTCGCGCGCCGCACCCGCGAGCTCGGAGCCCAGGCGGAGCGGGCCCGGGCCCCTGTTAGCTGCGTGGTGCTGACGACGGGGACGGAGCCGGTGGAGGTGGGCACGGCGGGCGACGAAGTGGCGGGCGTGATCGCCCGCGCGCTGGGCGTGAGCGCTCGCGCCTCCGACCCGCTCGGGCGCACGGGACCGGGTGAGTTCGCCATCGTGGCGGCGGGCGCCGGCGCACCGGTCGCCGCGGGGCTCGGCCGGCGGCTCGCCCAAGCGGTTCAGGCCGCCATGTCCCAGAAGCACGCCGGGCCGCTGCGGCTGCGTATCGGCTACGGAACGGCCACCGCGTCCCGCGCGGCCGACCTCGACCTGCCGGCACTGCTCGCGCAGGCGCGCGGCGGGCTGCAGGACGCGTGGGTCGTAAGCTAGGTCATTTGGGGGACCGGACCAGGACGCGCGCGGCCGCGCCCTCGTCGTCGGGGTCCTGTTCTTCCTTCAGCTCGTACCCCTCGAGCGAATACGAGTAGTACCGGTACGCACCCCGCGGCTCCACGTCGTTCAGCACGGCGCCGAGCACGCGCACGGGGAGGCGATCGAGGACGCCCAGCTTCGCGGCGGCGAGCTCGCGATCGGTGACGCCGGTGCGGAGCACGAGCAGCAGGTTCGCCGTGAGGGTCCCGAGCAGATAGGCGTCGACGCCCGCGTCGAGCGGGGGGCTGTCCACCAGCACGGCGTCGAAGCGGCCGCGGAGATTGGCGAGGAGCGCGCGCATGGCAGGCGAGCCGAGGAGCTCGGGGCCGGAAAACCGCCGCGTGCCGCACGGCACAAAGCTGACGCGCGGGAACGCCGTGGCCCGCACGACCTCGTCGACGGTGGCCTTCCCCGCCAGCACGTCGGTCAACCCCGGTTTGCGGGCGACGGCGAGAACGCGGTGCAGCGCGCCGCGGCGGATGTCACCGTCGATGAGGACCGTTCGCAGGCCGGCGTCCGCCAGCCCCAGGGCCAGGTTCGAAGCGAGGAACGACTTGCCATCGCTCCGCCCCGGGCTCGTGATGGTGCAGACCAGCGGGCCGGCGGCGCCGTGCGCGTACTGCACGCTCAGCCGGATGCCCCGGATCGCCTCGATGATGGGCAGCCCGCCCTCATGGACCGAGCCGTTGCGACGCTGCTTCAAGTGCGGGACGGCGCCCAGGATCGGGAGCCCCATCACCCGCGTCACCTCGTCGGGCTCGCGGACCTTGCGGTCCAGATGGTCGAGCAGCACGGCGGCGCCCCCGCCGGCGCCGAACCCTCCCATGAGCCCCAGCACCACCAGCACCGGCAGCAGATTGAACGTCGGCAGGAAGGGCACGGCTGCCCGATCGAGGATGCGCACGTCCGGAATACTGCTCACGTCCGCGAGCCGGGCTTCTTCGTAGCGCTGCCGGATGTTGGTCACGAGCTGCTCGGCGCTCGTGACGTCGCGCTGCAGCGCCGCCTCCTCGACCGCCAGCGGGGAGACCCGGCGCAGATTCCCCGACGCCGACTCGACGTCGCGCCCCACCTCCGACTCGCGCACCGCGAGCTCGTTCATCAGCGCCGTCGCGAGCCGCGGAATCGTCTGCCGCTCGAGCAGCTTGACTTCCTCGGCGAGATGCCGCACCGCGGGAGTCGCGTCGGTGTAGCGGAACCGCACGGCCCGCAGCTCGGCCTGCTTGGCGGTCAGCCCCTTCAACGCTTCGCTCAGCTCCAGCGAGCGCTGCACGGCGCCGATCATCCCCAGCGCGTCGACCGAGAGCCCGGAATCCCGCGCCTGCGCCAGCACGCGCCGCAGCGCTTCGCGGTCACGCCGCACCTGCTCGCGGCCCACCTTCAGCTCGAGCAGGCCGGCGAATCCCGGGTCCTGCGTCCGCTCCAGGTTCGGGGTCACCGCGGCGGTCCCCTGCGCGAACTGCGTGACCGCCGTGACGCGGAACCGCTTCAACGCGGCCTCCGCCTCTGCGAGCTTGCCCTGGGCCTGCTTCAGCTGCTCGCTGAGGATCCCTGTGAGCTCGGTGAGCTTGCGCCGCTTGAGCTCGGTCGCCAGCGCCTCGAACCGGTCGGCCACGGCGTTGACGATCCCCGCCACGCCGGTCGGGCTGGACCCGCGCAGCTCGAGCTGGATGAAGTTGTCGTCGAGGTCGCTCTTCACCACCAGCGCCTTCGCGAGCAGCTTCGCCGCATCCGAGGGCGCCGTCACGGTGAAGGCAATCTTGTGTCCCGGCGCGACCGCGTCGGGCGCCGGCGCCCACAGGAATCCCAGGTCCGCCCCCACCGAGTCGCCCAGGGAACCCTGCTCGTGCACGCCGTCCTCCGAAGAGAGGGTGAAGGTCGGGTCCAACTCGGCTACGCTGAAGGCAAACGTTCCCGGCCGCACCTGCCCCTTGATCCGGAAGGAGCGAAGCGCGGCGGAATCGGCCGGATCGTCGAGGGACAGGTACAACCGACGCTCGCGCACCACCGACTCCAACACGGCGGACGTCTCCAGCAGATCCGTCCACCCCGACGAGATCCGCAGCTGTCCCGTCCAGAGCGGTCCCTCTTCGCGGTTGCGGGGGTCCGGCACGTCGATCCAGATCGTGGCGCGGGCGGTGTACTCCGAGCCCAGGTAGCGGCCCGCCGCAAACCCTGCCCCCCCGCCCAAGAGCGACCCCGCGAGCACGATCCACTTGTAGCGGCGCAATGCCACGAGGTAGCGCCGCCAATCGGCCGACGGGGGAAGAGCGGGCTGGAGCGCCCTGGAGGGGAGGGCAGAGCCGGCGGACTTCGCGGGCTCGAGGCGCCCGAGGGAGATCACAGGCTGCAGGGGCTGGTCACTCGGCATCGTCGCGGGTGTCCTGTACGGGAATGAGGGGCGGGGGGCGCACCTCGCCCCCATCACATGAGGGTTCCCGTGCTGCAAGGCCGGTACCGCGGGCCCACCGGCGGGGGGCGGCGTAACGCATCGGGCGGCAGCCAGATGCAGGAGGCCGTCGCCGCCGCCGGCCGTACGCCTCGGCAAGCTGTCACACAACTGCCACAAAGTGGTGGCCTCGGCGTCGCGCCCGGATCATGCCCGTCAGGCATGTGACCCGGTTTTCTGGCCACTTGACGAATGGCTCGGCAAGCGGTTGTTTATGTCCCGTGCTGCAACGACGCCGCGGTGCCAGTGCGCCGCCGCGGGGTCGTTGTTGTAACTTGTCGCGTTGTGGTTACGGGCCCGCTGCAATAAGGAGACGCTGGATGTCACTAGCTGCCCCTCTCTCTCCTCCTTCCCCACCGACCCCGGACCGACAAGTGGCAACCCGACGCCTTACGCAACTGGTGGCAGTCGACGCCGCGACCAAGGCGAGCGTGCGCATCCTCATCGTCGACGACGAGCGAACGCTGCGCGAGAGTTGCGCCAGCATGCTCGGCGTCGAGGGCTACACCGTTTCGGTGTGCGGGCGCGGCGACGAGGCGCGCGAGCTGCTGAAGCGTCGCGAGTTCGACATCGTGCTCGTGGATCTCTTCATGGGCCAGGTCTCGGGGATGGAGCTGTTGCGCACGGCGCTGGCGACGCGGCGCGAGACGATCGTCATCGTCATGACCGGCAAGCCGAGCGTCGAGACGAGCCTCGAGGCGCTGCGCGCGGGCGCGTGGGATTACCTCCCCAAGGCGTTCTCCGCGACCCAGCTCGAGATTCTCATCGGTCGAGCGGTGCACGCGGTCGTGGTGGGGCGCGAGTCGCGCGCGCTCGGGGCGCAGCCCTTCCCCGACCGCGCCAGCGACGCGCTCCCGGTGCTCGGTGCCGCGCCGGCGTTCCGCGACGTCATGGCGCTGGCGCGTCGCGTCGCGCCGACGGACGCCTCCGCGTTCATCACCGGCGAGAGCGGATCGGGCAAGGAGCTCATCGCCCAGTTCATCCACCAGCACAGCCGCCGCTCGAGTCGTCCGCTCGTGGCGATCAACTGCGCCGCGCTTCCCGAGACGCTGCTCGAGTCGGAAATGTTCGGCCACGTGAAGGGAGCGTTCACCGGCGCGATCCGTGACAAACCCGGGCTGCTCGAGACCGCCAACGGCGGCACGATGTTCCTGGACGAGCTCATCGAGATGCCCAAGCCGATTCAAGCGAAGCTGCTCCGAGTGATCCAGGATGGCGTGGTGCGGCGCGTCGGCAGCGAAACCACGGATGCGGTCGTGAACGTGCGGTTCATCGCCGCCACGAACCGCCCGGTGGAAGAAGCCGTGCGATCGGGTCTCTTGCGCGAGGATCTTTACTACCGCCTGCGCGTCGTGCCGATCCACGTGCCGCCGCTGCGCGAGCGGCCCGACGATATCCCGCTGCTCGCGACGCACTTCCTGGCCCACTACTGGGCCCGGCACCGCGACGCGGCCGAGCCGCTGCCCAAGCTCACCAAGGGCGCGATGTGGGCGCTGCGCGCGCACACGTGGCCCGGCAACGTGCGCGAGCTGCAGAACGTGATCGAGCACGCCGCGGTGCTGCTCGGGCCGGGCGCGGACGTGCAGGCCGAGGACATCCCGTTCATCGGCGACCAGCCGGTGGATCCGGATGTGGCGGTCGATGCCGGCACGGACAACGAGGGCTATTACGCGGCGCGCGAGCGGCTGCTCGCGAAGTTCGATCGGCGCTACCTGACGCGCGTCGTGCTGCGCGCCGGCGGAAATCTCTCCAAGGCGGCGCGGTTCGCCCGAGTCGATCGGACCACGTTCTACCGCCTCATGGAGCGGCACGGCTTGCAGCGCAATCTCCTCACGGGGAGCAGCGAGTGACTAGGGGCGCCGGGACCAGGCCCGGCGCCAACCTGCGGGTTGCGGAGGTAGTCCGGCATGTCCACGCGGCGTAGTGGCGCCCCCGGCGCACCACCCGGTGGCGGCTCGGGAACGCAGGCGGATTCTGATGAGCCGGTGGCGGGCGTCTCCTCCCGCGTGATTACGGCGGCGACCCGCCGAGTGGCGCGCCGCTGGCGAGACGAAGGCCCCGAGGCCGGCGGGACCGACTCGGAAACCATCGCCGGGTTCCTCGCCGCCCTGGCGCTCGCGGCCGACCAGCAGCGTCCCAACTTCGTCACGGATCTGCGGCCACGTCCCTCCCCCGGCCTGGGCCACCGGCTCGCCGACATGCTGTGCACGGAGCTGGTGCGCGGCTGGATGGAAGCCCCCGGCGAGACGCCCCCCGCGGTCATGCTCGGCACGCTGAGCGCGCTCGAGCACGTGCGCAACGCCCTCGAGGCGAAGCGGACGCAGCAGGCGACGGCCGAGGCGACGCCGCAGGCGGAGGCCCCCGAAGGCCTCGACTTGCTCGTCGAGATCGCGCACGACCTGCGCTCGCCGCTCACCTCCATCATGTTCCTCGCCGAGACGTTGCAGCGCGAGACGAGCGGCGCGGTGAACGACGTCCAGTACCGCCAGCTCGGTCTGGTGTACAGCGCGGCCCTCGGCCTCAGCTCGCTCGTGAGCGACGCGCTCGAATTCGCCCGCGGCGGCGATGAGCTCGCCGACAAGGATCTCTCGCCGTTCTCCGTCGCGGGCCTGCTCATCTCGGTCCAGGACATGGTGCGCCCCATCGCGGAGGAGAAAGGCCTGACGATCCTCGTGGCGCCGCCGCAGCTCGACGACCGGCTCGGCTACCCGGCGGCGTTGTCGCGGGCGCTGCTCAACCTCACCACCAACGCGTTGAAGTTCACCGACCGCGGCAGCGTGACGGTCTCGTGCGACCCGCGGACCGAGTGGCGCGCCGAGTTCTCGGTGCGCGACACCGGCCCCGGCATCAACCCGGAGGCCCTGACCAGCCTGTTCCAGCCGTTCCGGCGGGCGCGGGACCGCTCGGGATTTTGCTTCTCGGGGACCGGATTGGGGCTCGCCATCACGCGCAAGCTGGTGCGGGCGATGGGCGGCGAGCTGCGGTTCGACACGTCGCCCGGTCAGGGGACCCGCTTCTTCTTCGAGATCGACCTGCCCCCCGCCACTCTTTGATCGCAGCGGCGCGACGCGCCGCCCGCGGTGTCGCACTCCTCCATCGTACGTGTGGCTTGACCGTGGCAGCGCGCCCCGCGCCTGCCCGAGCCGCTCCGCCTAAGTCGTTACCGCCCCGGCATCAAGGCCACCACCCGCCCGCGCACGCGACCTGCGTAAGGGTGGGGTGACCCGCTGCCGTTTCCCCGGCCCAAGGAGCCGACCGATGACGGTCACCTCGCCCCTGGCGAGACGCACCGAGTTCCTCGCTTTCTCTCCGCCCCTCATCGGCGCGGAAGAGATCGATGAGGTCGTCGACACGCTGCGCTCGAATTGGATCACCACCGGCCCGAAGACCAAACGGTTCGAGACCGAGTTCGCGGCCGCCCTGGGCGCGCCCGGCGCCCTCGCGCTCAACTCCTGCACCGCCGCCCTCCACACCGCGCTGGTGACGGCGGGCATCGGCCCGGGAGACGAGGTCGTCACGACCCCCATGACGTTCGTCGCCTCGGTGAACGTGATCGAGCACGTCGGGGCGCGTCCGGTGCTCGCCGATGTGGAGCCGGACACGCTGAACATCGACCCCGTCCACGTCGAGGCGGCGATCTCCCCGCGCACGCGGGCCCTGCTCCCAGTGCACTACGCCGGCCATCCCGCGGACCTCGACGCCCTCGGCACCCTGGCGGATCGACACCGGCTCATCGTGCTCGAAGACGCCGCCCACGCGCTCCCCGCCGCGGCCCGCGGCCGCCGGATCGGCTCGGGGCCCAACCCGGTGGCCTTCAGCTTCTACGCCACGAAGAACCTGACCACCGCCGAGGGCGGGATGCTCACCGGCGACCCGGAGTTCCTGGCGCGCGCCCGCATGGTCAGCCTGCACGGCATGAACCGGGAGGCGTCGACCCGCTACCAGCAGGGCGGCAGCTGGTTCTACGAGGTGATGCTGCCGGGCTTCAAATACAACATGACCGACATCCAGGCGGCGCTCGGGATCTGGCAGCTGCGCAAGCTCGCGCGCCATCAGGAGCGGCGCCGCGCCGTCGTGGCCCAGTACGACAACGCCTTCGGCGATGATCCGGCCCTCGAGCTGCCCGTGACGCGCCCGGAGGTCGAGCACGCCTGGCACCTCTATGTGCTGCGGCTGCGCCCCGAGGTGCTCCGCATCGACCGCGACCGCTTCATCCGGGAGCTGGCGGACCGCAATATCGGGAGCTCGGTCCACTTCATTCCCGTTCACCTGCATCCCTACTACCGCGATCGCTACGCCTACGCCGCCGAGCGCTTCCCGGTGGCCTACGAGAATTACCAGCGGATGCTCAGCCTGCCGCTCAACCCGCGGCTCACCGATCACGACGTGGCGGACGTCATCGAGGCGGTGCTCGACGTCGCGCGGCGGTTCCGGCGCTGATGACCCCTCCCTCGTCGGTCTCCGCTTCCACACCCGTCCCGCGCCGCATCCGCCGCGGCGCCCGCGGCGCCGGTCGGCGGGGCCCCGAGCTACGACTCGGCTGGATCGGGTTCCACGCCGAAGGCGTGCCGGCGCTCGAAGCACTCGTGGCCCACCGCGTGCCGATCGCCGCGGTCATCACGCTCAGCCCGCCGCTCGCCGCCAAGCGCAGCGCCGCCGCGGACTACATCTCCGTGTGCCGCCGCTTCAACCTCCCGCTGTACCAGGTCGCCGACGTCAACGACGACGATACGGTGGCGCTGCTCGAGAGCCTGTCGCTGGACCTCGTCTTCGTGCTGGGGTGGAGCCAGATCCTGCGCCCGGCGACGCTGCGCACGGCGCGCCTCGGCATGATCGGCGCGCACGCCTCGCTGCTGCCCCACAACCGCGGCAGCGCGCCCATCAACTGGGCCCTCATCGGCGGGGAGGCCGAGGGCGGCAATACGCTGATGTGGCTCGCCGAGAGCGTGGATGCGGGCGAGATCATCGACCAGACGGCGTTCCCGATCAGCCCGTACGACACCTGCGCCACCCTGTATGACCGTGTGGCCGCGTCCAATCGCGAGATGATCCTGCGCGCCCTGCCGATGCTACTCGCCGGCGAGCGCCCGGGGCGGCCGCAGCCGGCCACCGCGGAGCCGGTGCTCCCGCGGCGGCGTCCGGCCGACGGCAAGATCGATTGGACGACCACGAGCGACGCCCTCTACAACTTCGTCCGGGGGCTTACCAGACCCTATCCCGGCGCCTTCAGCTGGCTCGACGGGCGGCGCTGGAACATCTGGCAGGCGGCGCTCGTCCCCGCGCCGCCCAACCCCACGGCGCGGTGTGGCGAGGTGCTCGGGCCCGTGCGGAGTCCCATCGAAGCCTCCTGCGGGCAGCTCGTGGCCTGCGGCCGGGGAACCCTGCTCCTGCTCGAGGTGGAAGGGGACGACGGCGAGGTCCTCAAGGGCCGCCGGCTCTCCGACCAGAACTGGACCGGCAAGGTTTGGACCGATGGCTAAGCGGATCCTGGTGGTGGCGGCGCATCCCGACGACGAGCTCTTGGGCTGCGGCGGCACGGTCGCGCTGCACGCCCGCGCGGGCGACTGCGTCACCGCGGTCGTGGTGTGCGAGGGAGAATCGCTGCGCTACGGCCCGAACGGGGTGGGGCAGGCCGAGCACACCCGCGAGGCGGCCCGGGCGCTCGGTGTGCAGGACGTCCGGGTCCTCGGGTTCCCGGACCAGAAGCTCGACACGTTGCCGCTCACCGAGATCATCACCCCACTCGAGCGGATCGTGCGCGAGCTGCGGCCCGAGATCGTGTACGGCCAGTTCGGCGGCGACGCGAACCGCGATCACGAGATCGTGTTCCGCGCCCTGCTCGTGGCCACACGGCCGATCGAAGACTGCATCGCGGCCGTCTATACCTTCGACACGGCCAGCAGCACCGAGTGGGGCTACCCGCGGACCTTCGCGCCCGATACCTGGGTCGAGATCACCGAAACCCTGGAGCAGAAGATCGCCGCCATGGCGTGTTACGCCAGCGAAGTACGTCCGTACCCCCATCCCCGTTCGCTCGAGGCGCTGCGCCATCGGGCGCGGGCGTGGGGGAACCAAGCCTGTCTGGAGGCCGCCGAGGTGTTCATGACCGTGCGGCGGACGCTGCGCCATGGTCAAACGCCCGTTTGACGGGCTGCTGGCCAGCATCCTCCTGCTCGTCGTCGCACCGCTCCTCGCGGTCGCGGCGGTGGGCATCCGGCTCGCCAGCCCCGGCCCGATCCTGTATCGCGCGCCTCGCGTAGGGCTGCGCGGCCGGCTGTTCACGATGTTCAAGCTACGCACCATGCACGTGGAGCACGGCGCGTACCGGAGCGCCATCACGGCGCATCACGACCCTCGCATCTTCCGATTCGGCGCGTGGCTGCGCTGGGCGAAGATCGACGAGCTACCGCAGCTCTGCAACGTGCTGCGGGGCGACATGGCGATCGTCGGACCCCGTCCCGAAGTCCCGCGCATCGTGCAGCAGCATTACACGCCGCTCGACTGGGAGACGCTCGACGTGCCCCCCGGGCTCACGAGCCCCGGCAGCATCTACAACTACACGCACGGTGAGGCGATGCTCACCCCCGACGATCCGGAGCGCCACTACGTCGAGCGCCTGCTCCCGCTCAAGCTGGCGCTCGACCTCGTCTACGTGCGGCGCGCCTCGTGGCGCTACGACGTCCGGCTGGTGGGCCGCACCCTCTGGGCCGTTGCGGGCACGGTGCTCGGTCGGCGCCGCTTCCCTGAGCCGCCCGAAATGCCGGCGGCGCAGGAGCTGTTGGAGCACCACAGCACGGCCCCCTAGCCCGCGCATCCGTCACCTAACACCGCTTCTGTAACCGAACTGCCACAAATC
>Ga0066674_10000530_pt1 | contig 11861 bp, 10 predicted proteins | sample GraSoiAngelo_123_FD_62291 | JGI IMG/M metagenome (GOLD analysis project Ga0066674, IMG submission 62291) | Grasslands soil microbial communities from the Angelo Coastal Reserve, California, USA - 14_0927_02_40cm | ecosystem: Environmental > Terrestrial > Soil > Grasslands | place: USA... | reverse complement strand
AGTGACGCCAGCCCCAGCAGGATCAGGGTGCCGATGATGGCGTTGGCCATGCCGCCGCCGACCTCACCGACCGGCTTGGGCAAGTGCGTGAAGAAGTCCACGTTGATGGCGGACGCGCCCTGCCAGAGCAGGAAGCCGAAGATCAGGACCAGCGGCAGGATCACGGCCCCGGCCGCGGCGGCCGTGAGGACGGCCATCGACGCACTCACCCGCTGGCGCCAGCGCGTCGAGGTCACTCCCGCACCACCGTGGGGCCGCGGCCCACGCTCCACACCAGGAGCCGCGCCAGCCCGTTCACGGCCAGCGTGAGAACGAGCAGGAGCAGCCCGATCTCGATGAGCGCGCCGAGGTACAGATCGGACGTCGCCTCGGTGAACTCGTTGGCGATCACGCTCGCCATCGTGTAGCCCGGCGCGAACAGCGAGAACGAGACCTCCGGGCGGTTGCCGATCAACATCGTGACGGCCATCGTCTCGCCGAGAGCGCGTCCCAAGCCCAGCAGGATGGCGCCGATGAGTCCCGAACGGCCGTAGCGGAGGACGGCGATCCGCGTCGTCTCCCACCCGGTGGCTCCGAGCGCCAGCGCGGCCTCGCGCTGCATGCGAGGCACCGCGAGCAGCACTTCGCGACTCACCGCCGTGATGAAGGGCACGATCATGATGGCGAGGATCAGCCCGGCCGCCAGCATGCCGACGCCGTACGGCGGCCCCTGGAAGAGCGGCAAGAATCCGAGCGTGTGTCCGAGCGCGGGCTGGACCCACGTGCGCAGCCACGGGGCGAGCACGAAGATGCCCCAGAGGCCATAGACAACGCTCGGGATTGCGGCGAGCATCTCGACGAGGAACGTGACAGGCGGCCGCACGGCGCGAGGGGCCAGCTCCGCCAGATAGATCGCCGCGCCCAGGCCAAGCGGGACGGCCAGGAGCAGCGCGAGCAGCGACGACACCAGTGTCCCGAAGATGAACGGCAGGGCCCCGAACTGCTCGGCGACGGGATCCCAGTTCGACGTCGTGATGAACGCCCAGCCGAACCGGCGCAGCGAGGGCCAGGCCGCGTGTGCCATCACCGCGGCCATGCCGGCCACCAGCACGAGTGGCGCAAGGCCGGCGGCTCTCGTGATTTCACGAAACCCACGGTCGCCGAAGCGACGCCGCGCGCGGCGGGCGCCCGCGAGCGGCGGAACGGTCGGCGTGGCCGCACCAGCTCCCGCCGACCGTCCGAAGACGACCGCCATCAGCTCACTGCGCGGCCAGCAACGGCCGGCCCTGGTATACGACCTGGCGAAGCTTGGCTTCGATCTGCTTGACCACCGGCGCCGGCAGTGGCGCATAGAGCAGGTCGGCGGCGTACTTCTGGCCGTCGTGCGACGCCCACCAGAGGAAGCCCACGATGGCCTTACCCTTCACCTCGTCCGGCTGTTCGCGGTAGACGAGCAACCACGTGAAGCTGGCGATGGGGTACACATCGGGCCCGGGAGCGTTCGTCAGCGAGACGCGGAAGTCGGGCGGCATCTCGGCTGCCGCACCTGCGGCGGCCGCCGTCGTGCTCCCGATCGTCGGCTCGACGAACCGGCCGGCCTTGTTGCGGATCGATGCTGCCGGGAGGTTGTTCTTGATGGCATAGGCGAGCTCGACATAGCCGAGCGCGCCGGGCGTGTTCTTGATCTGTCCGGCCACGCCTTCGTTCCCCTTGCCGCCGAGGCCCACCGGCCATTTGACCGACGTGCCGCGCCCGACCTTCTGCTCCCACTCGGAATTGACCTTGGCGAGGTAGTCCACCCAGATGTACGTCGTGCCGCTCCCGTCGGAACGATGGACCACGACGATCGACTGATCGGGGAGGTTCGCGCCCGGGTTGACGTCCTTGATGCGCGCATCGTTCCACTTCGTGATCTTGCCGAAGAAGACGTCGGCCAGGATGTCGGGCGTGAAACGGAGCTTGGGATTGCCCGGCAAGTTGTACGTCGCGACCACGGCGCCGATCACGGTCGGGACGTGGAACAGCTCACCCGGCGCCGCCTTCAACTGCTCATCGGTCATCGGGCCATCGGTGGCGCCGAAGTCCACCGTGCGGGCGGTGATCTGGCGGATGCCGCCGCCGCTCCCGATGGACTGATAGTTGAAGTTCACGCTGCGGAAGATCTTGGCGTACTCGTCGAACCACTTGGAGTAGATGGGATACGGAAACGTCGCGCCGGCACCATTGATGAGAAGCTGGGCCGTTGCCGGGCCCACGCCGCAGCTCCACGCGACCACCACGGCCGTGAGCAGACCGACGACCACGCGTCGTGACGTCATCATTGGCTCTCCCTCCCGGTCTTCAGTGTGCGCCGGGCGTGTTTCGCAAGAGTTATGGCTTTGTTACAACATCGTTACACTGGCTCGCGGAACCGGTAGCCAACCCCGCGGACAGTATCGATTCTCGGCGCCGGCAGCTTGGCCAGGATGAATTTCCGGCGCAGCCGGGCGAGGTGGACGTCCACCGTCCGGGGCTCGACGAAGCCATCGCGGCCCCAAACCACATCGAGCAACTCGTCGCGGCCGAAGACGCGGCCGGGCGTTCCCGCGAGGACGGCGAGGAGCTCGAACTCCTTGGGCGTCAACTCGACGGCGCGGCCCTTCATCCTCACCTCGAAGCGGTACCGATCGATCTCGAGCTCGCCGGCCTTGACCAGAGAGCGCTTGGGGTCTTCCTCGGTGCCAACGCGGCGTCGAGCGACGGCCCGAATGCGCGCGCCGAGCTCGCGTGGCGAGAACGGCTTGGTGACGTAGTCGTCGGCGCCGAGCTCGAAGCCGAGCACCTTGTCACCTTCCTCGACGCGTCCGGTCACCATGATCACGGGGATCCCGCGCGTCTCCGGATCTTCCTTCAGTCGCCGGCAGACCTCCCAACCGTTGAGATGCGGCACCATGATGTCGAGCAGCACGACGTCGGGGTGGGCCTCGCGCACGCGCTTGAGCGCCTCGGCGCCCGAGCTGGCCGTGAGCACTTCCCAGCCCTCCTTGACCAGGTTGTAGCGGATCAGCTCGGCAACGTCGGGCTCGTCCTCCACCACGAGCACACGGCCTCGGCGTTGCGGGCTGGCGTTGCGGGGCGGGCTCTGCGTCATCGGATCGAGCATGGCGTCGAGGCGTTCAATGGCTCTTCCCACGGGCGGAGTCTCTACGGCACGGGTTACAGGACGATGACGATCCCGTAAACCTTTCGCATCGCGGCTGACCGAGCCGTCGGCGATGGCCTCGGCGGCCGGGTCACATGATGGTCTTCACGCGCGGCGCAGCGTCTGCGGGCCGAAATATCTCTCGAGCAACGGCACCCATGCGCTCAGCGGCGGTGTCTTCGCCTGCGGGTCCTTGGCCTCGTCGTCCCAGCGACGGACGTTCAGCGCACCGGGGAACCAGGGATGCGCGGCCACCGCCATCGCGTCCTCTCGGTGAAGCGGGCCGCCCTGGACGGCCAGCGAGTGCACGGACGCCGGCGACAGTCGCTTCAAGTAGACGGGGTCCACCGCGCACAAATAACGCTTGGCCGCCACGTGGTGCTCGATGATCCACGCAACGCGCGCGGGCACGAAGGGCGCGACGAGCGCCGCGCCGTGATGGCCGTGATGACGCTTGGCGGTCTCACGCCCTTCCGGCACTGCGAGGTGGGCGAGGTCGTGCAGCAGGGCCGCGAGCACCAGCTCGTCGTCGCCGCCGGCGCGAGACGCCAGCCCCGCGCACTGCAGCGCGTGGTCGCGCTGGGTCACGGCTTCTCCGTAGTGGCCATCGCCACGAGCCTCGAAGAGCGCGGTGACGTCGAGTCCGGCCATCTCGTCCTCCTTGATCCGCGGCGCCTGCGTCGCGTCGATGACGATGGTAGCGTGGCGCCGAGGAGGGAACAATTGCTCGAGCGGTCCGGCGCGGCGGCCACGCGCCTCAGCCCAGGAAATCGCGCGCCAATCGCTCCCACAGCAGGCAGGACAGCCCGAGACTCTCGACGTCGATGCGCTCGTTGTCGCCGTGGAACATCAACGGGTACTCGGTGTACGGGATCCGCGGCGAGTGCAGGCCGAACCCGTAGGCGGGAACGCCGCGCCAGCGGAAGTGACGCGCATCGGTGGCGCCGGGCGTGAGCTGGGGTACGAGACGGCTGCCGGGCACCAGCGCGGCGGCGACTCGGGCCAGGGCATCGCGAAGCGGCGTCTCCATCGGGCTGATGGAGCCTTCGCCGAAGGCCGGAGCCGAGATCTCGACTCGCTCCGCGAGATCGCCGAGCGCGTCGGCCAGCATCGCGTCGACGTCGGCCGCCTTCACCCCCGGCAGCGTCCGCACGTCGACCTCGACGACGACCCGGTCGGGGATCACGTTGACGTTCGTGCCGCCCCGCACGACGTTCGGCGACAGCGTCGTGTGCGTACACGCGTGGACGACCCGCGCCAGTCCCGGACTGTCGAGCCACCTGGCCGCGTCGAGGACGCGCTCAGGATCGGTGAGGGCGGCGGTGATCGCCGGGTCGAGACCGAGCGCCTCGACGGTGCGCCGCCACACGTCGAGAATGCGCGCCGGCGACTGGTAGCTGGCAAGACGCTGCACGACGGCGGCCGCCGTCACCAGCGCATTGTCCGCGCCGAACGGCAGCGCGCCGTGACCGGCGGTGCCCCGCACGACCAGGCGCCGCCAGCCCACGCCCTTCTCTCCGACGGCCACTGGAAGGCGTGGCCCCTCGCGTGACGGCACCGGCACCCCGCCCGCCTCGGTGATGACGTAATCGGCGCGGATGGCGTCGGCGTGATGATCGAGCAGGTGCGCCACGCCGTGCGCGCCGTTCGCTTCCTCGTCGGCGACAGCGGCGACGATCAGGGTGCCGGCCGGTCGGAAGCCGTCGGCGGCCAGGCGGCGACAGGCGACGGCCATCGTCGCCGTGAGATTGAGCATGTCGATGGCGCCGCGTCCCCACACGACGCCGTCGTCCACGTCGGCGGCGAAGGGATCGTGCCGCCAGCCACGGCCGTCGGCGGGAACCACGTCGGTGTGGCCGAGCAGCAGCAACGTGGGCGCGCGCCGATCACGACCGTCGATCCGGGTGACGAGACTCACGCGGCCGGGCGCGGCCGTGTAGCGTTCCATGGCGAGCCCGACGCCGGAGAGGTATGCTTCGAGCGTGTCGGCGCTGCGGATCTCGTGCCCCGACGCGTCGGTGCCGTCGTTGACGCAGGCGTTGCGGATCAACATGCGCATCAACTCGACGACTTCGGCGGTCATCGCGTCCTCGGTTCGCATGAGACCTCCGGTCGCCGGATGACTCCGGCGCGCCGCGCACTATAGCCACGCGGCGCGCCGGGTCGAATATTACGTTTGCGTTACGCACCCAGTTGACATCGGGGCCTGAGCCGGTTGGAATGTGGCCCTTCCGACTCCCGCTGGGTCCCGAGGAGGGCTGACATGCCGACGACAAGACGATCACGCGACACGAATGGCCATACACCGACCACCAACGACACGATGCGAAGGGTCGAGGCGATCTCGGTGGGCGCCGTCAACGTCCTCACCGGCACGGTGGTGTCGGCCCTGAGAGGAATGCAGGAGATCGGGACGGAGGTCGGCACCACCGCCGTGAGCGCCGTGCGCGGCTCCATCCGCGCGGCGGAGGTGATCGGCGGAGACCTCGGGCGCGTCGCCCGCACGATGATGGGCGGGGCGGTCGTCGCCGGCCGTGACGTCGGCGGTGACGTCGCCCGCATCGCTCGCGATGCCGCCGACGGCGCCCTCGACGCCGCCGATCGGATCGGCTCGGCCACCGTGCGCCTGGTGCGTGGCGTGGTCGACGAAGCGGTCACGCGCGCCAACGTCGGCAGTCGCAAGTCGTTGAACAAAGCGGAAGCGGCCCCGATCGCGCGTGCTTCGCGGTCCCGCCGTCGCGTCGCTTGACACCATCAGCGTTGACTTCGGAGGTCGAGGCATGAGGATCCAGCCGTTTTCGTTTCTCCTGGGGATCGGGGCCGCCGTCATGATCCCGCTCTTCTCGAAAGTCTTTCGTCCCCTCGCGGTGGAAGCGATGGCCGCCGGACTCGGCTTCGTCGAGGAGGGCCGCCGCATCCTCGCCGAGCAGATGGAGGTCATGGAAGACATCGCCGCCGAAGCCCGGGCGCGTCGCGAGACGATCATCGCCAATGGGAACGGCAACGGTGTCGCGCACGGGATCGACCACGGTGTCGGGGCCGACAGTGACCCCGAGCCAGCCGCCGCCCCGGCCCGGGGTCGCCGCCGCGGCAACGGCAACCGCCGGCCGACGTCCTGAGCGCGGACAGACCCTTGCCCCGCGAGGCTCTCGCGATCGTTCAGGACATTCCCGGGCGGCTCCGTGTCCGCCTGCCGATGACCGCGCGGATCGCCGATCTCGAAGGGACGGTCTCTCACTTCCCGGGCGTCGTGAGCTGTCGATGGTCGCCGCGGACCCGGAGCCTGCTGACGATCTACCGGCCCGCGGAGATCGAGGCCGAGGCGATCGTCGACGCCATCGTGGAGCAGGCCGGCGTCGATCTTGCTCCAGTTCCCGATGCATCCGCGACGCCCGGCAACGGGTCGCCGGTGGCCGCGGCGTTGGTCCAGACCGTGAGCGGGATGGATCGTCGACTGGGCCGCGCGTCGGGTGGCGTGTTCACGCTCGGGGTCCTGCTTCCCCTCGCGCTCACGCTGTGGGCCGTCCGAGACCTCACGCGCGGCCCGATCCGCTCGCTGCCGTGGTCGACGGCACTCTGGTACGCGCACGGGCTCTTCCGCGACTACAACATTCACGGTCGCGACTGACCGGATGCGCTACGAGATCGCTCATGCGGTCCGCGGGCGACTGCGGATCCGATACCCCGCGCGCTGGTTTGCCGGCCGGCGTGACGTCGTCGAAGCTGGCGTTCGCCGGATTCCGGGGATTCGCAGCGTCGACGGCAATCCCACCACGGGCAGCGTTCGCATCCTCTACGATCCATTTCTCCTCGCCGAAGCCTCGCTGATCGACAATCTCCACGAGCTGAGTGAGGCGCTCGATGCGCCGAGCCGCGCGCGGGCCCCGGCCACACCGCACCCGCGCATCGAGACGCGACGGATTCCCCTGCTCAGCGTGCTCGGGACCGGCGCCGTGTTCGCCTTGACGTGGCTGCCGGTGGCCGCGCCGCTCCGCGCGGCCCTGGTGCTGGCCAGCGGGCTGCCAATGCTCGCCCACGCGACGCAGGCGCTCGCCCGGCGCCGCCGCGTCGATGGCCAGCTCCTCGACGCCTCAACGTTCGGGCTGCTGGTGCTGCGTGGCAACTGGCCTGCGGCCGCGCTCTTGCCCGGGCTGCGCGCGCTGGGCGATTACATCGTGGCCAAGAGCGTGGTCACGACGCGGCGATCGGTGCGTGAATTGATCGCGCCCGAGGAGGGCGTCGTCGAGCGGATCGACGGCGATCGTCGCACCAAGGTTCGGACTGCGTCACTCCACGCCAACGACGTGATCGTTGTCGCCGCCGGCCAGATCGTCCCTGTCGATGGCACCGTGGTGGCCGGCGAAGCGCTCGTGAATCAACAGACGATGACCGGAGAGGCGCTGCCGGTCGAGCGGCGAAACGGCGACGCCGTGTTCGCGGCCACCCGCGTCGAGTACGGCGAGATCGAGGTTCGTGTCGATCGCGTCGGCCTCGAAACCGCCGTGGGCCGCATCGTCCAGGCGATCGAGGCGGCCGCCGACGAAAAGCCCGACATCCAGGTATTCGCCGAGCGTCTCGCTGACCGCGAGGTCGGTCGCACGCTCGGGTTGGCCGCGCTGGGGACTCTGGTGGCGCGCAGCGTCGACGCGGGCGTCGCCATCCTCGTCGCCGACTACGGCACCGCAGCTCGCGTGGGGATTCCCACCGCCGTGCTGGCGACCATGAAGCGGGCCGCCGACGAAGGCGTGCTCGTCAAGGGACCTCGCACGCTCGAGGCCCTCGCGCGCATCGACACCGTGGTCTTCGACAAGACCGGCACGTTGACCTCGGGAACGCCGCGCGTCGCCCGTGTCGCCTGTTATGCTCGCGGCCTCGACGAGAACGCGCTCATCCGGCTCGTCGCCGCGGCCGAGCACGGGTTCCAGCATCCGATCGCCCGCGCGATCCGGCACCTCGCCGCCGAGCGGCAGCTCCGCGTTCCCGACGCCGTCGCGCCGGTGGCGCAGGTCGGCCTCGGCGTCGACGTCAACGTCGAAGGCCGCCACGTGCTGATCGGTAGTCGCCGCTTCATGGAATCCCGCGCCGTACGCCTGGCGGCGGCCGACGCCGACGAGCGCAGCGCTCACCGGATGGGCGGCGCCGCGACGTTCGTCGCCATCGACGGCGAGCTGGCCGGACTGCTCGTCCTGCAGGACGAGCTGCGGCCCGAGGCGAGGGACGCCGTCAACGCGCTGAAGGCCCGCGAGATGCGCGACATCATCCTCCTCACCGGGGATCACCCCGAGCCGAGCCGCGTCATCGCCGAGTCGCTCGGGCTCGCCCAGCACTATGCCGAGCTCTCACCGGAGGAGAAGGCGAGGCTGATCCGCCGCCTCAAGCGGGAGGGACGCGTGGTGGCCATGGTCGGTGACGGCGTGAACGACGCGCTGGCGCTCGAGGAGGCCGACGTCGGCATCTCCGTTCCCGGCGGCGCCGAGGTGGCCTCCGCCGCGGCGGACGTGGTCCTCATCAGCGGCGGCCTCGATCGGGTCGTGCGGGCTCTCGACCTGGCCGCTGAGGCGATCGTGGCCGTGCGGCGCACCGTGGAGATCGCCGCCAAGGCGAGCCTCGGCGTCGTCGGTCTCGCCTCGTTCGGTCTCGCGAAGCCCCTGGCCAGCATCCTGCTGACGCACGGTATTACGGTCGGTGCGGCCCTGGCGACAGCCCAGAAAGGGTCCGCGGCGGCCCAGCCGGTTCGTCGGCGAGGGCGGCGCCTTAACAAAAATGTTCGCGCCTCGTCATCGAACTGACATGATGTGCCCGTACCCTCGAAGTAAGGAGCGGGGCCTCTCGGGTCCACGGAGGGGGTGGTTCGGTGGCGCTGGTGCATCTGCTGATCGGGCTCCTGGCCGACGTCGTCTTCGAGTCCGCGGCGGCCAAGAACCGTACGTTCCAGGCAGAGATGTCGCGTTACATCGCCGAACGCGGCTTCGCGCCTGGCTCGCGCACCCGCCCAGCAGCCCGCTAGCTCGCCGGCGCGCCCGCCACCCGCGGGCGGTCGCTGGCGTCGTATGAAGACGGCTGCAGCTCGACGCCGGCCGTCTAGGAAATCCGTTGTCCTTCCCGCGGTAGCTCCGGTCTTCACCCTCCCTGGACGTGCCCGTGTTCGAGTCGAAGGTCTTCGGCGCAAGCCCGATGTCGCAACCCGACTGACCGCGCGTCTTACTGGACAGCCGGCGATCCGCCGCGTTCAGGCCAGTACCCTCACCGGCAACGTCCTGATCATCTTCGACGCCCCCGCGCTCGACCTGCGCCGCCTGCTGGCCGTCGTCGCCGAAGCCGCCGCGTCGGGGCCCATGCCGCACGACCCCGCTCGCCCGCGTGCCGAGGGCTGGCACACGCTCACGGCCGACAGCGTGGTCCGCCGCCTCGAGACGTCGATCGCAGCCGGGCTCGACGTCGAGGAGGCGGGGGCGCGGCTCGCCCGCTTCGGCGACAACCGCCTGCCCGAACCGCGACCGAAGTCGACGCTCGAGATCATCACCGGCCACGTGATGTCGGTGCCGGTTCTCGTGCTCGGCGTGGCGGCGACCCTGTCGATCGTCAGCGGCGCGGTCATCGATGCGGGCGTGATCATCGCCGTCATCGGCATCAACGCCGTGGTCGGCTACGTCACCGAGCGGCGCGTAGAGCGCGTCTTGATGTCGCTCCAGAACGCGACGGTGCCTCGCGCCCTCGTCCGCCGTGAGAACCAGGACGTCCTGGTCCCGGCCGCCTCGCTCGTCGTCGGCGACGTCCTGGTGCTGCGGGCCGGTCACGAGATCGCCGCCGACGCCCGCCTCGTCGAGGTGCAGGCCCTGGCGGTCGACGAGTCGGCGCTGACCGGCGAGAGCCTCCCCGTCTCGAAGCGGCCGCACGAGGTGTGCGCCGACGACGCCGGGCTCGCCGACCGCGTCAACATGATCTTCGCCGGCACCGTCGTCGCCGAAGGCGCGGGACTCGCCGTCGTCACGTCCACGGGACGTGATACCGAGATCGGGCGCGTCCGCACTCTGGTCGGCGAGACGGCGGCGCCGCCGACGCCGCTCGAGCGCCAGCTCGATCGACTCGGCCGCAAGCTCGTCGGCGTGTCGCTCGCGTTCTGCGGCGGCACGCTCGTGCTCGGGCTGCTGCGCGGCGTGCCACTGGTCGAGATGCTCCGCTCGGTGATCTCGCTCGCCGTCGCCGCCGTGCCCGAGGGTCTGCCCGCGGTCGCGACCACCACGCTCGCCCTGGGCGTTCGACGGATGTCGGCCCAACGGACGCTCGTGAGACGGCTGGCCGCGGTCGAGAGCCTCGGGGCGACAACGGTGATCTGCGCGGACAAGACGGGCACGGTCACCGAGAACCGCATGTCGGTCTACGGCTGGCATCTGTCGGGGACCGAGTACCGGTTGCCGGTGGCCGAGTACGACGCGCGACTGGCCCGCGCGCTCGCCATCGGCGTCCTGTGTAACGAGGCGGAGCTGGCGAACGGTGGGACGGAGATCCGCGGCAGCTCCACCGAAGGCGCGCTCCTCCGGGCCGCTCAACACGCGGGCTTCGATTACGACCCGCTGCGGCGCCGGTTCCCGCTCCTCGGCGTCCGTCCCCGCCAGAACGGTGAGAACTGGATGGCGACCGTCCACCACGACGGCGAGCGCCGGCTCATCGCCGTCAAGGGCGCCCCCGAGGAAGTCCTCGCGCGCGCGACCCACTGGCTCGACGCGACGGGATCGCAACCGCTCACGCCGGAGGCGAGGCGCGCGATCCGTGCCGCCAACGCCGGATTCGCCGCCCGCGGGATGCGGGTGCTCGGCCTCGCCTACCGTGAGCTCGCCCCGGGTGGCGAGCCCGCCTATGACGACCTCGTGTGGCTCGGCCTGGTGGCTCTCAGCGATCCGGTTCGGAGCGGCGTCCGCGAAGCGATCGCCGCCTGCCGCACCGCCGGCATCCGGACCATTCTCATCACCGGCGATCAGGCCCAGACCGCGGCGGCGATCGCGCGTGACCTCGGCATCGCGCACAACGGCCACGTGCGGGTCGCCGAGGCCGGCCAGCTGGCCGGGCTCGATCGCGCCGCGCTGGCGGCGCTGGCGCGCGAGATCGACGTGTTCGCCCGGGTCACGCCCGAGCACAAGTACGAGATCGTGCGCGCGTTGCAGGCGGCGGGCGAGGTCGTGGCGATGACCGGCGACGGCATCAACGACGCTGCCGCTCTGCGCGCCGCCGCCATCGGCGTGGCGATGGGTGAACGCGGCACCGACGTCGCCCGTGACGTCGCCGACGTCGTCCTGCTCGACGACGACTTCGGCTCCATCGTCGACGCCATCGCCCAGGGCCGCACGATCCGCGACAACATCACGCGCGCGCTCCAGTTCCTGCTCGCCACGAACTTCAGCGAGATCCTCGTCACGCTCGGCGCGCTCGCGGTGGGCGTCGGACGGCCGCTGTCGGCGACGCAGTTCCTGTGGATCAACCTGCTCTCCGACGTCTTCCCGGCGCTGGCCCTGGCCACCGAGCCGGGCAGCGCCGACGTGATGAAGCGCCCGCCGCTCGATCCCGCGAAGCCGCTGATGAGCGGCGCCGGCCTCGCCGGCGTCGGCGCCGAGGCGGCGGTGCTGACGGCGACGACGCTCGCCGCCCACGGCCTCGCCTTCGCGAGCAGCGGTGACAGCGCGCGGGCGGCGACCGTGGCCTTCTC
>Ga0066674_10000494_pt1 | contig 12102 bp, 10 predicted proteins | sample GraSoiAngelo_123_FD_62291 | JGI IMG/M metagenome (GOLD analysis project Ga0066674, IMG submission 62291) | Grasslands soil microbial communities from the Angelo Coastal Reserve, California, USA - 14_0927_02_40cm | ecosystem: Environmental > Terrestrial > Soil > Grasslands | place: USA... | reverse complement strand
GGACCGGACAGACCGGTGTACGATTGCACCTATCTGCTCTTTCCGTGGCGTTGGGATGCGGGATGGTCACGGCGGATCAGAAGTTCTACCACGCGCTCAAACCCGGACCGCTGGGCTCATCTCTCGTTTGGGCCGAAGGCCTTCCCGATCACACGTCTGAGAAGCTGTGATACAATCCACGGAGACTCGCGGGCGGCCACGCAGAACCGCCCCTACGAGACGCGGGGCGGGCGACCACATAGGACCGCTCCAACGGGGAGGCCGATTTTTTCACACCTTCTGAAAGAGTTCGCGGAGAAAGAAAGACGATACAATGCACCGCGTTCTCCGTGAAGGTGTGGAGAATCGTAGGGCCAGCGTCTCGCCGCGGCATGTAGGTCCCTATTAACCAACAGGCCTTGTGCCGGCTGGAAGGCGACGCTACACGTTTTCCCACGTCCCGGGTCTCTGCGCTCAGAAAGAAACGCAAAAAAATCCTTGCCAGCTTCCAAAGGATTTTCGGCTTAGTAGTACAGATCGGTTCGCATTGGGTGCAATTTCAGTAGAAGTGCGAGTCAAATTTCTAGGCGCTACCGTCAGGCGCGCATCAATAGCCCGGCCTTGAGAGACTGTGAAAAATTTTAATTTCAAGCGATGATATCCAAACCGCAGCAGTCGTTTCCGTGAAATTCATGGAATTCGTGGCCAGTAAAACCGCCACGAATTCAACGAACTAACACGAATTAAATTCTTTATACCTTCCGAGAAAGTTAAAGGCCGCATGAATTGACTCGCACTTCCAATTGCATTTGTGTGCATCGGTGTTCATCGGTGGTTTCAGTAGTCCAGACGAAAATTGCAGCTCCGCTCCGCCGTGCTCTCCGTGTCTTCGTGCGTGGTCAGTGGCGAGACATATAGGACTGCATTCGCCGAGAGACGTACGAGCGAAGCTGGTCCCCATTTCGGGCAACAATCAAAGCGGCGACACCTGGTTGCGACTCCGCCACTTTCAACCCTTGTTTCGGGGGCAGGACGCTCAGCGCAGTGGCCAGCGCGTCTGCTGAAGTGTCATCGGGAGCGATGACGGTCACCGTCGCGGAATGCCGGACGCCGCGACCGGTCTTTGGATCCACAATGTGCGAATAGCGCGCGCCCCGGATCTCTACGAACTGTTCCGTATCTCCAGAAGTGGACACTCCGCAGTCATGAAGTATAAGAGCCATTTTCTCCCCAGGAGCTACCGCCGGGGACTGAACGGCGATGGTCCACCCGACCTTACCCGGCGGCGCCCCGCTCACCGCAATATCTCCGCCCGCGGCCACCAGGGCTCTGAGAATTCCATGCCCCTTGAGCACCGCCAGAGCCTGGTCCGCAGCGTATCCCTTGGCGATTCCACCAACGTCGAGTTTCATGCCGCTGATTCGCAGCTTGACCGACCCTGTCTCGCGATCCAGCAAGACATTCTTGTAGCCCACACGAGCCCTCGCTGCCGCCAGCAACCGTCGCTCCGGCAGCCGCTTCGTGCGGCGCGCTTCCCGCCACAAAGCTACCAGGGGCCCGACAGTGACGTCAAATGCGCCATCCGTGATCCGCGAGACGCCCAGAGACCGGTCCAGCACGGAAAGCAGATCGCCGCTCACGGGGACGGGTCGGCGGGAGGCTTCCCTGCATAAACGCATGAGCTCGCTTTCAGGGTTGTAATCCGTCAGGATCTCGTCCAGGTTCTGGATGCGCTCGAATGCGGCAGTGGCCGCCTGGCGCGCAAGTTCCTCGGAATCCGCATAGAGTATGATCTGGACCCTCGTACCCATCTGGATGCGGAAATACTCGAACCTCTGCGATCCTGTGGGGTGCGCGACACAAGCACCGACCGCCAGTCCCAATAGACACAGAGCAGCCCAGCGCCAACCAAAGTATGAACGACACCACAGATGAACGACTAAGTCTCTTTCCTGAGTCTCACGCCGAAACTCTTGTTGGCAAGCCTCCATCAGAGACTCAGGAAAGAAACCGACTAAACACGGACCTGTGTTCATCTGTGTTCATCGATGGTTTCATTTTGTGCGATTTACGCGGACGAAAATGCTTTCCAGCTGGGGGAAGATCTTCGCGTTAGGAGTACAGAAGGATGCATAGCAATCCTGGGGGTACAGGAAGTGAAGGGGGAGCCGCTATTGCTATGGAGCGCGCACAACGCGGAAGCCTACGAAGAAGCAATCGGAGTACCACCATTTGCTCTTGGGCTCTTGAGGATCGGTATAGAGCCATTCTTCGTTGTAAGTACGATCACGCGTAGCGCAACGGAGGCGCGGAGCAGGGTTGATGTACGATCCTCCCCGAACAACGCGGTGCACCGCCTTCTCAGGCCCGGTTGGGTCTTTAGGCCACTTGCCGGGAGGGAAGCGGCGATATTCGTCGGGGGAGTAGTAGTCCTGGCAAAACTCGGCTACGTTTCCCAGCATGTCGTACAGTCCCCACGCGTTGGGTCTTTTCGAAGCAACGAGATGCGTCTGAAATTTGCTGTTTCCCGAAAACGTGGCGTATTCTCCCAGCTGAGAGCTGTCATTGGCGAAGAAATAGGCATCCTTGGAACCTGCGCGGCACGCATATTCCCACTCCGCCTCTGTGGGCAGGCGGTATTTCTTACCTGTGAGGGCCGAGAGCCAGCGACAATACTGGGTGGCTGCGTACCATGTCATGCTGATCGCGGGGCGCTTTCCGCGTCCCCAACCCAGATCCGGCGCGCCGTATGGCGGGGTGGGGCGCGTAATCGCATCCGCGTCTTTTGCGGAAGCAGGCTTGCCTCCCCCGAAATAGTACTGTTCGTACTCGTCCCAGGTGACTTCCGTTTTCTCCATCCAGAACGGGCTGAGCGTCACGGCATGCGTGGGTCCTTCATCCTCCTTGCGTCCCGGCTCGGCTTCCTGACTCCCCATTGTGAAAGAGCCTCCCGGAATCGCAATCATTTCAAAAGTGACGGTAGTGCCCGGGATCGTCTCGGTGTAATTTGAAGGGGCTTCTTTCGTCTCCTGCTTGACACCACTCAAGTCCGCTCGAGCGCTCGCGAAAACGACAAGAACGAGCGCGAGACTGAGCTGGCCGGGTCTGCACCAGTACGTCATAAGTCCCTCACAGGATGAGGTACTCAGGTTAATCCCTATCGCGCGAGCATTTCAAGCCCAAGGCCTACGACGGGACAACGACTTAGACAGGATGGACAAAGCTCAGGCAGCCCAGCGGGATCGAGTGGACCTTGTCATCGATTCCCCCCCGAAAATCCAGTAAATCGTCTAATCCGGCCCGACAAATCTTGTCATCCAGTCGGATCCGCAAAGACTTGCCACCGATTTCACAAATTGCACGACCTTTTTGGGGAATCCGTGAAATTCGTGGTCAAGCCACCGGTGAAAAATTTGCCGGGCACGATGACGCTGAGCGCACAACTATCGACACAGATAGCAAGCCCGCAGAGAGCCACGAAATTCCTATTCTCAGCTGGTTCGGTTGATGTTCAGACGGGAGTTGTGGGAGGCCCCCTTTTGGGGACCTCCGGGCTGTAGTATGAGCGAGGTTTAGACCTTCACGACATCCTGGGCCTGAAAACCCTTTGGTCCTTTTGCGACATTGAATTCGACCTGGTCGCCTTCATTAAGCGACTTGAAGCCACTTCCCTGGATGGCAGAGTGATGTACAAAAACATCGTCCCCTGAGGCCCGGCGAATAAAACCATAACCCTTTTCGTTGTTAAACCACTTTACTGTTCCTTGTTCTTTCATCTTTTACTCTTTCTCTTTACTTTTTCCTTTGATGCTAATTCCGCCTCGATGGCGGATGACCTTTTAGTTTTCTTGCACTCCTGTTTTTGTAATCCATTCGCCTGCAGCGTATTAGGCGCATAAAGCAAAAGAGGCTGCCGTCCCGACTCAGGAACCGCAGCCAGTCTCCACAACGAATCTGATACAAAGACCTGGACCAAGACCCGAGAACTATACTCGACCAGAGTCTGGCATTCAAGATTTATTTTTGCCGCAAGAAAAAAAATGACATCCTTATTGCGCGACATGCAAGTCCCTTATCTTTCAATGAGCGGTGCACCACGAAGCGGGACGTTGCGGTTTTCCGCCTCCCTAGTTTGCCGGCAGTTTTGGGGAGGTAGCGTCTTGCATGGCGGGACATTTGCTTTCGATTTTCTCAGAGCGCCCGTTTGGACTTCAGGCTTTAGCCTGCCCAACCAGCGCAGGACTCCAAGCCCAATAGGTCACCCCCGAACAGCCCAGCCTAAGGGCTGAACTGGATGCAGCTCTGCTCGGGTGATCTCCAAATTTGGCCCAGATGATCTTGTGCCTTGGACAGTACCGCCGACGTCGGAACCAGGGGAAAATTTCCCGTTATTCCTCCCCTTCCAACAAACACGCCCCGTGCTGGTAGTCCATATCTTTCTGACAAATTGACAGATAGATGAAACCCGGACATTGGCATGCGGGTTGCTACTATCCGAAGCCGGTCCACTCGGAACACCTCGGGCGGCGATTCTTGCGCGATGACGCAAGCCAAGTTCCGCCTGATGCGGACCTGGAGAAATGAGGAAGAAGATATGAAACGTACCACCGAAAAAATGCGGTTCTTGCGGAGCAGGGCGTTGGTTCTAATTGCGCTTCTGGCGCTGCTCGGGTTCACGGTGGGGTGCAGCACGCAGCCTTCAAACACGGTCTCGGCAGATCCTGGCGGGGGCACCGCACCGGCAAAGAAGGACGCCGGATTGCTCTCGCGCATTCTGCCGGGCCCCGTGACTATGCCGAGCGGGACGACCCTCTCGGTGCGGCTGCTTCAAACCATAAGCAGCAGATCCGCGAAGCCAGGTGAAGAGTTCGATGCGGAGCTTGCAGCTCCCATCATAGTCGAGGGAAAGACTCTTTTTCCCAAGAGCGCGAGAGTGCGAGGCCGTGTGGTCTCGGCACAAGAGTCGGGCAGGTTGCAGGACCCCGGATATCTGCGATTGACCCTCGCTGCCATTCAGATGGAGAGCGGGAAGTGGGTCAATGTTGAGACCAGTTCCATCTCCGCCAAGGGTCAAGGCCATACCAAGCGAAACCTCACGCTTATTGGTGGAGGCGCCGGGACCGGCGCCCTCATTGGGGCGCTCGCCGGCGGTGGGAAGGGAGCCGCGATCGGTGCAGGCGTTGGGGCCGGAGCCGGCACGGCGGGGGCCTATGCCACCGGCAAGAAGGAGGTCTCCTTTCCGGCCGAATCGAAGCTAGCCTTCAGGACGGCAAGAGAGGTATCCGTGTCGTCTTAGCGTTATGAAAAAGCGGTCAGGGCAGATCGCAGGCAAACAACCGGCGGCTCTCCCGGCGACAGATCGAAATGACGGAAGCTGACAATGATCAGCAAAGCTCTCATAGCGGTTGTTTCGCTGATTGGTCTCGGTACCCTCGGCATCGCTCAGGCGACGTCGGATATCGACAAGAAACGCGAAAGGAGAGAGGTCCAGAAACTCGAGGAGGAAGTGAAAAGGTTGGACATGGAGGCGGTACACGCCGAGGACAGCGCACGGGTCTTCCAGACCCTCTCCAAGGAGTTGGGCGTTCCGGTGGAAACACTAAAGGCCCAGCAGCGAGGAACGAACTTTGGTTTTGGCCGGCTCTTCATCGCGAATGCGTTCGCAAAGGCCACAGGTAAGACGTTCGATCAGATGGCCCGGGAACTCAAGAGCGAAAAAGGCTGGGGAGTTGTCGCGAGGGAGAACAACGCAAAGCTCGGAAAAATCATAAGCCAGATGCGACACTCCACGGCCGAGATGCGCAGAGCCCACGAGGAAGAAATGGGCCGCCAGCGTGAAGCCGGCACACCCGACGAGACGAGCCGCAGCGCTGCGGCTGGAGACCAAGGAAGTTTCCGAAAGTCTCGTCGCCGAGGGCAATAGCTGGTCCGGGGGGGACCATATCTCGGCGTGCGAGCTACCGGGCTTTTGCTTCCTGAGCGGGGCGAAGGCCCGGTTCTTTTTTTTGCGGCTCTGCTCGGAGTTCAGGCTTTAGCCTGCTCCGACGCAGAGCAGCCTGCAGGCTGAATTCCAACCTCGCTCCAATGACTTCCGGGGCTCTTGTTCGGAGTTCAGGCTTTAACCTGAACTGACGCTGTGCAGCCTGAACGCCAAACCTCAATCCGGCCAATTTGCGTAGGTGAAGAGAAGTTCGGCGACAGACTGCTCCGCGCGCACGATGCCTGCGACTTTGTCGTTGCCCTCGATCACGATGTATTCGTCGTCGGAGTGAGCGCGAGAACCGTGCCCCAGCCCTCCTCCACCAGCAGGAAGCCGGAGCCTGCGCGTATACTCCCACTGCGGGGAGCTTCCGGCGCTGCGAGGCCACACCATGGGCTCGATGCCATGGGCTTTATACATCGCAAGGGTCGCTTGGACTGCAGGGGCGCGTACGGATGTTTGCGACCACTCGTCTCCACCCCCCAGCCGGCGCATCTCGATGTCGGTAAATCCGAGGGAATCGAGATGGGAGCGCACCAGGTCTCCCTGCTTCTTGACTTGCTGGTTTGGGACCAGCCTCGCGTCCATTTTCACGGCGGCCTTTTCGGGCAGGATCGTGGCCATACCGGGGCCCGTGTAGCCCGCCCAGATTCCGTCGATATTCAGCGTCGTGTCGAAGGTCAGATGAAAGGCAGCCTCTTCCGGAGTCCAATCATTCATGAAGACCTTTACGTTCTCGCGCTCAGATCCGAAGAGCCGGTCCTTGAACCTGCCGGTAAGAACACGCATCAATTCGAGCTCCTCTTCATCCGGGGGCCGCATATCGTCTTTGAATCCGGCAATGAGGATCTCGTTGGCAGCCGGGTTGTACATCGAGCGCACAGCGTCCAACAGGCGCCACACGGGGCTGTCGAGCACGGCCTTGCGACTCGAGTGGATCGGCATCTTTTGAGGCCCGCGCCCCCACCTGGCCCCATGCGCCTCGAGCTCGATAGATAGGATGCCTTTGTTGCCGAGGGATATGGCAACGGACCCATCGGCTTGCTGGGAGGGCCCCAGGTTCAGCATGCAGCGCGCCCTTTTCAATTCATCCCGCCAGGGATCCAGCACCTCGTGAAAGTTCGGACTGCCCTGCTCTTCCGCTCCGTCGCAGGTGAAGATCACATTAACCGGCAGTTTGCCGTGCACGGCGAGGATGGATTCCATCGCGTTGAGAACGAATCGATTGGCTCCTTTGCTGTTGATGGCGCCCCGAGCGACAATCACTTCGGGAAAGGATCCAAAGCCCTTGACGCGGCGCGCTTCCAGAGGCGGGCTGGACCAGCGCGTTTCATCGAAGGGCTGCGTGTCATACATGAAGTAAACCACGACGGTCTTTGGAGCGCCGACATCGTAACGCGCGAGTATGCCGGGCCAGTCAGGCATCGAGGTCGGTATCAGCCGCACTTCCTGACAGCCCAGGGTCTTGAAGGAATCGACCATGACCTGGGCCATCTCCCATACCCCTTTCTTCCAGGAGCTCACTGACGGCTGTCGCAGATCGCGCTGAACATTGGCAACGTGTTCTTCCCGATGCGACGCGATATACTCACCGACCTTGCGGAGTTCGGGGGAAGATATGATATCGGCCGCCTGGAGGGCTGGGGCCCTTGGCAGGAAATCAAAGATCGAACTGGCATACGCGCCCAGCGCTCCCTTCGAGGCCAGATCGAGAAACTGCTTCCGGGTAAACCCCATCGCGCATCCCTCCTCGCAAGGTCAGAATCTAGAATGACTTTTTCTTGCCACCATTCTTTCGGTTCTCTTTGCGCACTTCCCGTCTTCGCGGTGAAAGCTTGGCTTGATTTTCACCACAAAAACACGAAGGCACAAAGAAATGCGCGAGCTTGGTGTCCGTTTGTCTCTTTGTGTCTTTGTGGTGGATTTTTTTCGTCAACTCGAGAGACCGTCGCTCTCGTGAAAGATCATGCTTTCAAGGTCTGCCCCCTCTTCGGTTCGGTTTCGCCCTTCACCCTTTGCGCGATACAAGGCCCGGTCCGCGGCTATCAGAAGATGGAGCGGTGAAGCATCCTCGGGGGACGGAATACACGTTGCAACTCCGACGCTGGCCGTCAAGAATCTACCAGACGGCGCCTGAGCATTGGCGATGTGCAAATCTTCGATCTTCTTTCGCAGCGATTCCGCCATCAGTACAGCCCCCTGCCTGTTGGTCTCCGGCAAGACAACCACGAACTCTTCCCCGCCGTAGCGGGCTACCAGATCCCCGGGGCGGTTCAGCACGCTTGCAAGCGTGGCAGCCACCCGTTTCAAGCAATCGTCGCCAGATTGATGGCCGTAGGTGTCGTTGTATAGCTTGAAGTGATCAATGTCTACCATAGCCACGGAAATAGGATACGCTCCGCGCCTGGCGCGCCCCCATTCCAGTTCGAGAACATCTTGAAAACGGCGGCGGTTGGCAATCCCCGTGAGCCCGTCGACCGAAGAAAGATGCTCCAATCTCTGGTTCGCCTGTTCCAACTGCCTGGTACGCTCTTCGACGACGCGCATCAATTCTCTTTCCCGATTTGTCATCTGTCTCACGCGCAGCTTGTAGGCGCCAGCGCCCAAAACAACCGCCGCCATCCCACATAGCCCAAAAAACCAGTAGGTCTGATAAAAATGCGGCTGGAGGCGGAACTTGAAAGAGGCCGGTGTCTGGTTCCAGACTCCGTCGTTGTTGCATCCCATGACCCTGAAGGCATATCCTCCTGGGCCGATGTTCGTGTAATGCGCTTCCCGAAGCCCCGTCGCCACCCTCCAATCGGGATCAAAACCCTCGAGCTTGTATTTGAACCGGACTTTCTCCGGGGCCAGGAAACTGAGCGCCGTAAACTCAAAGGTTAGCTCCCCCCGTCCGGGTGGCACATCCGCATACTTCTGCGCGTTGATGCTTTTGTCGTCGATCTTCACGGCCTCGATTATCACTGTGGGAGGCAGCGGGTTTATCTTGATCGCTTCCGGATCGATCATCACCACTCCCTTACCGGTCGGGAACCAGAGCTTTCCGTCTCTGGTCTTCCAGCCCGCTGGCGAGCCGCCATTGCATTCGTTCGTCGGAATGCCATCGGCAGTACCATAAGCCTGACACGAGATGGAATGGGTCACACGTTTATCGAAGTCATCGACGTCCTTTCTCGTGATTCGGAAGATCCCGTTGCTGGAACTCAGCCAGAGGCCTCCGCTGTTGTCTTCCAGTATTTGATAGAGCCTGTCGTCCCACAGACCTTCCCTCGACGTATACGCCGTAATTTTCCCGTTCTTCAACCGGCTAAGACCGTCGCCGGTAGCAACCCAGAGCTCTCCTCTCGCATCGAGATAAACTCCCCAGACTACGTCATCCGCGAGCCCTTGCCGCTTCGTGTACCGGGTCAACTGCCCGTCCTTGAGATGGTAGAGCCCGGCGCCGTATGTCCCCACCCATAGCCCGCCAGCCCCGTCTTGATGAAGCGAAGAAATGATATTACCCGCAAGGCCATGCTGCCCATCATAGGCCGTGAACTTTCCTTGATACAGGCGGTTCAACCCGCCACCGTTCGTGCCGACCCAGAGGCTGCCGTCACTGGTTCCGCAGATCGAGATCACATTGTCGTCGGAGAGTCCGTCCTTTGTCCCGTAGTGCGTGAGCCTGCCGTTTTTTAGTCGATTTAACCCCCCGCCATAGGTGCCGATCCAAAGAGCGCCGTCGCTGTCTTCGTAGAGCGCCGCGACGACATCGCTGGACAGGCCTGAGCTGGCAGTAATATGGCTGAATCGGCCGTTCTTGAAAAGGTTGAGTCCTCCTCCGCCCGTGCCTATCCACAAGTTCCCGGGGCCATCTTGAAGGAGAGAAAAGACGACGTCGTTGGAGAGTCCCTCCTTCGTCGTAAATGGAGTAACCCTGCCGTCCTTCAGCCTGTTAAGTCCACCGCCGTTGGTTCCGATCCAGAGGCTCCCCTCTCGACCCTGATACAGACACCTCACCGCGCTGTCGGAAAGGCCGTCTTTGGCCGTGTAAGCTGAGAATCTGCCGTCATAGAAGCGATTGACTCCTCCGAAGGATGTTCCGATCCAGAGCGCACCCTGATCATCCTGCGCTATGGCTCTCACGAGCGCGTTGGAGACACCCAATTCCGCACTGTAGTTGGTAAATCTTCCGTCCTTGAACCGGCTTATGCCGCCATTGGTGCCAATCCAGAGGCTGCCATCCCTCGTGTCTTCGATTATGGACCGGACGATCTCGTTCGAAAGCCCCTCTCCCGAACCGTAGGTCGCGAACTCTCCTTCGACAAGACGATTCAGCCCAGCATTAGTTCCAATCCAGAGACTCCCCTTACGGTCCTCGAGTATGGACCATACAAAATCGTTGGACAGGCCGTCATTTGTAGTGAAAGCACGGATCTTTCCATCCTTCCAGACATTCAGTCCCCCGCCACCGGTTCCCAGCCAAACATTTCCATGCCTGTCCTCGCAAATGGCCCAAACGACCGTATGGGTCAGTCCCTGATCGGTTGAATACGTTTCGAAGTTTCCATCCTTCAGCCTGCTCACGCCGCCCCCGAAAGTACCGATCCACAGACTTCCGTCTCTGGCCTCATAGAGTGCCAGTATGTTGTTGTTCTTAAGAGCTTGCGTGTTGCGAGTGTTGAAGATCGAAAAACGAACGCCGTCGAAACGAGCCAGTCCGTCCTTCGTTCCCAACCACAGATAACCATCCCTGGTCTGCAGGATCGCACCCACGGAATTGTGGGGCAGTCCGTCCTCGGTCTGCCAGACATCATGACCGTACTGAGTTATGGCCTTCGCGGGGTTGAGGGCAAAGGCGACGGACCTCCACGGCCCCCAGGAGATGATGCAAAGACCCAGGAGGTAGCGGCACAGGACTCTGCCAAAACGATACTTGATCAATGACGGTCTCCTAGCTGCAAGGCAACTTCTGTGCCCCAAATACATTATCGACATCTAAGGGACACGTTCCCGGAACAATGTACTTCCCCGGCCCTCGCCGTCCAAGCGCGAGAAAAGACATAAGTGCTATTGTGGAGGAGTGCCCTGAACAATGTACTTTATTCGGCCCTTGCCCTCCAAGGGCTTTGCTTATCCGATCATACCCTGCCTCCGGGGAAAGTTTTTGGATTGCAGCTTTGAGGGCTGCCCCGAGCTCTCCTGCAGCAGGCTAAAGCTAAAGACTGAACTCCGAACTTAACGCCAAACGCGCACAGGGAATCGCAGAAGGAAAACTACAGCCGAGGTTTGGAGCGCAGTTTTCAGGCTGATGACCAGAGTTCGGACTCTCTGCAGGCTAAAGTCCGAACTGCTTCGGAAGGGCTAAAGGTCGTAGGGGTTCCACACCAGCGTCAGGTTTCAGCTACGATCCAGCCGTCTGCCAGGCGGATGATGCGGTTGCCACAAGCGGCGTTGGTTTCGGAATGGGTTACCTGCACAATCGTCGTTCCGTTCTGATTCAGTTTCTTGAACAATTCCATGATTTCCCGGCCCTGGTCCGAATGGAGGTTTCCTGTAGGCTCGTCTGCCAGGATCAGCTTGGGGCTGGCAATGACGGCCCGCGCCACTCCGACGAGTTGTTGCTGGCCTCCGGACAATTGAGTCGGAAAGAGATCTTTCTTACCCACCAGGCGAAACCGGTCGAGACTGTCGGCGACGATCGCCTCGCGCTCCTTGCGCGAAACATTGCGATAGGAGAGCGGGATGTCGAGATTCTCGTACACAGTAAGCCCGTCAATCAGGTGGTATTGCTGAAAAACAAATCCGATGTAGCGCTTGTTAAGCTCCACCCGGTCCTTCGGACTCATCTTGTGCACCGCATGTTCGAAAAAGTAGAATTCCCCACTCCAGGCACTGTCCAGCATTCCAAAGATACTCAAGAGAGTGGACTTGCCGGCACCTGACGGTCCCATAATTGTGACAAACTCGCCTTCGCGCACCTCCATCGTGATGCGGCGGAGAACGTAGGTCCGAGTCGCTCCCATTTGATAAAACTTCTCGACGCCCTTGAGCTGAATCATCTCCTCCCTGCACCACAAAAGCACGAAGACACAAGGATCACGTTCTTTGTGCACAAAATGGACCACAGATAAACAGAGAACTCAGATCCGTGTCTATCCGTG
>Ga0066674_10000486_pt1 | contig 12141 bp, 11 predicted proteins | sample GraSoiAngelo_123_FD_62291 | JGI IMG/M metagenome (GOLD analysis project Ga0066674, IMG submission 62291) | Grasslands soil microbial communities from the Angelo Coastal Reserve, California, USA - 14_0927_02_40cm | ecosystem: Environmental > Terrestrial > Soil > Grasslands | place: USA... | reverse complement strand
GGCGAGACGCCGGCGCTACGATTTTTTCTCACGACCACGGAGATCACGGAGGTTCATGGAGGCGGCCGGCCGGGTTTCTCCGTGCATCTCCGTGTACTCCATGTCTCCGTGGCGAAAAAAGCTGGGGTCCGAATCTCCCGGACCACCGTTTAATTGAGGGAATGCCGATTTTTCACACCTTCTCAGACAGAGGGAAACTGTTCATGCCAGGGCGTGCATTGCTCGTACGCCCAGGCGGCGCGTAACACGGTGGCCTCGTCCCGCCGCCGGCCGATCAGTTGAAGGCCTATGGGCAGACGTTCCGATGAAAAGCCGCAAGGAACTGAAATGGCCGGCAAACCGGTAAGGTTGATCGGCCGGACCAAACGCAGCAGGGCCAGTCGAACATTCTCGCGATTCCGCCCGACCGGCACTTCGTCTTCATCGATTCGCGGAGCCGTAACCGGCAGTGTCGGCACGGCAAGAATATCCACTGTCTTCATCACTTCGTCAAAGCCGGCGCTGAAGGCCTTGCGCGCCTCCTGCGCATGCAGGTAGGTGACGACCAGGCTCTCCGCGCCCCGCTCCATCCGGGATCTCAAGTCCGCGCCGTAGTCCTGCGGCCGGGTCCGAAGCCACCTCCAGTGGAAAGCCACTGCCTCCGCAACCGTGATCTGGTTTGCAACATCCCCGGCCTCGCCCGCGCCCCGGAATGAGACTTCCCTTATTTCCGCACCACTCTCTTTCACCTTTGCAATAGCCTCAAGTACCGCACGCCGCACTTCTGGCTGCAAGCGCTCGAAGAAATACTGTTTCGGCACACCCACCTTGAGCCCTCGCAAGCCCTTGCGTAGAATTCGGGAAAACCGTTCGCCACGCGCGCCGAAACTGTCGGGATCGCGGGGATCCCTTCCCGCGATCGCGGTCATCAAAATAGCGGTATCCTCCACCGAACGGCAGAGCGGCCCGGCATGGTCGAGGCTGAAGGACAGAGGCACGACTCCGTGGAGAGGAACGCGGCCGCGTGTGGGCTTGAGCCCGACGATGCCGCAGGCGGAGGCCGGAATGCGAATGGAGCCCCCTGTGTCCGTTCCCAGCGAGGCCAAGCTCAGGCCCGCAGCCACAGCAGCGGCGCTTCCTCCGCTGGAGCCGCCCGAGACCCTTGTCAGGTCCCAGGGATTGCGCACGCTGCCGAAGTGGGGGTTGATGCTGGTGGCCCCGTAGGCGAACTCGTGCAGGTTGGTCTTTCCCAGCAGAATCGCTCCCGCCGCCGAGAGCCGCTCCACCACCGCTGCATCCTGCGCGGGTACAAAGTTCCTCAAGATCTTCGAGCCTGCCGTAGTCCGGATGCCGCGCGTGTAGAAAAGATCTTTAAGGTTCACAGGGATGCCGTGAAGGGGGCCCCTATACTCCCCGCGCACAATCTCCCTCTCAGCCTCGCGGGCCTGCCTCAAGGCAAGATCTGCCGTCACCGTGATGAAGGCATTCAATTTCGGTTGGAGCCGCTCGATCCTGTGCAGAAGCTCCCGCGCGAGCTCCACCGGCGAGAGCTTCTTTTTTCGGAGGAGCGCCGCAATCTGCGAAATGGTGAGGTTCTTGTCGGTCATGGGTCAATTGACGATTTACGATTGACGAATGACGAATCGTCATTCGTCAATCGTCACTCGTCAATCGCATGCTAGAGCCTTTCGAGGTGAGGGTCCTGCTCGAGCACCGGCCTTGTCTCCACTCGCGAAAGAATCAGCGCGGCCAGAACGGTCAGCACAATAATTCCCACAACCAAGGCGGCAAAATAACGGCGAAGCAAGGGGAGCGGTCCCAACATCTCCTTCACCGTCCCCGTGACAACCAGCATCCAGTTCAGATGGGGATACAACTCGCGGAAGTTGTTCAGGGTCCTGGAATCGGGTAACCCGAAGATGGAGGGCGCAGAGGCAGAGGAGATAAAATACCGTCTTCCCCTTTCCCGCGCGTTCAGGATCTCCAGCGTGCCAGGATATGTGGCCTGGTCGAGAATCGAATATCCCGGAGCGGAAATAACGGTTCCTTTGGCATGGATCAGGGCTGCAGTTGCGGAGGGGCCGCCTCGAACCGAGCCGATGAGCGAATGGATATCCTGCACGTCGAGAATGACCTTGATGACTCCAGTCACTCCTTCGTTTTCCACCAGGGGCTGCGCCAGCTCCAAGGAATAGACCTTGGCGCTCGAATCAAAGGTGACATCTCCGACGTAGACGGAACCCCTTCGCCCGTCTCCGTAGCTTTCTCTCCACCAGTCCTCGTCTGCCTGATAGTAATCGCTTGTCTTGCCCGTAGCAGCCACCAGCCGCCCCAGGTAATCGGTGACCATGATCTCCCGGAACGACTTCTCCGTGGCGCCATAACGTCTGAGAAACTTAGAAGCCTCATTATCCAGAATCGCCTTGAGCTCGGGGGAATTCCGTTCCAGTTTCGGCCAGCGGTTTTCCATTGCGGGTATGGCCTTGCGGACCTCTTCGAGATTTTTCCCGAGATCCAAATTGCCCTTTTTCACGGCTTCGCGGACAACAGGGACCTCCGTCAGACCCGCAACGACGATGATCTGATTCTGCAGATAACTGTTGATATAAGCGAGGGCGGTGTCCGCCGATTCGCTCAGGTTGTTTCCTGCCATCTCCAGATAGGCGCTCTCATAACCCTTGAAAAGCCACCAGGACCCTAAAAGAACTGGAATCGCGGCAAGGAGCAGAAGGATCGAAAGGATCTTAAAGTCAATCCTGAATTTGCCTTTGTCTTCGGTGCCGTTCATACTTCCTCCTCCCAAGGCATACTGTGGAGGCCAGGGGAAGGACTAACGGAGGCTGTCTGGGGAGAGAAAGTAGCGAGGCAAGGCAGCCGGTTCATCCTCCCCGCGGATTTTTTTACCTTGATGGGGGCCTATCATACACCTCGGGGTCAGGTCTTGAAAATTTAATTTTCCCTAAACTGCACAAAATGAAACCACAGACGAACACAGATGAACGCGGACCCAAGCCGTTGTTTTGGATTCTTGAAGAAGGGGTCGTCGGATGCCGCCTTTGCCCTCGCCTAGTCCATTGGCGCGAGCTCGTCGCGCGTCGCAAGGTCAAACGCTTCCAGCGCGAAGAATACTGGGGCCTCCCGGTCCCCGCCTTCGGAAGCGTCGACGCGTCGCTGGTCGTAATAGGTCTCGCGCCGGCAGCACACGGCGGCAACAGGACGGGGAGAATCTTCACAGGGGACCGAAGCGGAGATTGGCTCTACGAAGCCCTCTACCGCTTCGGCTTTGCAAACCAGCCAGTCTCAGCGCACCGCGACGACGGGCTTCGGCTCCACGACTGCCTGGTTACTGCCGCCGCGCGATGCGCGCCGCCGAACAACAAGCTCTTGCCGGAAGAACTCGACACTTGCAGGCAGTATCTGAGGCGGGAGCTCGAGATCTTGACAAAGAAACGCGTGGTCGTTGTGCTCGGCCAGGTCGCTTTCCGGGCGTATCTTAAAGCGTGGAAAGAGATCGGAGGCGCGCTCCCGCGCGGCAAACTCGAATTCCGGCACGGCGGGGAATGGGAGCTTCCCGGAGGACTCACGCTCATATCTTCGTATCACCCGAGCCAGCAGAACACCCAGACGGGCAAGCTGACGCGAGCCATGTTTCATCGCATTTTCCGGCGCGCCCGCCAGCTCTTGAGCGGCGGATGATTTCAGACTGGGCGGGGGAGCAGAGGGGCAGATAGCTGGGCAGAAGAGATTCCCCTCCGCTGCTCTGCCCCCCGGCCCCTTTGCTCCCAGGCCCGGGTCCGGATAAGCGCTGGACTTGCGTACGGGTTTGCTGGCAGAATCTAGGGTCAATAAAACTCCTCTCAGAGGGTGGAATCGTATGAAACGTTGCCCCACATTGGCGTTTGTGACGCTCATCGTCTTGGGCGTAATGATTCCTTCAAACAGCTACGCCGGTGTGGAAGACATACTGGGCAAATGGGTTGCAAAGGCCGTCACACCCAACGGTCCCATAGAGCTGCAACTGGAAATCAAGATGGAAGGAAACCAGCTGGTGGGCGCGATGGCAGGACTTCAAGGGAGCGTTCCGCTATCCAATCTTAAATTCGAAGATCCCGATCTTTCTCTGGAAGCCACCCTGGCAGGCACAACTTTCAAATTGACCGGTACGCTAAAAGACGGAAAATTCGCAGGCAATTACGAGCAGGTAGGAGCGGATCTAAAAGGGATCTGGACCGCCGAACGAAAGGCCTCCTCGGCCGCCGCGGCAGATCCGGCAGAAATTGCCGGAGCCTGGGCTTCTGTTGCCGTCACGCCGCACGGGGATCTCACGGTGACACTGGATTTAAAACAGGAAGGGGACAAGGTCACGGGCTCGGTGTCATCCGAAACCGGCGCCCTCCCCATTCAGGCAGCTTCCTTTAAAGAAAACATGCTGCAATTTGACGTCGTATTCGGCGGAACCCGCTATCGCATCGAGGCGCTGCTCAAGGATGGGAAGCTCTCCGGGCAATGGTCCTCCGTGGGAGGCAGCGACTCCGGCGCGTGGAGCGCGACACGGAAGATCGTCGCTCCCGCTCCTTCCGCCGCCGCGTCCCTGGACGGAACCTGGAACTCTGTCGCCCTCACACCTGACGGGGACAACATCGTCTTCGTGCTCGAGCTTAAACAGGCAGGGGAAAATGTCACCGGAAATGCGGTGGCGCCCGATGGGAAGATTCCCATTCAGAAGGCAACCTTTGTGAATAGTGTGCTCACCTTCGACATCCAATACTCCGGTTCTACGTACCGCATCCAAGCGAACATGGAAAGCGGCAAGCTCACTGGCAAATGGTCTGCCATTAACGGACAGGAAACGGGATCCTGGTCCGCCACGCGCAAATCCCCGTAGTGCCTTTGCGATCTTCGCATCTTCGCGTTGAACTCGGGCTCAGTCTCACCGCGAAAGGCGCTAAGTGCGCGAAGGGAATAAACCCACGATACTTGGTTTATTGCAGCGCGTGTCGGCGACTAATATGGTCGCGCGAGACCGAACGCGGTAATCTTTCAATTGACGATTTACGATTGACGATGGGGCAACAGGTCCATACACAAATCGTCAATGGCAAATCGTCAATCAGGGCAGGCGGCCAGGCAGGATAGGCGACTATGAACAAGATACCGGCACGGCTGGAAAAAAAAATAGACCTCGCCGAAGGGCTGGCCATATTCCGATTAGTCTTTGACCAGGACTTCAGGTTCGCGCCGGGCCAGTACGCCACTGTGTGGCTGACACACAAAGGCAAGACCACCCCGCGCCCTTATTCAATCGCGTCTTCTCCTGCCGAGACCCGCGCTCTCGAGTTTTATATCAATCTTGTGGAAGAAGGCAAACTCACACCCAGTCTCTGGGACCAGGAAGTCGTGCGCGCCCTCTCAGACGAAAGTCCTGAAACGCACGTCCATGTCAGCGGCCCGAAGGGGACCTTCATTCTGGATCCCGTCGACCCGCGTGACCTGGTGTTTGTGGCCTCCGGCACGGGGTTGGCCCCGTTTATAAGTATGACTCGCAAGCTGAACGAAGATTTCCTGGCAGACCCGGAGAACTTTCGGAGCCGGCGTATATATCTCATACACGGAGCCAGCTACTCGGACAATCTGGGATACCGGCAGGAGCTCGAGGCGCTGGCGGCGGAGGCGTTGAAGAATCCTTCGAGGAAGCTGGGGCTGGTCTACTTGCCGACGATCAGCCGTCCGCACATGGACCCGTCCTGGACAGGTCTCAAAGGGCGCGCGGAAGCAATGTTCGAGGAGAAACCTCCACGCGACTCCCAGCCTCTGGACCTCGACGCCACGGTGAAAAGCATGTTGCGCGCGATGCTGCGCCCTGAAACTCATGCCGTATACGTCTGCGGGCACCCCGGTACCATCGACAATACGCTGCAAATCCTGTCCGCCCGGGGGTTCAAACCGGTCACGGACATCAAGTTCGAAAAGTACTACCCGTAACAGAAATCCACCACGAAGACACAAAGGCGCGAAGAAATCCATTCTTCGCGTCTTCGTGTCTTTGTGGTTAGCTGTTACCTGGCCAAGTCTGCAAAAGTTTTGAGGAATGTCCGGGCGGTTCTGTCCAGATTTTCAATAGAGCCGCCACCCTCGAGAACTTCGCACATCTCGTACGCAACGTATCCGCGGTATCCCGAATCCTTCAGGGCCTGGAAGAAACTCTTGTAATCGATGAATCCCGTTCCGAATGGAACTGCGCGGATCACGTCAGACTCCTTGACGTAGTTCGTCAGCGTGGCGTCATATTTGTAGCGCGGGTGCTTCACGTAATCGGCGACTGTCGTGTACACCATGTAGGGCGCCATCTTGCACGCGGCATCCGCGAGCTCCTTGCCGTTGATCCCCTGCAACGCGGGCGACCAGGCGTCGAAGGCCGCTTTGCAATTCGGTTCATTCACCTCGCGGATCAACCAGTAGGTAGCGTCCGGGTGGATAGCGATGTCATGATGGTTCTGGACGGCCAGCGTTACGCCATACTCTGCGGCCTTGCGCGCCGCCATCTTCAATCCCTGGACGACGATTCCCCACTGCGTGTCAAAAGGCACTCCGGGACGCTCGTAGCCAGTAAAGACCCGGATGATGGGGACATCCAGATCACGCGCCAGCCGGGCCAGCTCGCCCACATAAACCGCGTTCATCTCGGCGCTGGGGATTCCCGGCTTGTCGGCGCTCGTGGTGAAATCCGTATAGCCGGCAAGGCAGACCAGTTTTAACCCCAGCTCCTGGATTCGCGCCTTGAGCTTCTTTCGCGCCTCGCCATCATAGTCGAGTGGAGAGACATGCGGTCGCTTGGCCATGAGCTCGATGTGGGTGAATCCCAGCTCCTTGGCTTTCAGGAGAAACTCGTCCGTGGTCAGTTTCGTCTGACCCCTCCAGACTCCCGCATAACTCACCGAGTGCAACACGGGAGTGAGAGAATAGTCCTTTGATCCCGACTGCCCCCACCCCGCAGTCATAAGGAAGACCACAGCCAGACCCGATCCGAATGCGACCTTCATAATTTAGCCCTCCTACTTGAGTTGGCTCTATTTCAGAGCTTCTCCCGACATTTGTCAACTTCAGACTTCAGACCCCAGACTTCAAACCTCAGACCTCAGACTTAACTGACGAGGATCTTTGAACCCTTTTTGGCGGAATCCACCCGGCCCGAACTCCCATCCGTGTCGGCACGGCTTCGTAGGTGGTCAGACGTCCGCTCGCTGAGGGATCTTGAACTCCTCTAATGTCATCAGGCGTCTGGTTCATAATGCGACCGCGTATTTCCCCTATGCCAGGATTAAGAACTCAGGTCTGAAGTCTGAGGTCTGAAGTGAAGTTTGTTGCAATTACAAGGCAAAGTCTGCATGATATTACGTTTTTTGAGAGCCCACGGATGAGACTTGCGGTAGACGAGGTCATACCCTACTGGCAGGAGGCGTTTGCCGGGCTGGGGGAAATTAGGACTTTTTCCGGAAGGAAACTGCTGCCCGTCCACGTCCGCGACGCGGACGCCTTGATCGTCCGCTCTGTGACGCGCGTGGATGCGAGCGTCCTGGAGGGAAGCTCCGTGCAATTTGTGGGAAGCGCCACGATCGGCCTGGACCATCTCGATACCGCATATCTGAAAGCGCGCGGCATTCACTTTACAAATGCCGCGGGAAGCAATGCCAATTCCGTGGCCGAATACGTGACCGCGGCTCTGCTCCTTGTCGCGGGGCGCAAGGGATGGGACCTGCAGCGCAAGTCGGTCGCGATCGTCGGCAACGGCCACGTGGGCACCGCGGTGGAAAAGAAAGTCCGAGCCTTGGGAATGCCGGTGCTGCTGTGCGATCCGCCCTTGCGCGAAGTCACTGGAGACCTGCGCTACCAGGATCTCGACGACGTGCTCGACGCCGATATTCTTACTTTGCACACGCCTTTGACCAGGCAGGGCCGCTACCCGACCTGGCATATGATCGGCGGCGACGTCCTCGGGCGTCTCTCCCCCCATCAGTTCCTGATCAACTCTTGCAGGGGTTCGGTCGTCCAAGGACCCGCCCTGAAGCAAGCCCTGCTGGGGCGAAAGATCGCGGGCGCGGTCCTGGATGTCTGGGAAGAGGAGCCTGGCATTGACTATGAGCTGCTGGATCTTGTCGATCTCGGAAGCGCGCATATTGCGGGGTTTTCACTGGACGGAAAGGTGCGGGGGACCGAGATGATCCTCGAGTCTCTTTGCGGGCATTTCGGACTTCCGGTCCTGTGGGACAGCCGGCGCCTTTACCCTCCTCCGACAAAGATCAAGGCGGACCGCGGCGGCCAGGATGCGGTGGCTTCCATTGTCCTCCAGGCCTACGACATCGAGCAGGATGATCATAACCTTCGCGCGTTGCGCGGCCTTCGTCCCGAGGAGGCCGAAGCGCGCTTTGACCGGCTTCGCAACGAGTACGCCTTGCGACCTGAATTCCGCCACTTCAGTGTGGAGCTGACGGAGGAGAGCTCCGAACTCGGCGCTGTCCTGGGTGAGCTGGGGTTCCGGATTTCGGTTCCGGTCACGGCGCCAAGCAACTACAAAGGCTGCTAGAGACAAGAAGGGTCGCGATGTTGAAGAGCTTGCTCGAGTGGATGTTCCTGGTACCGACCATCACGGGTTCGGTCTACGTCGTACTGTGCTTGATCGCCTTGTGGCGCTTCCACACGCGGCCTCCCAAAACAGCCCGGAAGCCCTTTGTATCGTGGCCCCCGGTCACGATGCTCAAGCCCGTTCACGGGTTGGAAAAGAATCAGCGCGAAAACCTGCGCAGCGCCTGTCTGCAAGATTATCCGCTTTTCCAGGTGGTCTTCTCGGTTCAAACCCCGGACGATCCGGCGGTTCCCCTCTTGAGAGAAATACAGCGCGAGTTCGGGGCCGAAAGCGTCACGGTCGTTATCGGAAATCGCCGGGCGGGAAGCAACGGCAAGATCAACAACATGCTGGGAGGACTCCCGTACGCTCGCCACGAGATTCTGGTGATCAGCGACAGCGACGTCCGTCTCCGCCCGGATTACCTGAGAACGATCATCGCTCCGCTGGCGGATCCGGAAGTGGGGTGTGTGTGCACGCTATATAAGGCGAGCTGCGCCGAGACCTGGTTTGAAAAGGTGGAACTGCTGACGCTCAATGCGGATTTCATGGCCAGCGTCATCTTCGCCCACGTTACCGGCGCTTCCAAGTTTTGCCTGGGAGCCTCCGTAGCTCTTCGCCGCTCGACTCTGGAAGAGATAGGAGGCCTGGAGGCCCTTGCCGACTATCTGGTGGAAGATTACGAGATGGGCCAGCGCATCTGGGGCTCGGGGAAGAAGATTTCCATCGTCCCGTATTTTATCGACACGATGGTGGACCTGAAGAGCCCCTCCCAGTGGTGGAACCACCAGGTGTACTGGGACCAGAACACGCGCGCCGCGCGCCCGGTCGCGTTTCTTGCCACCGCCATTATCCGGTCCACTCCCTTCGCCCTTCTCTTTGCCTCGATGCGGCGGCTCGATGGGGTCGGGCTTGCCGTTCTGGGGGCTGCCATACTTGTGCGGATGGCCACGGCAGCCATGACGCTGGGATGGGGTTTCCGCGACCGCGAGGGTTTGAAAAGCCTTGCGTTACTACCTTTCCGGGACCTCGCCGGGCTCGTCTCGTGGTTCCTCGCGCTCACCCGCAAGACGACCATCTGGCGCGGCTCGAAATTCACTCTCACTCGCGACGGCCGTCTCGTTTCCCGGGAGATGCGATCGTGAAACGGCTCATCGTGACCGGGGACGACTTTGGCCTCGCCGAACCGGTGAACGAAGCCATCGAGGAAGCGCACGTCAATGGCATTCTGACTACCGCAAGCCTGATGGTCGGAGCTCCGGCATCCCGGGATGCCGTCGCGCGAGCCAAAAGGATCCCCAGCCTGCGCGTCGGTCTGCATTTGGTTCTCGTAGAAGGAAAGCCTGTATTGCCTTCGGCTTCTATCCCGGCCCTGGTAGACAAGAATGGCGAGTTTTCAACACGGCTCGCGGAGGCTGGATTTCGTTTCTTCCTTCTTCCAGGAGTGCGGCGCCAGCTGGAAGCCGAAATCCGGGCGCAGTTCCAGGCCTATCGAACCACGGGCCTGCCTCTGGATCACGCCAACGGGCATAACCACATGCACCTGCATCCTACGGTCCTGAGTCTGGTGCTCAAGGTGGGACGCGAATTTGGTCTGGCCGCCGTGAGGGTTCCGTACGAGCCCCCACTGCGCTCGTGGCGCATGTCGCGGCGCTTCCTGGTCTCGAGACTCGCTGCGAGTCTGTCTCTCACGCCCTGGACCGGGCTGATGCGAACGCGGCTGCGCCGGCAGAAACTGCGGTGCAACGATTTTGTTTTCGGCATGTTCGATACGGGCGCCATGACAACCGAGCAGACATTGCGCGTCATCGGGCGCTTGCCGGATGGAGTCACGGAGATCTATTTCCACCCAGCCACACGACGCTGCCCGGAGATCGATCGCGCGATGCCCGAGTACCGGCATGAACAGGAGCTCGCCGCCCTCACGAGCCCTCTGGTGAAAGAGGCCCTGCAAGCTGCGAACATCGAACGGATTTCGTTCGGCGATTTGTAAAAAAATGTGGCCCGGCCAACCCTTTGACGATTGACGACTGACGAGTGACGATTTCCCGGTTCAATCGTCAATCGTAAATCGTCAATCGAAAGGGGTGGGGGATGTTACGTGTGGTGATTGCCATGACTGTGGCTGCTGGATCGGCGGCTGTAGGCCAGATTCTGGTGCGGCTCGGGATGCAGCAAGTAGGCTCTCTGGAGCACTACGGGCCCATGGAGCTTCTCCCCTACTTCTGGCAGGCACTGCGTAATCCCTACGTCATCATTGGCACGGTCCTGAATGCCGTCTTCTACTTTCTCTTTCTGGCGGCCCTTTCCTGGACCGAAGTGACTGTCGCTCTGCCGATGACCGCCATCGAGTACGGATTTGCGGCCTTGCTCGCGGTGTTGATTCTCAAAGAGCAGGTTCCGGCGGGCCGCTGGTTCGGAATTGCGCTGGTGATGATGGGAGTCATCCTTATCAGCAAAACCGGCGGCGAGACTTAGTACATGATTTCATAAATACGGCAACGTATTTTCCCGGTTAAGGACGGGCGCCCTGCAAGGGCGCTGGGAGCTTAGCCGGGGGTTCGCTTCGCTCACCCCCGGCTAATTTCCTTTCGCCCCGCTGGGGCGGAATACGTTACCGCATTTATGAAATCACGTATTTAGCTTTCCTTCGTGATTCTTCGCGTCTTCGTGTCTTCGTGGTGGATTGGGCGCAGCTTCCACCGCGAAGGCGCGAAGACCCAAAGAATCGGTGAATGAAGTGAAAACCAGTCCTATCCAAGTGCCGGCAGCGAAGATACAGTTCCTGCCCGAAGACCGGGCCTGGATTGCCGAGCGCATCCAGGAGGTATTGGCGTCGGGCCATTTGACGCTGGGCAAATACGGAGCGGAGTTTGAGGAGAAGTTCGCGCGCTTCTGCGGCGTTCGCCATGCCGTCGCCGTCAGCAGCGGCACCAGTTCGCTCGAAATCATCCTTCGCGCCCTCGAGGTCCAGGGAAAGGATGTTCTGGTCTCGACCAACACTTTCTTTGCCACAGCGGCAGCAGTCGTGCACGCCGGTGGAAATCCGGTCTTCGTAGACATGGATCCGGAATCCTTCGGTGTACGTCCCGTGGATGTGACAGCCGCACTCACACCCCGAACTGGGGGGCTTGTCGTCGTGCATATCGGAGGTGTCGTGTCCCGCCGTATGCCGGAGCTGGTGGAGCTGGCCCAAAGGAATGGACTCTGGCTCGTGGAAGATGCCGCTCATGCGCACGGATCTTCCTTTGGCGGAGTCGGCGCGGGCGCCTTCGGAATCGCCGGATCCTTCAGCTTCTATCCCACTAAGGTGATGACGTCGGCTGAAGGGGGCATGATCGTGACTAACGACGGCCGCATCGCCCAGGAAGCCAGGATCTATCGCGACCAGGGGAAGGCGAGCTTCACCCAGAATGCGCATATTCGCATGGGTTACAACTGGCGCATGTCGGAACCGCACGCCATCATTGGCGTCAGGCACCTCGAACGGCTCCCCGCCATGATTGCCGGCCGGCAGAGAATCGCTGCCGTGTACGACGCAG
>Ga0066674_10000475_pt1 | contig 12227 bp, 10 predicted proteins | sample GraSoiAngelo_123_FD_62291 | JGI IMG/M metagenome (GOLD analysis project Ga0066674, IMG submission 62291) | Grasslands soil microbial communities from the Angelo Coastal Reserve, California, USA - 14_0927_02_40cm | ecosystem: Environmental > Terrestrial > Soil > Grasslands | place: USA... | reverse complement strand
AGCGCGCCCGTGTCCCAGAACTTCCGGATGGCCGGTCGCACGCGGTCGAGCGACTTGAATCCGCGCTCGATGTCGAGCGGATAGAGCTTGTCCTTCGGCACGCCGTCGGCGAGCAGCGCGAACTCCAGGTCGATGTTGCCCGACGCCAGATCGGCGAGCATCCGGGGGCCAGGGAACTTCTTGAGATCCCAGAACTCCGCCCACGAGCGCGGCTGCTTGCCGGTGGGGAACGACTGCGTGTTGTAACCGAGCACGGAGGAAAAGTAGATATCGCCGACCATATCCTCTCGACGGACGATCAGATCCATGTCGTCGGGATTGGAGAGCTTCCAGCCCTTGTAGTTGATCTTTTCGAGTGCGCCCTTCTGGCTGAGCGAGATCATGCCGAGCTCGCCCGCGTCCACAACGTCGAGCTCGATGTTGCCGGACTCGAACATCGCCAGCAGCTTGCCGAGTGTGGCGGGCGCCTTGACCACCTCGACGCCGGTCGCCTTCGTGAACGGCTCGATGATGGCCTTGACCACCGCCTCCTCGTAGGCGCCGCCGATCGTGCGCAGCACGATCTTCCCCGCCGCGCTCGCGCGGCGCGGCTTGATGATCGGGATGCCGGCGGTGGCGAGCGCTGCCGCGGCGCCGGCAAGGACGTGCCGGCGGCCGACGCCGGTGCGACGGGCGAGGAGCATCTGCGTTCGGCGTGCCTGGCTCATGTCGCGCTCCTTGTGAGTCGGCGGCGATGCCTGGAGTGTCCGCTTCGTTAACACGCGGCTTTCCGACCTGTCAACCGGCGCGTGGCCGCCCATCGGCGCCGATCCCGGCGGCGTCGCTGAGCGCGTACCGCGCCAGCTCGGCGCCGTGGGTGAGCCACACGCCGTCGGCCGCCCGAAGCTCGTCGACAAGCGTCTGCAGCATCGCAAGCCTTGAGGGTCGGCCGGTGTACTGAGGGTGGAGGATCAGCATCGTGAGCCCGCCCACCTCGTGGATGCCGCGAAACTCGTCGCGCCACACGGAGAGCACCGCGGATGGCGGGAAAATCTGTCGATAGAGGTTCGGTCGAAGGCCGAACGCGAAGAACGGACCATCGTCGAGAATCCAGGTCGCCGGCAGCTCGACGAGACCTGGCGTTCCGTGGTGACGATAGGGCCACAGCGAATCTTGCAGATTGCTCGCGTAGATGAACCCGTGCTTGCGGAGCAGGGGGGTGGTCTCGCGGGTGATCTCGTAGAGCGGCGCTCGATAGCCCACAGGTGATACGCCCGTGATGCCGGCGAGGATGCGCGCACTGCCGGTGAGGATCTCTTCCTCCTGTTCGCGCGTCTTGCCCTCGAGCGCCTCGTGCAGGTAGCCGTGATGCCCGATCTCGTGGCCGTGGCGGTGGATCTCCGCCACGACGTCCGGCCACCGCTCGGCCGTCCAGCCCGGCACGAAGAACGTGGACGTGATCCGATTGCGGTCGAGAAAGTCCAGGATGAGCGGCACACCGACTTTCGGGCCGTAGGCGCCCTGCGACATGACGCTGAGCCGGTCGATGTTGGCGGGATCGCGCGAGATCCACGCGGTCTCCGCATCGAGGTCGAAGGTCAGGCATGCCGCGGAGCGGACGCCGGAAGGCCAGGTGATCGGAGCTCGCATCGTCGTTCCTCGGCCCATCAGTGTATGCTCTCCGCAACTTCTCCGCGGAAGAGGATGCCGCCATGGATGACCACGTCCCCTCGTACTGGGCGGCGACGGCGGGACCCGAGCCAGACGGTATCCGGACGCTCGAGGGCGATCGCCGCGCGGACGTCGCCGTGATCGGCGGCGGCTACACCGGGCTCGCGGCCGCCTATCGGCTGGCCGGAACGCATGGTCTCGACACCATCGTCCTCGAGGCCAACGAGATCGGCTGGGGCGCCTCGGGCCGCAACGGCGGCTTTGCGCTCATCACGCTCGGCAAGGTCGGCCTCGAGGAGCGCATTCGGCACTGGGGAGTGGAGGCGGCGCGCCGCTCGATCACGCTCGGCGTCGACGCGATCGAGACCGTGCGCGAGCTCATCGCCCGCGAGCACATCGCCTGCGATCCTGGGAAGGACGGGTCACTCGTGGTCGCCCATCGAGCCTCCGCGGTCGCCGACCTGCAAGAACGTGTGCGGCTCTCCCGTGAGGTGCTGGGGTATCCGCACGTCGAGTTTCTCGACCGGGCTCGGCTCGAAGGCGACGGCTACGTGCGCGGCCCCGAGGCCTTCGGAGCCCTGCACACGGCAAACGCGTTCGGCCTGCATCCCCTCAAGTACGTGCGCGGCCTGGCGGCGGCCGCGCTCCGGCGCGGCGCGACGCTCTGCGCGCGTTCACCCGTGGTCGCGTGGCGACGCGAAGGAAGTGAGCACGTGCTCGTCACGCCGCGCGGTGCGGTGCGTGCGCGCACGGTTGTCATGGCGACCAACGGCTACACGCCTGAGGGGCTCCATCCGTTCTTCCACGGCCGCGTGCTGCCGGCCACGAGCAACATCATCGTGACACGGCCGCTTACAGGAGCCGAGTGGCGCGACGTCGGCATGCTCACCACCCGGGTCTACTCCGACACGCGCAAGCTCCTCTTCTACTGGCGACGGCTGCCCGACGATCGGCTGCTCTTCGGTGGACGCGCCGGCATCGTCGACACGCCGGCGGGGCTGCGCCGGTGTCGCCGGCGCCTGGAGGCGCACATAGGCGCGAAGTGGCCGGCGCTCCGCGGCGTGGGGAGCGAGTACTCCTGGTCAGGCAAGGTCTGTCTGTCGTACGACCTGATGCCGCACGTCAACCTGGCTGACGGTGACCCGAGCGTGGCGTACGCGCTCGCCTATCAGGGCAGCGGCGTCGCCATGTCGACGTACTGCGGGGGGCTCGTCGCCGATCTCGTCGCGGGCAAGGACATTGCCCGCGACACGCCGCTTACCTCTGCGACGCTACCGCGCTTTCCACTCCCCTTCCTGCGCTCGGCGTATCTCGCCGGCGCCTACGTGGTCTACGGCGTGAAGGATCGCTGGGGGTAGCCGGCTCAGCGCACGAACAGCACGCGTTCGGTCAGGGTTAGGCGCTCGGCCGCGGCCTCGGTCACGAGCACCGTCTCGCTGAACGCCAACCCCATTGCGCTGACGTACATATGGAAGACCATCCCAGGCTCGAGCACCCACGTCGCGATTGGGACGAAGAGGCGCGTGAAGTCGCTCGTCCGCGGCGACCACGGCGCGTAGTAGCCGAGCGTGTACCCGGTGGCATTTTCGTACCGTTCTCTGAGCTTCGCCGCGAGCACGCCGTCGCGCACGATCCGATCGACGTCGGCGGCGACGGCGCCGGGCTTCATCGCGGCGAGTTGACGGTCTTGCAGCTCGACGAGCACGCGCGCAGCGTCGACCCGGGCCTGGGAAGGCGCGTCGATAACGGTCGGCCGCATGATGCGCGCGCTGTAGCCATGAACCTGGGGCACGAGCTCCATGTGCAGCAGATCGCCCCGCTCGAGGCGATGGCTGCCGAGACCCCCGTGAAGGGACGCGGCGCGGCCGCCGGACGTGATTACGCCAACGCGTGGGGTGTCGGCGCCGAGCTCGAGGAACGTACGGCTCGCCGCGGCGGCGGCCTCGCGCTCGTTGCGCCCCTCGCCGGCCGCGGCGACGGCCGCGGCCATAGCACGGTCGGCGATGCTCGCCGCGCGGCGCAGCAGCGCGATCTCCTCGGACGATTTGCGGAGGCGCAGCTCGCGCAGGACCTCGCCGAAGTCCACGAACGACGCGGCAGGCAACGCCGCCGTCAACGACTGCCAGCGACGCACCGTCAGGTAGTTGGAGTCCAGCTCCAGCCCGATGCGCCGGTTGGCCCATCCGCGCCGGCGCAGCTCGCGCGCGATCACGGCGACTGAATCTTCCCAGTCGGCGATGGTGACGCGATCGGTGAGCCATGACCGCTCGAGGAACGACGGCTCGTCGAGGGCGCGGAGAAACATCACGGGTTCGCCCTCGAGCGGAATCGCACACGCCTGATAGCGCGTGGCCGAACGGTCGAAGCCCGTGAGGTACGCAAGATGTTCGGCCTCATCCACGAGCACGATCTCGGCGTCCCGCTCGCGCATCTTCGCGCGCGTGGCGGCGAGCCGCCGCGCGTATTCCTCACGCGAGAAGACGATCGACCTCGTCATGACGCGTTCCCCTCCCGGTTTTTCGACAGCTCCACGATCGGGATGTGACACGCGATCCAGTGTGTGGCGCTCGCGCGCTCCCACGGCGGCTCCACCTCCTCGCACACGCGGCCGATCTTCTGCAGGCACCGGGTGTGGAAGCGGCATCCCGCCGGCGGGTGCTGCGCGCTCGGCACGGTGCCTTCGAGGCGAATCGGCCGCCCCGGCGCCGCGGGATCCGGCCGCGGCACGGCGGAGAGCAGCGCGCGCGTATACGGGTGCGAGGGCGCGCGGAACACCTCGGCGGCCGCGCCGATCTCCACGAGCCGCCCGAGGTACATCACGCCGATCCGCGTGGCAACGTGGCGGACCAGGCTGAGATCGTGCGAGATCATCAGATAGGAGGCACCGAGCGTGCGACGCAGCTCTGCCAGCAGCCGGATGATCGAGGCTTGCGTCGAGACGTCGAGCGCCGACACCGGCTCGTCCAGCACGACGAACGTCGGCGCCATCGCGAGCGCGCGGGCGATGGCCACGCGCTGCTTCTCACCGCCGGAGAGCGCCGCCGGCCGCCGCGCGGCGTCGTCGGGATCGAGGCGCACGGCTTGCAGCAGCTCGCGCACGCGGCGCCCTCGCTCCGGGCGGCTGACGCCCCGGAGGACGAGTGGCCGGACCAAGCTGGCGCCGACGCGCTTCATGGGGTTCAGCGAGGAATCCGGATGCTGGAAGACGATTTGCGCGTCGGTCGGCTTTTGTGCGGCAAAGCGCACGCGCCCCGCGGTGGGACGCAGCAACCGCACCGCGAGACGACCGAGCGTGCTCTTGCCGCACCCGCTTTCGCCGACGAGTGCCACGATCTCATCCGCGCGCACGTCCAAGGAGACGTCGTCGACGGCGCGCACCGGCGGGGCGCCCATGCCGCACCACTGGCCCACCACCCCCGCACCTCCGAAGTGCTTGCTCACGTGCTCGAACGCCAGGAGCGGCGCGTCGCGGCCGGCTGCCGGTGGCGCGATGGCCTCGGCCATCGGTCGGCGCGGCGTCGCGATCACGGTCTGCCAGCGCACACAGCGCACCTGGCGTCCGGACGCCACGCGTGCCAGCGGCGGCGTCGCAGCCGTGCACGCGGGCTCGACGAATCGGCAGCGCGGCGCAAACACACATCCCGGCGGAAGCGCCGTGAGCTTCGGGATGCGGCCGTCGATCGGGGTGAGCCCGTGCACGCCGTCGAGCTGCGGCAAGGCGTCCAGCAGTCCGCGCGTGTAGGGATGGACGGGTTCACGGAACAGGTCCGGGGTCGACGCCACCTCCACCAGCTCGCCGGCATACAGCACGCCCACGCGATCGGCGACCTGGGCGATGACGGCCAGGTCATGGCTTATATAAAGGATGGCGGCGCCGACGCGTCGCTTGAGGTCGGCGACCAGCTCGAGGATGCGAGCCTGCGTCGTCACGTCGAGGCCGGTCGTCGGCTCGTCGAGAATCAGCAGGCTCGGTCCGGCGGCCAGCGCCATGGCGATCACGGCGCGCTGCTGCATGCCACCGCTGAGCTGGTGAGAATAGCGGCGTGCGACGGCCACGGGATCGGCGATGTTGACCAGCTCGAGCAGCTCGTGCGCCCGGCGCATGGCGGCGCCGGCCGGCGGCCGTTCGTGGATCTCGAGGACCTCCGCGATCTGCGCGCCGATTCGCATCGTCGGATTCAGCGCCGAGCGCGGATCCTGGTAGACCATCGCGATGCGTCGGCCGCGGATGCGACGCAGCTGATCCTCGGTCTCGGTCAACAGGTCGCGACCGTCGAAGCGGATCTCGCCGCCCGTGATCCGCGCCGCCGGCGCGAGCGCCCCCACGATCGTGTAGCCGAGCGTGGTTTTGCCCGAGCCCGACTCCCCCGCGAGCCCAAACGTCTCTCCCGGTGCCACGTCGAAGGTCACGTCGCGCAGCACGCGCAGCGGTCCCTCGCTCGTCTGGAACTGCACCGAGAGCGCACGGACGTCGAGCACCGGAGACGGCATCACGCTGCGCCTACGCGATCGCGCAGGCCGTCGCCGAACAGGTTGAAGGCCACGATCGTGACCGCCAGCGCCGTCCCGGGCACCAGCAGCGGCCACGGCGAGAGAAACACGTACTGGCGCGCCTCGCGGATCATGAGGCCCCAGTCGGCGGTCGGCGGCTGCACGCCGAGGCCGAGGAACGACAGGCTCGCGCCGGCCATGATCGCGAAGCCGACCCGGAGTGTCGCCTCGACGATCACAGGGCCCAGCACGTTAGGGAAGATCTCGCCGAACATCACGTAGAAGTGCCGTTCGCCGCGCACCCGCGCGGCCAGCACGAACTCCGCCTCGCGCAGCGCGAGGCTTGCGCTGCGCACGATGCGCGCGATACCCGGCGCGTTCGCGATACCGATGGCGAGCAGGGCGTGGACGGTGCTCGCCCCCAGCGCCGTGATGATCAGCAGCGCCAGCAGCAACGCAGGGAACGCCAGCATCGCGTCCACCACGCGCATCACAAGGTCGTCGAACCGGCCGCCGACGTAGCCGGCGGCCAGTCCGATCGGCACGCCGAGCGTCAGACCGAGCGCGACCGCCCCGAGGCCCAGCGCGAGTGCCGGACGCGCTCCCGCCAGCGTCCGACTCAACAGATCGCGGCCGTACTGATCTGTCCCGAGCACGAACCGGCCGCCTGGCGGCTTCAGCCGATCGAGCATGTGCTGCTCGGTCGCCGGATACGGCGCGATCCACGGCGCCGCGAGGCCCATCGCGATCACGACGACCAGGATCGTGCCACCCGCGGCGAGCGTGGGTGACCGCCACATCACGAGTAGCGGACCCGCGGGTCGAGCCACGCGGACGCGAGGTCGGCGGCGAAGTTCGCGAGCACGTACACGGAGGCGACCACGAGCGCACACATCTGGAGCAGTGGCACGTCGCGGTTCTGCACGGCGTAGATGATGAGCCGGCCCATGCCGGGATACGCGAAGACCTCCTCGACCACGACGATGCCGCCCATGAGGTAGCCGAGATCGAGTGCCACGACCGTGATCGTGGGCAGCAGCGCATTGCGGAGGGCGTGGCGCAGGACGATGCGCCGGGTGGAGGCGCCCTTGAGCCGCGCCGTGCGGATGTACGGCGCGGCCAGCACGTCGGCGACTCCCGAACGGGTCTGCCGGACCACGTGCGCGAGCAGCACGATGGTCAGCGTCAACGACGGCAGCACGAGGTGGCGCGTCCACTCCGCGACGCCGCTCGTGAGCTCCGCGTATCCACTCGTCGGAAACCAGCCGACGGAGGGCCCCGCCAACACCACGAGCAACGCGAGCCCGGTGACGAACTCCGGGATCGAAATGCCGACGTACGTCGCGGTGACGATCGCGAGATCGAGCGGCCGGCCGCGCCGCAGCGCCGCGAACGTGCCGAGCGGGATGCCCACGATGACGACCACAGCGAGGGCCGCGAGCGCGAGGAACGCGGAGTTGCGCAGGCGAGAGGCCACGATCGTGGCCACGGGTTGCTTCATCGCGAGCGACACGCCCCAGTCGCCGGTGACCACGCCGGTGATCCAGCTCCCGTACTGTGCGGGCAGAGGCCGATCGAGACCCATCTCGCGCTCCAGCGTGCGGACCGCCTCCGGCGTGGCGTACTCGCCGAGGATGAGCGTCGCCGCGTTGCCCGGCAACACGTGAATGGCGGCGAAGACGATCACCGAGACCAGGAGCAGGATCAGCGCGATCGACGCGAGGCGTCTCAGCGCGTAGTGCGTCACCTCACGCTTTCTTCTTCGGCGCGGCCGCCGCGAGCCACACGTCGTCCAGGACCATGTCTGAGCTGGAGGGGCTGAGGCGGTAGTCGCGGACGTACGCCCATTTGCCGTTCAGCTCGTTGGTGAAGAACGGCAGCATGAACGCCCCCTCGTCACGCGAGATCTTGAGGAACTCCGCGTAGTGCCGTCGCAAACGTTCAGGCTCGACGATTTCCCGCGCCTGCTCGAGCAGGCGAATCGCATTCGGGTGCGAGGCCGCCCACCGCCCTTCGTCGAGCCCCTCCTTCGGGTGGTAGAGCTTCATGAGGATCGCGTCCGCGGTCGGCCGCGTCGCGTAGTAGACCACGTACATCGCGCCCTTGTTCCACACCTGCGCCAGATAGCGATCGTACGCCATCACGTCGACGTCGATGTTGAACCCGGCGGGCTGCGCCATCTCCTTGAGGACGACCGCGATGCGCTCGCGGATGGGCGGCGAGTTCGCGGCGTAGAGTTTGACGCTGACGCCGTTGCCGAGGCCGGCGTCCTTCATCAGCTGCCGCGCCCGATCGAGGTCGGCGGTGCGCGCCGGCAGCGGCGAGTACGCGGCATAGGCGCTCGAGATGGGGTGGTCCACGCCGAGTTCGCCCTGTCCGTTGTTGATGGCCGCCAGCATGAGCTTGCGGTCGACACACAGCTTGAGCGCCTCGCGCACGCGGTTGTCGTTGAACGGGGGCTTGTCCGAGGGCAGCGTGACCGCCGCGAACGTGCCGCCGGCGACCGTCAGGGCCTCCGCGCCCGGCTGCGTCGCCACCTGCGAGAAGAGATCGGGCGTCACCCCAGAGATCAGATCGATCTCCTTGCTCTTGAACGCGGTGAGCTCGGTGGCCGGGTCGGGGAAGACACGCAGGGTCACGCCGTCGAGGTACGGCTCGCCCTTACGGAAATAATCGGCGAAGCGTTCCACGGTCACGTGATCACCGGGGACGAAGTCCTTCAACTTGAACGGCCCCGTCCCGAACTCCCGCGCGGCGAGCGCCTTCATGTCGGCGAGCCCCTCGCGCGCGACGATGCGCGCGTTCGGAACCGTCACGACGGCGGGGAACACCGAAAACGGCGCCTTCATCGTAAAGCGCACGGTCGACTTATCGACCGCCTCGACCCGATCGATCGGCCCCACCTCGCCGCGATACGGCGATGCGGTCTTCGGGTCGAGCAACGTGGTGAACGTCGCGACGACGTCGTCGGCCGTGAGCTCCCGCCCGTGATGGAAGCGCACGCCCTGCCGGAGCTTGAATGTCCACACCTTCGCGCCGTCGGCGGCGGTCCACGACTCGGCGAGGTCCGGGACCAGCTCGCGTTTGGCGTTCAGACGAGTCAGGTTGTTGTACATCCACTTCGTCGCTATCCATTCGGCGCCGCTGATGTGCATGATCGGGTTGAGCGTGCTGAGCCCGAACGTGACGCTCACGCGCAGCAGCCCGCCATGCTTCTCGCTCTGCGCGAGCACCGCCACGGGGTTCACGAGCGGGATCGCGGCGGCGCCGGTGACGAGCCCGGTTGCCTTGAGAAACGCGCGGCGAGACATCGTCATTGGCAGATCTCCTGGATGGCGCGCATGTAGATTTCGATCATGTCGAGGTAGTCGGCCACATCCACACGCTCGTCGGGCATCGTGTTGTACCGGCCGCCGGGCCCGCACACGATCCCTTCCATCTGCGCCCGGTGGAGAAAATGCGCGGCGTCGGTGCCGTAGAAGCAATAGGGGCGCACCGGACCGAGCGGCTGTTCCGCGCCGCGCACCGCGCGGTGCGCGTGGCTCACGACCTGGACGATGCGCGACTGGCGCGGCACCTCGAACGGCAGCATGACGGGCCGGTTGCCGAGGGCCGAGCGCGCGGCGGTGGCGCGGAGGCCGGGCGTGTCACGCTCGATCTCGTCCAGCAGCCGCCGCAGATCGCCGAGGACCGACGCCTCCGACTGGCTGGGCGCATAGCGCGCCGTGCCCAGCAGTCGCGCGAAGTCGGCCACCTGAGGTGGGCGCCACTCGTGCAGTTCGCGCGAGAGCGCGCCATGCACGACGCCGACGTGGGCGCGATTGACCGATGCGTGATCGGCGTTCGCGGCGCCGCTGAAGGTCATCGCGTTGATGCGCGGAATCAGACGCGTGGCGGCGGCGATCGCATCGACCGCCTCTTCACGCTTGGAGACGTGACGCGTGATGCCGGTGAGCTCGATCATCCAGTTGAAGGCGCCCGCGTGCAGCGTGAGGCCGGCCAGATCAGTCGGCTCCCCGTTGATGAAGTAATCGGCCCGGATCCCGGAGTCGATCGCCGCGATGGTGCCGATGCCGCCCTGCAGTTCGCCGACGACGTAGGTCAGCACGACGTCACCGCGAAGCCGAACGCCGCGCTCGATCAGCCGTTCGACCGCGCAGAACGACGCCGCGTCGCCGGCCTTCATGTTCGACACACCGATGCCGTACACGAACCGGTCGTCGTAGAGGCCGCCCCACGGGTCGACGGTCCAGCCCTCGGTCACCGGGTTCGTGTCGAGGTGGCCGTTGAACAGCAGGCTCTGGCCGCCGCCGGTGCCGCGCCAGACCCCGATCGCATTCAGGCGCCCCGGCTCGACTTCTTGTGTGAACGCGTCGAGACCGCGCCGCTGCATGCGCTCGACGACGAACTGCGCAAGCTCACCTTCCCCGGGCGTGCCCGAGTAGCTCTTGAAGCGGATCATGTCAGCGAGAAAGTCGAGCGCGCGCTTGGCGTGGTCCGGGTTCATGGCAGGCGCTTCAGTCTGCTTTGAAAGCACCGACGCGTGCAAGGATCAGCAACGCGACGGCCCCGTGGGGAGAGAGCGCGCCACTAACGAGGCCCGCGAAGACCGCAGCATAAACTTCCATCGTTTTTCTCCCGCCGTCGTGCCGGAAAATCCTAAACGCGGTCGCGTACGAGCGGCGCCGTTGAGCAGTGCACGCCGCCTCCGCCGCGATAGACATGCTCATAGTCGAGGGAGATCACCTCGACGCCGGCCTTCCCGAGGCGCTCCACCGTGCGCGCGGAGGTGCGGCTCATGATGACGCGGCCCGGTCGCACGGCGAGGCAGTTCACGGTGAACGGCGGATCGTCGGGATGGCACTCGACCGTGCGCACCTTCAGGGCCTTCAGCTTCTCGAGGAACCAGAACGGCAGGCCGATCGGATTGATCAGCGCGACGTCGACATCGGCCATCACGAACGCGCCGTCGATGTGCTGCTTGTAGCCGTTCAGCTCCACCTTCAGGAGCTCCACGCCGAGCGGCCGCAGCACCTCCTCGACCTGCCGCGCGCCCTCCGCATTGGCGCGCGCGCCGATGCCGACCACTGCGGTCTGCTCGTTGATCATCGCGAAGCTGCCGCCCTCGAAGATTCCCGAGCCGTTGATCGTTCGAAGGATCGGCATGCCGAGCGCGGCGACGGCGCGCGTGACCGGCGCCTCCTCACCGCGGCGGAGGCGGGCGCCCATCCGGCAGATGATCGCGCCGCCGCGCACGGCGACGACCTGATCGCGGGTCGACTGCGACTTGATGTGGCCGGGCACGGTGTCGCTCACGTACGTGAGCTCCGCGCGCTCGTTGCGGAGCGCCGCGGCGAGGCGATCGTGCTGCTCGCGCATCTTCTTGAGATCCGGCGGCTCGCGGTGACGCCAGTACCAGCCGGCCTCGCGGTCCGCGTAGGCCTCCAGCCCGCTGTCCCATTTGGACGTGTCGACCACGGTGGCGAGATCGTCGGGCGGCCGGCACAGCAGCACCACGCGCAGCGTGCCGACGTCGTTCGGGCAGCCCCACTCGCGTCCCCACACGAGCCGCTGCTGCTCGGCGCTCTCGAATGGTGGCTCCGCCTCGGAGGCGAACGCCTTGATCGTCTGGTGGTAGCTCCACTCGTCGGACAGGGCCATGGCCATCGTCGGCTCCTTACACGAATCCCAGGTCGGTGTGATGCTCCATGTCGCGCACGAAGCGCGCGAGCAGCCGCACGGCCAGCGCGAGGTCGTTCAGATCGACGACCTCGTTGGGCGAATACGAGTAGCGCCGCGGCACGCCGAGGCTGATCGTCGGGACGCCGTCCCGCGTGAGATGGATCGACGCCGCCTCGGTCGACCCGCGAAGCAGGTGCGTCGCGAGCTGCACGGGAATGCGCTCGCTCTCCGCCGCCGACAGCAGGTACCGCTTCATGGCCGGATGCGCGATGCTGCCGCGGAAGATGTTGGTCGAGGCGGCGAGCAGCACGACGGGACCGCGCCCCATGACCACCGGCACATCGCGCGTTGTGCTCGAATCCGGCGTGTCGCCGGCCGACAGCCCGTCGATGGCGATCGCGTAG
>Ga0066674_10000473_pt1 | contig 12255 bp, 9 predicted proteins | sample GraSoiAngelo_123_FD_62291 | JGI IMG/M metagenome (GOLD analysis project Ga0066674, IMG submission 62291) | Grasslands soil microbial communities from the Angelo Coastal Reserve, California, USA - 14_0927_02_40cm | ecosystem: Environmental > Terrestrial > Soil > Grasslands | place: USA... | reverse complement strand
GGCCGTCGAGAATTCGGGTCGATCGAGCGAGCTGTAAACTCGAGCGAATAGATCGACTACCGGACGGGGCTGGCGGCACGCTCGTCGTGACGTCGCCGAGGCGGGAGGATTCCGGGACTAGACGGTCTGCAGCTTCTTGAGCGCGCGAAGCCGGTCGCGCAATTCAGCGGCCTGCTCGAAGTCCAGGCGCCGGGCGGCCTCCTTCATCCGGCCTTCCAACTCGCTGATCCGCTCGGTCAACTGCGCCGGGGTCTCGAAGCGCTCCGGCCCGCGCTCCTCGACCTCGACCGTGACGTAGTCGCGCTCGTAGACGGTCTGGAGCAACTCGCGGATGGACGAGCGGATCGTCTCGGGCGTGATGCCGTGCTCCGCGTTGTAGGCGGCCTGCAAGACCCGCCGGCGCTCCGTCTCCTGGATGGTCGCCGCCATCGACTCGGTCACGTGGTCGGCGTACATGATGACCTCGCCGTTGACGTTGCGGGCCGCGCGTCCCGCCGTCTGGATCAGCGACGTCCCCGAGCGCAGGTAGCCTTCCTTGTCGGCGTCGAGGATGGCGACCAGCGAGACCTCGGGGATGTCGAGGCCCTCGCGAAGCAGATTGATGCCGATCAAGCAGTCGAACTTGCCGAGCCGGAGATCGCGGATGACGGCGACACGATCGAGCGTGTCGATGTCGGAGTGGAGGTAGCGCACGCGCAACCCCGCCTGCTGGTAGTACTCGGTGAGGTCCTCGGCCATGCGCTTGGTGAGCGTCGTCACCAGCACGCGCTCGTTGCGCTCGGCGCGGGCCCGCACCTCGGCCAGCAGATCGTCGACCTGCTCGCCCGCCGGCCGCACGGTGATCTTCGGATCGGTGAGGCCGGTCGGACGGATGACCTGGTCCACCACGGCCTCGGCGGCCAGCCCCAGCTCGTACGCGCTCGGTGTCGCCGACACGTACACCGTCTGGGTGACGATGCGCGTGAACTCCTCGAACGTCAGCGGGCGGTTGTCGAAGGCCGACGGCAGCCGGAAGCCGTACTCGACGAGCGCCTCCTTGCGCGAGCGGTCGCCGTAGTACATCCCGCGGATCTGCGGCACGGCCACGTGGCTCTCGTCGATGATCACGAGCGCGTCCTTGGGCAGATAGTCGATCAGCACCGGCGGCGGCTCACCGGCCCGACGCCCGGTCAAATGCCGCGAGTAGTTCTCGATGCCGTGGCAATACCCCAGCTCGCGCAGCATCTCCATGTCGAAGAGCGTGCGCTGCTCCAGGCGCTGGGCCTCCAGCAACCGGTTGCGCGGGCGCAGGAAGGCCAGGCGCTCACCCAGCTCCTCCTGGATCGTGCCCAGCGCGCGCTCGAGCTGGGCGGCCGGCGTGACGTAGTGACTCGCCGGATACACGTGAACGCTGTCCAGGCGCTCGAGCACCTGGCCGCGCAACGGGTCGATCCGGTGGATGGCGTCCACCACGTCGCCGAAGAGCTCGATGCGCAGCGCGAACGTCTCCTCGTTGGCCGGAAAGATCTCCACGATGTCGCCGCGCACACGAAACGTTCCCCGGTGGAAGTCGTAGTCGTTGCGCTCGTACTGCACGGCGATGAGCCGGCGGATGATCTCGTCGCGGTCGATCTGCTCGCCCTCGCGCAGAGCCAGGTGCATCTCCTGGTACGTCTCCGGGGCGCCGATGCCGTAGATACAGGACACCGAAGCCACCACGACCACGTCGCGGCGTTCCATGAGCGAGCGCGTGGCCGAGTGGCGCATGCGATCGATCTCGTCGTTCACCAGGGCGTCTTTCTCGATGTAGGTGTCCGACTGGGGGATGTAGGCCTCGGGTTGGTAGTAGTCGTAGTACGAGACGAAGTACTCGACGGCATTGTGCGGGAAGAACGCCTTGAACTCGCTGAAGAGCTGAGCGGCCAGGGTCTTGTTGGGCGACAGGACCAGGGTGGGCCGCCGAACGTTGGCGATCACGTTGGCCATCGTGTAGGTCTTGCCCGAGCCCGTCACGCCGCGCAGCACAGTGTGGCGCTGGCCCGAGCTCACCAGCTCGGTGAGGCGCTCGATGGCGCGTGGCTGGTCGCCGCGGGGCGGAAACTCCGAGGTCAGCCGGAACACTGACGCCCTTAGGACGCCGGGACGGCGTCCGCCACGAGATACTTGCGCCAGGAATCGATCAGCGAATGCGCGTGCGGGTGCTTGAGCATGTGCGTCGAGAACACGAACTTGGGATGCACCGGCTCGCGGAGTAGTCGCATGCCCACCTCGTCGGGGAGGCGATTTCCCTTCTTGAGGTTGCAGCGAAGGCAGGCCGCGACGACGTTGATCCACGTCGTCTCGCCGCCGCGCGACCGCGGCATGACGTGGTCCACGGTGAGACGCTCGCCGCGGCGGTTGCAGTACTGGCAGGTGTAGCCGTCCCGTCGCAGGATGTTCTTCTTGTTGAAGGCCACCCTGTCGAGGAACGGCTTGCGTATGTATACCGCCAGGCGGATCACTGCCGGCAGCGCGAAGGCGCGCGACGGCGAGCGAACCACACGGGGCGAGTCCTCCACGGCTTCCGCCTTGCCGGCGAGCATGAGCGTGATGGCGCGACGGCCATTCGTGAAATGCAGAGGCTCAAAGCTGTAATTCAGGACCAGGACGGCAATCTCGTCCATGTCTGGCCTAGGATAAGCGGCGCGAAAATCCGTGTCAAATTAGACCTCAGGATCGAGCAACATTCTTGAGGAAGAAGAGGAGGTTGGCGGGACGCTCGGCCAGGCGCCGCATGAAGTACCCGTACCAGTCCTCGCCGAAGGGAACCAGCACGCGCACGGGCAGACCCTCGGCGGCGAGGCGCCCGGGCATCTCGGGTCGGATCCCGTAGAGCATCTGGATCTCCCAGCGCCCGGAGGCAAGGCGTCGCTCGCGGACGCGATCGCGGACGTGGGCCAGCATCTGATCGTCGTGGGTGGCAAAGCCCGTGTACGCGCCGCGGGCCAGCGCATCCGGCGCCAGCAGGCGATCGATCAAGCGGCGATAGGCTCGATCGACATCGTGCTTGTCGGGATAGGCGATCGCGGGCGGCTCGCGATAGGCGCCCTTGCACAGACGCACGGTGGCGCCGACGTCGATCAAGCGCTCGAGGTCGGCGGGCGTCCGGCGAAGGTAGGCCTGGACGACGCAGGCGAGGTGCGAGTGCTGGGGCCGGAGCCGTGCGTACAGCGCGAGCGTGCGGTCCGTGTAGACCGACGACTCCATGTCGACCCACACGCGCGTGCCCGCCGCGCGGGCGCGCTCGAGCACGGCGGTGAGATTCGTGACGCAGACCTGCTGGCCGAGGTCGAGACCCAGGTGGGTCAGTTTCAGCGACGGCAGCACGTTCAGATTGCGTTGCTTGATCTCGTCGAGCAGATGCAGGTAGGTCTGGGTCGCGCGCTCGGCGTCCGCCGGGGTCGCGACGTTCTCGCCCAGGTACGTCACCGCCCCCATCAGGCCACGGGCGTTGAGCCCTTCGAGGACGGCCAGGGCATCCTCGGTCGTCGTCCCCGCGACGAAGCGGCGCACCAGCGCTCGGGTTGCCGGCACACGCTCCATCCATCTGCCGATGGCGGGCCGCGTCGAGAGCGCGAGGAGCACACGGCGCATCATGAGAGCCGCTCGATGGTTTCGGCCATGATACCTTCCCGCAATCCCCAGTCGCTCACCACGACCGCATCCGTCCGCGTGACGTCGAGGCTGGCGAGGACGATGGCGACGCCAGGCACGATGAGATCGGCGCGGCCCGGCTCGAGGCACGGCAGGCGCCCACGCTCGTCCTGGGTGAGCACGCAGAGGCGATCGCGAAGCTTCTCGATCGCCGCCCGGCTCAACCGATGCCCCTGCACGCGCTCGGCGTCGTAGGATCGAAGGCCGAGGTCGAGCGCGGCCAGTGTCGTCACCGTTCCCGCCGTTCCCACCAGATCAGCAACACCCGAGGCGCGCACGGCGTCGGGAAGCTCCTGCTCGAGACCGTGGCGAATCTCCGACTCCATCGCGCGATAACGATCCACGTCAACGCGCATCGGACATGGGAAGCGCTCGCTGAGCGGCACCACGCCGAGCCGCAAGCTGATGGCCGTCTCGACTCGCCCGGCGTGCGCCAGGATGTACTCGGTGCTCCCGCCGCCGATGTCGAAGGCCAGCAGCAGCCGTCCCTGAGCCGTACCGAGGCCGGCGACGATGCCGCGGATGGTCAACCGCGCCTCCTCTTCACCGCTCACGATCTCGACCGCCTGGCCACTCGCGCGCTCGACGGCGATCGCGAACTCACGCCCGTTGGCGGCGTCTCTCACCGCGCTCGTCGCGATGATCCTGAGCGCGCCGGCGCCTGCCTCCCTCGCCCGCCGTGCGTATTCGGTCACCGTCGCGGCCGTCCGATTCATCGGCGTCTCGGCGAGACGACCACTCGCGCGGAGGCCTTCGCCGAGTCGGGTGACGCGCTGATCCTGCACGACGGTCGTCCAGCGGCCAGCTGCAGCAATGTCGGCGACGAGCAGGCGGACCGTGTTGGTGCCGAGGTCGATGGTGGCGAGTCGCATCTGACGACGACGCCCTGTCGGGAGGCCACGATCCTCCCGAACAGGCGTCGAATGCTCGATCCGGGCGCGACGACTACTTTTGGAGACTGCGGATGTAGTTCACCAACGCCCAGCGATCCTTGTCCGGGAGATGCTTCCAGGGCGGCATGGCCCCGCGCCCGTTGGAGATCTTCCAGAAGATATCGCCGTCGGGTTCGCTCTTCACCTTGGCCGAGGTCCAGTCGGCGGGCTTGGGCGGCGGCAGCGCGGCGGCGGCAGGGCCGTTGCCCTTCCCTTCCGGGCCGTGACAGGTCGCGCAGTTCGTTTCTGCGAGCTTCTTGCCCTCGGCAATGGACTTGGGATCCTTGGGCGACGGATTCTTCATCGCCTTCGCGTCCGCTGGCGCCTTCCACTCGGGCTGCGCCGAGACCACGGCAGCGCCGGCCACGAACAAGGTCGCCGCTACGGCAACCACGCACTTCGCCCCCGTCCTCATGAGCCCTCCTCCGGGATAGTGATGGTATTCACACACGCAATCGACGCCATTTACACACGTGCGACGTGAGGAATCAAGAACCTATTCACCGGCCGAGTGCTTTGAGCATCTCCTCGACCGTGCAGAACTTTACGCGTGGACGGCCGCTCGGGCGGCCCCGCTCGACTTCGAGCCGATCGAGCATCTTCCAGTCGGGGTACGACACGCAACGGGGCTGACGCTCCCGGACCAACCGCTCGATCGCCGCGCGATCGGACGCCGGCGGATGCAGCGTCGACCCCGCCTTGGCATCCTCGAGCATGAGCGCGACGGTCTCGCCCGCATCCGGCTTGTTCGTTCCGATAACACCGCTCGGGCCGCGTTTGATCCAGCCCGCCGTGTATTCGCCGGCACGCGGGCGCTTCGTCGCCGGGTCCAGCACCCGGCCCTTGTCGTTGAGGATCACGCCGGACCGCTCGTCGAACGGCACGCCGGGGAGCGCGACGCCTCGGTACCCGACGGAGCGAAACACGAGCCCGGCCGGGATCTCCTCGATCTCGCCGGTCGGCTTGGCTTGCGGACCGCGGTCGCTGGCCTCGAGACGGTTCTTCACGAGCCGAAGCGCCCGGACGTGACCCTTGGCGTCGCCGAGCACTTCTACCGGCGAGACGAGAAAACGCGCGAACAGGCGCTTGCGCTTCCCCGTCGGGGCACGACGTGCGTACTCCTGCAGGATCTCCACTTTCTTGGTGGTGGCGCGGTCCGGCGACGCCTCGAGGGCGGCCCGCGACACAGGATCGAGCTCGACCTCCTCCGGCCGCACGATCAAATCGGCGTCGGGCAGCTCCCCCAGCTCCTTGATTTCGGGATTCGTGAAGGCCGCCTGGGCGGCGCCGCGACGCCCCAGCAGGTAGACCTCGCGGACACGGCTGTGGCAGAGCGCCTCCAGCGCGTGGTCGGCGATGTCGGTCGCCGCCAGCTCCTCGGGCGAGCGACACAAGATGCGCACCACATCGACGGCGACGTTGCCGACGCCCACCACCATCGCGCGCTCCGCCGACAGGTCGAAGACACGATCACGATAGTCGGGGTGACCGTTGTACCAGGCGACGAACTCCGTCGCCGGGTGACTGCCGACCAGATCCTCACCGGGAATGCCCATCCGACGGTCGGTCTGGGCGCCCGTCGAATAGAGAATCTGGTGGTAGTGACGTCGCAGGTCCTCGACCGTGACGTGATGCCCCAGTTCCACGCCCCCGAAGAATCGGAAACGCGGATTGGCGGCGACCTTGTCGAATGCAGCCGTCACCGACTTGATCTTCTGATGGTCGGGCGCGACGCCGAGACGAACGAGCCCGTACGGCGTCGGCAGGCGATCGAAGAGGTCCACTTCGACCGGCACGGCATCCTGGCGGAGAAGGTGGTCGGCGGCGTAGTAGCCGGCGGGGCCGGCTCCGATGATGGCGACGCGGAGCGCGGTCACGCGGCAGTCGACCCGAGCTTCACATTGTGATCTTACCGCGTTGTCGCACCGCCGCCATCCAACAGATCGCGGCCGCCACACCGTACGCACCGGCCAGCTGCACGGTGATCGGCCGTGGCGGCGACCAGGGCAGGAAGAGAGCGCCGCTGGGCAACGGCGAGTGGATGAGGCCGCAGAGCACGGCGAGGCTGCCCGCCGCCAGCAGGGCCGCCGCCACGTATGTCCGGCCGTCCAAGATCGCCGTGAGTGTCCAGGCCCACAGCACTGCGGTGAGGATGAAGCCGTTCCCGAGCACGAGCAGCGCTTGCCACATGAGCGCCCCGTCCCCTGAGAAGTCCGCCGGCGATCGCCCAAGCGCCCCGAGCAGGCTGCCCGCCTCGATGACGACGACCGTCGCGGCCACCGGAACGAAGGCCAGCGCGACGGCGGGCCCGTGATGACGAGGCGACGCGTGGAATGCCTGGGCCGTGATCTCCAGGCCGATGAAGATCAGGATCGGCGCGACCGCGGCTTCCGGAAGCACGGCGACGAGCCTCGACAGCACGCCGAGGGCTGCGCCAACGCCGATGACGAGCCCGGTCACGAGCGTGTACCCCGCCCGCGCGCCCATCGCCTTGTAGGCTGGATGTCCGATGTAGGGAGTGTTCTGTACGACGCCGCCGCAGAGCCCCGCCACGATCGTCGCGAGGGCTTCGGTGAGCAGGATGTCGCGCGCGCGGTACTCGTCGCCGGCCGCCGCCGCCGATTCGGTGTTGTCGATCCCACCGATCACGGTCACGAGCGCGAACGGCAGCGCCACACTCAAGTACCCGGCCGTTTCGGGAAGCGCGTCGAGCCAGGCCAGTGTGGGCCACGGCACCGCCAACCTCAGTGCGCCGAGCGCTGGGCCGTGAGTCTCCCCCGTCCATGCACCGCGCAGCCAGAAGATGGCCGCGCCCGCGACCACGGCGACGAACGCGCCGGGCAGACCCCAGGGCATCCTCACGCGACCGAGAAGCGCCACCAGCAGAATCGTCAGCGTCGGCAGGCCGACGAGCGGATCCCGCATGACCTTGAGCGCCGGAAGGAAGGCGATCAGCAGAATCGCAATCCCGGCGATGGAGCCGAGGAGCGCCGCCCGTGGGACGACGCGTCGGGCGAAATCCCCGGCGAAGCTCAGCACGGTCTTGACCAGGCCGATGGCGATGGTCACGCCCATCCCGACTTTCCACGCGAGCATGGCGTCTCCCGTGGCCATCTTCACGGGCCCCACCACCCCGAACACCATGGCGAACAACGTGGGCGTGTCGATGCCGAACGGCATCGCGGTCACGTCGTCACGCCCGGTCCGGGTCATCAGCTGGAGGGCCAGCCACGTATAGGCGAGGTCGCCCACGAGGACACCGAGCGCGGTGCCCGGGACCATGCGGTAGAGCACGAGGTCGGCCGGGAACTGAAAGACGCCGATGAGCACGCCCGCGAGGATGACGAGCTGGGTGATGTTGTCGAGGGCGAGCCCGAGAAATCCGTTGAGGTCCCCGCTGCGAATCCAGCGGGGCGGCGGCAGAATCGCGGTCCCGGCCGGGATCAGGAGCCGGTCAGCTCGCGCGCGAGCGCACGCGTGCGCTCAGCCATCGATCGGCCCCACGCCAGGCTGCCGCGGTTGTCGGCAACTTCTTTGTAATCGAACTCGATCGGCCTCGAGGTCTTGTCGCCGAATCGAAGGCGAGCCGCGTAGGACTTCCCTTCCCGCTCGTCACCCGACTCCAGTTCGACCTCGATCCGTGGATTTTCGCGCTTGGCGTGAGAGAGGAGGAAGTTGTGCAACCACCGCGCGACCTCGTCGTAACTACCGCCCGAAAACATGCGCGGAGTTTAGCACTGGCTGTGGCGGCGCTTTGCGATTCAAATCGCGCCCTATGATCATGAACAACGGGGGGAATGAGACATTCCCCCCGTTGGCCCCCCTGGTTTGCGCTGTGTGTCTACACCACAGTTCGGATCGCCACCTCAGCACTCGTTGAAGCCACAGCTCAGGCACTTCTTGCAGCCTTCCTCGTACACGAACGTCGCCTGGCCGCACTCCTTGCACAGATCGCCGATGGCCTTCTTGGCGTTGGCCGGTGTCGACGGCGCGGCCTCCGTCACCTTCACCTGACCGATGTGCTCGGCCAGCGTCCGGGCGATGGCATCGGGCAGCGAGAGGATCTTCGACGGCCCGAAGCCCGTCGGCTGGGCGCCGCCGATGCGCGAGAGCTGGCTGATGACCTCCTCGAGCCGGCGCTGAGCCGAAAGGGGCGAAGGGAGCCTCAACGTGAGCGAAATCAGCCGGCCGAGGGCTTCGGCAACGGCCATCGTTTCAGAGCCGCCCTTGCCGACCTGGGCGAAGACCTCGAAGGCCTCGCCTTCCTTCGTCTCGTTGATCGTGATGTACGCCGTCCCGATCGGTGTCTCCATCCGGTACGTCGTGCCCTTGAGGCTGTGCGGGCGGGGCTTGATCACCATGGCCGCCATCGGCGGCGCGGCGGGGGCCGCCTTGTCCTTCTTGGCGCCGACGCCGACGTTCAGCACCTGCTCGCCCTTGCAGCCGTCACGGAACACGGTGATGCCGAGACAGCCGAGCTCCCACGCCAGCCGATAGGCGCTGGCGACATCGGCTTCGCTGGCGCCGTTGGGCAGGTTGATCGTCTTGGACACGCCATTGTCGGTGGAACGCTGGAACGCGGCCTGGTGCCGGACGTGCCACTCGAAGCCGATCTCGTGCGAGGTCTTGAAGACCTGCTGGGCCGCCTCGGGGACGCCCGGAATGCCGTGGATGGTCCCGCGGCGGGCGATCTCCTGCATCAGTGCGTCGGAGAACCAGCCCTGGTCTCGCGCGATCGCCTCGAACGTCTCGTTGACGAAGGTCAGCACGCGCTCACCGTCGGACTGCTTGACCCGATGCTCGAAGGCCAGGGCGAAGATGGGTTCGACGCCCGACGAGCACCCCGCGATCATCGAGATCGTGCCGGTAGGCGCGATCGTGGTGACGGTGGAGTTCCGCATCGGCCGCGCGTCCTTGTAGATGGACTGCGCCCAGTTCGGGAACGGCCCGCGTTCCTCGGCCAGCTTGGCCGACTGGTCGTGCGACTTCTCCTTGACGAAGGACATCAAGCGATCGGCGAGGTCGATGGCTTCCTTGCTGTCGTACGGCACGCCGAGCAGGAACAGCACGTCGGCCCAGCCCATGATGCCGAGGCCGATCCGCCGGTTGTCCTTCACGGTCTTGTCGATCACCGCCAGCGGGTACGGGTTCATCTCGATGACGTCGTCCAGGAAACGCACGGCGAGCCGCACCACGCGCTCCATCTCGTCCCAGTCGATCGTCATCTCACCGTTCTCGGCCCGCCGCGCGAACTTGGAGACGTTGAGCGAGCCGAGATTGCACGCCTCGTTCGGCAGCAGGGGTTGCTCGCCGCACGGATTGGTCGCCTCGATCTGGCCGATCTCCGGCGTCGGGTTGGCCGGGCTCGCGTTGATCCGATCGAGGAAGACCATCCCGGGATCGCCCGTGCGCCAGGCCGCCGAGACGATCCGCCCGAAGACCTCGCGCGCCGAGAGCTGGCGCACGATCGCGCCCGTGTGAGGATTGACCAGATTGTAATCCTCGCCGCGCTCGAGGGCCTCCATGAAGGCGGTGGTGGCCGCGACCGAGATGTTGAAGTTGGTGATGCCACCGTCCAGCTTGCACTCGATGAACTCGAGGATGTCGGGGTGGTCGACCTTGAGGATCCCCATGTTGGCGCCGCGTCTGGTGCCGCCTTGCTTCACGGCCTCCGTCGCGCTGTTGAACACGCGCAGGAACGAAACGGGGCCGGACGCGCGACCGCCGGTCGAGGCGACGAGGTCGTCCTTCGGACGCAAGCGGGAGAACGCGAATCCCGTCCCGCCGCCGCTCTTGTGAATGATCGCCGCGGCCTTCACGGAGTCGAAGATCTCCTCCATGGAGTCACCCACGGGCAGCACGTAGCAGGCCGAGTACTGAAGCCCGTTGCCCTTGCCCGCGTTCATGAGCGTGGGGGAGTTCGGCAGGAACTCGCCCTCCACCATCATGTCGTAGAAGGCCTCCGCGATCTCACGGACCGCTGCCGGGGTGCGTCCGTACCGCGCTTCGCCCGCCGCAATGGACGTCGCCACCCGCCAGCACATTTCCTCCGGCGTCTCCGTCACCTCGCCGTCCTTCCTGCTGAGGTAACGCTCGCGGAGCACTCTCCGCGCGGGCTCGGTCCACTTACCGACCTTCGACGGGCGGGTTTCAGGCAACATCCCGACTCCTTCCTCTGAGGGCTTTTCGAGGCGGTTTCACCGTTGGGAAGGCGAACCTCTTTCCTCGAGGCGGCAGCCCTCAAGACAACTATATCTTGTGGTAGGCGGGAATCTACCACTCAGAATCTAGGGGTCGTCAAGTAAAAAGGTGTCCACCGATCGTCCACCGTGAATCCACACGTCGCCCACCGCGTCCAAGCGGGCGCGAAGGCCGGACTCGTCAGGCGCTCATGGTATTCTCGGGCCGGGCGGCAACGAAGGAGGACCGTAACCTCACCGATGACGACACGTCTGATCGCCAGTGCGGTGGCCATCTTGCTCTCGGTCGGTTCTCCCCTCACCGTGAGCGCCCAGACGCCGGAGGCTCCCGCGCGGCAGCCCATCGCCGGGCGCGTGCTCACGCTCGACGAGGCCGTCGCCATCGCGCTCGAACAGCAGCCGCAGATCACCGTGCTGCTCTTCGCCTACGCGGCTGCCCGCTACCGGGTCGACCAGGCGTTGGCGCCGCTCCTGCCTCAGCTCACGGGCTCGGTGTCGACCACGAAGAGCGAGAACCCGAGTCTCAGTACCTTAGGTGTCGCGTCGACGGTCTTTCGGAACTTCGATCAGACCGTCCTGGCCCAGGTCGCGCTCAGCCAGCTTCTCTTCGACTTCGGAAAGAACCTGGCGGCCACCGAGGCCGCGCGCAAGCTCCAGGACATCGCGCTCGAAAACGTCGAACTCCAGCGCCAGCTCATCTCGCTCTCGGTCAAGGAGGCCTACACCAACATCCTCTTCGCCCAGCGCCTGATCCGCGTGAACGAACAGGCGTTGCAACGGGCCGACCTGAACCTCAAGTCTGCGCGCGGATTCTACGAAGTCGGCACCCGGCCGAAGTCCGATGTGGCTCGCGCCGAGGTCGACGTTGCCAACGCCAAGCTCGCCGTGATCCAGGCCCGGAATGCCGAGCGGCTGGCCCTCGTGGCGCTGAACACCGCGATGGCGATCGACGTCGATACGCCGACGACGATCCAGGACAATCTCGTGTATGAGCCGGTCATGCTCGATCGCCAGGCCATTCGCGCCGAGGCGCTGCGCCAGCGTCCGGAGTATCTTCAGGCCAAGCTCAGCGCCCAATCCGCCGAGGCCCTGCAGCGCCAGGCCTTCCGCAACTTCTTCCCCGACATCACGGGGAGCGGAATCTACGGCGGCGCCCGTAAAGACCTGCAAGAGTTGTGGGCGGTGACGCTGTCGCTCTCCTGGACGATCTACGATGGTGGAGGCCGCATCGGCCGCTACCGCGAGGCGCGCGCCAATTACGAGAGCGCGCTGGCCAACATCAAGGTGACCGAGCTCAACATCATCCAGAACGTCGAGCAGGCTCAAATAGCGGTCACCGATGCGGCCGAGCGGATCCAGGCCGCCCAGGCCGCCGTCGCATCCGCCCAGGAAAACTTTCGACTCGCCCAGGGCCGGTTCGATGCCGGCGTGGGAACGATCCTCGAGCTGAC